>Ga0207646_10000199_pt1 | contig 81584 bp, 77 predicted proteins | sample KBSK5502metaG_FD_184343 | JGI IMG/M metagenome (GOLD analysis project Ga0207646, IMG submission 184343) | Corn, switchgrass and miscanthus rhizosphere microbial communities from Kellogg Biological Station, Michigan, USA - KBS K5-50-2 metaG... | ecosystem: Host-associated > Plants > Roots >... | reverse complement strand
GCCCAGCACGTAAAGAATGGGGGCGAGTTCAACCAGACGACGATAGTCGGTGAAAGCGATCGCCAGCATCGCCAGCAACGCGATGCCCAGGCCGACAAGCTGTTTCTGCCAATAGGTTTCGGTGGGAACGGCGTTGCGAATTTCCCAGGCGCCAAAGCAGACGATGACAATCGCCAGTGCGGCTATCGGCCAGTCAAAATCTCTCAGACTGCGTTTTTGAATGATGGCAACCATAAAGCAGTAGGCAGTAAGCAGTCGCAGTGAGCGGCAAGCAACTGCTCTCAGCGGTTCTTATCGAATTCTCAGCGCGATGTTGTTTTTCGGCGATTCCTGTTGCGGCCTAGTCTTCTGATAGTAGACATCGTAAATCGCGCGCACTGAAGGCGCTCCGAAACGCGATCCCAGGCCGGCGTTTTCAATCATTGCCACAACTGAGATCTCAGGTTTGAAGGCCGGAGCATAGGAAACGAACCACGAATGATCTTTGTGTTCACTGCCTTCTTTGCCGAGACTTACCACCTGGGCGGTGCCGGTCTTGCCTGCGATATCAAACCCGGCCATCTTAATACCGGTGGCGGTACCGGCTTCATTGACCACGGACCACATTGCTTTGACCACGACGTCGCTCTGTTCAATCGGAATCGGTAGGATCTTCGGTTCCGGTCGATCGAAACTTCGTGCCGGCCGTTCCGCCCGATATTCAGGTCGAGATGGATCGTTGCCCATCGCAGCAATCGCGCGCACCTCTTTCAAAAGGTGTGGAATGTACATCTTCCCTTTCATTCCAATGGCCGAATGAGCGCGCAAAAGAGCGATCGGCGTCAGCACGTCCGTCCCCTGTCCGAACGAGGAATATACTGTGTCAATGTCTTTCCATTCGGGTTCGCTGGGATAACTACGGGCCTTCAGTTCGCGCGACGGCGTGGTGCTAATCACCTCGTGCGGCAGGTCGATCCCGGTTCGCTTGTTGAGATCGAATTCCTCCACCATCGCCTGAATGCCTTCGAGCTTCATCTTCAGACCAAGGCGATAGAAATAGCCGTCGCACGATTTCATGATCGCAAAATGCAAGTCGGGCGAGCCGTGATTGCCGCCCATGCAGCGGGTGAATTTATTGCCGATCGTGATGCCTCCGCCGCAGACCAGGTTTGAACTTTGAATCGTAATCGCACCCTGTTGCAGTCCCGCGGTGGCCATCAACGGCTTCCAGGTTGAGCCGGGAGGATACTTACCTTGGATCGCTCGATCGATCAGTGGCTTGTCGGGATCGTTCAGCAGCGCCTGATACTCAGCCCGGCCTTCTTTGGTGGTGATGCGTTGCGAGAAGAGATTGGGATCGAAGGTTGGCGCCGAGGCGATCGCCAGAATCTCGCCGTTATTGGGATTCATGGCAATGATCACGCCGCGGCCCTGCGGCGATTTGCGCAGTTGTTCCTCCGCGGCTTGCTGTAGGTCAATCTCGATTGTCGTGACTATGTCCTGGCCTGACTGTGGCTCTACCTTTTCGACTTCGCTTTGAATGTGGCCACGGCTGTCGACGATCACCTTCCGATAGCCGTCACGGCCGCGCAGGTATTCGTCATAGACGGCCTCGATCCCTTCCTGACCTATGATGTCGCCGGGCTTGTAACCCTTGTCGCGATACTCCGGTTGTTTCAATTGCTCAGGACTGATTTCGCCGACATAGCCAAGCGCATGCGCCAACATCCCGTTTGGCGGATAGCGCCGTTGCGGAGTCTGCTCGACGCGCAAGGCCGGAAACTCCAATTGATGAGCGTCAACCCAGGCGATTTCCGCCTGCGAAGCGTCTTCCTTGATCAGAATCGATTCGAAGGCCGGTTGTGACTTCACCCGATCGAATCGTTCACGCAGGATACCCGCATCCAGACTGAGGCCCTGGGAAAGCGGCTTTACCAGCGAATTCCGATCGATGCCTTTGGTGTCTTCGCGCGAGAGGAGGATGCTGTAGATGGGCCGCGAGTTAACCAGCACACGGCCGTTGCGATCGAAAATGTCGCCGCGCGGCGCGGGAATCGGCAGCTTATGGATGCGCTGGTTCTCAGCAATTTCGGCATAGTGGCGGCCGTTAATAATCTGGAGAACGTAAAGTCGAACCGTGAGCACCGCCAGCAGCACCAGCACCAGCCCCTGGATCAAACGCAACCTAATACGCAGGTTTTGTGAGTCGTCAACGAATTTCATAAAGCAAGTGCACTTCGAATTTCAATCTGGGCTCTCAAATTCGAAATCTCAAATCCCAGCAAAGTCAGATTCCCCTTTTCCTTTTCAGCCCGCCCCGGGCTACCCGACGACGAACAGTGAATTGCCGGCGTTGTCGCGCCTTGCCGCTAAAATAAGAATCGTGCATATACAACAACACGGTACCCGCAATCGTAGTAGCAACCACCTTGTAGGATAAAGCCTGCAGCAGTGGCGCCGATGTCCTTTGCCCCAGCAGCCGGTGCATTCCCACGTAAACCAGATTATCAATCAGAGTGGCTCCCGCCAGAACGGGAATGCGTAAGATCGTGGTGTCGAGCATGACGCGCTGGGCAACGAAATAGACTGCGTAAGCCGTCAGCGTCTTGGAAAAGCCACCGGCGCCGAGCAAGGCGGGCGGGCCACTAACAAAATCGGTGGCCAATCCCGCCACCGCGCCCACAATCAGCGCTTGCAGTGGCTCACGTTGCAAGGCGAAATAAACCACCAGCATCAACGCGAGGTCGACGTATCCGAGTGGTTGCCAGGTCGCGCCCAGCGCGGATTGCAAAGCCACCGCCAATATTAACAGGACTGCGATTGTCAGATGACGCATGACAGCAGAAGGCAGTAAGCAGAAGGCAGCAGGCAGGAAAGACGAGGCAGAAAGTAAGAAGCAGCCGCAAAGTTAAGATGCTCGCCAGGTCTCTTCTCAATTAACATTCGTTTGGCAAACAAAGATTCACTGCTTATGCGTTTCGGCCTACGGCCTACTGTTTTTTCTTGTCTACGTTGGGGAGCGACTGATCGGACTCTGAGCGTTCCGGCGGACGGTACAGCAGTACGGCAACTTCCTTCAGCTTGTCCAGCCCAGCCCCGGGTCTAATGTGAATGATCTGCGTCTGCGTGGCAGAGCCGCCCTTGACCTCCACCACCTCGCCGACGTTGTAGCCCGGTGGATAGATCAAATCCTGACCGGTCGTCGTGACAGTGTCGCCAACCTGGACTTTTTCCAGACCGGGAACGTAACGCATTTCCAGCAAGCCGTTTTCGCCCAGGCCCTTAATCGATCCCAGGGCATTCGATTGACCCAACTGGCCCACGACGGCTCCGGCGCCGGATTTCTCGTCCGTGAGCAGCATCACCTGCGCGCTGTAGGGGCCGGTAGAGACGACGCGACCAACTACACCACCCACAGTCACGACCGGCATGTTGACTTCCACGCCGGACCAGCGCCCCTTATCAATGGTCACGTTGTTGAACCACATCGAAGGGTCTCTGGCGATGACATGCGCCACAACTGTTTTGTAGTCGCTCCTGGTACTGAGGTTGAGAAGTTTTTCCAGGCGTCCGGTTTCAGCGGCGCGCTCGCGGGTGTCCCGCAGCTCGGCCTGCATCTGTTTGACCTGCTCTCGCAGTTGCTGGTTCTCGACAGAGGCGCGCCGAAGTTCACCGAAGTTTCCAAAGAACCCGCCCACCCAGTTGCCCACGCCTGAGGCCCCGCGCTGAACCGGGGAGGTGATGCTTTGGGTTATGGACCGAATCTTTCGCTGTTTGGTCGATTCGTCCCGGGCATCATAGGTCATCAGCGCAAAGTTCAGCGCCAGCAGTCCGAAGAGCCACCATGGGGCCCGCTGCCGAATCTCTCTCTGTGTGCGAATCGCAGCCATAAGAGGCCAGATATTAGAGGTCAGATATCAGATGTCAGCGCCCAGACCCAAATGCCATTCTCTGACATCTGATATCCGACATCTGACTTCTGATGTCAGGTTCCGCTAGTCAAGCTGTTGTCCCACTTAACGCGCTTGAGCAGGTCGAAATCAGAGAGCATCTTGCCGGTGCCCAAAACGACCGAAGCCAGCGGATCTTCGGCCAGCGAAACCGGTAAACCCGTCTCGATCGATAGCCGCTTGTCGAGGTTTTTCAACAGCGCCCCACCGCCGGTAAGAACGATACCGCGCTCGACAATGTCCGCCGAAAGCTCGGGCGGTGTTCGCTCGAGGGCGACTCGGACCGCGTTGATGATTGTTGAGACGGAATCAGCCAGCGCTTCCCGAATCTCTTCATCACTGATCGTAATTGTTTTTGGAATACCTTCGATCAAATTTCGCCCGCGCACCTCAAACGATAACTCTTCATCCAGCGGAAATGCCGAGCCGAGTTCGATCTTGATCGCTTCAGCCGTGCGCTCGCCGATGAGCAGATTGTATTTCCGTTTGATGTATTGAGTGATCGCTTCGTCCATCTCGTTGCCGGCGACGCGCACTGAGCGGGAATAGACGATGCCGCTCAAGCTGATTACTGCGATGTCGGTAGTGCCGCCGCCGATGTCGACAACCATATTTCCGTGCGGCTCTGTGATCGGCAAGCCGGCGCCAATGGCGGCGGCCATCGCTTCTTCGACCAGATAAACCTCCGAAGCTTTCGCGCGGTACGCAGAATCTTCAACAGCGCGCCGCTCGACCTGCGTGATCTCTGAAGGAATCCCGATTACTACTCGAGGGCTGACCCACGTCTTGCCGTTATGCGCCTTGCGAATAAAGTGCTGCAACATCTTTTCAGTCACTTCAAAATTCGCGATCACGCCGTCTTTCATCGGCCGGATCGCGACGATGTTGCCCGGCGTGCGCCCTAACATCTCTTTCGCATCACGGCCCACGGCCTCGACGGCGTTCGTTACTTTGTTGATTGCGACGATCGATGGTTCAGAAACGACAATACCACGCCCTTTTGCGTAAACCAGTGTGTTGGCGGTGCCGAGATCAATCGCTAAGTCGCTTGAGAAAAGACTAAAAATCGATTTGAAAGCCATTGGAGAAGGGTTTCCCTAACTGAAAACTGAAAAATGAATTCGCCTGAAGATCTGAGCGGTCAATCCCGGTGCCGGTTAAGAGCTGCGAGACCTCGCGAAGTCGGTTGGCAAATCCGTAAACAAACTCACCAAGCAGAACCGAACTAGTAAAGATACAACGATCTGAGCGCTAACGCTATCACGAAATTAGTTTCTCGACGGGAATTCTTTGAAATTGTGAGGGCTCGACCGATCGCGTGTCCGATTCGCATTCTTTGTCGGCTGCGACGGGCTCATCCACGACTCGAACGCAGTTCTTATTGGCGGCCTTCGCCGCGTACATAGCCCGATCCGCCGCAACAATCAATTGGCGCGGCGACAGAGCGTGCAGCGGGAAAACAGCGATCCCCAGGCTCGCCGTCAACCGAACTTTGAGCCGCCGCCCCCCGGTAAACTCATTTCGTTCGATCTTCAGGCGAATCCTTTCGGCTACCTGAATTGCCTGTTCAATACCGGAGTCGGGGAGAATCACCACGAACTCGTCCCCGCCATACCGGACGACACAGTCAGTGTCTCTCACTGCCGGCAGAACGAGAGCCGCTACTTCCATCAGCGCGTGCGACCCGATGAGATGTCCGTGCGCGTCATTGACTCGTTTGAAATCGTCGAGATCCAGAAACAAGGCCGCGACTCTGGCGCCGTAACGCCGGGCTCGCTTCAGCTCGTTCACCAGAAACTGGCGCAGATATCGGGCGTTATGCAACCTGGTCAGATCGTCCGTCAGTGAAGACCGCTCAGCTTCCGCGATGCGGACCGAATTTGCGAGCGCCGAAGCGATTGGCATCGTCAGCGCCGTGAGCAGTGCGGTTTCATTTTGCGAGAACGATCGCGCCCGGGTGTTCGTGCGCACGCCTTCAAGTACACCCAGGACCCTCTCTCCACTGACCAGCGGCACGGCGATGACGCGCCGCTCTTCCTCGATTCTATTGATGGCCTTGATCGTGGTTGCGGCCTCCTGCGATGCCCGCGATGCCTTTATGTTTGACGGTTCAACTTCTTCAACCAATTCGCGCTGCCATGCTTCGTCGAAAGATAACTGGTTGAGTTTGGCAAATTCGCGGGCCACCAGGGGTTCAAATTCGACCGCTGCTGTATTACTTGTTTGCCTTAACAGAAAGAGGATCCAGCGATCAGCCGTTACCAGTCGGGCCACCCCGGCAACAGCCGACAGGGCCGCTTCCTTCTGGTTGGAAGCAAGATGCAGGGATGCGAGCAGCGCAAACGCGCCGCGTAGTTGTCGCGAGCGAACTGAGTCGGGAAGCAGAAAGGCGCTGCTCTCAGGATCGCTCTTGAATCCTTCCGGCAGTTTGAGTTCGCCGGTGACCCCGCCGTCTTCGACCTGTCTTAACAACGCCGGCAATTGCGCTGAACTGTCGGCAACCAGATCAAAGCCGAGGCGCTTGAGTGTTTCATTGTCGGGGGCCTGCAAACCGCGCGACGCGCGGTTCGTGGTCTTACGACATGCGACAATCGAAACCCCGGACCAACTCCTCGCCTGACTGGCAATCAAACGCAATCCGTCGGGGGTCGCCTCGAGCGGGATCTCGTAAATAACGGCCAGAAGACGGGGTGTGGTCTGACTGCCTCGCGAGAGGGGAGCGGCTTTGGGTGCAGTAGAAGCCTTTGGCCCCAGATCAGAAAGGTCTTTGAGCAGGACGGTTAATCCGGCGGAACTCAGGCTTTCCACGAGTTCGCTCGCGGGCGCCAGCGCGTCCGTAAGTAAAATGACCAGCTTGTTCATCCGGCGGCCCGTCCTTACTCTATGGGCTTTCCTGTCATGAGAGGATCCTTGATTGCCGGGGCGTACTTAGGGTTGTCGTTGGTGGCGGTCAACCTGATCTCTTTAGCGTGACGCGGTATTCGCTTCGGTTGCCTTGTTGATCTGAAGCTTGAACCAACACTTCACGCGTTGTCGGTGGAGCTATGATTTGAATTTGAAAAGTACCGTCGTTAGCCGCAATCGCCTCACGACCCGAAACGCTCACACTGGTTCCGGATGAAGTCGTGCCGCGAATCAGGTATACCTCGCCACCGAGGTGCACGGCCGATAGACTCGACACCGGAACCGCGGACACACCGGTACCCTGAGTGGCTACTATGAACTTGAGTGGCTCGCTCCACTCGCTTGTTTGTCCTGAGGCGGCGGTGGCGCGAATGCGCCAGAAGTAAGCTCCCGGACGCAGGTCGCTGGCGCTGAACTGAGTGACGGCTAACTGGTCGCGCTCAATTACTTTTCCGCCGGGGACAAAGAAAGGCGAAGTTGCGACCTCTACGCGATAGTGGGAAGGCGTCCCCGATTGTGGCTTTAGCCAGCGCAAGGGCACAGTTGCCGAACCGCTACTGCTGACCATAATCTTTTCGAGATCGCGAGGCTGCAAAGGTTGCGGCACTTCCAACAGTTTTTGTGGCTTCGAAACGGTTCCCGATTGGTTTACCGACACATACTCGCCGGATTTCAACGAGGTTCGCTCGCCGATCCGATTGATACTTTCCACGGCGCCACTATTGACGCGAATCTCTTCGGTGCCTTCTGGGTTGACGCCAAAGCTGGCTGCGGTTTGACCGCTAATCTGGTTCTGAGTTTTTGGCGTCTCAATCACACTCTTGTTGTCTTCGCTTTGTAGTTGAGTGCGCACCAGCATTTGACCGCTATCGACTAGCACATGCACGTTGGATCGCTTGCCGTCTTCAGCACTGGCGTTGTCGCGAATAATAATAGTGCTGTTAGGCCTGACGACTACGGTCGAACCATCCGCCATACTGATCCGCGCGCGTCCATCGGCCTGGGTTTGCACCGTGTCGCCCGGATAGAGTTGGATATCGTTATTGGCGATGACTATTTGTCGCGTGCTGGCGCGAATGATGCGCACGTCACCCTCAAACGACATGAAACGCGCACCGGCCAACGACTCTGACCCGGCGGCGACATTCCTTAGGGGGTTGCCGTACTTCCAGACGTACAACGCTCCGCCGGCCGCTAATACACAGAACGCCACCAGCAGCGCTATGACATAGATCGCCCGCTTTTGAATTACCCACCACTCAAATTCAATATTGCCGACCTTGGTTGTCATCAGTCTCTTGTTTGGTGAAGTGAGAAGGGCGTCCAGGGAAAGTGACCAAACCGCGCCAACACAGCTTAACACACGGGTGTGAATGGGTTCAAGAGCCTTATTTTACAGGCTTTTTGAGAGGAAGGCTGGTGCGGCCTATGCGGGGATCCTGAGCCTTGAGATAGGCCGCAGGCTCAACCACATAGAAGGGGTTGGAAACGATCCACGGTTGGCCCTTTGCCGGAGCCGGGAGCGAATCAAGATAGACTTCCAGGCGATAAGCACCTGAAGACTCGACCGTGAAGTCAGCGGTGGGACCGGATTTCTGGTCGACCACGACGCCGTTCTTCAAAAGCGCGAAGCGGCTGGCAAGCGGTGCGCCGGCTTTCAAAGTTAATCCGTTTGCGCGTGCGATCTCATCGCCCATCACTTTGTCTGAGTTCTCAACTGCAAATGTGAAACCCTTCGGATCGCCAAACAGATCAAACGAGATGTAACAGTGACCCTGCGAAATTGCTTCGAGGAGAGACTCTCGAGAGAGTCCCTTTTCCTTACTAATAAGCACATGTGTGCGCACCGTGCGGAAACTACGCTCGTACGGGTCAAGCTTGACGCCGAGCCACTGTTTGCCGGAAGCGTCGTTTACGCTCAGCCCGATATTCGAATGCGCGTCGTTACCGGCGATAGCGACCAACCTGTGATTGCCGGTCGACATGGATTCGTCCCAACGCTTCAGGTTTTCGGCTGGCCTGACAAAAAAATTCGCGAACATCAGGTCGGGGTAACTGCCATAAGACCAGATGCCGTCGAAGAATCCGATCAGCGGATTGTAACGTCGCGCATTTGTGAAGAGGTTATAGACTTCGACGCCACTGACAGAACTTGATTGCCAGTTCTGAGATTCAGTTGGATAAGCTGCGAACGCCAGACCGCCCGATGAGTTTTGCTGATCAATAATCTCTCGAGTCGATTTCGCGTTCATTGAAGCCGCACTTGGCGAGCCCGGAATCAGCAACAGTCGATCGCCATCGGCCGTTGCTACCTCGTTGCCGTTTATAAACAAGACTCCGGCGTGCTCGCCGTTCAGGGTCATGGCCGCAGTATCGAACTCCGCCTGCGGATGCTCTGTCATGATCACGAAGGCAAGTTGATTTGCCCTGGCAGCCGCAATAAGCTCGGCAAAGTTCCCGGTGCTATGTCCGCCGAGAGAAGTGTGAACGTGAATGACGCCCGGGTAATCTACGTAACCGCTTTCTGTTGGTTGAGAGATTCGCTGTGAGGCGAGTTGTTGGATGGTATTTTGCAGGCGACTGAGCCGGTAACGACGATACGCAAAGGGCAGCTGTGAGACGATAATGAGTCCCAGCAATATGATGAGAATCTTGCGCTTCATAGTAGAGATAAGACTTGGCCCCGCCTGGTAGAGTGGCTTCAGTCTTCGAAATCGACCTTGGCCATAGTCTCAGAGATGCTGCGACCAAACGCAACGACCTCAACGTGATCGGGATGAACCGTATAAGCATCCAGAACTGAGCGATCGCGGAAGACCCCCACCAGGCCCGTGTCGTATGACCGGTCCGAATGCAAGGTGTCGGCGCCCACCGAAAGACTCTCAATTCCCGGCACGATCTTACCCAGCGAACGAAGCCGCGCCCGGTGTTCTTCGCGGGTGGCTGGTGGAACATCAGCGCGATACTTCCAAACTACGATATGGGTCAGCATGATTTTGTCTCTTTGAATTTGGATTTTGCTATTTCAAGTATCGATCGAACCAGGCAAGCGTCCGCTCGAGGGCATCGACGCGATGCTTTGGTTCGCGGAGTCCGTGGCCTTCACGCGGGTAACGGACCAGAACGGATTCCACGCCGCGACTGAACTCCGTATTCAGGGACTGAAGAGCCGCAATTGTTCGTTAAGCAACTCCCAAACTTGCCGCACGTGCTTTTCAGTCGTTCGGATGTTCCCGATCGAAAGGCGCAGCGTAAGCTGATCGTTCAGTTTTGTATGTGACAGCAATGCTTTCCCGGTAGCATTAACGCCGTGCATGACCGCCTCGTTAAGCGCGTCGAGACTTTTAGCCTCATCCTCTTCCGGTTCGGCATGCACTCTCGGGTGTGCGCGAAAGCACACCAGCGCAAATGGAACCGGCGCCATCAGTTCCCAGTCGGCTGATTCTTCGACCCAGGACGCGAACTTCTGCGCCAGTCTACAGTGTTCGCGAATGCGTGCAGCCAGTCCTGCGGTGCCAAAGTAGCGAATGATCATCCACAACTTCAGGGCGCGAAAGCGACGGCCAAGCTGCACGCCATAATCCGATCCGCTGCGCACCTTTTCCTGCTCTGGCGTGCGCAAGTACTCAGGCACCAGCGAAAAGGCGCGCCGCAACAAATCCAAATGCCGGCAGTAGAGGACGGAAAGATCGAACGGCGTGAACAGCCACTTGTGCGGGTTGAGCACCAGCGAATCCGCGCGTTGGCACCCATCGAGAACGTGTCGCAACTCCGGCACAATTGCTGCTGAGCCCGCATAGGCAGCATCGACATGCAGCCACATCGCGTGCTTTTCGCCGATCGGAATAATATCCGGCACGGGATCGATGCTGGAAGTTGACGTCGTGCCCACAGTCGCGACTATGCAAAACGGAAGCATGCCGTTGCGTTTGTCTTCCTCAATGGCTTCGGCGAGAGCTTTGACGTCCATCCGAAATTCGCTGTCGGTAGGAATCTTGCGCAGACTTCTCTGGCCCAAACCCAGCGTGATGATGCCCTTCTCGATCGAAGAGTGTGCCTGCTCAGAAGCGTAAACGCGGAGCAAAGGAAGGTCCTTTCGTCCGCTCATCCCTTCTTCGCGAATCCGCATCTCGACGCCTTCGCGCGCGGCAGCGATGGCGTGCATGCTGGAAACTGACGCCGTGTCATAAATGAAACCGCTCATACCCGCGTCGACTCCGAGCATTTGTCTGAGCCAATCAAGAGTGACTTCCTCGAGTTCCGTCGATGCCGGAGAAGTGCGCCACAGCATCGATTTCACATCAAACGCAGCGCTAAGCAACTCTCCAAAAATGCCCGGCGCCGAAGTCGACGTAGCGAAATAGCCGAAGAACGAGGGATGGCTCCAATGCGTGAGCGCGGGAACTATCAGCCGATCGACGTCGGCGAGGATGGCGGCCATCGACTCGCCATCTTGCGGCGGTGTTGACGGCAACTGGGCTTTGAGATCGCCGGGTTCGATCTGTGCGAGCACGGGCAGGTCTTCGATGTGTTCGAAGTAGTTCGCAATCCAGTCAACAATCTCGTGACCAAAACGACGAAACTCTTCGGCGGACATGTCGCCAGTGAGTGGTGTGACTTCATTCGACTGGCTCTCGGCTTCAGCCATACAGGTTTGCGTTTTCCCTTTGCGTCTTTGCGCCTTTGCGTGAGACCTATTCTGATAAGCCATTCACGACTCGCGAAATCCTTCAAACAATCGCCGGCGAGGTAAGTCTAAAACCCCAGTGGCTGCAGCGGCCTTGGCGTCGTGCCTTCGAAAAACCAACTCGCGCCTACGCGCAGGCGATGATGCCAGGTGGGCAGACGCGCGGTGTACATCGCAAAGCGCGCCTGGCGCGCCAGCGGACCGCCGATGACCTGGCCGGCTGAGAGGACGGCGGCGTGTTCGGTTCCCAGACTTACCGCTTCCCCTAATTCGACGAAGTGTTTGGATTTCAGTGGGCGGCCTTCGATGAGGGCGCGAACATTTCGCGCGCACAATCCGGACTCCTGCATAGCGAGCTGCGCCGTCCCGGCCAGCGTAGGGACAACGTCCGGATAAAAAGCCGCGTCGCCGAGCGCAAACACATTCGGGTGCCCACGCACTTGCAGCGTCGGCTCCAGCAGAAGTAAGCCGCGCCGATCCTTTTCAACGTTGAGGTTTTCAATTAGCGGACTCACGCGCACGCCCGCCACCCAAACCACGGCCGCAGTCTCCAGCTCTGTCTGTGTGTTGTTGTGTTCGAGCGTGATGCTTTTTTCAGTAACTCGCACCACCCGCGTCTGCGTATGGGTTTCAACCCGACACTCCTCGAGGGCATCTTCGACAAATTTGCGCAGCTCTTCACCCATGCCGGGCACCAAACGATCCGCCATCTCTACTATCAGCACGCGCGGTTCTCCGCGCAGGGCGCGTCGTTTTACTGCGTCTCTGAGCAGATCTGCCATCTTGGTTGAAAGCTCGACGCCGCTGGCTCCGCCGCCCACGACCGCGAACGTCAACGCGCCACGAGTGTCCTGGGGCGCTGCATCCGGTTGCACACGATCGAGCGCCTCGGTCATGCGTCGTCGCAAATGGTTGGCATCGGTGAGTGTGCGAAACGGCAAGGTAAAGCGTTCCGCGCCTTCAACTCCGGCGTAATTGGTCACGGCACCGGGCGCAACCACCAGAACGTCATAAGAGAGTGGTTCCGCCCGGCCGGCCACCGTCACAGAGCCAGTGTCGAGATCGATTCTCTCAATTACGCCCCGCACAAAGCTCACCTTATCGTCTAACAATTCCCTGCAGTCAGGGGCGATGTGCCAGGCTTCGACCTCGCCGCTCAGATATTCGTAGAGCATCGGCTTGAAGAGAAAATGGTCCTCATCATTGACCAGTGTAATTTCGCCGGCGCCGCTAAGGTTGAGGGCCGTAAATAACCCCCCAAACCCGCCGCCGAGAATCAGAATTCGGGCTTTGTTCTGTGTCATCTGTAGCAATTTGAGCTGTTCTGTTAATCGAGCGGCAGATCTTATCAAACAAGTACCAGAGGCGCACGGCCAGCCGGGCGTGAAAAAGGTGAGCCGCGCGGTTTGATCCGGCTATAGTGTTAATTGGTGCCAACAGGCCGGGTTACAATGGTCCCGGCTGGACAGCGGCGCGACCGAAGTGTTAACTTCTGGGTCGTAATTTGAACTTTTTGCGGTTCGCCCTGGTTTCTAAGAATGGGCTTACTGCGGTTTCGGAGGACCATCTTTAACTGTGTTAGCAAGAGAAGCAAAAGAAAAGATCGTGACAGATTTTCGCGCCCATCAGACGGATACGGGTTCTCCCCCGGTCCAGATCGCGCTGCTGAGTCAGCGAATCAACGAACTCCAGGAGCATTTCAAGATTCACAAGAAGGATAATCATTCTCGTCGCGGCCTGTTGCAGATGGTCCAGCAGCGAAGAAAATTGCTCGAATATCTGAAGCAGACGGACATCCGGCGTTATCACGAAGTAGTGGGAAGACTGGGATTGCGCCGGTAGAGTTATCGATCCAAGGTTTGGAAGATAGAACATAGCAAAAGTTTAACGAGAGAATCTTCGAGTCTCTGATCTAAAAAAGCCCGCGTCTATCGAAGAGCTTGTGCCCGAGCCGAACGTGACGGCGATACAGGTAGCCAGGCGACGCGCGCAGCCTTAAAAAATCCGAAGGCGGCAAGAGCTTCACGGCTAGGCTCTTTGCCGCCTTCTCTTTTGGCCCAAGCTGACTTTATCAGCGCTTTGAAGGTGGCGAAAAAATCGTCGCGCTCCAAAACATCAAACAAACCGCAGCGGATGAGACGTTGCGTGCCTGCCTGAAAAGGCCGGCGTCGTCAGAAGGAGACGAACAAAATGACAGTCAAGAAGTATCTAAAAGAATCGATTCGAGTCGGTGATCGCGACCTCACCGTGGAAGTGGGACGCGTTGCCAAACAGGCTGACGGGTCTTGTGTTATTCGTTACGGCGATACCATGGTCTTATGCGCAGCGGTTGGCGCCAATGCGCCGCGCGAGGGCATAGACTTTTTCCCGCTCACGGTGGAATACCGCGAAGCGTTTTTTGCCGCCGGGCGTATTCCCGGAAACTATTTTAGGCGGGAAGGACGGCCAAACGAGAAAGAAGTGCTCACCAGCCGGATGATCGACCGCCCCTGCCGGCCACTGTTCACTGAGGGCTATCGCAACGAAACTCTGGTGGTGGCTTCGGTAATCTCGGCCGATTCAGACAACAATCCGGACGTCGTGGCAATCACAGGCGCCTCTTGTGCGCTCTATCTTTCTGACATTCCTTTTTCAACCCCGATTGCCGGCGTGCGTGTTGGGCTGATCGACGGCCGCTATATCGTCAATCCGACTTACGACGAAATTCGCGAGTCGCGGCTCAATCTGATCGTTGCCGGAACCGAAGAAGCGATCGTGATGGTTGAAGCCGGCGCTCAGGAAGTTTCTGAAGCGATTATGGTTGAGGCCTTGATGCTTGCGCACAAGGAAATCAATCGACTGTGTCGTTGGCAGAAAGAGCTTTACAAAGCCCTCGGCATAGAAAAGAGAGCGGTAGAGCCCCCGGTGCTGAACGAAGAAATGATTGGCGAAATCGAGCGAAACTACGCCGAGCGTTTGCGCGCAGCGCTGGACACCTCGGGCCAGGAAAAGCGTTTGAGTTATGCGGCCATTGACGCTTTGAAAAAGGAGGTCGTGGAAAGCTATCCCGAGGACCAGCCGGAAAAACGTTCAACGGCCAAGAAAGCGTTTGACCACCTGAAGGAAAAGATTTTCCGGGACGATATATTGAACCACCGGCGCCGTCCCGACGGCAGGCGCTTCTCCGAGATTAGGGCGATCAGCTGTGAAGTAGGCTGGTTGCCTCGCACTCACGGCTCGGCGCTCTTTACGCGCGGCGAAACCCAGGCGCTGGTGACCGTCACGCTCGGTACCAAGGATGACGAGCAGTTCATGGACGATTTGGAAAAGGGCGAGGTGCGGCGCAAGTTCATGCTCAACTATAACTTTCCGCCTTATTCAGTTGGTGAGACGGGGAGATTCGGTAGTCCCGGCCGGCGTGAAATCGGACATGGCGCGTTAGCGCGACGGGCTATAGAGCCGGTGCTGCCCGATGACACCGTGTTTCCTTACACCATTCGCATCGTTTCAGACATCACTGAATCGAACGGGTCGTCTTCTATGGCCAGTGTCTGCGGTGGAGCATTGTCGCTGATGGATGCCGGGGTGCCTTTGAAGGCTCCTGTTGGCGGCGTGGCGATGGGTTTGGTGATGGAGGGCAACAAGTATGCGATCCTGAGCGACATCGCGGGCGCCGAAGATCACTACGGCGACATGGATTTCAAAGTCGCCGGTACGCAGGAAGGCATTACTGCCCTGCAGATGGATATCAAGATCACGGGAGTTAATGCTCAGATTATGGCCGAGGCTTTAGAGCAGGCAAAAAAAGGAAGGCTCTACATTCTCAACGCGATGCAGCAGGCCCTGGCTGAGCCGCGCGCTGAGATTTCGCTTTACGCGCCCAGGATTATCAAGATCAAGATTAATCCGGACAAGATTCGCGACGTCATCGGACCAGGCGGAAAGGTAATCCGCGCCCTGGTTGAAGAGACCGGCGCCAAGATTGACGTAGAGGACGATGGCACGGTTTCGATTGCCACCGCTGACGGGGCCGCGGCTGAGGCGGCCGTCGCCCGGATTCGCGGACTGACTGCCGACGCCGAAGTAGGGGCAACCTATGTCGGCACGGTAAACCGAATTGTTGATTTCGGCGCCTTCGTCGAGATCTTCCCGGGAACGGATGGCCTGTTGCACATTTCCGAGATTGCGGACCGCCGCATTCGCGACGTACGTGACGAATTGAAAGAAGGCCAGCAAATCATGGTCAAGTGTATTGGCAAGGAAGGCAATAAGATTAAGCTTTCCAGGAAAGCCGTCCTTAGAGACGAGGACCAGCAGGCCAGCACAGCTACCGGCCATGAAGGCACCTAAGACCTGAGCCAACAAGCGGGCGGCCCGGCGAGAAGCCACCGCCCGCTTCTCTTAAAGACCCCGCCTTTATATTGGGCTAAATCCTTTTCTGAAACTGGAATACCCTCGACATTAGCTGTGTTTCCCTAACAGGTAAAACAAGCCCACATGGGTTTTGAAGGCTTGTATGCACGGCAGGCTGTCTTCGTAGTGTCTTTGAAATCGAAGAACGATTAGCTGCCAGAATCAAAAAGGGTAGCTAAACTGCCAGCCCCAAAGTCTTGAGGAGGGAGTTCCTAATCAAATGAGGACTCGTTTTTTTCGGCCTATTGCGACGATTGTAAGCTTGCTGCTGCTGGTAGCGGTACCCGCACAAGCCGGCCCAATCAAATTCGTCGACGTCGTGAACGTTATGGGTGACCTGCAAAAAGGCGGTCAGCTTCAGCGGCTTCGGCTGCGCGTGGCCCCCCAGGATCCAACCGCGTCAGGAACCACCAGTTCACCGCGGTCTCCATCCACTTCAGTCATCCCTGCCCTTGGCGGCGATACTACATCGACGATGTCGTCGCTGGCCCCGGGGACAGAAGCGATAGCGCCTTCGCTGGTATCAGGCACCGAGGTGGCCCCCCAACAGCAAGGTGATATTCAGGTATTCGAACAGGACAACGTTGACGGCACCATTTGTGATTGTGGTGAAATCCCCTCAGAAGGCGGCGGTTTTCCGAAGTGGCCATTTCTGGCACTGATACCGTTGATCTGTGTGACAGGTATTTGTACCAGCGATCACAAAGTGTGTACTGATTGCATACCGCCTCCTTGCACCAAGGATTGCAACCCTGTTCCTGAGCCGGCCTCGTTGTTGCTTTTCGGTTCTGGTATCGTAGCACTGAGCGCGGGTGCGCGCCGCCGTTACGCCAAGATGCGCGCCAGCAAACAGGCCGCAGCCATGACGGAGGTGTAACGATGAATCCCAAAAATTTCGTGGTTGCCATGAACAAACACTCAATCGCTATCAAGGCCGCGGTCACCATCATGATCGCGCTATCATTCGCGCTGGCCTGCACTTCAACTACTGCCTATGCCAAGAAGAAGCGCAAGGTAAACTATGGCCAGGTCGAGATCACAACTAACCCGGGTGGGTTTCCGTTGCGTATCGACGGCAAGTCTGAGGGTACAACCTCAACGACTGTTCGCGTCATTGAATTGGCTCCCGGTCGCCACACCCTGGAAATCATGCTGCCTAACGGCGGCCGCTGGGTGCGGGATTTTGAGGTCGAAAAGGCCCGGAAGCTCTGCGTCAATCTCAACTATCATCCGAAGAAGTACACCATCACCAAGAACCCTTGCCCGTATCCGGTAAATATCTCGGCGCCGGTAAGCGTTAACGATGGTGACTTGATTACGTTCACGTCCGACGTGGCTTATGGTGGCTCAGCGCCACTCAGCTACACCTGGACGGTAACACCTTCTGACGCCAGAATCGTCAACGGCGCGGGCACCGCCACAATCACCGTGGACTCAACCGGTCTCGGCAGTCAGCAGGTAACTGCTACCTTGGTCGTCGATGACGGTTCGGGCGATGCCATGTGCCGTCAGACCGCGCAGGCCTCGACGAGCATCGTTCTCAAGACACCGCCGCCGCCTGAATGCAAACCGTTCGATCAGTTTCCGTCGGTGGCCTTTGACGACGACAAGGCTCGTTTTGACAACCTGGCAATCGAGTTGCAAAACGCGCCAGACTCGCAGGCCTACATCATCATCTACGCAGGCCGTACCAGCCGCACCGGCCAGGCCGATATGCTGGGTCGGCGAACGATGAGCTATCTGGTTAATCAACGTGGAGTGGATGCGCGCCGCATCACCATTATCAATGGTGGCTATCGCGACACCGACTTCATTGAGATCTGGGTTTGCCCGCCGGGAGCCAAGACTCCCCAGGCGACGCCAACCGTGCAGCCGGGTGACGTACAGCCATCACGAGAGCGCAGTCGCAGGCGTCCACGGCGCGGCGACGAAGACTAGTCCGCCACTACAACCCAGCCCAAGTCGGGCCCTAACAGCAGGTGACAACGCCCCCTTTGTTGTCACCTGCTTTTCATTTGCCCTGCGTTTGACCTTCTATCAACCCGTGTGCTAAGAATTTGAGTGCAATTAGCCTTCCCCTTTCGCCCCCCCCAACAACCAGGATCGAAACGCTCTTAAACAACAAGTGGAGGACTGAAATGGGTGACAACGGTGGTGGAGGCAGCAGTGTGGGAGTGGTTGCGGTGTTGATAATATTCGTAATTGTGATAGCGCTGGGAATCTTAGCGTGGAAGGGTGGACTATTTGGCGGGAAGAAAACTCAAGTCGACATCAACGTAACAACGCCACAAAGATAACACTCAGGGTCTGTTGGGATCAGATCCTTTTGGGCCTGATCCCAGCAACTTGTCTGAATTGGTTTTGCCGGTCAGTTCGTCGAGGTTAAGACGGACCGCTCCGCCGAAATCCGAAAATGCCGCCGCCTTCTGGGCGCGGCGGTGCCGAAACAACAAAGCACCAATTATGGCTCCAACGCCGATGCAAAGGATTAACGAGAGACCTGAGCCTTTAAGTACCGACGTCAAGACTCCGGCTGACGTTTGCGCAAAGTAGCGCTGTAGCCGTTCGTAAAGATGTGGATCCTCACCCAGCCACTGCACCACTTGTTCATACTTCACTTGATCAATTAGCTGGTTAGCGGCCTTTTCATCAGCAGCGTTGAATACAAAAACAGAGTAGTTGCCGACGCGGCGATAGGCGCTCGGGACTGGCTGGCCCTGGCCTTTTAACTCCTGAATCTTTGTGATAATGCGCTGGTCATTATCAACAGAGAACTGCGGGGTCGTGAATTCAACGATTACCAATTGTGGCTGACCATAGTTGGCCGCCACCGCCTCTGTTCCTCCAGTGAAATCAAGTACCTCCAGGACCGGCTGGGCCGGAACTATATTCTTCAATGCGTTCAGGGTGATCGCATAAGGGGCGACGCCAGGGGTTCGTTGGAAGCCGGGCAGATGCTTTACGAGTACGGGAATATCGTCGTCACCACTGGGGAGACTTGCAGCCAGCGCTCTCGCCATCTCAAGCAGAGCATCCTGAGCGGCGGGCGTGTTGTTGCCTGAGACCTGGACCAGATTCGCGCCTTTGTAAAAACTGATTTGACTTGAGGTGACAATCGCCGCTGTCCCGACTGCGCCGGTCCTGACGTCCTCTTTAGCTTCGTCGGCGATACGGGTCAACAACGCGTAGGCGCCTGACTCAGTGTTAAGGTGAACCAGGTGTACGACGAAGACGCCAGCTCGTTCATCCTGATAGGTACGCTCCGCATCTGATACAGCGCCTACGTCGTCAGCGTTGACCAGTTCAAAGATTCCGTGCCCTGGCATCTTCGCGGGCCCAACCGCATGAAAGGAACCGGTCTTATCAGGTAACAGCTTCGCAGCTTCGCCAAGTGTCACTTCCGCGGAAACCGCCACCGAAGTGACGAACAGCATGGTCACAGTCAAAAACTCTCGAGTTAGCAAAGTCATGTATTGACGCCGCACAGCTGGCGATATCGCGAAGGTTTAGAACCCTTTGACTATCTGATGTTCCCGTAATTCGCGCCGGTAGCGGAACAGCAACGCTTTGAGTTTAATGCCGGTCCCTCATCTCACGCAAAATAAGGTCGGCATAATGACGGGGAGTATTGATGTTGTGAAGGACCGTGGTACCGCCGATTTCGCTGGCATTGTCGACCACCACATCCCCAAACCCGAGAAGACTCTGGATGATAGAGGCTGAAACCGTGACGTCCTGAATCTTGGCCAGCGGAATATTCCTGGTAGTTCGCGCAATCAAGCCGTAATCGGTCTCTATCTTTGAATCGGTGAGCGTATAGCGAATCATGTTACGCCTAAGGTGCTTATAGGCCGGGATCAGCAAAAGGCTGAGCGCGATCGGCAATGATATGTACCAGGGGATATCGACAAAATGAACCATCGCCAGCAAGATCGTCAACAGGATTGCGCCCAATACGGCAGCCGCATAGCCGATCTTAATAAAGAGCATTGTCGGACGCACGGTGAAGACTATGCTCTCGACATCATCATCATTGTCGTAACGCGCCGGGACTGATGATTGCGGACGCGCAATTCTGGTCTCTTCAGCATCGGCAGCGGGCGCTCCACAACTTTTGCAGAAGCGACTGTCTGAGTCGAGAAACGATCCACAGGTAGTGCAGCGCATTGCCGTGTTACTCCAATCTAGGTCGAGGCAGTCGTTTTACGGATTCTTAACGTAGCGCCCATGATACATAAAGAGCCCCCCGAAATGGAAAACGAGGCGACTAGCCGGTTACGGCAGGTCACCTCGTCTTGCAAGTCAAATACGTCAGGACAACTACTGGGTCATCAACTGCAATCTTCCGTCCGGTAGTCGCACGGTTAGCACTGTGCGTTCGTACATGTTCAGAGGAGTCGATTCTTTGGTCCGCAGCTGTGCAACCTGGTCCGCAGATAGCCACGGCGCAAAGATGGCCGCATTCGGATCTCGCAACAGGCCATAGCGTCGAGAGATGCGCCGAACATATTCCTGAGTTTCAGAATAAGGTGGAATGCGCCATCCATATTTTTCCACCGCCCCTTCACCGGCGTTATAACCAGCCAGCGTCAGGTTCACGTTTCCATCAAAGCGATCAAGCAGAAAGCGCAGGTAACGCGCTCCGCCTTCAATGTTCTGCTTGGGATCGAAAATGTTCGTCACTCCGAAACGCGCCGCCGTCATTGGCATTAATTGCATCAGGCCGCGCGCACCTTTGGGCGAAACCGCGCGCGCTTTGAAACTGGATTCCTGATGCATGACAGAGTAGATCAAGAGCGGATCAACTCCATGCCGCATTCCTGAGCTAATCAGGTATCCATCAACTTCCGCATTCCCAGTCGTGTATCCGCGTAGTGACGAGCCGTTGGTTTGCAGTGCGGCCCGCGGGTCGTATGTCAGGACTGTGGGCGAAACTGTTGAGAGCGAGTTATTAAGATTGAGCGGACCAATGTTGGGTTTTTGCGCGGCGGTCCGATTTGACAACACGATCTTGCTTGGCCGGCGCGTCCGAGGACTTGTAGTCGCAATCTTGGGCTGTTCGGAATAAATACGCACGCCGTTGCGCGTGTCAAAGTTATCAAACGAGTAGGCAGTCCGCTGGGCCAGGGCAGAGGCACTAGCGAACAGCACAAATAGAATAACAGTTAGGAATCTCGTCATAGTGATTTTTTCGTTTGTGTCTTTCAAGTCTTAAGCGGCGGGTTTGGGTGTCGAGAGTGTCGCCGCTCCTTGTCAGGAACCGCAAGTATGATAACAGACGTGTTTAAGAATTGCCAACCATTTTAACCTCCGCGCGAACCTGCTTGCCTGCAATAATTACAGCAAGGATAGTCTAGTTCTACGGGCTCTATCGGGTGCTGTTGCAAGCTGAAAACGTGGTTGACAGCGCGGATATGATGGCGGCTCATCAGGAGGATTTAGGTGGTTGGCTTTATCAATTTGGCGCGCCCCGCGCACCACTCAAAAGCTTAGGAGAATGGAAATGAAAAAACTCCCGTGGGTTGCACTTGCTTTGCTCTTGGTCCTGTCACTTGCGTTCGCTACCCAAAACAAAAACGCTAATGGCAACGCAAACAAGAATTCCACCAGCAATAAGTCGAGCAACACCAATCGACGACCGGTCTTTCGGGCCAACGCGGATCAGATCAAACAAGCGCAGGCAATTCTGAAGCAGCGCAGCTTTTACGCCGGCGATCAGACCGGCAAACTGGACGATGCGACCCGTGCGGGGCTTAAGAAGTATCAAGAAGCGGAAGGCGTTAAGGTAACGGGCACACTCAACAAGCTGACGCTCGAAAAAATGGGAATTACCTTGACAGAAAAACAGAGGACGATGTGAGACGAAAGCGAGTTGTGTTGTGCGGTGCTTAGTAGATCCGCATGACTGATCGGGCTGCAGGCGCGCACTCTCACGCGAACGGCAGCCCGATTTTGTCGCTCTTGGTAGAGTCTCAAGCAGGACTGCTCGATTCTACTCAGAGCGGACGTATTCGGCGCCAATGTCTTCCAGCAGTGTCTCCAGCTTGTCTACGTCCTCGCTGTTCTTGGTTTCGACACCCAGGAGAATTCCGCCGCCACGCAGTCCTGTGTCATAAACCTTGGCACGATGTTCAGGTATGCCGGTGCCGATCAGTAAACCGATCAATCCGCCCGTAGCGCTGCCGGCGCCCAAACCCGCCAGCGCGGCGGCAATTGGACCGGCAACAACTAATCCGATTCCAGGAATCGCAATCGAAGTTCCGACGGCCGCGATTGCCAACAGTACGGCGCCGACAGTTCCACCAATTGCTCCTCCGACACCCATGCCGTCCGCCGCGTGGGACCGGGTTTGCACTGCGAACTCTTTGTTCTTAGTCGCATCGGACATCAACACGCTGATGTCATCACGTGTGTAGCCGCGTTTGATAATCGCATCGACTGCCGCTTCGGCGGCCGCGCGGGTCCTGAAAAGGCCGGTAACAAAATTCTTAGCCATACTTCTGCTCCTTTTACTCGCATCAATTTTGGTAAAGCAGAGAGAGACCAGGACTCTCGACAAAAATAGCCGAGCCCTTTTTGCCTTCTTTTTTAAGGGGGATAGGCTATCTTGAGCCAGCCAGACGCCGCTGTCAAACTGCGCCGACGAATTCGTCGGTCAACTCCGCATAAGCTGGCTCAAAAGGTCGGTTGCAGTGATTGCTTACTTCAATCTATCAAGCAATTGCTGCAAGTCCGCGGGCGGTACAGCGCTAAAGCGAACTTGTTCTTCGGTGCGCGGGTGTCGAAAAGCGAGTCGTTCAGCGTGAAGAAATTGACGACCCAGCTTTGCAATGTCAGAGCGGATAACTGAATCGGTCACAGTCTTGTCCCGGCCACCTCCGTACACCTCGTCACCAACAACCGGATGTTTCAGCCAAGCGAGATGAACACGGATTTGGTGTGTGCGTCCGGTTTTCAGTTCGACGTCCAGCAAGGTAAACCTTTCAAAGCGGCGACGAATGCGATAAATCGAAACGGACGGTCGACCACCTCGCACCACGGCCATGCGAGTGCGATTGGCCGGGTCACGCGCAATCGGCTGATTGATCTCTCCGGTTTTTTCTTCAACTTGTCCGTGCGCCAGGGCAATATAGGATTTGAAAACCTCGCGCGCGCGAAACTGATCCGCCAGGTGTTCGTGAGCGGTCTCTGTCTTAGCTACGACCATCAGGCCTGAAGTGCCCTTGTCGAGACGATGCACGATGCCCGGCCGCGCAGCGCCGCCCGTAGTCGAGAGTTGCCCGAAATGGAATGCGAGCGCATTTGCCAGCGTGCCCGAATTTGCTCCGGCCGCGGGGTGAACCACCATCCCGGCTGGTTTGTTGACGACGATCAGCTCGTCATCTTCGAACACAATGTTGATGGGAATATTTTCCGGCGCGAAGGCAGTCGACGGCGGTGGAGTAAGTTCTACTTCAATTTGGTCGCCTGGGTGAAGTTTGTAAGAGGATTTGGCGATCCGTTCATTCACCAGGACGTCAGCATCTTCAATCAACCGCTGTAGTCGCGCGCGACTCCATCCTTCGATACGTGATGCCAGGAACGCATCCAGGCGCTCGCCCGCATCGGTGATTGAAGCAGAAAAGACTAACTGAGAATTGCGGTCGGGTTTAGAGTCCAAGATTCAGCTTGTCTCCCTGTTTAGGCAAACTGAAGGTTGAACTTCAGACCCGTTCATTGCTTGCACGGTGTGATGACTGCGTTGGCGGCGAGACGATCGCGGATGAATTTGTCCGCGTCAGCTTCGATCAGCTCGCCGTTGACCACCCAGGCTTTTTCGGTCAGCACGTCGCCGCTGGAATTGCATTTCGTCGGTTCGAGGAAAATATTCCACGGCGAGCCCCACTTGCGCGTATCGCCGGTCAACTGGCGGTAACCGTAATGAGGGGTCTTGTCACGATCTTCGCGAGTCTCTGATTCAACCACCACAGGATAAGGCGCGCCCGATGGACCAAAGTACGTCTTCACATCGTCACGCGAACCATATTCGCTGACGCCGACAATCTCAAAACCCTGCGCCTTGTACTTTTCATAAAGACCGGCGGCTACGGGCGCCTCGTTGCGCCAGTTCGGACACCACGGCGCAAAGTAAAGCACCATGATCAGCTTCTTGCCCTGCATCAGCGAGCGCAAACTTACCGGCTTGTTACTGGCGAGATCGTTAAGTGTCCAGTTCTTGTAATTGACGGCTTTTTCCACCAAAGGTGAATACTCATGACCATTTTGGGCAGGCACCGCAGCGGCGACAAAAAGCAGCAGGAATAGAAAGAATAACTTTTTCATTGCGTCACTCCAGAACCAAATTGCGAAATTCGACCGTCGGACAAAACTAGTAGTTCCTTTGCGCGGTCGCCGGCGTTTCATCCAGCAGCGGCTTGAGCGCCGCTTCAAAATTCTCGCGAGAAGTCTGACCGATAAACTTTTGACGAATGCGGCCTTCGCGATCAATCAAGTAGGTAACGGGCAGGCCGGGTCCGTTGCCAAACTTCGCGCCGATATCTTCGGCGCCGCGAATTACGGTGTAGTCCTGCTTCACATCTTTCTGAAAACCGCGAATGGCTTCGGCCGTGTCTACGGGAGAGATTGATGCGCCCACGATCAAAAAACCGCGCGCCTGCAGGTCGCGCTGCATAGTATTGAATTCCGGAATTTCCGCCCGGCAAGGAATACACCAGGTCGCCCAAAAGTTAAGCAGCACAACCTTGCCACGCAGCGATGCGAGGCGGAACGGCTGACCATCGAGAGTCTGGAAATCGACTTCCGGTGTGGGTGGAAAAGTTGTTTTTACCGGCAGGTTGCCGGTCGCAGTTGGGACCCGGAGTAAACTCTCGAGGTTCGGAAGCCAGCCGGCAAGTCTCGAACTGGCGAGCAAGCTTGAATACCCGCTGGCGATCAGCAACCCGATCAGAATCAAGACCACACCTGAAACAACTTCGACCTTGTGCAGGTGTTGGCGGAATCTTGAATAGAAGCCGAGGAACTGATTGATGCCCAGTCCGGTTACGAGAAACGGCACCGCAAGTCCCGCGGAGTAAAACACGGCCAGTATCAATCCGCCTTTCCAACCGCCGCTAGTGGCCGCTAGCCCGATAATGCCGCCGAGGATTGGGCCTATGCAGGGAGTCCAGCCCGCTGCAAACGCGATTCCCAGCGTCAACGATCCCAATATTCCGCGCGGCTTCTCGTTTGAAAACTGCCGGGTGTCCTTATAGAGGTATTTGATTCTCAGCAACCCGATCAAGTGCAGGCCGAAGACTATGATCACGAGACCGCCGATAATGCGGACCCATGGATTACTGATAACTGCTGAGCCCACCAGGCCGGCCGTTGCACCCAGAGCCAGAAAAATCACCGACAACCCAACGTTGAACGCGATCGAATTAGCGATTACGGCGCGACGCGCGGCTGAGCGAGAACCCCCGTTACCCTTTAAGTGATCGATGCTGACTCCGGACATCAGAGAGATGTAGCCGGGCACCAGCGGCAGCACGCAGGGCGAAAGAAACGAGAGCAATCCGCCGGCGAAAGCAATCAACATGTTTACGAAAGATATCTGCATTGGACTAACGTCGCCCTAATAGTCTCCCAAACCACATCGTCAAATTCAAATACAGACCTGAGGCCGCCGAGGCACAGGCGAGCGCTGAGAGCGCCAAAAGCAACGGAACCTGCCACGAACCGGCAAAGAAGTAAAAATGCGCCTGGCGGAAATAACGCGTCAGAGTTCCTGGTGGAGGCGTCTTGATCACGGTCCCGGTCTCAGCGTCAATCAAGAGAGAATCGGCACCCAAGCCACCCACCGCCTGATAAACCGGCCGTCCCTCGCGCATTAGCAGCGTCAGCGCCGTCGTTGGCAATTTCCTCCCGGCAAATTCGCTCGCCCTGGCCAAAGCTTCTGACGGCAGGATGCGGACTCGCGTTGCATCGATGGTTTCTATCTTGCCGCCTTCGACCGCATTCGGCCATGCGTACAGGAGCCCGCTCGAAGCCCACGCAAGGACCGGAACGGCGACGATCAAGCCGAGCCAGATGTGTAAGCGATAAATTGCAGATCGCATTGGAGGCTTACCCATGTTGAGTTGCGGAGGATGTCCGCGCGACGGTCTCATCGCTTCGCTGCGTCAGCAGTGCTGGCCGCGGGCTCTTCAATCAACTTCTTGATCATCTTGTTTAGCGCGGAAGCTTCCAAATCGCTGGCCCCGATGCTGATAAACCGCACAGCGCCCCGGCGATCGAGCAAGAAGGTAGTCGGGATTCCCGATATTCCAAAGTTGCGATCATTTTGGTTTGAGTCGGCAATTCCGAATCCGTACGGCAGGCGAAACTTCTTCTTAAAGTCGCGCAGGTAATCTAATTCCTCGGCCTTCGTCAACTGCTTGCCTTCGACGCGGCCGTAAAAATCGGTCATGCCCACAATGACCAGCCCTTTGTCTTTGTAGGTCTCGTGCCACTTTTGCAGACGCGGAAAGGTCACACGACACGGTCCGCACCACGGCGCCCAGAAATCCAGGAGCACCACGCGCCCGCGCAAATCGGCCAGCTTCGTGGGTGGCAAATCCATCCATTCCCTGGCGACGATGTCCGGTGGCAACGCTGCTTCGGTCCCAGTGCGATCAAAGAACTTGAAGAGATCGATATTGGGATCAATTTGGATCAGACGCCTGATGGCGAGTTTGTAAAGATTGGCGGACGGCAATTGCAGTGACAGGCGGCGAAGTTCCTGGACAACTTCGATCGCCGCGTCTTTCTTCTGCATTTTCAATTGAGCTTCAGACACCAGCACCACTGCATCGCTCAGCATCTTGTCGCGTTGATTGAAGGTCTTTTTGGTCGCCGTGGCTGCCTTCAGCATTTCCTGCGCGTGCGGCAACGCGTGCTCATAGTTCTTGTTCTTGAAGTATCCGGACACGACCCAATCTTCGAGGACGTAACGGTCGTCTGCGAGCTGCGGTTCGTCCTTTACATAATCAGCCAGACGGTTTTCAGCTTCCGGCAGTAAGCCTCTCTTCGCGGCCTGAATGATTACCACCGCACGCGCATTCTGCGCCGGCTCGCCGGCTGCTTTCGGATTCTCGGCCAAAAAGCGGCGCATCGCTTCTAAAGCAGCGTCAAAGTTACCGGCCAGGTTGTAGAGCAACCCGAGAAAGTAAACGTCTTTGCCTTCGAGCTTGCGCGCGGCCAAGGCGGTGGCGTAACGCGACGAGACCTCGCGCTGTTCCTGCTTGATCTTCTCCTCAAGCCGCTCGTCGTAAGGCATCCCCCGCTTCTCAAACTCAGCAAACTTTTTCTGCGTGTAGGTGTTTGCATCTTCGTAAAGCTGCTTGGCCGTTCGCGAGTCATTCGTATCAGGAGTCTTTTCTGCGGATGGCTTGCCGGCGTCGCTCGTGGGCGGAGTGTTGGCCGTCTCTTTCACCCGGCCCGACTGGGCGAAACCCATCTGAGCGACGAGCAGGCTGCTAGTCAGAGCGAGAAAGAAGAAATTGGAACGTTTCATTGGATCCTTCTGAAGCAGAACCGGAGTTACAACCATTCGGGAGACCGTAAGCATGGTAGGCCACGACGTTAGCACTGTCAAAAGCGGGCGTCGAGTACTGACTTCGTGATTGCGATGCGAAAACGATCAGGCGAAAACACAGCCAGCATCGGCGGCGCCACGCCATCTACAATCGCAGCTGCGATCGAATCGGCGGTAATCGGCGTCAATAGAATCCCGTTACGATAATGTCCCGTCGCATAGAATAGACCGTCAATCTCTGGATCAGGGCCCAGCACGGGAAGATCATCCGCGGCGCGGGGCCTGAAGCCGGCCCAGGAACCGATCAACGGTAGATGCTCAGTTGCGGGTGCTATCTCATTCGCCATTGATCTAATCGCGCGCTCACCCTCGCCGGTGACTCGCTTATCGAAACCTGCCTGCTCGGTTGTCGATCCCGCTAACAACCGTCCATCTCGTCGCGGCACCAGGTAACCACGCGAGCTGTAAATCACATGTCGCGCAATTTGCGGTCGCGATTCAAAGCAGAGCATTTGACCGCGTACGGGTTCAATCTGAATCTGCGCGCCGTTGGATTTGATTAGCGAGGCCCAAGCGCCGGCAGCCAGCACTACGGCCGGCGCTGCGGCAAAGCCTGATGAAGTTTCCACGCCCGTAATTCTTCCGCCTTCAATTTTCAACTCGCCTACAACAGTATCCTTCAGCAAGCGCATGCCGAGTTTGTCATTTGCGATTAGAAGGGCCTCAACCAGGCGACGGTTCTCAATCTGATAGTCATTAGGGAAGCGCAGCCCGCATTGCACTCGCGGAGAGACGTGTGGTTCGAGTTGGTGTGCTTCCTCCGCGGTCAACCACTCCACGCTTAAGCCTTCGCTCGATTGCCATTCGTACCGGGCTCGCAACTCTTTCTCATCTTCATCAGTGAAGCCGGCATAGATCGTTCCAGTCTGATCAAGCTCGACGTCCACGCCGCTTTCGCTCTTCAGAGACGCGGCAAACGCGGGATAGAGATCCCGGCTGGCCGCGGCGAGCCGGAAAAAGTCGTCCGGGTGATCGGCTTCGACTTGTGGCGCCAGGATGCCTCCGGCTGCCCAGGACGCCTCAGCCCCCGGTTGTCCGCGCTCGATCAATGTCACTTTGGTGACGCCACGAAGACCCAACGCCCGGGCAATCGCCAATCCAATCACGCCGCCGCCGACAATGATTACGTCTGAGGACCGATGTGGACTAAAGGCGCCGCGAGACATAGTGACGATTAAGAAGTCCGTTTCCTGTTAGTCGTCGGTTGTCAGTTGTCAGTTGAAGTCTTATGCTGGGCGCTTGGGATCTTCGGATGAAGATAAGATGGCGTTGCGACGCTACTGACAACTAACAACTGACCACTATCAATCTTTTTATGCATCGTATCACACTGATTCCTGGCGATGGCATCGGGCCTGAAGTGGCTTCCGCTGTCGTACGCATCATCAAAGCTTCCGGCGTAAAGATTGAATGGGAAGAGCACGTCGCCGGCCAACAGGCGTTGGACAAATTCGGCGTCACTCTGCCCGAGGACCTGCTTGAATCGATCAAACGCAACAAGGTCGGACTTAAAGGGCCAATCACCACGCCGGTCGGCAAAGGCTTCACTTCCGTAAACGTCGGCTTGCGTAAGGCTTTGGATCTTTACGCTAACCTGCGGCCCATCCGGGCGCTGCCGAATATTCCCTGCCGCAATCCGGAACTCGATATCGTCGTCGTGCGCGAGAATACTGAGAGTTTGTATTCAGGGCTCGAGCACGAAATTATTCCCGGAGTGGTTGAAAGTCTGAAGATCATAACTGAGAAAGCTTCAACCCGGATTGCCCACTTCGCGTTCGACTATGCACTGAGTGAGAACCGCAAGAAGATCACCTGCGTGCACAAAGCGAACATCATGAAGCTGTCCGACGGATTGTTCCTGCGGTGTTTTCACAAAGTCGGAGAGGATCATCCGGAGATTGAGGCCGAAGACAAAATCGTCGACAACGCCTCAATGCAGCTTGTGATGCGTCCCGAACAGTTCGACATACTACTGTGCGAGAATCTCTACGGCGACATCGTTTCGGACTTGTGCGCGGGATTGATCGGTGGTTTGGGTCTGGTGCCGGGCGCCAACATCGGTGAAAAGGGCGCTGTCTTCGAAGCTGTTCATGGGTCTGCGCCTGACATTGCTGGCAAAGGGATCGCCAATCCCACCGCGCTTTTGCAGTCCGCAATTTTAATGCTAAGGCACATCGAGGAACGCGAAGCCGCACAGAAGATCGAGACTGCCATGCTCACAGTTTTCGAAGAAGGCAAAGTTCGCACCGGCGACATCGGCGGCACCGCGAGTACTGATGAGTTTGCCGATGAGATCATTTCGAAGATCCGCTAGGCACCTCGCCGTTAGCGGTGTTCGCAGTCACTCTCAGCTCTTACGGTCGGGACACTGCGTCAGCATCCAGTCGCGTTAATTGGCTTATTCTTTCACGCAGCGCGTTGACATAGCTCCTGGTGGTGGACCGGTCATAGCTTGCCGCGTTGAAGGCATCGTGAAGTTGCGGCTCAGTTAGTTGTGACAAAAGCGATCCGATCCAGCGAGCGTGCTCGACGGGAATACCGCGCATCGTCTTCTCTTTTTTAACCTGGCTGCGATAGTAAGGTGGATACACGATGCTCAAAATGCCAAGCTTTGTTGGACGCGTGTCATAGTCGAACTCTACCGACCCATCGTCTTCCACGCCCCTAACGAACTTCGTCGAGAGGAAGTCTTCTAGATTATTCTTTGAGCGCGTGCCTCCTAACCCGCCGGCTTTTCCCAGCGTCGCGCCCAGGTCCACGACAGTATGCTGCGCCTCGATGTTTCCGGTGGTTGGATCGTTCACATGCAGGATGCGATTATTGTCCTTGCGCGTGTCGTAGTTATTCAAAAGGATCATCAGCACCTTAAGTCCGCTTAGCTCGCGCGTGCCCTGAAACGAATTCTTGTCCCAGTCCCAGGTTTCGCCGCGCTTGATATGATCGCGACGAGGCTCAAAGCGCGCGCCCATCACGGTTCCACGTCGGCCGACATATTCCATCCCGCGCGAAAGTTTTGGCAGACGCCGGATCTGCACCCGGTCAAGGTAATAAGCTTCCTCTGCGAAGTAACCAACAGACCAAACGAGCCGGGTGGCGACTGTCTCAGCCTGCGCTTCTTCGCCGAGCTTCACCGACCACTTCACGCCACGCGAGTCTATGACGATAAACTTGGGCGACACTCCGCTCTTATCTTCCTCAACAAAAGTAAACGGGGCAACCGGCGCCAGATGCGCGGCCCCGGGTCCGTAGCGAAGGTCGCGCGCCGCGATATCGCCAGGGTCGCGCCAGATGATTGGTGTCGGGCCTTGTTTGTCATTCGTCCCTTGCGAATCTGCGGGTGGCGGCCAACAGAAGGTGAGAACTGCTAATACAAGAGCCGCTGAAGTCGCCTTCGAAAGTATCTGCATTGAAAAGTCCTCCTACTGAAGCTAACGTCGCCGAAGGGGCAAAGTGCCGGGTCGTTAAAGCGTTCTGATGAACGCCAAGGCGCGCGCCGTGCCACAGCATCTGCGCTGCCTGGTTGGCTAATTTGCTATTTGTCCCAAGCGTTCACGCGGTTGCGAGAGGCTGCTGATTTACCGGGACTGGGCGAAATGAATCATCTTGGTACAGAATGCCGAATCCGATGGATAATAAGACTGCTTGAGGTGTAACGTGTCGTGTCTGATATGTCCTACAAGCGTTCGCTTTGGACGGCCAGTCCTGATAGGGCGCTGAAGTTTTCGATCACCCGTAAGTCATAGAGACTCTTAAGTTATCCCATTCAAAGCGGAACAGCTGAGCAAGAACCTCGGCTGGCACCGTGCTTGCCCTATTGTCTCCCCATGAAAGAAAAAATGAAGTTGGGCATGGGCTTTTTCTGGGTTGCCCTCGTTTTATCGCTTGTCTGTTTTCCGAACCTGTCGCATGCCGGAGTTGAGCCGGCTCAGACGAAACCAGAGCCGCAGGTTTCAGCCGGCGACAAACATGTGATTACTCTGTTTGAAAACCGGGTGAAGAACTACCTCAAGCTGCGCAATAAGGTCAAAGCCAAACTACCTGCGCTCTCTAAAGACAGCACGCCGGAACAAATAGAGTCTTATCGAAAGAGATTTGAGGACGCGTTGAGATCTGCCAGAGCCGGCACTCAGCGGGGCGATATCTTCTCCGCGACAGCAGCAGATTACATTCGGAGAACGTTACGCACCGAATTCAAAGGCAAGGATCGAGCAGAGTTGCGCGAAATAGTTTTCGAAGCAGAGACGCAGGGTGTGCCGTTGCGAGTCAACTATCCTTATCCTGAAACTAAAGAGTTGACTGAGATGCCGCCCACGCTCTTACTCAAACTGCCGCAACTGCCGAAGGAGGTGAAGTACCGCTTCGTAGGACGTAACATGCTGCTGGTCGACAGGGACAGTAACCTGATCATCGATTACATGACTGGCGCGCTGCCTTAGGACCGTCGGAGCACAGCACTCTCGACAGTATCAGGAGGGATAGAACATGAGACGATTTCTTTTTTCGTTCTTAATACTTGCTCTGGTTTTGGGCGGCGGTCTGTCTTCCGTCTCCTACGGCCAAACGGCCAGCGGATCGAAAGTCGCTGCTCGCGCGAACTCATCCCTGAAACTTGCCCTGCCTCTGAAAGATAATTCATTGCGCTTCGCCGTCATTGGCGACACCGGATCCGGCACTGATAAGCAACAGCAGGTGGCTGACATGATGGTTAGATACAGAACCATCTTTCCCTTCGAGTTCGTCTTAATGATGGGAGACAACCTTTATGGTGCTGAGAGCGCGATAGACTTTGAAAAGAAGTTTTCGGACGTCTACAAGACGCTGCTGGATGACAAAGTGAAATTCTATGCCACTTTGGGAAACCATGACCTGCCGATTCAAATCAACTACGAAAACTTCAACATGAACGGTAAGGAGTATTACCGCGTCAAGAAAGGTAATGTGGCCTTCTATTCATTGAACAGTAATTACATGGACCAGAAACAGGTGAAGTGGCTGGAAGACGAGCTGGCAAAGGACACGTCAGAGTGGAAGGTCTGCTTCTTTCATCACCCGCCCTATTCATCTGCTGGAAAGCACGGATCAGACAAACAACTGCGCGAAGTTGTTGAGCCGATTTTCCTGAAATATGGCGTTAACGTAGTGCTGACGGGTCACGATCACGTCTACGAACGGATAAAACCACAGAAAGGAATCTATTATTTCGTTTCAGGTGCGGGGGGCAAATTAAGGAGCGGCGATATTAGGGAGAGTTCGACGCTCACAGAAAAATCCTACGATCGCGACATGCATTTCATGCTGTTCGAAGTGGTGGGCGACCAGATGTACTTTCAGGCCATCTCGCGCACGGGCGAGACTGTTGACTCCGGGGTGTTGGTGAATCAGCGAAAGCAGAAGTAGTCTGTCGGAACCCGCTCAAGTGCGGAGCATAATGCCGATGAGCAGAATTACGATTGTGCTTTTCATCTTGTTCCTCAGCGGGATGTTTTTCACGCCTGTGTTGGCCCAAACCGCCGCTCAAACCAGCGCCCAGGAACGCGCCGCAACCCTTCGCTCTCAGTTGGCGGAGATCCCGTCAAGGCAGTCAGAACTGCAAACGCGCCTCTCACAGCTCGAATATGATTTGAAGCCGGAGAATATTGAGCACAGCCTGGCGGGTATTGGCAGCACCCATCCGGAAGAATTACGCGAGCAACGCCGCCGCCAACTGGAACGTGAAAAGAACTATGTGCAAGCCCAGCTCAACGAGCTTGGCGCCAGCCGCACTCGTTTAGAAACAGCCATTGCGCAAGCCGACGCTGAAATTTATCGTCAAAATGCAGGCCCCGCTCGTATCAACGCACCAACTCAGAGTTCGACCCAGCCAAATAGCTTAGGGGTCTCAACCAGCGCGACCCCGCGCGAGCGACAGAGAGTGAGAAAGCATAAGCAACTGCGAAAAGTAGTGAGGCATTAGCCCTGACAATCTGAGCACCTCTCAAACCTATACTCTGCTGTCCGCGAAATATGCTAAAGTACGCGCGTCTTATCAGTAAGCGGAGGAGATTAGCAACGTGGAAGCTCTGAACACACTCGAGACTACTGAGGAGCGGCAGCAGACGACTACCGATCTCCGCGAAATCGATGTCAGCAAGCTACCTAGTCCTGTGCTTGCTCGACTAATCGAAGAAGTACGTAACGAAGAACCCTCAGGGATCGACGCCTATAGCCGATTCCACAATCGACACAACCGCTCGCGTTAACCAACTGCCAAATGGGAACGGGAAAGTGATCGAAATAGATACCGTTCTAGTCAAAGTTGCCAGTCGCTGCAACATCAATTGTACTTACTGTTATGTCTACAACATGGGAGACAGTGGCTGGGCTGAGATGCCCAATCATATTTCTCATGAGACGACCCTAGCCATAGCGAAAGCACTCGATGAGCTAACCCGAATTCAGACTCGTCCCTTCGCCGTAGTCCTCCATGGCGGCGAACCCCTTCTTCTTGGACCAGAAAAGCTCGACCGAGCTCTGTCAGAGCTTAGAAGCGTTGTTCCATCGGAATGCTCTTTTGGTCTTCAAACCAATGGGATTCTAATCACTGAAGAGATATTGGATGTATGTTTCAGACATAAGACTACAGTCTCTGTCAGTATTGACGGCCCAAAGCATGTTCATGATCGAGGAAGAATCGGGCATGATAAGTTAGGGACTTACGAGAAGGTTCTCCTGGGAATTAACAAGTTAAGAGAACATCCTAACTCAGCATTTCTTTTCTCAGGCCTGCTGGCGGTCATTGATCCCACGTCTGATCCCCAGGAAGTATATGAATTCTTCAAGACGCTTAATCCCCCAGGTGTTGATTTCCTTTATCGTGACGGTAATCACACGCGACTGCCTGAAGGAAAGGAATCGCTCCGATCTACTGAATATGGTAAGTGGCTCTCTCGCTTGGTTGATATCTATCTTTTCGATCAGAATCCACTTCCAATACGCTTCATTGATGATTTGATAAAGCTGACCCTTGGTGGGAAGGGAACTAAGGATGGAGCAGGCTTAACAGACTTTGGGATCCTTGTAATTGATACCGATGGATCGATTACCAAGAACGATACACTAAAGAGTTCGTTCAATGGCGCGGATCGGTTTGCTAAGGGATGGTCAGTTCACAATAACAGTCTAAAAGACATACTAAGCTCAGATGAATTTGCAGAGAGCCACGCCCTACAACGGCCGACTTCCAAGATATGCCTTGCTTGTCCTGAGTTACAGGTTTGTGGTGGCGGCATGACATTACACCGTTGGCGCGACACCAACGAATACGACAACACCTCAGTCTACTGTGCGGATCAACTCCTGGTCATTGGGCATATTCGCAATCAAGTCGCCTCTATTCAAGCCAAATGCGCGTAGACCCTCACAGTGTCCTTAACCTTTCGTCGGTAGAGAGCTTCTCGAAACCTTTTAATTATTTTGTCGCGCCTCGCGCACTGAAAGACGATCTCAGCAAGACACTTTTGGATTGGTTAGAAACAGAAGCTCCATGGAAATTAGTGGAGACGGATTTCTATGAGCAGTATGAATTCAGCTTCTGGGATGTAGAAGTGCCTCCTTCGTTGCTCGTCTTTCGAGAACCGGATTTTCTTAATGAGTTGAAGACGAAGGTTGAAAACCTGTTTACGATTGAATTGGCCAATGACATAGACGTTGCTGCTCATAAACTAATTCCCGGGCAGCGTATTCGCATTCACAATGATTTTATCTCCGGCGAGAAGACTTGTCGCTTGCTGATCCAGTTGAACCGAGACTGCAAAGACGAAGACGGCGGACTTCTAATACTCTTCAATAGTTCCGATCCGGCTGACATACACAAAGCATTCCGGCCAATTCACAACGAGGCCATAGGCTTTGTTGTTTCACCAGCATCGAATCACGCCGTCTCACTCATACATGGCGGCGAGCGGTTCACTCTCGTTTATTCCTTCTACGGCAAGAATGGCAATGGATGATCTGGCGGAAAGAATCAAAGCGTCGATAGAGGATCCGAATAGCGAACTTTGGTTCCCAGACCTTACCGCCGATCTCGTAGCTCGGGCATGGGACATCTTGCAGCGTGATACCGGTCTTACATCGAACCGCTATGGCACAGAGAGGGCCTTGTCTCGTAGCATCTCCGCTCCGCGTGACATCGTTGCACATCTACAGACATGTCCGTCTGCTTGCACAGCAGCCCCAACCATTTCGATCGAAGCACTCACGCCGGAATCGGCCATTAAGTATCTTGAACAGGGCGTCATGTTTTACTCAGCTGAAGAGACTCTGCCTAGCACGATTCTATTGTGCCTTGAAGATGCCCTAGCCATTATCAATCAAGTGCCAAGTCTCATGAGAACTGTCGCTTCCTTAGTCCGCTCTTTGCATGTAATAAAGCCGGAGGACTCGGATCATGATGTTAGCTTCAGCGAACCTCATGTTCCTTTTTCAATATTCGTGTCGGTTCCTGAGGAGCGAATTGCGAACGACGCATTGCGTGTTGCTGAAGCTATCGTTCATGAAGCCATGCACCTTCAGCTGACGCTTATCGAGAAGGTCATCTCCCTCGTTGGGTCAACGACGAGTAAATACTACTCGCCTTGGAAAAAAGACTACCGAGATTCGCGAGGCGTGCTGCATGCTGTGTATGTATTCAGTGTTGTTGATCAATTTCTAGCGGTGTGGAATCCTATGGTTACTTCTGAGAGTGATTTAGGAAAGTACACTAAGGGCAGACGTCATCAGATCCGCAAACAAATGGCTGACCTTCAATCGTTTCGTGTCTGTTCGGACCTAACGACCGCCGGCGCTTTCTTGGCACAAACACTCCTGAATCTGATGGAGAATCCAGGCAAGGTTTGTGAACCGAGAATGTAGTTATTAAGTCGCATTTGACGCTGGTTGCCTTACAGCACGATGTCCGCAGCCTTCGAAGCGAACCGCACGAAACTCTTGGACCTTTTGATCCTGCTTAGGCCCAACGATTCCAATTCCCTCACTATTTTGATGGCATGAACATGGTCTTCATACGGGCGCAGTTTACGTTGACTAAATATGCTCATCAGTCTTTCTTTTGGATTTCTTACGCGTTCGGGGTACTTGACTTGTGGGACTGCTCTGACCTTGCGGTGAGTTAATTTTGAGATAGCGCCTTCGACGGCTCGGTTATCTGCAATCAACCATGTCTCTAATTCTTCGCGTATACAAACGAGATGCACATTCTGAGAGTTGACACCTGCCTGTTCTAAAGAGTCAAGAATGTCCTTCCGATCCTTGAAGCGACACGGATTTTGTCTTGTGTCATGCGGAGGTGGATAGAGATCCCAGACAATAACGACACGGTGACAATTGTCTCCTAGTAGCAGAGCGGCAGTCTCACCACATTGGGCCACGAGGTTTTTCTTGTTTAGCAGCGTTCTACTTACAACCTCGGTGTTTGGCCGGAGCCACTTGATTAAGTATTCGCACACCTGTTGGTCCGGGCCGTTTGGCCTACATTCTAAGATCAGACCGACCTTCATGCGTTGCCCTTGTGGCTCAGAGCGTTCATGGTGTAAAGCTGGCCGGGACTGAACTTTTTTGACCATTCTTTTAAGGATTCTTGATCAGGACGTATAAATCTAGGTTGCTGTCCGTCCGATCGCTCAACGAGCACGATTTCGGACAAATCGAGCAAGTCCAAAACGTAGGGGGAATGGGTGCTGACAATGATCTGGGTCCTGCCGCCTTTCAAGGCATTCCGGATCTCTTCGATGATCAGACTTAGAGTTGTCGGATCGAGCGAATTCTCCAACTCCTCGAATACTATGAGAGGAGGCGGCTCCGGATGTCGCAGAAGAGCCAAGATGCCAATTAAACGTAGCGTGCCAGTTGAAAGCAACCAACTGGGAACTGTAAATTCACCCTCCGTCATTCGTAGGTAGATCATCTGATCCAAACCAGACGCCAGGCTTGGTTGAAGATCTTGAGCATAAGGCAAAATGTACTTTAGAGTATCGACGATGCCGTCGAAAACTGATTCATCTCTCTTCCTAATATCAAGCAAGTATTCCGCGATGTTAGCTCCGTCTTCATTGAGCTGAGTTTGTGCGTTACTACTATAACGGAGGGCAGGCTCACTCATCGCCACCGGGTCTAAAAACGCGAACTGCCAATCTGAAACGATCTTGTCGAGATAATCAATTTCACCGACGATAGATACCTTGCCATCCATCCGAATGGTCGGCTCAATTTTTACGGTGCCGAATTGTGTGGGTGCCTTACCCTTAAACCGAACGACGCCACGCGCGTCGCGCTTGTACTCGATTTGGCTACCCACGTGGATCTCTTCACGAGCGATATGCGGCTCGTTCTCGGGACCCAGACCAATCGCCATTTTCACGACGTATGAGCCATAATCGTATTGTCCTCTCGCTTCGAAGCTGATTGCATGTTTGCGCGGCTCGCGCTTACGTCCTTTCGGCTTGGGAGCGACTAGGGCTTGAGTGGCTTGGTGGCGGATGTTTGGAAGACCATGCCAAGCCTGCATCACTTCAACTAGATCATCCTCGGAAATATCTCTAAATGCCTTCAGGCCCTCGATCAGACTACTTTTGCCGGACCCGTTGTTTCCGATGAAAACCGTGAGCGGTGTGAATTGAACAACTCCACTGTCTTGAACGGCCTTAAAGTTCTGCAAACGAAACGAATTTAGACGGAGAGATTTCATTGAAGAATGGATGCAATTGTTCTAGGAACAGTTTTCCAATTTTAGTTTTCTGGCCATATGCGCATATGAGTTTGCAACGCTTAGCGCGCCAATTAGACAACATTACCCTGACGGAAGACAATCCCTGCGGGATAAGCTCTAGCGACGCTTTTTTGAGGCTTTCTGCGGAGGGCTCTTGTCTTCGAGTTGGACCTTTGCTTTCTTCGGCAATTTCTCAAACACCAAATCATACGCCGTGCGCAGAAGCGATTTCAGTTCTTTCTCACTCAAAGCGTCGAAGCGCTCGAGCGCGACCCAGTGATAACGCGCGACGTATGGCGCGGGCACGATGCCGTCCTGTTCGATCAACTCGGAAAACTTCTCTGGCGTACACTTGAACGACATGCAGTGATCTGACGCGACGTCGAGACCGATCACAGCGAACATCTTGCCCCCAATCTTGAAAACCAGATCATTTCCCCACAGCACGACTTCAGTTACATGCGGGAACGAAAGACAGTGAGTGTGTACTTGTTCGATGTCCATTACGATTTGCGGCTGTGCCGCCTGATGTGCGGTAAGGCTTAGCCTTTCCGATCCGAAATAGAAAGAATCCAAGAGGCTATGCCTCCAGGAATGACGAGGCGTAGCCTCGCTCAGGAACCTAAGAGCGCGACGGTAAGGCTAAGCCTTACCGCACATCAGGCGGCAGAGCCGTAACGAGATTCTTAATTGACGCTGGTTTGGGTCTCGAGAGAGAGCCGATTGCCGATCTCACGTAGCCGCGATACCACCTGATCAATCAACCAGTTCGGCGTCGAAGCTCCGGCGGTAACGCCGACTCGATCCACGCCTGCCAAATCCTCGGGATTGATCTCACTTTCGGTTTCGATCAAAAAACTTCGGTCACATTGTTCTTTGCAGACGGCCAGCAACTTGATGCTGTTTGAGGAATGCTTGCCGCCAATGATGTAGAACACATCGACCAGGCCGGCCAGCGCGCGCGCCGCATCCTGGCGATCGCGCGTGGCTGAACAGATCGTGTTGACCACTTGGGGCTCAGCATCGGCTTTCGCTCGCACGGCTTCAGCGACTTCCAGAAAGGTTTGCAGTTTGAGGGTGGTTTGCGAAACTACGAGCGGTGCGTGCAGTGGCGGCAGTTTCGCAACTTCGCCGGCATCACTGACCACGAAAGTATTAGAGGGCGCATAACCGACCACGCCAATCATCTCGGGGTGATCCGGACTTCCGGCGACTACGACGTGCCGGCCCTCTTTGGCGGCGCGCTCAGCCAGGCGCTGCACGCGAGTTACGAACGGACAGGTAGCGTCCACTACCAGGGCCGCGCGTTGCTCGAGCTGAATCTGCACCAGCGGCGTCACGCCGTGGGCGCGAATGACAGCAATTTCGTCTTTGCCAACCTCGCCTGGCGCTTCGATGGTGGCCACGCCTTCGCCTTCCAGGCGCTTCATTTCCTGCGTGTTGTGAATCAGCGGACCCAGTGTGCGGACCGGCGAGCCAACTTCCAGCGCGTCCTCGACCATCTCGACGGCGCGCTCCACGCCAAAACAAAATCCAAATTCGTCAGCTAGTAAGACTTCCATAATTGACCAAATGTTAGCACAGGGGAGGCGGAAACAGCATCCGTCCGGAGTAATAACTCAACTGATTACTGGGAGCGCGGACGTCTCGTCCGCATTGAGCGCGAAGCGCGAATACATTTGCATTGAAGTCTTCCTTGAAAGTCGATTTTGAGCGTGCTGCACAGGCTTTGCGGACGGGACGTCCGCGGCTCCCAGCAAGTCGTAGCCTGTGACTGAGCCCGGCTTCGCTGGAGCGCGAGCCGCGCCGTCACCTCACAGGCTCGCGCAGAATTATCTCTGCGGCTTTGGCGGCCGTTTTCGCCGCCGCCGCATGGGTCTGGCGCAAACCCGCAATCTGCAAGAGGGCTTCACCAGTGCGCGATAACAGCCTCACCAGGTCACCTTCCTCGGCCCGGGTTTCGTGAACCAGGGCCGGCCAGTCAGCGCCATCGGCCCAATGTGCCACGGCCGCCGCGGCCGAAAAATTTATTTCCGCGGCGGCTTCGATGCCCTGTTTCCATTCCTCGGTCGACACTTCAAAAGCAATTTCTTCGAACTTGATTAGTAGACCAACCATCGCATCGTTGAGTTCCAACTCTCCATAGTCGCGATCTTCATCGGCGACCAGCGCCGCTATCAAGGCCGCCGCGCGCGTCGTGTCGAGCCCGGCAAAGAGTTCGCGTTGCAACGCTTCGCCAACAAGCAATGGCCGGTCTACGCGCAAGTCGGCCAGCCAGCGGCCTCGATCGGTAACGCGCTCGGCCGCGAATTCCAGATAACCGAAGCGATCAAGCACACGCGCGCGACGCTCAAACGGCTCCCAGACATCCGCCCGCAAACGCTCGATCTGTCGCTCAACGCGTTCGATGTTGGCGGCTTCGGCTTGCAACGACCAAAGAGTTTCACTGGCGATTGCGCGATCCATCTCACTCAAATCCGGAGGTATCAGCGAATCTATTAGATCATTGAGCAGACTAACGGAATCCTGCTCTTCGTTCCGCGCGTCGCGCAGACGCGGCTCCGGCAATGCGAGTTGATTTCCGCGCGCGCGAATTTCGTCGAACGCCACGTCAGCCTTTTCAGGCTTCGTCGAGAAAACCGGTGCAAAGACACGACCAATTCGCTGAAGCGGGAATGAGGCAGTGCGGCCATCTTCGCGCACACCGGTAACGCCGTCCCGGCCGCGCGCAGTAACCAAAACCAGACGCTTGCCACTGCGACCGATTGACACTACCCGCCCGGGTTGAGTGACGGTATGCAGCCAGCGCTGCAGAGCTTCACGGCGCGTGTGTGGCGCCATTTCCAGCAGGCGCGACCGCGCTCCCGCAAGCCGCTCCAATCCCCGGACCGAATTGATTGGCAGGTTGACTGAGGCCAGTGACAAGGCCTCGCGAATTCGCTGCGCACTTTCTTCGCGGGTTCTTTCCAGTCTATGAATCTCCGGCAACAGATTGCGATAAGCATAACTCTTTTCGGCGATCGCGCGCACCAGCGAAAAATTTCCGAAAGCATCGAGCAGGTTAAGCAGCGAGGTATAGGTAGCGCGGAACTGACTCTCGAGATTATCAGGGCGCGCGCTCAGCAATTCGGCGATGCGCTGCGGGTTTTGATGAAGTCCGGGCGCGGCAATGATAAAGCCCACGCGATCTTTGCCGCGCCGGCCGGCGCGCCCGGTCATCTGCTGTAACTCGGAGGCGGTCAGAGATTGCCAACCGCTGGCGCTGCGGCGGTCGGCGACGGTAACGACCACGGTGCGGGCAGGGAAGTCAACCCCGGCAGCGACTGTCGCCGTTGCAAAGATCGCGTCGAGCAAACCGGCGCTCATCATCTTTTCGATTACCAGTTTCCAGGCAGGCATGTGCCCGGCATGGTGTGCCGCAATCCCGCCGCGAATGATCGTGTCCCAGTGGCGATGGGTGCGAATTTCGGGATGTTCCTCAACAAAGCTGCGCATGAAATCACGACGCTCATCGAGCCGCGTATCGGCCCCCGTGCGCCGACTGAGTGCGGCTTCTGAGGCGGCTTCGTCACAGCGCCGTCGCGTCGGCAGAAATACGATTGCCGGCAGCAGGTTATAGGAGCCAAGAGCCGCAAGCAGTGTCGCCGGCGGCATTTCGGGCATACGAAGTTTCATGAAGTTGCAGTCTTTCGTGTCAGAAGCCCGACCGTCAGGGAGGGCTGGTCTCGCGAGTACTCATTGGAAAAGGGCCGAGTGTTCATAAGCGTAGCCCTTGCTCACGCGCGGGCTTCTGACACGGTTTCGCTTTACCAAATACGCCTTCTCCCTCTTCCGACGGGTCTTCGGTGCCGGTCTTTTTGATCTTGTTCACTCAATCTCGCGATTTCAGGATTCAGTTTCTTGTTTGCGCCCAATAGCGGCACCAGCCTCTTGTCCGGCATCAGGAACGCGGCGCGCAATGGCACGGGGCGGGCGCCCGGACGGCTGACCACTCCGCAGTGCACACCGCGGACTTCGGCGATCCAGGCAGCAAACTCTTCCGCATTACCGATCGTCGCCGATAGCAGCAAGAGGCGAATGCGTGACGGCGTCAGGATGATCGCTTCTTCCCAGACGTGACCGCGATCTTCATCAGCCAAATAGTGCGCTTCATCCATCACCGCCAGATCGGCGCGCACGTCTTCGCCTCCTCGCAAAGCATCGAACAGCTGGTTGCGAAAGATTTCCGTAGTGCCGACGATCAGCGGCGCGTGGGAATTCTCTTTGCGATCGCCGGTAAGAATCCCCACGCTGTCGGCGCCAAACTCTTCGGTGAACTCGGCATACTTTGAATTCGTAAGTGCTTTGAGCGGCGTCGTGTACCAGGCCCGCTTGCCGGCAGTCAGCAGACGGCGAATCTCTTCGCGAGCGATCCAGGTCTTGCCGCTGCCGGTCGGAGCCGTTACCAGGACGTCTTCCGTCTCGACGGCCGCCAGAGCTTGCAGTTGAAATGGATCAGGTTTGAAAGGAGAAGGCTTGGGAGTACCGATGCCGGCGAGCAAACGATCCAATTCGCGTCCATAATTTCCAGTTGCCGGCGGCGGTTTTGTTCCCGGAGCCGATCTGCTCGGGCCGGTTGGCGAATCCGTCCTGGAACTTGTGTGAGCGTGGCCACTCTTCGAGTGCCGAGGCTTTTCAGAACGTTTCCTTCGATCCTTTCGCCGCGGGCGTCCCATGCGGAGCATTGTATTCCAACCGTCGTCGCGCGGTTGCATGCGACGCGCCCTAAGATCGCCAAATTGCAGCCAGCGGACGCGTGTTCTACACTCTTTGTGTGCGCGTCTGCCAACAAATGTGACTATCACAACGCGGCGCGCCAAGTTAGCGTCTAAGGGGATTACGTTCGCAAAGATATGCTGGATTTAACTGATAAAAGTGGGCTTTTTGAGAATTTCGAGGTCAACGCTGAACCGTTCTGGCCGCGCATAGTGTGGCTGGTTGCCGGGTCGGGCGCCTGGCACGTGGCGCTGGTTGCCTGCATCATCCTGATTCCACCGGTGCGCGACGCACTCAGTATCGCAGTCATGTTTTCGGGGGCGGGGTTCGTCGATCGGGCTTACAACAAAACGCAAATTGAGAACGAAGGCGACATCGTGGAAATCACCACGGAGAAGTTTCGCTACCCGGACGGGTATTTTGGGATGGATGGCCAGCCGATGCCGAGCCCGACTCCAATCGTTCCCATTGCTCCGGGATTCACACCCACAAATGTTCTGCCCGATCAGTTGCTGACTCCGTCGCCAACGCCGCCGCCGGTTCCGAGTCAGTCTCCGGCGATTGCCGCAAAGGCGACCCCCAGCCCGAGTCCAAACGCCGAAGACGAAAAGGAAAAGCAAAAAATCGAAGAAGAGTTGGATCGGCTGGCAAAAGAGAACGGCGTAGGGCGGCCAAGGGAAATCAATACGCGGCCATTCAAAGATTTGCTGGCGGACGCAAAAAAGAAAAAGGATAAGGGCGAGCTAAAGCTGGATGGGCAAATCGAAGTAACAGTCGAAGCTGATCGCGAACCTGACGGCAAGCTAACGAATGCCAAGGTCGCGGACAAGCGTGGTGACAAAAAGCTTGAGGCAGTCGCACTCGACTTCATCTCGGCGCTTAGCGATAGCGGGGTGTTGGATTTTCTCGAGGGCACAAAGCACCTGCGAGTCACCGTCAAGATAGACGACAAGAACGTTGAGGTTGTTGCATCGAGCGAAGTCGAATCAGCAGATCGGGCCCGGACGATGGAAAGAACTTTCAGTGGCATGATCGTGCTGGGCCGAATCGCAAAACGTGGGAAAGATGAAGAAATTTATTACAACCACACCCAGGTGAGCTCGAATGAGAAAGAAGTCAGCGTAAAGTTTTCGATGCCGCGGGCTGAGATGGGGACCTTGCTGTCAAAATACACGGTAGAGAAGTGAAAATTATTAGTTCGCGCTGATCTCCCTTCTCCCTTGGGAGAAGGGCCGGGGATGACGGAGCGTAGCGTATGCGACTCCTGAGCTAAGCCCCCCAACCCTCTCCCAGAGGGAGAGGGAGTCAAGCGGATTCGAAATCAATGAGAAACATTTCTCTTATTGCGATCTCTGCACTCCTGTTCTTATGTCTCGGCTGCGCCGGCCGCACACAACCTTCGGTTCAGCAACCCGCCAACGACAAACCGAAAGAAAACAAAACCGAACTCAAGCTGACTAGTTCGGCTTTCACGGAAGGCCAGCCGATCCCGCGCACGTACACTTGCGATGGCGTGAATGTCTCGCCGCCATTGGAATGGACGGGAGTCGCGTCAACCGCAAAAACTCTCGCGATCATCGCCGACGATCCGGACGCACCGGGCGGCACGTGGGTCCACTGGGTGCTCTACAGTCTTCCGGCCAACAACATCGGACTGGTCGAGAATCTGCCGGCGACCGAAAAGCTTGTGGCCGGCGGTTTTCAGGGCACGACTGATTTTGGGAAGGTCGGTTACGGCGGGCCGTGTCCGCCATCAGGAACGCATCGCTACTTCTTCAAACTCTATGTGGTTGACAGTGAACTCTCATTGAAAGCAGGCGCGACTAAGCAGGAACTTTTGAAAGCGATGGAAGGCCACATCGTGGGGCAGGCGCAGTTGATGGGGACGTATCGACGGTAACTCAGACGTACAAATCGTCAGCGCTATGCCATTCGTGGTCCACATTCCTCATAATCAGCGCATGATCAAATTCAACTGAGCCGGTGGGAAATTTCGCAGCGTCGGAAAAATAGCTGGAGTAAGCTGTCGTCAGGGAAAGTGGGTCGACGCGCCATTCTTTCGTTTCCAATTTCAATCCGTCCAGCCGCTGGGGTTCACGCGTAACCGAATACCCCAGAGACCCTGCTTCAAAGAACGATGATGACTCTGCCAAAGATCTGAAGATCGAGCTTGCCGGCAGACCTTCAGCGAGCTGTCCCTCAATATCGACGGCAACCGCTGCGTCTTCAGACCTCATCGATAGTCTTATTGCTGTTTCAGACTCGGTAATGTCGAAAGTTGCCTGGTGATGTTCGCCGGGAAAAATGCGGCCCCCCAATATGTGATTGAGGTGTGAGCTGGTGTCTCTTCGCGAGATGAAAACTCCTTCATGAGTTTCTCCACCTTCATCCCACAGCACGGCAACACGATGCGCTGCATTCTCGCTGCTAAGGCCAGCGATTTCAGGCAACAATCTCGGTCGGATATGCTCGAGGCGGATCAAGCAGATGCCGGCGACCGCAAAGCCCTCATGCAACTTAGGTCTAAACCGCGAAGGGAGTTGACCCTGCATGACCTCGGCGTCGACGCGAAAGTTGGCCAGGATGCGTCTGCGTATGGTCCCCTGAATGGTAGGTAGTCTCATCGCGATGGCGCTCCAGCCTACGGGATCACCCCTTCCGGCACCTGCCACGGATGCAGTTCAACGGCGAGCCTGCCAATCTTGATCATTGGATCGGAGTCGCACAGCTCTTGCGCTTCCGCCAGCGAAGCAACTCGAAACACGAAAATTCCGCGCAAGGGGCCATCATCACCGAACGGTCCTGCGACTACCAGCTTTTTCAATTCAGCCAGACGATTGATGTTCGCGATGTGAGCTTTCTGTAGTTCCTGGATCTCGGGAGTCTCTCCGTCACCCTCTTTACGGTTTGGTCCTTTCTTCAGAAAAGCAAAGTAGACCGTTTTCATCTGGAGCGGCAAGATCCGTTTCTTGAAAATGTCTTCCGACCACCATGGATGCATTTCGGCGACGAACAGCCCTGCCTTAACTGCCGGATCGTTATCAACCCAGTTCTTTGCTTCTTCACCTGAAGACGCGCGCAGGATGAATATGCCGGCGAGATCGGTGTCATCGCCTAACGGACCGGCAGCGACGGCCTTACCGGAATCGAGCAGCGCCAGCACGTTAATTAAGTGTTGATGGAGGATCTTCCGTTTTTCCGGCTCGTCGGTAACTGTCCATTTCGGACCCTTCTTTAACAGAGCCATGTGAAACTGGATAAGCTTTGATTTTGGCTCTTGTTTCTGCTGGGCAAGGGCAAGGGGCGCCATCGACGTTAATGCAATCACAAGCGCCGCGATGAGATTGCCGGGTTTGATTCTGTTCATAGATTGGCTCACCACTGTTGGTTTTGGCTCGCGCCTGTACCACCCGATGCGCGGTAAGGCTATGCCTAACCGGTTGAAAATCTTTTTAGAGAAGATCGCGAGGCTACGCGTCGCGTCAACGAGGCAGAGCCTCAAACTGATAGAAGCGAGACTTCCGGAAAGCCGGAGGCTTTCCGCACATCTGGCGGCAAAGCCGTGCAGCAGCTTATTTGACGGTCGCTGTCTTCACACAAGTAATCGCCGGCAAGCCTTCAGTGATCGCAACCCATGAATCGCCGCTGTCATTTGAGCCGAAAAGTTTTCCGTTGCGCGTGCCAAAATAAAGACCGGTCGGATTGTTTGTATCTGCTTTCATGTTGTCGCGCAGGATGGTTTCGAATGCATCTTCCTGAGGCAGGCCCGCTGTCAAAGCTTCCCATGATTCGCCGCCATTCCGCGTGCGGTACACGCGTAGTTTTGCTTCCGGCGTGCAGCGAAACTCGTCCGACTCAATAGGAATAATGTAGACGGTGTTCGCGTCGTGCGGATCGGCTTCCATTGCGAAGCCAAAATCAGAAGGCAAGCCCGTTCCGATATCCTGCCACGAGTCTCCGGCATCATCGCTGCGGTAAACACCCCAATGATGCTGCAAAAACATTCGATCAGGATTCGAAGGATGACTGACCACCTTATGGACGCACTGTCCCCACTCCGGGTATTGCTGATCGGGTGGCATGAACTTGGCGCGGATACCTTTGTTGCGCGGCTGCCAGTTCTTGCCGCCATCATCGGTGCGATAGACGCCGCCGGTCGAGATCGCGACAAACAGGCGCTGGTCATTGGCCGGGTCGGGAAGAATCGTGTGCAGGCAAAGCCCCCCGCCTCCGGGCATCCATTGCGTCCGGTGCGGGTGATCGAACAACCCGCGCTCGAGCGACCACGTTTCTCCCGCGTCCGTCGATTTGAACAACGCCGCCGGCTCGACGCCGCAATAGAGTGTGTCCGGCTCATCCGGATGGCCGGGCACGATTTGCCAGATTTGTTTCAGTGAAACCTCTGAGCCTTCAGGGAACTTGATGTTATAGGCTTCGGGATCACTCCATGTTTTGCCAAAATCATTTGATGAGCTAAGAAATGATCCCCAATACGAACTGTTGACTGCGGTCCAAAGCCGCTGGCGGCCATTTCGGCCATCGAAAGCCATCGCATAGACGCTGCGTCCGGGAAAATAAGGCCCAGCCTCGTCCCACTTCTCGCGCGCGCTGTCCGAGCGAAACAGAAACGCGCCTTTGATTGTGCCGACCAAAACCAGATTGTCGCCGGGCTTGACGTCGATACTATTAGTTGCAGGCATCGAAGGAACTCCAGAGTTAGATTGGTTCGAACGGTTCGGATGAATTATAGAGAAACTCGAATCCCGCGCAAAGCAGACCAAACCGGGGAGTTGGTTCAGTTTGAGATTTTAGATTGCGTCGGGCTTCTTGATGCTGGGAACGCGGGCGCCCTCGCCCGCAAAGCGTTGGTAGGCGCTCTCAAAATTTTCCAGACATTTAATAACTCTGACGGAAACGCGTTCGCGCTGCGCGCTCAGTGCGGGCGAGGGCGCCCGCGATCCCAGTAAGAGGCCCTTCCTACCTCAAACTGAATCAGCACCGAGCTAAGGACGAGAAGAGTTGCTTCGCGAAGGCGGAGAAAAGTATGATTCGCGGGCCGAATAGCTCGAAGTACCTCATCAGCGATCGTTGAAGGAGGTCCGAATGAAACGATGCACCGTTGCGATCTTGAGTTTGCTTCTATGTCTGACCGGCCTTTCCTGTAAGACCAGAAGTTTTTCTCTGAAAGATGACAAATTGATTGATCGCTCAGCCCGTCACGATGACGGAAAAGTGGAGATTTCGCAAAGGCCCGACGGCACCTACAATATTAAGGGGAAGGTGATGGTCACGTTCAATCCTTCAGGTGGTTACGATCAGAACATCTGGGCCGATGGAGTGACTCATACGTGGATAGGCAAGGTTAAATACCAGGGCTATCTCTTCGATAGCGACGCCGGCAAGCCTTTGGCGTTCAGGGTTGATAAGGACAACGGTTACACCTACGTCGGCGGCAAAGGAACCGTCACGGCGCCGGATGGTAAGTCAACGACATTGCCTTGAACACCTTCATCCCTCACCGTCAGGATTGTGAAGCAATGGCGACCTACACAAGGCTTTACTCAGACGCCCAGGGTGAATCGCATTTCGAAGATATCGAAATCGAGCTAACGCAGACGGACTATGTTCCGTCCGCGCCGCCTTTGGAGCTTTCTGCGATTACGCCGGCGAGCCAGTTTGGTTTTATGCGCGCGCCAACCGGGTGGTCGAGCGACTGGCATCCTTCCTCGGAGCGCAACGTGTTCTTTGTGCTAACCGGCGAATGGGAAGTCACGGCTAGCGACGGCGAGACCAAGCGCTTTTCCACCGGCAGCGTGCTGGTAGTTGAAGACACGACGGGCAAAGGACACACTTCGCGCGTGATCTGCGATTCGCTGGCGGTGATGGTGCAATTGGGTGATTAGATCTCTTCGGCGTCTTCGGTCTGTCTCCGCCTTTACGGGAAATGATTCGCGTTAAAGATATTTCACGCAAGGCGCAAAGCAATCAATGTGTCTCGCGCAAGAGCAAAAGCGTAATGGCTACGCCGCTCTGATGCGCGGCAAGTCTCTGACTTGCCGTTACCGGAAGCCGCTTAGAATCTGGGTCTAAGACCCATTACTTCCCTGGACGCCAAAAACGGCAAGTCAGAGACTTGCCGCGCATCAGCATGGCCCAGCCATGGCGAGCGCTGATGGTTCACGCTTCTCGTGTTTTGCTCTCTACGGTGCTTCATGCTACAAGAGGCACCGCAGACCCATCTGATTTTCTGGAGGATCGTTCATGTTTCATCGCACCCCGCGGGCAGAGCTTTGCGGCTGCGCTTTATTTCTCGTTGTTGTTCTTCTAGTCATTGGCTTGAACGCACGCGCCCAAAATTCCAACAATGGAACTCGCCTGCTGCGCACGCCGACGGTGAGCGCGACGCAGATCGCTTTCGCTTATGCTCAGAATCTCTGGGTGGTTCCGCGAGCGGGAGGCATGGCGCGACGAGTCACAAGTTTCCAGGGCCAGACCGGCAACCCGCACTTTTCGCCTGACGGAAAATGGATCGCATTCAGTGGCGAGTACGCCGGCAACCTCGATGTCTACGTCGTCGCCGCGGATGGCGGTGAGCCGCGGCGCTTGACCTGGCATCCGGGCGCTGACCTGGCCCAGGGCTGGACGCCCGACGGTAAGTCGATCATGTTTTCTTCATCGCGCGCGACCTGGTCGCCGAGCGGTGCGCCGCGCTTCTGGACTGTGCCGGCCGAAGGCGGAGTCGAGCAGCCAATGCAGCTCCCTCGTGGTTATCAGGGGAAAATCTCAGCCGACGGGACGCGGATTGCCTATCGCATGAACAATTCGTGGGATGAAGAGCGCCGCAACTATCGCGGCGGGCAAAACCGCCCGGTCTGGATCGTCGACCTGAAAAGCTATGACCTGATCTCGCCGCCGTGGACGGATTCGAAAGATGTAGATCCAGTCTGGATCGGCGACGCAGTTTATTTCATCTCAGATCGCGATGGCGTGGCCAATGTCTGGGGTTACGACACTAAAACAAAGAAGCTGACGCAGGCCACTAAGTTTTCTGACTTTGACGTGAAAGCTCTCGACTCTGGCGGTGGCGTGATCGTTTTTGAGCAAGCCGGCTATGTTCATGAACTGGATCCGAAAAACGGCAAGGAACACATCGTCAATGTCACAGCCACGGGAGACTTTCCGTGGATGATGCCGCACTGGGAAGACGTCAGCAGCCGGATGACAAACCTGGCGATCTCGCCCACCGGCAAACGCGTAGTGGCCGAAGCTCGCGGCGAAATCTTCACCATTCCGGCTGAGAAAGGCGACGTCCGCAACCTCTCGAACTCCAGCGCCTCAGCCGAACGCGATCCGGCGTGGTCACCCGACGGGAAATTCATTTCCTATTTCAGCGACAAGTCAGGCGAGTATCGTTTGTATATTGAAGCGCAGGACGGGCTCGCTCCGGCGCGTGAAATCATCCTCGAACATCCCACGCATTACTACACTGCCTCGTGGTCGCCCGATTCAAAGAAGATTCTTTTCAGTGACACGAACCTGCGTGTCTGGGTCCTGGATGTAGCGAGCGGCAAGGCCAGGGTTGTCGGCAACGATCCCTGGATGGTGCCACAACGCACTTTGAACCCGGTCTGGAGTCCTGACTCGAAGTGGGTCGCTTACTCGAGCCGGCTGCGATCGATGTATCACGCGATATTCGTCAGTAACGCCGAGACCGGCGAAACCAAACAGGTGACTGATGGGTTGGCGGACGCGGTTTGGCCGGCGTGGGATGCCGGCGGCAAATACCTCTGGTTTCTGGCGTCGACGGATTTTGGTTTGCGCTCGCAATGGCTGGATATGACTTCCTATGATCATGACGAGAACTTTGGTTTGTATCTCGCCGTGCTGAAGAAAGGTGATTCCAGTCCGCTGCTTCCGGAGAGTGATGAAGACAGAGGCGTGGGCACGGGCCGCCGAACGGCGGCACCGGGCGCTTGTGCGGGCGACTCTACGCCGGCGTCGACTGATGCCACCGCAGGCGAACAACAACCACAGGCTCCGCGCGGCCCGCGGGCGCCCATTAACGTACAGATCGACTTTCAGGGATTGAACCAGCGCATCATCTCCGTTCCGGGCGTTCCTGAGCGTCAATACTCAGCGTTGCAATCAGGCGGCGATGGAACGGTTTACTACCTTGAGCCGCCTGCTCGCGGTCAGGGCGGCGGCGGCGGTGGTGGCGGCGGCGGCGGAGGCAACCAACTAGTCCGCTATCGCCTGTGCGATCGGCGCGCAGCGACCTTCGTCAACGGTGTTGCTGCTTACGATGTCAGCGCGGATGGGCGCAAGTTGGTATATCGGTCTCCAGGTGGCGGCGGTGATGGATCCGGCGCCCCGGCTGGGGGCGCACCTCCAACGCCATCGCTGTTCATTGTTGATGCCGATCGAAATCCCCCACAGCCCGGCACCGGCCGGCTCAATGTAAACCTGCGGATGTATCTCGATCCGAAGGAGGAGTTCAAACAAATCTTCAACGAAGGCTGGCGCAATCAACGCGACTATCTCTATGTGCCGAATTTGCATGGAACGGATTGGTCAAAGGACAAAGAGATGTACGGAGCGATGTTGCCGTATGTAATGCATCGCGCGGATTTGAACTATCTGCTGGACATGATGGGCGCCGAGATCGCAATCGGACATTCATATGTGCGCGGCGGCGACATGCCGGACGTGCCGCCATCGCCCGGCGGCTTGCTCGGCGCGGACTTTGCGATCGAGGGCGGGCGGTACCGCGTGACCAGGATCTACGACAACGAAAGTTGGAATCCCGATCTGCGTTCGCCGCTGGCCGTGCCAGGCGCCAATGTGAATGTTGGCGATTACCTGCTCGCGATCAATGGAGTCGAGCTAAAGGCTCCCGACAACATTCACCGTTTGTTGGATGGCACAGCGAACCGTCAGACCTCGCTGACGGTCAATGACAAGCCGGCGATGGAAGGTGCTCGGCAAATCACAGTAGTGCCCGTAACGAGCGAACAAGCTTTGCGCACGCGTGCCTGGGTGGAATCAAATCGCCGGCTGGTCGAGAAACTTTCCGACGGCCAACTCGCATATGTTTATCTGCCCAACACGGGACAGCCCGGCTACAACAGCTTTAACCGCTACTACTTTGCTCAACAGGACAAAAAAGGCGTGGTAATCGACGAGCGTTTCAACGGTGGGGGCTCGGCGGCGGACTACATTATTGATGTGCTGCAACGCGACTTTGATGGTTACTTTAACAACGTCGCCGGCGATCGTTACCCATTCACCAGTCCGGCGGCCGGCATCTGGGGTCCGAAGGTGATGATTATTAACGAGATGGCCGGCTCAGGCGGCGATCTAATGCCCTACATGTTTCGCTATCGTAAGATCGGGCTGCTGGTCGGCAAACGCACCTGGGGAGGTCTGGTGCACACCGCCGACACCCCGCCTTTTATCGACGGCGGATCAATGATTGCTCCGCGCGGCGGCTTTTTCACGCGCGATGGCCGTTGGGCCGTTGAAAACGAAGGCGTTGCTCCCGATGTTGAGGTCGAGAATTGGCCTAAGGATGTTATTGGCGGTCGCGATCCACAGCTCGAACGCGCCGTGGCTGAAGCGATGCGCATGATGAAAGAGCGACCGGCCGATCGAGCGAACAAGGAGCCGGCGCCCCCCACCTGGGGTGTTCGTCCCAGGCAGCGATAGGCAGCCGCCTTGGTTCGAAATCGGTTGACATTCGAGTCTTTGCGGATAGAATTGCCAACGCAAATAAGCCCTCTGAAATCTTAGACTACTCACGAAGGAGTTTCCCTATGTCTCTCAGATCCAAAATGAAGATGCTCTTATTCTTGCCGGTTTTGATCGGGTGTCTGCTCGCCACTCACGGCGTTGCGTCCGCACCCATCATACCGAATCCAGTGATCTACCTGACAGGAACTGAAGTTTTTCAAACCAACGGAAAGAATTTCATCCGCTACAAGTATGACGTCTTCAACAAAGATGCCTACCCGGCCGCCATGTTTGCGTCCGCGCCAGATCTGCCACCATGCGGAATGAATACCAAATCATCGCGAACCTGGATCGACATCTTCGATCAAAGTGGAAAACGCCTCTTTGGGTTTTGCGCGTTCGGCAAACCTGCTGATCTCAGCTTGATTTGGTTTGCCGTCGAAGAAGGTGTCGTTCCACCCAGTTGGATCTATATCGAACTGAACGATCGTAAGACCAACACCAAGTACAAGTCGAACCTCGCCGAGACGACAAACTAGAGTCGACCGCTAAGCAACAGGTTGACCCCGACTTCAGTTTGAAGTGACTGAGCGAAGGAACGACTGAGCAACCCGAACTTTGTAGCGATGCGCCAGGCCACAGTCCCCGACTGACCTTAATGGGTCAGTCGTATCCTGGTCCTGCCTAGTAACTGTCCGTAAACTGTTTGCTGACAGACCCGCCACGAGTATGATCACGTTTCCGACGGGCATTGATTCGTTTTCCGTTCGCTATTCAGTCTCGTCAATGGAGGTGACCCTTGGCACAGAAAGATCTGTTCAAGCTACTGGAACGCATCCATCTTCGGCTTGACGAAAGTATGGTGGGCATCGCCGAGCAATTAGGCGATCTTGATGCCGCCGATCTGGCAGAGCTGCTGAACCAATTGACGCTGGCTGAGGCGGCTGCGGTGGTTTCATTGTTGCCGGTGCCGCGCACGATCGAACTTTGCGATCAGCCGACGATGCGCCGCCGGGCCGCGATTCTCGAGCAATTGGATCCCCAGCGAGTAGCACAGATTCTGGAAGGGCTGTCAGCGGACGAACGCACCGACATCATTCAACGGATGGGATTGCACGAGCGTCACCGCATCCTGCCGAAACTCAACGCCGACATACGCAAAGAGCTCGAGGGCCTGCTCCAATACCCGGCGCATACCGCCGGCGGCATCATGACGACTGAGTTTGTGCGGCTGGATCCGAAGATGAAGGTGGGCGAAGCGCTCAAGCATATCCGTTCGGTCGCCCGCGAGAAAGAATCGATTTACGCCTGTTATGTTATGGAGGCTAAAACAAATCATTTGCTTGGCGCAGTTTCGCTCCGCGATCTGGTGATGGCTGAGTTGGATGGCGCAGTAACGGACGTGATGCGCCGCAAGCCGGTGACCGTCAATGCTTTTGATGATCAGGAGTTGGTGGCCAAGAAAATCGGCAAATACAATCTGCTGGCCGTGCCGGTGTTGGAAAAAGACGGTAGCGTGGTCGGCTTTGTCACGGTTGACGATGTGATCGACGTTCTGGTTGAAGAGCAAACCGAAGATATTCTGCGCATGGCCGGCGTCGAGCCTGGCGCGTTGGACAAGCCTTACTTTGACAATCCCGTCTTTCGGGTCGTGCGGAAGCGCATTGTCTGGCTGTTGCTCCTGTTTGTGGCCGGAACACTGACGAGCGCCGTGCTACACCGCTATCAGGATGAGCTGGCCGCAGTAGTGGCACTCTCTTTCTTTATCCCCCTGCTGATTGGAACCGGTGGCAATGCGGGCGCCCAGACCGTCATGACCGTCATTCGCAGCCTGGCGCTGGGCGAGGTCGGGGTCAAGCAGGCATGGCGCGTCGTCTTGCGCGAAGCATCCACCGGAATGGTTGTTGGCTTACTGGTGGCGCCGGTAGCTTTTGGTCAGGCATTACTGTGGCACGTACCCATACCACTCGCTTTGACAGTATCAGTCACGATGTTTGCCATCTGCGTCTGGTCGACGACGGTCGGCTCGCTCATTCCAATAGCCGCCGAGCGTTTCGGAGTCGACCCTGCCGTTCTTTCAGCGCCGTTAATCACGACTCTGGTTGACGCCACTGGCCTGGTCATTTATTTCACGATCGCAAAGTTGATTCTCGAACAGATATGAAGCACGGTGAAAAGATTTCCTGGGAGCGAACGTTTACTGAGGAAGATATCCGCCTCTTTAACCAGGTTTCGGGTGACGAAGGCGTCCATCACGTCACGCCGGACGAACAGGGCCGCCTGATGGTTCATGGCCTGCTGACGGCGACAGTCCCCACAAAGATTGGCGGCGACCTGAACTTCATCGCGCGGGAAATGAAATTTCAATTTCATCGTCCGGTGTTCGCCGGCGACACGATCACCTGTGAAGTGACTGTGGTTGAGTTTGAACCCGCAGAGCAATACACCAACGTCAGGACAGAGTTCGTTTGCCGCAATCAGCACGGTAAGGAAGTAATGACCGGACATGCGCAGGGCGTCATTCGAGCAAGCAGATGATTACCCGGAACCGCGTCAGTCTTGATGCAATTGTGAAGTGAGCCCAACGAACCGCGCGTGAGGAAAGGTAATCCCTCACGCGTTTTCATTTTGTTTAGAGCTGCTTCAAAATAAGCTGTTGTTCCAGGGAAATAGACATATTAGCCGGGCTTGAGGAAAAGTTTAGACAGTATGATTGGCGTAGAAAGACAGGAGAGCCCCTCGCCTCGCCATTACGTTTTAGCGGAGTTCGAACTCATAATTGCATAATGGAACGCAGTCCGATGGATCCGACGCCGGGCAAAGAGAATGCGGAAACAATGGAGCGAGCAATCGATCCGGTCTGCGGAATGACCGTCAACAAGGAGAGCTCTGCGGGCTCGTTCGACTATGACGGCAAGAGATATTTCTTCTGCAGCTCGCACTGTATCGAAGCCTTCAGCAGGGATCCGGCACGCTTCCTGAATCGTTCCGCACCTCAACCAATTCAAATCTCCAAACCGGTCGCGATCGGGAAAGGCGAATACACCTGTCCGATGCATCCTGAAGTCGCGCAAAGTAAAGCCGGCGCGTGTCCAAAATGCGGCATGGGTTTGGAGCTTTCATCAGCCGCTCCCACTGTGACAAAGATCGAATACACGTGTCCCATGCACCCTCAGATTGTGCAGAATGAACCCGGCAGTTGTCCGATCTGTGGAATGGCCCTCGAGCCTCGCACCATCACTCTTGAAGTCGAAGACAACCCTGAGCTCGTTGAGATGACGCGGCGGTTTTGGGTTGGGGCAATGCTGAGTCTGCCACTCTTTTTGATCGGGATGAGTGACCTTTTGCCGGCACGTCCGCTCGAGCGGTTGGTATCAATGCAGGCGCTGGTGTGGATCGAGTTCGTGTTGGCGACTCCCGTGGTGCTGTGGGGCGGATGGCCTTTCTTTGTGCGCGCCTGGCAGTCGCTGGTAAATCGCAGCCTGAACATGTTCACGCTGATCGGGTTGGGAGTCGCCGTGGCGTTCGGCTACAGCGTGGTCGCAACTTTTTTCCCGGGCATATTTCCCGAGTCGTTTCGGGAAGGCGAACTGGTGCCGGTGTACTTCGAAGCCGCGGCTGTAATTACGACGCTGGTCTTGCTCGGTCAGGTGCTGGAATTGAAGGCCCGCAGCCGCACTGGTGCGGCTATCAAAGCTTTGCTCGGCCTGGCGCCAAAAACAGCGCGCCGCATTCGTCAGGACACTGAAGAGGACATTCCTTTAGAGCACGTCCACGCGGGTGATCTCCTTCGTGTGCGTCCCGGAGAAAAGATTCCCGTTGATGGGACGGTTATAGAAGGAGGAGGCGCGGTTGATGAATCGATGGTGACCGGCGAACCCATCCCCGTCGCAAAACATCCGGGCGACAGTGTGATTGGAGCGACCATCAACGGTACCGGCTCTTTCGTCATGCGGGCCGAACGTGTCGGCGCTGAAACACTGCTGGCGCAAATTGTGCAGATGGTTGCCGAGGCGCAGCGCAGTCGCGCTCCGATTCAGAAGCTCGCAGACGTACTGGCGGGCTACTTTGTACCGGCGGTCATCGGCGTGTCCGTGGTCACGTTTGTGATCTGGGCGACAGTTGGGCCACAGCCGCGCCTGGCGCACGGTCTGATTAACGCCGTAGCAGTCCTGATCATTGCCTGTCCCTGCGCGCTTGGCCTGGCGACGCCCATGTCGATCATGGTGGCGATGGGCAAAGGCGCAACTGCGGGTGTGCTGTTCAAGAATGCCGAAGCCATCGAAGTTCTGCGCAAAGTTGATACGTTGGTGGTAGACAAAACCGGGACCCTTACTGAAGGCAAGCCAAAACTGATCTCCGTGACCACTGCGGGGAATCTGGACGAACAGATGCTCCTACGTCTGGCTGCAAGTCTGGAAAAGGCGAGTGAGCACCCACTGGCGGCAGCGATCGTCGCTGGGGCTGAGGAACGCGGCGTCAAATTAGCAAGCGTAGAATCGTTCAATTCAATCACCGGAAAAGGCGTGCGCGGCAAAGTCGATGGTCACGCCGTGGCCTTAGGCAATCGTGCGCTGCTGAAGGAATTGGAAATAGACGCGAGCGACTTGGCGGCCAGAGCTGAGGCGCTGCAATCCGATGGGCAGACGGTCATGTTCGTCGTCGTCGAGAATAAGGCACTGGGGCTGATCGGAGTGGCTGATCCACTCAAGCAAACAACACCGGATGCTATTCGACAATTGCATGCGGAAGGGATTCGCATCGTAATGCTCACCGGCGACAACCGAACGACGGCCCAGGCGGTGGCCAAAAAACTGGACATTGATGAAGTGGTCGCCGAAGTCTTGCCTGATCAGAAAGTCGATGCGGTTAAGCAGTTTCAGGCCGGAGGCCGAGTGGTAGCGATGGCCGGTGACGGCATCAATGACGCTCCGGCGTTGGCGCGGGCCGACGTCGGAATCGCCATGGGAACGGGAACCGACGTGGCGATGAAGAGCGCCGGCGTGACTTTGGTGAAAGGCGACCTTCGCGGCATCGTTCGCGCTCGACGCTTGAGCCGGGCCACGATGCGAAATATCAGGCAGAATCTTTTCTGGGCTTTTGTCTATAACGCGGCGGGTGTTCCCATTGCGGCAGGTATTCTTTATCCATTCTTCGGCATTCGGCTTAGTCCGATGATTGCGGCTGCGGCAATGAGCTTCAGTTCGGTTTCGGTGATCGGAAACGCTCTGCGTTTGCGGAGGGCGCGTCTTTAGAACTCCGAGATAAAAGAAAACGGCAGGCACAGTCCTGAAATGGATCTGTGCCCGCCGTCCTGACGATGACTTAAAGAAACGTCAGTTGGTGTTGGCGTTGCTCGGTTTCTTGTTCGGCATCGTACACGAATCGCCCTTGCAGCAACACGATGCGCCGTTCTTGGCTTTGCAACAGGCGTGGGCATTCTTGCCGCGCCTGGTTTTCCTCTTGCAACAGGACATGGCTCCACTCTTGCAGCAGTTTTCCATGTCACAGCAAGCTTCGGAACTCTGGTTCGTGTTCTGCGGACTAAGGGTAAAGGCTGCAGCCGAAACAGACAGAGCCGCTCCGCATGCGAGAGCGATTACTAGTGCTTTGATTCTTTTCATCTTGTATGTCTCCTGGTCGAAGAATTGCCATCAGCAATTCGGATAAGCACAAAGGCGACAGTTAACGACTGTCACCGCATCTGCTGAGCAGGCAGACCTTTAGATTAGTAAAGCACAACAGCTGAGATAGGTCCTCGTCTTAACAGCCAAACGCTGCGGGATGGCGCGCAACGCTGATCCTGAGTACGTCAGGGCTGGCGTAAGACCGTCGCTGAGTCTAAGCGACGAGTCTTCGTCGCCACTTGCTGAACGAGATTGGACAACGAAAGAACCACTCGTTAGTGGGCAACAGCTAACGGCATCCGAAGATGCAGGTTCCGGCGGTAGCGCCACCTGCTGAAAACCTGTCACGGCCTGCGAAAACGAGTCGGTACTCTTGCCGGAAGAGTTGCCATCTTGCTTCGATGCCGAGTGCCGAGCCTTACAACACGCGTGGGACCCCATTGATCCCGACGCGTCGCCCACTCCGGTTTGAGCAAACTTTGAATCTGGCATTTCAGAATTGACGATCGCAGCTGCGTGCGCATAGCTCACCATCATGCAGCCGGCACCCGCACACCAAAGACTTAGGCCGAATGCCAGGGCCAGGCGAAGTCTTGAAATGACCTTGGAGTTTGAGTGCATTGTGTGGATTGTAGCGCTGGGCTGTCTTCTTTGTCGAGAGATTTTCCGGCTGACCAGCATGGCTCAAATTCCGCACTCTTGCGGCTAATTCCCCAGTTTTTTAACCCGAGGCGGCTCGTACTGCTCACCATATTCGGGATATTCAATAGTAATGGTCTCGCCAGGTCGCGTGTTTTGCGTTAACAAAGCGAGCGCGTCGCGCAGCACTTTCTTATGCAAATCACGCGCCCCGGGCCGGCCGAGACTGTTTCCGATCTTAAATCCTTTCGGATAGAGAGCCCGAGGCGGGCGCATCTGAGCCGAAACTTCAGGACTGACGGTTATCAGAACTGTCGGAATACCTTTCATTTCGATTTCACGTTGAACCGCGACGACCGTCCGGTGACAGACGCTTGGTCAACCACCGGTGAGAATGACCGCATCGGCGCGCGAACCTTTGTCGATGTTGTTGGCAATCTCGCGGGCCGTGCCTTCGTACATCGCTTTCAATTGCATCGTGAAGCCCATATAGCCGATGTGCTTTTTCGCGATCCCGCCGATGAAACCCTCTGTTTCCAGATCGCGGAGCACATCTATTGGAAAGACGACGTTGATATCTTCGTCGGCGTCCGAATGATCGTAGTGATGATGCGTCACCATCAATTGTGAAGAATCAACGTCAGGAGGAATCTCTCGATAACCCAGATCGCCAAGTTCATCGGCAATATTGAAAGGCTCCTGATCTTTCAGGTGGACTCCGCCGGCAGTGACAATCGCGATCGTACTTTTTGCCAGCTCACGCTCAAAAGGCGTGAAGGGTACGCATTTGCGAGAAATAGTCATGATGAGAGTAGGTTAACAAATCCGAACTCTATGAACTAGTACGCCGCTGAGACTAAACGTGCATTGACATCAAACGAAAAAGAGATTCAAATCTCTGCCACTCTGGGCTTTGGCCCAAAAGGCAATTGTGGAGTCGGCTTGAAGCCAACAAAGCGCTTGGTACAGAACCGCTCGCGGTAGCGAGCGGGATCAAGACTCAAGCTGAAATCTGAATTTGTTTCGTATTTGACCTACGAGAATAACGCCACCTCCGTTAGGGGTTGATTGAGTTTTTGTCCCGCTCGCTACCGCGAGCGGTTCTGTAACCGCTTAGCCGACTTTTGGGGCAAATCTCTGCCACTCTGGAGGAAGTGAAATGATGGAAGAACCTAGTTCAGCAACAGCGCCGCCGCCATTGTCTGCCGATGCGCAAGTTCTGCAGATGACCTTGGCCCCTCTTATTGCGCAATCATTGTACGTGGCCGCGAAGCTCGGCCTTGCGGACATTCTCGGCGATGGTTCGAAAACAGCCGCGCAATTGGCAGCCGCGACTGAGACGCATGAACGGTCGCTGTATCGCGTTTTGCGCGCGCTGGCGAGTGTCGGCGTGTTTTCCGAAACGGAACCTGGCACATTTGTGAATACGCCGATGAGCGAAACGCTTAAAACCGACGCGCCGAACAGCACCCGCTACTTCGTTATGATCATTGGTGAAGAGCCGCACTGGCGAAACATGGGTCACACTATGTACAGCGTTAAGACCGGTAAGCCTGCCTGGGAGTATGTCCACGGTGAGCCAATCTTCCCTTACATGTTCAATACGAAGCCGGAGTTGGGCGAGATATTCAACCGCGCCATGATTAGCTTTTCGCATCAGGACATTTCTCCCGTGCTCAGCTCATATGATTTTTCCGGGATAGGAACGCTGGCCGATATCGCGGGCGGATACGGCCATCTGCTGGCAGCGGTACTTAACAAGTATCCGGCAATGAAGGGGGTTTTATTTGAACTGCCGCAGCTAATCGAGGGCGCGCGGGGCCTGATGGAGTCGAGCGGTATCGCAGATCGCGTCGAGTTTGTCACGGGAGATTTTTGCAAAGAGATTCCAGTGCGCGCCGACGCGTACATGCTCAAGCACATCATTCATGACTGGTACGACGATACGAACCAGAAGATTCTTGGAAGCATACGCGAGCATATGCCTGATGACGGTCGCGTATTGATCATGGACTCCATCATCCCGCCCGGCAATGAGCCTCACATGAAAAAGATACTCGATATCGAGATGTTGATTGCTCCGGGCGGTGTCGAACGCACCGCGGAAGAATTCGAGACGCTGCTGAACGGTTCAGGTTTTCGCTTGAACCGGATTATTCACACGAATGGGCCGATAAGTATTATCGAAGGCGTCAAGGCCTAGCGGACATCAATCGTCCGTCAGTAACTGAGGCTTCACAAAAAGAAGAGGTCAGACGACGAACTCTTGTCCGACATCTGACCTTTGACTTCTGACTTCTCTTCCTACAGCTTCCTCAGCACTTCAAATAATTCTTCGTTGTCCGGCTGATCCGCAATGTTGTGAATGTCGACAAAGGCGAGCTTGCCTTCCTTGTCCACGATGAAAAGTGCGCGCTCAGAGATGCCATCTTTGGTGCGATAAGCGCCGAACTTGCGCGCCACTTCCCCCTTCGGTTCGAAATCACTTAGCAGATCATACGAAAGTCCACCGAGGCTCTTGGCCCATGCGGTGTTGCACGGCACGCTGTCAACTGAAATGCCCAGAACCTGAGCATCATAGCCCGTGAAGCGTTCGAGGTCGGCCTCGTACGCGGGCATCTGCGCCGTTCAAACCGGGGTCCAGGCCAGCGGATAAAATGCGATTACGACATTACTCTTGCCGCGGAAATCCGAAAGCTTTACCTTCTTGCCCTTTTCCATATTGCTGGGCAGCTCGAAATCCGGGGCCATCTCTCCAACTTCAGGCATGCTAGATAAATTCCTCCTTCAGGAAGATCACATCAGAATTCATTGTCGTACTTGATGAAGTAAGATTAACTTTTTTTTATTGAGCGGGCAAGTGAGACAGAGATTTTCGACTTTGATTCAACTACGCCTCACTCCGCGCTTATTTCGTAAGTCCATCCGCACTTAGGGCATGATGTCACTCCCGCCGGCATCATGGTCTTACAAACCACGCACTTGGTTTCTGTCTGTTCAAGGTCGTCGATGACGATGAGGAGCCTGCAGATTTCACATCTCAAGCCCGGCTTGCTATCGGACGTTGTCATAATCGTCACGGGTTCCTGTTCTGGCTTGCTAAAGGAGAGTTCTGAAATGCCGCCACTTCCCATGACGAAGTCAGTAAGATGGAAATCCAGAGTTATCTCACCGCGGGTCATCGGTGAGCGACAGGATGGGCATTTCATCGGAAACCCTCGCAAATCAGCGGAGTCAGAGCCTGCAAATCAGCAACTCACGCTCATAAACAGTCTCTGGTGGAAGCCGATCGTGAAGAGTGAGAAACAGCTCTTCATGACCGAGGACTTCCTGGCGCCAGACATCGCGATCGACGGTTTGCAACTCATCGAACTTCTCTTTCGGAAAGTCCATCCCCTTCCACTCGATGTCCTCGTAGCGCGGCACCCAGCCGATCGGCGTTTCCTTAGCCAGCGCTCGGCCGTGCACACGATCGACGACCCACTTCAGCACGCGCATGTTCTCGCTGAATCCCGGCCACATAAAGTTTCCTTCCGCATCTTTACGAAACCAGTTCACGTGAAAGATGCGCGGCGTCTCGCTGAGCGAACGCTGCATGCGGATCCAGTGCCGGAAATAATCGCCCATGTGATAGCCACAGAACGGCAGCATGGCCATCGGATCGCGGCGTACCTTTCCAATAGTGCCGGCAGCGGCGGCGGTCATCTCTGAGCCCATCGTGGCGCCGATATAAACACCGGAGCTCCAGTTGAACGCCTGATAGACCAGCGGCATCGTCGTAGCGCGTCGGCCACCAAAGATGATGGCGCTGATGGGAACGCCGTTCGGATTCTCCCAATCAGGATCGATCGTCGGACATTGCGAGGCCGGCGCGGTAAACCGAGCGTTCGGATGCGCGGCTTTTGCCCCAGTCTCTTTCCCAATCTCAGGTGTCCACTTGTTGCCTTGCCAGTCCAGACATTCCGCGGGGGGGGCGTCCGTCATGCCTTCCCACCACACACCGCCATCCGGCGTGAGCGCGACGTTGGTAAAGATAGAATTCTTCGAAAGGGCAATCATCGCGTTGGGATTTGTCTTAGCGGACGTTCCCGGCGCCACACCGAAAAATCCGGCTTCGGGATTGATGGCATGCAGGCGTCCGTGGGCGTCAGGTTTGATCCAGGCGATGTCATCGCCGACGGTCCAGACCTTCCAGCCTTCGAATCCTGTGGGCGGAATGAGCATGGCAAAATTTGTCTTGCCACACGCGCTGGGAAATGCGGCCGTCACATAAGTCTTCTCGCCTTGCGGATTTTCGACGCCGACGATCAGCATGTGCTCAGCCATCCAGCCTTCATCGCGGGCAATGTTGGAAGCAATGCGAAGCGCAAAACATTTCTTGCCCAGCAGCGCGTTGCCGCCATAGCCGGAACCGTAAGACCAGATCTCACGCGTCTCAGGAAAATGGACAATGTATTTTTCTTTGTTGCAGGGCCAGGGCACGTCTTGCTCACCTGGACTGAGAGGCGCTCCCACTGAGTGCATGCACGGCACGACGCGCTTGTAGTCTTTGTCGATCTCTGCATAAACCGGCAGACCGATTCGGGCCATGATGCGCATGTTGACCACCACGTACGGAGAATCCGTTAGTTGAACCCCGATCTGCGACATGGGCGAACCCACTGGTCCCATGCTGAAAGGCAGGACGTACATAGTGCGGCCGCGCATTGAGCCATCGAAGAGCTCTTTCAGCTTCCGCCGCATTTGATAGGGCTCTTCCCAGTTGTTGGTCGGCCCTGCGCCGTCTTTCGAGAGCGAGCAGATGAAGGTGCGGTCTTCGACGCGGGCGACGTCGCTCCGATCTGAGCGCGCGTAATAACAGCCCGGCCACAGTTGTTCATTGAGCTTGGTAAACGTACCGCCGGCCACCATCTGGGCTTTCAGGGCCTCATCTTCTTCCTCTGAACCGTCCACCCAGTGAATAGCGGCGGGCTTGGTCAGGTTGGCCATTTTCTCGACCCAATTAAGCAAATGGATGTTCTGGCTCAGAGGAACTGCGGGATCCCGTTCAATCGTTTTTTGTATGCTCGGAGAACTCATGGTTAGCTCCAATCGTTGATTATGAATTGCAGTTGGAATCTGTGCTGATTGAGTCTAAGTCTTACATCAGTGGGATTGTAGAAGCAAGCGGCGGTAATCGTGTCAGAAGCCCGACCATGAGGGAGGGCCAGCACGGCTACTACTCATCTTAGACAGTAATATTCCCGTTGAGTTTGCCGCCCCAAGCCCTTGCTGACGCGCGGGCTTCTGACACGGTTGATGACCTGACAAAACTGCTAGCTTCTGTTATTGCTTTTCCATGAACGGACCGCCGGCCAGCGAAGCTTTCACAAAGACCGAGTGGGAGCTGATTCAGAAGTTGCGCACGCCCGCAAAGGTGCAGCGTTGGCTGACGCTGATGCCTTACAACTGGGAGCGGCAGGGCGAGACGATGCGTTCATTTCGCCAGGTGGTGCGACGAAACCAGGCCCATTGCCTGGAGGCCGCCGTCGCTGCCGCAGTCATCCTGGAGCAGCACGGTTATGCGCCCCTCCTGCTCGATATTGAGTCGGTCGATCTACTCGATCACGTGATCTTTGTATTTCAGAAAGGCGGTTTGTGGGGTTCGATCGCGCGATCCCGCGACATTGGCCTGCACGGAAGAAAGCCTGTGTTTCGGAACCTGCGGCAACTGGTCTGGAGTTACTTCGAGCCCTACATCGATATGACCGGCCGGATCAAAGGTTACGGTCTGACCAGCCTTTACGATTTGGGGAATTACGACTGGCGTTTCTCGGCAAAGAACATGCACAAGATTGAAGATCACCTGCGCGCCATTCCGCACCGCAAATTGAAATCGTCAGATCGTCGCTACGAGTACTGGCACGAGCGCTACAAGAAATACAAAAAGAGGTTTCCCAATCGCTCGCCTTCGTACTACGATAATCGCAAACAGTGGATGTTATGAGAGCCCTCAAGCGGCGGGTGATTTGAGGCGAAATAATTCACCGAACTGGCTACTGATGTTAAAATTCGTCCCTCTTCCGGCGCCAGCCGAAGTAAGGCCTATGTCTCGGTTTCTCAGAATTCTGCCCCGACCCTCGCTGAGCGTCCTTGTGTTTATGTTCGCGTTTTGTGTGAACTACGCGAACGCCCAGACTGATCCTTCCGCGTCACTGCTGTCTCGCGGTCAGCCCATTGAACGATTACTCAAGCCGAGTGAAATCCACGCCTATTCATTCAACATTGAAGCGGGTCAATTCGCCCAGGTAGTGGTCACATCGAAAGACATTGAGATGCGCGTCGCATTGTTTCGCGCAGACGGCACCCAAGTTACGCGTACTCTGTCGGATCGTGACGAGACCGATTCCAAAAGCGTATCTATGATTGCTGCCGAGCGACAAGCCATCACTGTCCAGGTTCATACCCCTCGACCGATTGCGCGCAACGGAATCTATACGATTGTCCTGGCGAAGCTACGTGCCGCCGAGAAACAGGATCAAGATTTAATCGCGGGCGAAAAACTTTTGGCTGAGGCATTGCGAATGCCCCTTGCCACGCAGGCGCAACGAAAGGCAAAGATTGATAAATTCCAAACCGCCGCAGACCTGCTTCGATCAGCAGGAGCCCTCTCTGATGTGGCGGACGCTCTTACGCGCATAGGGCGGAACTACAACCTTTCCGGAGACAGAAAAACCGCCGCTCGGTTTTACCAGCAAGCTTTGGAGTTGACTCGGCAAATCGGAGATCGCAGAGGCGAAGCGTTCGTTCTGACGCTCATGGGCTTCTTCCTTGCTGCTTCAGGCGAATTGCAGGCCGCTCTCGATAACCATGAGCAGGCTTTGCGAATTCGTAGAGAAGTTAACGATACGCATGGTGAAGCCGCGAGCTTGTTTCAAATTGGCCTCGTGTATCAGCGACTGGGCGATTCACGCCGGGCACTCTCTTATCATCTAAAGGCCCTGCCAGTCGTGCGCCAGCTTGGCGATGCCAGTGAACTTGCGCGCACTCTTTCCTACGCCGCGGATGCCTGCGTGTCGCTCGGTTTGTTTCAAGAAGCTCTTGATTATTACGGCCAATCGTTAACGGCCCAAAAGCGCGACCTTACCAAGCAAGTCGCTCGCAGTAGCCTACGGAGAATGGCTTCGGTTTACGTTGAACTCGGTCAGACCTCGAAAGCCCTCGAACTCCTGAACGAACTGCTAACGTTGGAAGATAAGTATGAAGATTCCGCCAACAAAACAGGTGTGCTACTGGCCCTCGCCGAGATCTATGTCACCGCGAAAGACAGTCAAAAGGCTCGCCAACATCTGGTCGAGGCTTTATCGTTGGTGCGAAGGCTTAATGACCGTCCGCGCGAGGCGACGGCGCACTATCTTCTCTCTCGAATCGAGCAGCAGGAAAACAACCTTTCCGGCGCACTCAACGAGATCGAATCGACGATTCATTTGGTCGAATCAATTCGCTCGCGAATTAATTCTGAAGAACTTCGGATTTCTTTCTTCGCAACTGTTGAGAAGTACTACGACCAGTACCTTCAGGTCCTGTGGGCGCTACACAAGAATCAACCAACCAAAGGCCTCGCCGAGAAAGCGCTTACCGTGAGCGAACAGACACGTGGCCGAGGTCTGATTGAGCTTTTGCGCGAGTCCGACATTGACATCCGCAACGGCGCGCCGCGGGAGCTTTTGGCTAGAGAGCGAAGTCTGCAAAAGCAACTCAACCAGAAAGCAGATGCGCAAACACCCCTGCTGGGCGAAAGGCCAACGCCGGAACAAGCCGTTGAACTGGCGAAGGAGATTGAGGAGCTAACCACTGCACTGGATGATCTGAGAACGCAACTGAGGAGAGAGAGTCCGGCCTACGCCGCACTCACTCAACCCCAAACAGCCAGCTTGAAAGAGATTCAGCAGACTCTCGACGAACACACAACGTTACTCGAATTCAAACTTGGTGAAGACAGGAGCTTCTTGTGGACCATCAGCCAGACTGAATTTCATGCCTTCGAGCTTCCCAGGCGCGTGGAAATCGAGGCGCTGGCTCGGCAGGTCTATCAATTTCTCATCACGCGCGGTCAACCCGGACCATTTGCAAACGGCCGCCAGACGCAAACGGGAATCATCAATTCAGAGGACGACTATTGGGTCACCGCCACGAAGTTGAGTCAAATGTTGCTTGGGCCGGCTACCCCGGTTCTGAAGCCCGGAAGATTACTGATTGTTGCCGATGGAGTGCTGGAGTATTTGCCCTTCGCAGCACTGCCGGTGGCGACTGCGACTCAGAATGGAATCAGCCCGCCGCGCGTAACCGATCCGCCACTCGTCGTCGATCACGAAATCGTCAGCTTACCCTCGGCCTCGATTATCAATGTGCTGCGCCGAGAAACCGCTCAACGGAAATCCTCCTCCAGGGGTGTCGCAGTATTTGCGGATCCGGTGTTTGCAAAGAACGATGTGCGCGTGACCAGGGGCGCCGAATCGAAATCGGCTGGGCGCGCAATTCGTTCATTTAACGGCGCCGATGAATCAGCTAAGCCAAACACTATTGGCCAGGGTGTCGAGGCTCCCAGAAACGATCGACCTGCGATCACGCGCCTTCCATTCTCACGCCGCGAAGCGAACGCTATTGTTGGTGTTGCGGCGGATCCACGAACTTACGCGGCGCTGGATTTTGCTGCGAGCTTATCGAATGCAACCAGTCCCAAATTGGCGCAATTCAGCATCATTCATTTCGCAACTCACGGATGGTTAGACAGTGCGCGACCTGAACTTTCCGGAGTAGTGCTTTCGCTGGTGGATCAGAAAGGCCGGCCTCAGGAAGGAGTCTTGCGACTGCATGAGATTTACAACCTCCACCTTGGCGCTGATCTCGTGGTGCTGAGTGCGTGTCAGACCGCGTTAGGCAAAGAAGTGCGAGGTGAAGGCCTCATTGGATTGACACGCGGATTCATGTACGCCGGCGCACCACGTGTGGCCGCGACGCTTTGGCGAGTGGACGACGCAGCGACCGCTGAGTTAATGGGGCACTTTTATCGCTTCATGTTGAAAGAGAAACTCTCACCTGCGGCGGCCTTGCGCGCGGCGCAGCTCGAAATAATGAAACAGAAACGCTGGCAATCGCCTTACTACTGGGCCGGCTTCGTCCTGCAGGGCGAGTGGCGTTGAATGGACCTCCAACCCAAAATCAAAAAGAAAGATTGGCAACTTACGCAGGAGGGTCTCGACCGTCTGTTGACTCTCCTCGATGGCGACCGCGAACGCGCGGGTGAGAAATACGAGGCGCTTCGCGTTCGGCTTTTGAAACTGTTCGAATGGCGCGGCAGTCCAACTCCGGAAGAGCATGCGGACGAAGCGCTGAACCGCGTCGCGCGAAAGATCTCAGAGGGCGTTGAGATCCAGAACATCAATCACTTCGTGGGCGGAGTTGCGCGACGAGTCTTTCTTGAAATCATCGAAGAGCGCGATCGCCGGCAGAAGGCATTAAATCAGTTGGCCGAACCAATAGTGCTGCCGCAAATCGACGATTTTGAGATTGACCCACGGCTCGGTTGTTTTCGCTCATGCTTGAATGAATTACCTGACGAACAGCGCTGCCTGATCGTTGATTACTATCGTGAAGATGAACGGCGGCGGATCGAGCAGCGGAAAGCGCTGGCTGGCAGATTGAAGATACCGCTCAATGCATTGCGTATCAGTGCGCATCGCCTGCGCTCGCAACTTGATAAATGCATTGTGAATTGCTTGCGCGAACAGAATGCTTGAAATGATTAGTCGAACTTTCCCACTACACGGTGGAGAGAGTGTGGGAGTCTCTTGAACGAAGACCATTACACCGAAGACGTCCGAAGATTTCTGCTGGGAGAGCTGTCGGAAGAAGAGCGCGCAGCGTTCGAAGATCGTTTTCTTTCGGACGAGGACTTGTCTGCCCAGGCTTTAGTGGTTGAGGACGAGTTGATTGAGTCGTATCTGCACAATGAACTCTCTGCTCAAGATCGAAAGAAATTCGAAACCGCGTATCTGAATAATCCCCGACGGCGCGAGAGAGTGGTGGCGCTCAAAGCGGTGGTAGCTGCGGCAAATGCGGAACCGCAACCGTTGCGCGAAAAATCGCTGTCACTCTGGGCGCGATTGCGAGAGTTCGTGGTCTTGAAAAACGCGTTCCCGCGGTACGCGTTGGCCGCGCTCGCGCTGATTGCAATGATCGCCGCCGCCTGGCTCTTCTTGAGGTCGCGGGAACCACACGCTTCGCAAATCGCTCAGGTAAATACGATTTCGCAGCCGACGCCGGTAACAATCGCTTCGTCCTCTCCGGCCGCTTCGACCTCGCCCACGCCGGCAGTAACGCCGTCGCTTAGACCAACGCCAACGCCCGTTCAGCAGGAATCGGGTCCAGCTTTTGCGAGTATTGTCCTTCAACCAACTCTCGTTCGTGATCCTGCCGCTGCGAAACGTCTGGTTCTGCCTGCTACGGTCAAACTAGTTCGCCTTCAATTGAACTTGGAACGCAACGAATACAAGTCTTTTCTGGTTCAAATCACAACCGTCGAAGGTAAGAGCGTCTGGCAGAGCCGGACGGTAACACCGGCTGGAGCGTCCGTGGCCGTCTCAGTGCCCGCCAGTCTTTTGCCGACGAACGACTACGTGATCGAACTCAGCGGAGTCACATCCGAACGCAAACGCGAAAGCGTCGCCAGCTACTTCTTCACTGTGTTGAGAAACTAACCCTAATTGCCTTCCAACAGTTTCCTTCGTCAATCGTGAAATGCTTTTCCCTCTTTTCCCACTAGAGAGAAACCCCGGTCTCTTCACGCTGAAATAGCTGCGGAGTAAGGCTGTGGTCAAACAGGGAGGAGCAAAATGAGAAAACTCTTTTTGGCAGGTCTTGGTCTGGTGCTCACATTCTCGCTTGGGTTAGCAAATCGTGGTCAGACCTCGAATTCGAACTCTAACAGCACCCAGTCGAACAATAACAAGTCCACAACTTCACGCAGCCCGTTTCGCGCCACGTCCGATCAAATCAAACAGGCGCAGGGAATTCTCAAACAGCGTGGCTTTTATTCAGGCGAAGAGAGCGGAAAGTGGAATCCAGCAACGCGCGCCGCGCTCGTTAATTACCAGGCAGCCGAGAGTCTCAGAGCTACCGGCGATCTGGACCGGGCGACCGTAACGAAAATGGGTATCGCGCTGACGGCCGACCAAACTCCCGCCGTCACGCCGTTCCACTACACGGCGGATCAGGTCAAGCAGGCGCAGGCGATCCTCAAGCAACGAGGCTTCTATTCAGGCGAGCAAACTGGAAAGATCAACTCTGATACTCGTGCGGCTCTGGTCAAGTACCAGCAGGCGGAAGGTCTGAATGTTACCGGCAACCTGAACCGGGCAACGCTGGAGAAGATGGGCATCGCCCTCACGGAGGATCAAAAACCGAAATAGACGTTGATTTACTTCGCGTCGTCAATCTCCTTCGTAAACCATTGATGCTCGCAGGAACTGCGATGAAAGGATTTCTTCTCTCCATTGTGGTGGCTGGTCTTTGCGGCGGCTCGGCAACGCTAACCGCGCAGACCGGCAATGCTCCTGCGAGCAGCGCGATTGAGTCTGCTCAGGAACCGCCATCCCCAACCGAAACCGAAACGCCGGCGCGGCGGCGGTACTGGTTGTTTGGAAGCATTTCCACTTTCTACGACACCAACGCCGATCACAACCAGCAATGGATCAGATCGGCAGGCATCATCACGCGCATCGGGTTTCACTTTCAGAACCGTTTGAAGAACCCGTCGTTTGAGATCGAATACGAGGGAGCACTCCATCGCTTCGCGAACTCAGATCGCTTCGACCGTTTCAGCAATCGCCTTTCCACGTCTTATCGAAGGAAGTTTCTGTCCCGCTGGTCAGCAAAAACGTTTGCTGAAATCCTGTTGAAAGGTTCTCCGGAAGATCGCGGGTTAAATGACTGGTATTCTTTCGGTGAAACGATTGAGTGCGGTCTGACAAAAAAGAGCAAGCTCCAGGCGTTTGCCGCGTACCGTCTGAAACGCAATCCGATAAGCAACGCAAACGATGCCATCGATTCTTACGTTGGCGGGAGGTTCCATCAAAAGTTCGGTTCCCGCGATCTGGATCTGAGTTACCGTTACGACAACAACAGGTCGCGCGAGGGCACCAATCGCTTCATCCGTTGGCGATATGATGTTCTATTCGAATCTTTCATCTTCAGTCACCGCAATCGGCTATCAGTTGAAGCGATTTACGTTCCCGTACTATTTGCCCGAACGACCAAGACCAAAACCGGCCCGCAAGTCCTTTACGATCACCAGACGATTGGCGAGGTGCAAATAGAGCGACAGCTGCGGCACAACGTAAGCATCACGCTTTTCTACCGTTACGAAGTGCGCAACTCTAACAACCCGAACAGAAATTTTCATGCGCACATGACAGGCGCCACGATCGGCTTCCGCTGGTAGTTTTTGAGTTCGCAAAGGTGAAATCCTTTGGGACGCAGGCATTTTCACTTTGAAAGGAAGAAAAACAATGAAAACAAAAATGAAAACTTCAGTCGCAATTACACTCACCTTTCTACTGTCAGTGATGACGTTTGTGCCCGCGGCGCAGGGACAACAACAACGGCAAAGATTCCGGGCAGACTCAGGTGTCGTGACTCCGGCTGCGGACCAAACCCTGCGCGTCACGGTCGTGGGTACCGATCCAAACGACACGATTAGAGTCCGCATTAGATGGATGCAGTATGGCGCGCAAGGTTGTAGTGGGCTGCCTCCGGTGTGTCACCACATGGTGGTGTCGCAAGGCGCGACCGGCGTAGAGTCGCTGGGTCCTGATGACGCTCTTTCAATTGACGTCCCCGGAAACGGGGCGGGAATGCGCGTAATCGTTGAGAGCGACAGCCGAAACACACACGTGCTGGGGATAGTCTTCGACACCTCTACCCAAAGAGTCAACAGCCTCGTCACCTTCTTAAACTCCCTCTAGGACCCTAAAAGTTGAGGAATTCTATAAGCAAACGACTGAAAAGGGTTCAGGCCGGGATGTCCCAACGCGGTCCGTCGCGTTGAACATCTGATCCGTCACTCGAATAAGGTGCTTTGCCTCAAAAGTCGGATCTAGCTCGACGGTAGGAGTGTTTTGGTTAGTGTTGGTTAGTGTGACTTCGTGGATCGTCCTTAGTTTTCTGGACAAAAGGAACGATCCACGAAGTCACACAAACTAAACACGAAACTCCCCATCACCGAAATCGAGTTTTGAGGCAAAGCTAATAAGGAGGGCAAGTTGAAAAGAAAAATCGCTTTGACAAGCGCGCTGATGTTCACGGTAGCAGTGATGGCACTTATGCGCTCTGACTCGAGCACCAGAGCACAGAATCAAAACCGATTCGTTTACGATACGGGACTTGTGACATTGGGCCCCGGCCAGACGATGAAGGTCAGCTTTAGCGCGAATGGTGATTCAGGGCAGCTATTGGTCAGCTTGGGCTCTTATGTGAGCGGAACGTGTTCTCCCGATAACATCTGCCGCCATAACCTTGCTTCGGAAACAAGTCACGGGCCTGTCAGTTTAATGAACCATGAAGCTGTGACGATTGATGTTCCGATGGCGCCCGGCGCCTCAGGCGTAAGAGTGATGACGCGAACCAACATCAAGAATGTGACCGTAACAGTTAGTATCCTGGACGCTCTCGGTAACATAGTGTCGTACTGTGATAAGAGTTCGCCACTATTTTAGAGGGAGTGAATTGGTCGCAAGCTCTACACGACCAATGAGCAGGCTGAATTTAGTCATTGCGTTCGCGAATCCGCAACTCGTTCAAGCTGAAATGAGCCTTACTCCACCAATGGATCCGAACGCGGCGCCGCTGGATACGCTGCACGGGTCTTGTCTCTTACTGATAATTACTTCTCCGCTATTCGGGGTAGGGTCTTGCTCAAGAGCAAGCTCGTCAGCTGTCACGAGGGTTACTTTGTCGTTCATTTTCAACCCCTGCCAATTTCACTACCAATGTGAGTACCGTGCCTCGACCCGGAGTTGAGTCCACTACCAAGGCTCCCTCAAGCATTCGCGCTCGTTCTGCGATTCCAGTCAGTCCTAGTCCGAGTCCGCTCCCCGCTTTCCTATTGGTCATTGGCTCCGAAATTCCCTTGCCGTTGTCAGCGACCTTAATTGTCAATTCCTTCCCGGTTCGCTTAACTGCGATCTGCGCTTCCGTAGCGTCCGCATGCTTAACGATGTTATTTAGTCCCTCCTGGATGATGCGGTAGATGCTGGTCTCCGCCTCGGTAGACAGCAAGCCATCGAATTCATCAAGCTCTGCCGAAAAGCGGATCGAGGAGGAGTCGGAGACCTTCGCGACCATTGATTTGACTGCCCTAACCAGTCCGAGGTTTTCCAACTCGTGTGGGCGCAAGTTGTGAGCTATCTCTCGCACCGTGTCAATTGCCGAAGTCGCGGTGAATGAAATCACCTCAAACTGCTGCTTGACTCGATCCGGGTCATCTCCGTCACGGAGGCCGATCTGCGCGCCGAGGTTGATAGCAACCAGACTTTGCCCCAGTCCGTCGTGCAACTCAGCTGCAATCCGTCGACGCTCTTCCTCCTGGACGTACATTAATCGGCCAGTCAACTGGTGCAGTCTCTGCGCCGATAGTCGATTTGACTCTTCGGCCCGCGCACGCCTCGAGCGTTGAACCAGCAACCCGGCAATCAGCAGGGTTTCGATCAGCACCAACGCACTGACCGCTAGAATTCGCCCACGGTACAACGCCCAGAAGCCAATCTGTTTCCCGAACATGATGCTATCTGAAGGAAGGCTGTCCTCGGTGATTCCCCAGCGTCTCAACTCGCGCCAGTCGAACATGGGGACGCTCGGGGCGTTCTCGACGGGGATGTCTTGCGCCCGGGCGCCGTTCGCAATCTTTAGCGCGATCTCGCCAGCCTTCGTCCCAATCGCCGCAGCCCTGTTGACATAACCGCCAATAACTCCAGTACCTTGGGTCGAACCTTCTGCCTGAGTAAATATTGCCTGGAAGGTCATACCGTAAATTGGGACCGTTGCTGACCGGGCGATCGCAGCGAGCATATCTCCGGACTCTAGTATGTTGCCCTGCGCATTCTGTGACTGCTGCCAAACGTGGAGGACGACAGACCGTTCCGGCAAACTCTTGGCTTTGGCGATCAATTCCTCCAGTGTCAGGTCCGTGAGGTAAGTGATTCGAACCCTACTTTCATACTCTTGAAGCTCCTCCCGAGCCCGTTTCTCGAATCTACCGTCCCGCTCAAGGGTCCCGCTGATGACAAATACCTGCTCTGTGCCTGGATGTAACCTGAGTGCCAGATCGAGGTTTTTTCTGTAATCGTTTATGTTAACCAACCCGGTAAGGCCGGGCCCAGCCGCAAGTTCCTCCTTCGAGGGAAGTCTGGCAGCTATGAAAACAATCGGAGTATTTGGAAAGAGGTCCTCTCGATATTTGAGCAGGAAATCCAGGGATGCATCCGAATTGGCAACGACCACATCGATAGGGCGGTCCACATATTTCTGCTTCAGATAATCTCGCAGTAACCGAGACTGGTTCTCGCCGGGGAACCGATTGCTCTCTAAGTATTCCGTATAGTATTCAACCGTTCCAACCGGGGATGATTGCAGAGCGGCCCGAAAGCTCTGGTCGAACTTTACATTCCAGACGTGGTCTTTGTCGTACCAGTCAAGTACCAGCACCCTTTTTGGCGTTGGAGATTGCTGTGCGCGCACAACTCCAACGGACAGGGAGCCTGCAATCCAGGCAAGAATTGCAAGCAGGGCCGTCGTGAGAATGAGCTGCAGGCTGACTCTGGTCGAATCTTTGCTGACCTTCATAGCGCGCGCTCATGGCCCATCGTTCGTGCCTTCAAAAAATCAATTTCAAGGCGAACTGGATCTGCCGTGAAGAGCCGGATTCGCCCGTTGGAAAGCGGGTGTTGGTGATGCGGCCAAAACTCGGGCTACCGACAACGTTGCCGGGCTGGCCGAAGTTCGCGTGGTTGAAGAGGTCAAAGAATTCGGCCCGGAGCTGGATACTCATGGTTTCGCTGAGCCTGGTGTTCTTGATGACCGACAAGTCTGTGTTATCGAAGCGTGGTCCGATCACCCGGTTTCGGCCAAGGTTGCCGAAGTCTGCGACAGCAGTAAATGCCGTGGTATCAAACCAGCGGTCTACGCTGCCAACGATCTTAACAGGGCCGGTGACATTGGGCCGCAGCGTGTTAGGCACGCCGTTGACCGTGCTGTTGCTGGTCACTATGTTGACCGGATTGCCGCTCTGGGCCTGGACGATTACGGCGAGCTGCCAGCCCTCAACGAACCGATTGCCGCGGACTGGCAATTCATACAGGCCGCTTACGACGATGCGGTGGCGCGCGTCAAAATCCGAAAGGCCACGGTCTCCGCGCAGATCGTAGCTGTTCTGCACCACGACCGCCTGGGTGCTAAGCGAATTATAGTCAAGCGACTTAGACAACGTGTAGGCGGCATTGAATTGGAGACCGTGCGCGAGCCGCTGGGTTGCCGCCACCCAGAGCGCATCATAGCTCGAGTTGCCCGTCGCTTCGGTCTGCGTAATGTTGCCGAGCGGAGTACCTGGCAGTATAGGGCTCAACACTGAGAGCGCTGCGTAGGGTCGCACCCCATTGACGGGTTGGTTGAGGTTGCGCCGGATGGTTAGGTGTGTACCCTTCGATCCGAAGTAGCCAACCATGACCGTCAGCGCAGGGGTCAACTCGCCCTGCAGATTCAAGTTCCAGGACTGCAGGTAGGCATTGTCGAAGCCATGGTCGATCGTTTGCGGAGCAGGTCCAGCCGCACGGGCCAGGTTGATGGCGTTGTCGAAGCGGATCGGCCCCGTGAACGCGAGCGGAGTAGCAAACGGAGGGTTCCCGCTCCTGCCCACCACGCTCGTCAAGGGCGCGTCCACGAGGATCGCGTAGGCCGCGCGCACCACTACCTTGCCGTTAGCCCACGGGTCCCACGCGATACCGAGGCGCGGCTGAAAGTTTTTATTGTTCTGCTTATAGAGCTGATCGATGTCCGTGCCGACGCGCAACAGCGAGTTGCTTTGCGAGTCGAAGACAACGAAACGATCAGCCTGTTCTGTCGGCGTCATGTTCCAGTCGTAACGTAGTCCAAGTTCGGTCGTCAGGTTGGACCGCAACTTGTAGCTGTCCTGCAAGAAGAAGCCCAACGCGCCCTGGGTGACGCTGCCGGATTGATCGCCGAGCGTGACTGTAAAAGAGTTCGCCGTGCCGGCGAGGAAGTCAGCGACGGTCGGGAAGTTGAACGTACCCGGGGGGGACCGGGTTGTTTTGGTGAGGAATTGGCGGAACTCGCCACCGAGCTTGAGCGAGTGTCGTCCGGTCAGATAGCTCACGGTGTCCGCCGCGACAAAGTACCAGTCATCGCGCATAACTGGGACGTTGCTGGGTCCGCCGAAATTCAGACTGCCGCCCGCAATGCTGATCTGCGGCAATCCGACGGGCGCGGTAATTCCATTAAGAATGCCGAAATCGGCAGGGTTGAGTTGCGCAACTGACTCGTCTTTGCTGTCAAGGCGATTGAAACCGAAGCGCGCCTCGTTGATCAGGTTGCTGCCGATGGTGTGTGTCTCATTCAATGTAAGTAGCTGTCGGATTGAGTCGTGAGAGTTGCCGAAACCTGGGATCGTGTTGCCAAACCGGCTGGGCTCCATGAAGGCCCGGTGCTGGATGGTGTAGAACCCGTGCAGCCGGTCTCTCGGGGTCAAGTTATGGCCGATGTCTACGCTCCAGTGATCAATATTAACAGGAGCAGTTGCCGAGCCACTAAACCGGGATGTTCCGGATGAATCGACGAAGTTCGCTCGAGGTATGAGCGGAATCAGCTTCGCGCTAACCGGATGGGTCACGGACGCGCGTTCCGCATCGCTGAGGACCAGGCTGTTCAGGGCGAGCCCCTGTCGATGCCGCAGTCCCTCGTACGAGGCGAAGAAGAAAGTCTTGTTCTTTACGATGGGGCCGCCCAAGCTGACGCCGAACAGATTGCGCTTGAAGGGCGATGGTTGCTTTGAGGTGAAGTTAAAGAAGTTGCGGGCGTCGAAAGCATCGTTGCGCAAGTATTCAAACAGTGCGCCGTGAAATCCGTTGCTGCCCGAACGTGTCGCTATGTTGACGACGGCGCCGGAACTTTGGCCGTATTCGGCGCTCATCGTCGAGTTGTCCACCTTGAACTCCTGGACGCTGCTGAGCGAGGGTTGAAAGTTGAGCGATCCAAACCACTGGTTGTTGAGAGTGATGCCGTTGATCACGAAGTTGACGGTTTCCTCGCGGTTGCCGGCCGTGTTGATGGCGAAGGCTCCGCTACCGCGAACGGGTATGGCCGCCGACCCGCTCTGCGGGGGAGTCACCGAACCCGGCACGAGCAGTGCCAGGTCGAGGAAGTAGCGTCCGTTGAGCGGGATTTCCTGGACCATCCGTTGATCGATGACATGACCGACAGATACAGTCGCCCTCTCGATCAATTGGCCCTCCGAGGTCACGGTTACTTCCTCGGAAACGTTACCGACCTGAAGTTGAAAGTCCTGCGTTACGATCCGCGCTACTTCAACCGTGAGTTTCGGCAATACTGCCGTTCGGAAACCGTGAGCCTGAGCTTCCAGGTGATAATTGCCGGCCGGTAGGCCCGCAACCTGGTAAAGACCTTCCTCATCGGTTTGAGCTGTTCGCTCGATTCCAATGTCAGCGCTGGATACTTTAATAGTTGTGTCAGGTATGACTGCACCGTTCGGGTCAGTCACTCGACCTTGCAAAGCCGTTGTACCTTGTGCGCGAACGGTTGCAGCGATCAGCAGAGGCGCGGAAATAGTGATGAGACATGCAAACAGCAGGTGAGTGAACAAGAGGGGTCGCATAAGAGTCCTTTGCTGGATCTCGCGGCGGACCAATCATGGGGGAGAAATTCAGGGGGCTCACCAACACTCAACCCATTAGAGTTCGGGAACGATTGAGTGTAATGGCGGGCAGCGGCAGATCGAACCCTGACCTCGGCATTGCGAACGCGGCGCTCTGCCAAACTGAGCTACTGCCACGCGTGTGAGAATACAGTTTCGAGTTTCAGGATTCAAGTTAGCAAGTCTCAGCGTGCGAGCGCCGGAATTTGCAAGTTTTTCGCGAGATGCTGCCGATGAAAACTGACGGCACTTCTTTCAAGATCCACGCAATGTCATTGCTCTCCACGCGATAAGCGACCGACGCGTCATCCTCTCCAAAACCAAACCGCAAATATTCTGTTCACTCGTGCGGCGTCATTTCGACCGCGCCGGCCTTCCACCGTTTCTCTTTAGCCGAAACAAGCATGTGCACAACAACCGACGCAACAGTGATCGCGCCTCCCATCATCGCCCAACCTGAAGGACGCTCGCCGATGAAAAGAAACACCCAGATAGGGTTCAGCACTGGCTCGACGTAACCGACGATGCTGGCGTCCAAAGAGCGCAGGCCGCGGGCCATCGCCGCAGTGAACAGAGCGTAGGCGACGCCGATTTGGATTATTCCGAGATAGGCCATGCTGGCAAAATCGTTCGCCGTGATCCCGCGGCGCGCGGCGTTAAGGAACGCCGGCGCGGCGATCGCCACCACGATGAGATTGCCATAGATGGCCGATGAAGCGCGGTTGACTTCGCGGGCTTTCGAATGTCGCATCAACAAAAAGTAGAGCGCGAAACAAACACCCGATCCCAAAGCGACCAGGTTCCCGGTCACATCTTCAGGCCGCAGCTTTCCGACAAAGAACAAAGACATGCCGACGGCACAAGCGGCGACGGTTGCCAGATCGCGCAACCGGAACTTTTCCTTGTAGAAGAGCGGCTCCAGGATCAGCACATAGACCGGGGCTGTGTATTGAAGAAAAATTGCGTTGGCCGCGGTGGTCAGCTTGGTGGCCAGAACGAACAGCAGCAGCAAGGCCGCGTAAAGAACAGAGGTGATGGCCGTTACGCGATTGAGGCCAAAACCCTCGCGGCGCGTAACAATCGCGACGGTGATAGCCGCGAGAAGCGATCGTCCAAATGAAAGTTCTACGGCGGAGAGCGAAGTGGCTTTGATGAAAAGTCCGCCGGTGCTCCAGAGAATTGCCGCGGCCAGAACCAGCAGCAGGGGCGAGAAGCCCGCTTGCTTAATCACTGAGTCGCGATGATCGGCCACGCCTTTTTTTGAAGTGAGCTAGTTCACCGCTTCGTTGGCTGGGCGGTCAGATGGTGTTTTGTCGTTTGGTTGAACGGCCGGCGCATCTCTTTCTTCCTTTAGGGCCCGCAAGTGTTTTCCGAACTGACCATTCCAGGGTGGAATCACGACGGACACGGCGCCCTGCGCTTGCGCCTGACAGGCGAGACGAATCAGCGGCTTTGGTTCGGCAGTGTCGATGTAGCCGAATTCTTTGATCTTCTTTCCTTCGCGCGCGCCTACGTCGGCGAGTTTGTCGGCGCCGCCCAGGACGCCCACCCAGCAGGTGCCGCACGAGGCCGAACGGCATTCAACGGGAATCGGTCCTTCGATGCGTCGCGGATCGATAGTTCGCCAGTCGCGCGCCTTATCGTTGGCTGCGCCCCACGCCAGGTCCTGCCCGTCTTTCAAAACGTACCGCGCTTTGTCGTCGTTCTCGTCATGCGTAACCGTGAACTGCCGGTTGACGGTGCGCAAAAACCCAAACAGACCCTGACTATCCTGTTTCGCGCGGTCGCGCAGAATCCGTTCCGGGGAATTCTTTACATGTTTGCGGTCGATGCTGACGGCGCCGGGCGCGCTCCTGAAAGCAAATAGCCCGGCCTGCTGCACGGTCATGAAAGCAACTGCGGTGATGCCAATCAGCAGAGATTCATCTTTCTTTGATTGTTGAGCTACGCTGCGCGCGACCCCGAGAATTTGATCGGCAAGCGAAGTGCGCAAAGTCTGATTAAACGACTCAGCGTGTTGCTCAACTGCTTTCTTGACCTGCGGCCAGAATCGATGGCCATAGAGAAATGCATGCGAACTGTCGACCTGGTCTTTCAGTTCATAGTTGCCTTGCAGCAGCAGCTGTTGCACCAGCTTCTCACGGTCTTCCGACTGTTGTAGCGCGCGTACCAGGGGAAGCGGATAGAAGGCAAACCAGATTTGGGTGGCGTTGCGATCGACTTCGTGAATAGAGCGCAGGAGCGTTACCAGAGTGGCCGCCCAGGCTTCTTCGTCGTGTTGATTCAGGAATATTTCAAAGGGTAATTCAGTTGTCATTTAGCTCTCTCAGACAGGAATTCTTTGTTTTGTGAAAACGCTAACTCTACCACCCCGCTCGCGAGTCGCAAAACGTGGATGCCGTTAAGAGAGAGTCATCGTGTGGTTCGACTCGACGAGCCGGCGTAGCCGGCGGCATGTTGGTAGCCCCGGGCGTAAGCCCGGGGTTTGCATCGTTAGGGTAATGAAAAGCCCGCTTTAGCGGGCGACACTAATCATTCAGCGCTTGGTTCGTTAGAGATTCTGTCGCCCCTACGGGGCTAACGGTTCTTTTGGGTAGCGAACCCCGGGCTCACGCCCGGGGCTACTAACATGCCGCCTGCTTTGCAGGCTCATTGAACGGCTCATTGACAAGTAGGTGTGGGTCAAGTAAAAAACCTGATCTCAACGTAAAAGAGGTTCAATCATGGCAGGGGAAACAACTGAGAAGGCCAAGAGCGGGAAAACCTTTGACAGTGCCTACGGGTTTTCTTTCAGCATCGCCGTCGGCCTGGCTTTGTTCATCGCCGGCCTGGTAATCAGTCTGACATTGGGACAGGGGACCAGCATTGGCTTGATCTTCGGCATCCCTCTGCTGGTCGCCGGGCTGGTAATTCCGGTCTTCATGATGCGCGACCTCTTTAAGACCAACGAGATCAAGGCGCCATGTCCCAACTGTGGCGCCTCAATTAGAACCTCAGACGCGACCTTGCAGCTCAGATGTCAGAGTTGTCAGCAGGTGATTAACGTGCGTGATGGAGAGTTGTTTATGGGCGGACAGGCAAAATCAAGTTTTCACATCACCGGCAGCCAGGACCGCGTCGAATAATCGCTGATCGTCAGCGCAAACATAATCGCCAACCAGAAGAGCGCCGCCGCGATCACCAGCCAGATCAGCCGCGAGCTATAGCGCACGTGCATGAAGTAGAGCACGACGAAGGTCGCCTTAATAACTGCTATCGTCAGGGCTACCACGGCATTCAACGGTCCCGGAAAATCGCGGAAGGCCGCCAGCACAGTCAGACCAGTGCCAGCCATCAAGATTAAGAAGATGGTGATGTAGACTCGCGGATAAACTATGTGCTCGCTCATTAGGGCAGATGTCAGATGTCAGTGATCAGACAATTCGAAACACGAAATTCAGCCTACCCCGCATGTCCCGCCAGGTGGCGACCCAGCAGATACAGCAACGGAAACAAAAAGATCCAGACGATGTCCACAAAGTGCCAGTAGAGACCGGAAATTTCAACCGGCGCATGATACTCAGGGCTAAACTTTCCTCTCCAGGCCAT
>Ga0207646_10000198_pt1 | contig 81629 bp, 81 predicted proteins | sample KBSK5502metaG_FD_184343 | JGI IMG/M metagenome (GOLD analysis project Ga0207646, IMG submission 184343) | Corn, switchgrass and miscanthus rhizosphere microbial communities from Kellogg Biological Station, Michigan, USA - KBS K5-50-2 metaG... | ecosystem: Host-associated > Plants > Roots >... | reverse complement strand
CTTAAGGTAGCCAAATGCCTTGTCGGGTAAGTTCCGACGTGCATGAATGGACCAATGACCTCCCCGCTGTCCCCGCCTACGGCCCGGTGAACCCACTTTACCTGGACGAACAGTCCAGGGACACCCAGCGGGGCGAGAAGTCCCCGTGGAGTTTTACTGCAGCTTGTCGCTGGGATGTGATTGCGGGTACAGAGTGTAGGTGGGAGCCGTCGAGGCCGGGGTCTTCGGGTCCCGGTGGAGGCGCCAATGTAACACCACCTATCTGCGATTACATCTCTCACCAGAGTTTGCTCTGGAACAACAGCAAGTAGGCAGTTCGGCTGGGGCGGCACCCCCTCGAAAGAATATCGAGGGGGCCCAAAGCTCGACTCATCCGGGACAGAACCCCGGAGTAGAGTGCAAGAGCAAAAGTCGGGCTGACTGGATGCTCAACGGCAAGGCATCCAGAGGCGAAAGCCTGGTCTAGCGATCCTTGATGTCCCCTTTGCTGGGGGCTCGAGGTGACAGAAAAATTACCCCGGGAGTAATTGGCTCGTCTCCTCCGAGAGTCCTCATCGACGAGGAGGATTGGTTCTCCGTCGTCGTCCCTTCCCATCCTGGGTTCGCAGCAGAACCCAAGGGCGCGCCTGTTCGGCGATCAAAGGGGAATGCGAGATGGGTTTAGACCGTCGCGAGACAGGTCGGACTCTACCTGCTGGGTGTGCTGGTTGCCTGAGGGGAAGGCGCCCCTAGTACGAGAGGAACGGGGTATCGTAGCCTCTAGTTTACCGGTTGTCTGACAAGGCACTGCCGGGCAGCCACGCTATCGAGGATAAGGGCTGAAAGCATCTAAGCCTGAAACCTCTCCCGAAAATAGGCAACCATTCTGATCCACTTTGGCATGCTGGCGACAGCATGTTCGGATCGGACGAGGGCTCCCATAGAAGATGGGGTTGATGGAACCGGGGTGTAAGCGTCGAGACTTCGGTCGAGACGTTCAGCCCGCGGTCCCCAATCGCCCAAGGTGCTGTCCCTGGTGGGATCCACGTTCGGAGCGATATCAGACGACTGAGGCCAACTCTACACAGCATTATCATGATTTTTTCCAGGTCTTCGAGAAATCGTTCTGACGATTCAGAATGTTTGATTCAGTGGCTAGGTTTTTCCGGAAGAACTGGTTTGTGTCGCGAGGAGCAACTGCTTTTGAGAATTTTCAGAGAGGGGTCCGCAGACTGAAGCTTTTCTGCTTCAGTTTTCCCTTTTAGGGCGGATTATCGAACAGTCGGTCATTTTAGTGGGCGGAAAATATCGGCATGATTCAGCGTGAGGATCCGGCAGCTTAGAAATCGCTTGCCCCGATTCCGGATCAGGGTTTGATCCCCGATTGTCGGGCATCTAGCTGAGTAGTCTGCACGAATACGCGTATAGAGATTTATCTCGGTCATAGTTTGGGGTCTGCGGGTGGCGAGTCGGTGAGCAGTTACGGAACGCGCGAGCGTTTCGAGGAAACTCCACCCACAGGGCGGAAGCGTAGCACGTAACGTGCCGGGCGAGAGCCTGTGCGGGAGCGCAGAAACGATACCCGTCCCGGTACCGTGTGACGATGATGGGATGTTCTCCCGGGCGTCCCGGATGGAGGGCTGGACGCGGGATGAAACGGGCTCCCGTTACGCTGTGAAAGGGGATGTAGACGCCTGTGAACTCCGCCTGAGGCGCGGGTTCCCCGATTAGACAGATGCTGCTCGGAACAGAAGGTGGGTTACGGCCGACACGCCACCCACCGAATCAGAAAGTGTGGAAGGAGTTTTTTTGTATTGACTACCCCCAGGGGGTCGCGCTTTAGTTAACAAAAAAGAAAAGATAACAAGAAAAAAAAGTTAGCAAAAAAACAAAGATAAGATCTCACGATAAAGATAGTCAGTACAGAGAAGAAGAGTCTGGGAGAACCGGATTCTGGCGTCGCGAGATGAATGCGCATACCCATTTTTTCTCGGAGTCTGACAGGTGGCCGATTCTTAACAGGGTCCAATCATCTTCCCTAACACGCGCCATTCTTGGTCCGGTCGATCTTATCATTGTCAAGTACTCGAGGCCGTTTTCAAGGCGTTTTCCAGGCGAATCTCAGGTGGTTCATGCTTATCTGCGATCACGGGACATGGATGATCTGACGAAGTGAACGGAACCGTTATCCGAGATCTTCAGAATATCTGAGTATCCCGTCTGCTAGACCTTATCGTACCTGAAACAGCTCGTAGTGTGATCATTCACCATTCCAACAGCCTGCATGAACGCGTAACATATCGTTGGACCAACAAACCTGAAGCCTCTCTCGCGTAGCTCCTTGCTCATCGCGTCCGACTCCTTCGTCGTCGCAGGAATCTGGCTGAGCGAGCTGAACTTGTGCTTGATGGGCTTTCCGCCAACAAATCGCCAAATGTACTTGTCAAAAGAGCCGAATTCCTTGCTGGTAATCAGGACCTGTTTAGCGTTCGCTATCGTCGCCTTGATTTTCAAGCGATTACGAACAATTCCCGCATCACCGAGAAGACGCTGGACGTCTCCGCTGTCGTAACGGGCAACTTTCGCCGGTTGGAAACCGTCGAATGCCTTGCGATAGTTGACTCGTTTGTTCAGAATTGTCTCCCAAGACAGTCCCGCCTGTGCGCCTTCCAACGCGAGAAACTCAAACAATGTATTGTCATCGTGGACTGGGACCCCCCATTCCTTGTCATGATACTCAAGCATCAACGGATTCTTGCTGAAAGACGCCCAGTCACAGCGCCTAACCGAAGCTTGCTTCAACCGCCCCACGCACTCCGAAACATTGAATGAAGATATAACACAGAGCTGAAATTAGATTCCTAAGGTCACACCGTTGACATCAGCACTCGAGGTTGCAAGGGAGGACAAGGCCGTTGAATGGTTATTGGATATCAAGAACCCTGCTATTCAATACTGGACCCTGAAAGATATCCTCGGCGAGCCAGAATCAGACCACGAAGTAATTCAAGCACGGGAACAGATCGCTTCTTGGGCCCCAGTGGCAGAGTGCCTCAACGAGCAACATTCGGAAGGGTACTGGGCCTCCGGCGAGGACGTCTACTGGCCAAAGTGGACCGCGACAGTCTGGCCGCTGATACTCCTTGGAGAGATCGGAGTGCCCGGCTCGAATACGTCCATCAGAAAAGGTTGCGAGTATTTCTTGAAAGTCATGGACGCACAAGATCGCACCTGGCCGGCACCGAAATATCCTGAAGAGGATCTACGAGGTTGGCGTGCAGTCTGGGAGCCTTGCGTAACGGGCAACATGGCTCGAACCCTCGCGGCTTTTGGATATGACAACGATCCTCGTGTCCGTGAGATGTTCGAATGGCTAGTCAAAAACCAACGGGACGATGGCGGTTGGAACTGCGAAACTGAAGATTACAGGAATGGAGAGACCGTTCATCACAGCTCGTTCATGTCAACGATCGAGCCCCTGTGGGCTTTCTCAACACTCGACCGACAGAAATGGCCGAAAGGAGGGCACGAAGCAGTAGAACGCGCTGCAGAGTTCATGCTGATCCATAAGCTCTACAAGAGTGACAAGACAGGAAAAGTTATTCGGCAAGAATGGACCCAGCTCCACTTTCCAATGTTCTACTTCTATGACATTCTTCACGGGCTCAGGGTCTTGTCCAAGCTGGGATATGCTAGGGATGACAGGATGAGTGATCCACGAGAGCTGCTGTTGTCAAAGAGACAGGCCGATGGAACGTGGCCATTGGAAGCCTCCTATCTCCGGGCTCTGAGACGGAACTTCGTAAGGGACCCGACGACAGGTAAGTGGGGCTCAGTGAGAGACGAGAAACTTGATCCAGCTGACGTCTACACCAAGGGTGGAAGTGTGGCACAGATCCCAGCGATCTACGCGAGCCTGGGCGAAGTAGGACGAGGTAATCCATGGATTACGCTGAACGCCCTCCGAGCACTTAAGGGCGAAGAATTTGGACAATGATCAAGGAATCCAGGAGAGAAGGCTGAGGATGCAGAAGAGTAACGGAATGTCGGAAAGGATCCGACCTCACATTCTAATCAGAACAATAGAAGATTCGAAGGTCCCTCTCGGAGAGGAAGAATCTAAGCTTCAAAAGATCAAAGGAAAAGTAGAACACGACGAACAACTCTCGAAGGAGGATGAAGCCTTACTCACCAGACTGGCCGAAAGAGCCAAGGAATGGCAGAAGGGACTAAAGAGTTCATCTGATACAGAACCAGACGATACGCTGTCAGGATGAGAAAAATGGAGAGATGGATGGTGCGAGTTAGTTTGGAGGATAACGAGGCGAACGGTATAGGCGATGAAGAGGAAGATGAGAATGATGATGAGGATTCCGAGGATGAGACTGATGACGAATCGAGGGAATACGTCTCAGACTATGTAGCGGACGGATAGGAACCGGGACGAGTAGACACAAACGCCTATTCTAAGCTCCAGCCCACCAATGCTGGACTGAAGCTCGGATTCGGAGGTTAGGGGTCCCGTGAAAGGGCTCGCATCGTTCCCGGTGCTGCGGTGTGGGCTTGGGGATTGAGAGATGCAGATGTTTTCTCCGCGCTGTCGGCGAAGCTGATCAGATAAGTGACGAGTACTCCGAGCACAAACGCGTTTGTAAGATGCACCAAAACGACAACATCACTGTTTAGTCCAAGGGCGACGAATCCCAGGATTATTTGAACGACGTAGTCAGCTATTGCTGCTATTCCTGATCTGAAGAGGGTCGATTTCGAACCTAACTGTCTGGCCGCGAATACTGTTGCGACGATGAGAACAATGAAGGTCAGTCCTCCCCAGATTATGTGGTAGACAACGTCGAGGAAGCCGAATACAGCGCTGCCTCCGAGGATGACTTGGACAAACAGCATCATCCCCACAAGGTTCGTAATTATCCGAGCCGGCTTCAAGTCGCTCCCTAACGCGGCTTCTCACAAATATCATATTTTCCTATCTACGTGAAGAATCTTGATTCATGATTGGGCAAGAATCTGAACCGCAACGTTGAACTGATGATTCCCTTCTCTGGATGAGGTATGCTTGACTCCAACAAGGTCCCTCTTTCGCAATCAGCGCTTTTGGTGATCGACGCACAGGACTCATTCAAGTTAGGTCCTCGCTGGGACCGACGTAGTAATCCTGCATTCGAGAAGAACGTCACGGCGCTGGTCGAAGCATATCGCGCTGCGCGCCTACCCGTCATCTTCTTCTTACATACCGACAAGGATGAAGGGTTTGCCAGAGACAGCCCATCATTCAAACTGATGGACTTTCTCAATCCCCGCACTGAAGAACCTGTGATGGTCAAGAACACACGCAACTGCTTCACAAGCACGACACTCCAACCATATCTTATCGAAAAGGGCGTGAGACGACTAACTATCACTGGAATCCAGACCGAACAGTGCTGTGAGACAACTGCACGAATAGCCGCTGACTTGGGTTACGCAGTAGACTTCGTCACAGAGGCAACCATGACTTTTCCGATTCCGAACTGGGACAAGCCAGGCGAAGAGCTTGGAGTTGACGCCATCCGCGAACGCACGGAATACGCCCTACGACGCCGTTTCGCACGCATCACCACGGTCAATCAACTAGCGAAAGAACTGAAACCGCTCCAGCAATAGCGCCGGGTAAGGATTCAGATCATAACTTGGCTTTTGGAAAAGGCAAAGGATGAACAATGCTAGGGGTCCATTTCTCCCCCCATCGTCTGTAAGCTGACAAGACATCGTTCAGGTCTCGTCCCTTCTCCGTGAGACGGTAGACGACCGAGAACGGTTCAGTCCCAACTACCTCTCTCTCAACGATTCCCATCTGTTGCAGGTACTTGAGAGTACGAGAGAGCGTTCGCGGGTTCAGATCGTCAGGCTTACCCTTCCGAAGAAGATCGTTGAAGCGCATCGGACCATCCATCAAATAATAAGCCAGCAAGATTCTCCATTCAGAACCAAGCTTCCTCACTGCTTTGATAACCGCGCAAATGTCCCGCCTGCACACTCCGTTTCCGTTGGAAAGGATAGTTGAGATGTCGGGTTCGCATTTCGCCGATAGCGCGCCCAAATGTTATCTGATATAATTTGGATAGTCTTCGATATAAGCAGCAAAGGGACACCGACGTTAGCTTACCCAACACTCCAAGGATAACATTCGGGTCCATAACGGACCTCAGCTTCCGCTCAGAATTATTACGGAAGATGCAAGCGTAGTCTGCTACAGTGAGCCGTGGAATTGAGCGCAAACAAGACTAGTGCGTCTTGGCCCGTTATGCCTGGCACATACCAGGTAGGCGACCCGAATGGTCCTGTCGCAGTATGCGCACTCACATCCGAACGTTTGATCAGTCCACTCGTCAGCGTTCCCGGAGTGGCTATCGCGGGCGTGGTCTACACCGCTAACCTTGGCATTACGAGGATCATAGTCAACCTCACATCGAACCCAGCAATCCGTTTCCTCCTCATCTGCGGCAAGGACTCCGCCCTATTTCGTCCAGGTCAATCCCTAGTCGCTTTGTCAGAGCGTGGAGTTGATGCTCAAAGACGCATAGTCGACTCGGTAGGCTATGAGCCGGTGCTAACAACGGTCGACCCAAAACAGGTGAGTCAATTCAGGGAGCAGATCAAGATTGTTGACTGGACAGGAGAAGAGAATCTCGAGGTTCTTCAAGATCGAATCAAAGCTCTAGCAGACCGCAACCCGGGCATTTTCGTCGTAGACCCAAGAGACACTACAGCACCAGGCCTTCAAGAAAAATTCGTCCCTATCCGTCCAGGAGGTCAGCGAGAGCCTCTCATTTACGATCCGAAAGGATACTTCGTAATCACTATCGAACCTGAACAGAAGGAAATTCTGCTACGACACTACTTGCCAAACCACACGCCCGCTCATGAGATGCGTGGACGCGGAGTAACATCAATGCTACTTGGCCTCCTGCGCGACGGACTTGTCACACAGCTGAGCCACGCTGGATATCTGGGCGAGGAGTTGGCCAAAGCGCAGACGGCAATACAATTTGGATTAAGATACGATCAGGACAGGCCTCTCCGACCGCGCGAATCACCCTCAACGCCCGCCCAATCGATGAGCTCGGAGAACCAAGCATCGCCATCTACGCCTCCAGCGCCTCCAAAGCCGCCGCCAGTTCAGTTGGTCACTCTAAAGCAGCTGGAAAGCGTAGCTCCCGGAACAGAGGTGGACCTGTTCTTGTCGGTGACCGATTTGCCTCGAGACCATGTTCTTGGAGGGATATTCGTCGAGCCCGACGAGTCAGGGGCGGAGAGGGTTTTGAGACCGACAGCCAAGCGAATCGAGGTCGAATGGACTCCGACTGGACGATTCGTCATGGGAGACGCAACTGATCTTGTTGCAGGTGCTATTCTGCGCGTCATCGGCAAATTCGACGAGAACAAGCTGCTGCACGGGGAGCAGATCGTGGTTCTGACAAGAGTCGCCAAACTGAGTTGAAGATGTTAGAGTAGAGGTGATTCTGATAGATGTCACAAATCGTTGTAAGATCGACTGAGAATGGTCCTAACTTGATAATAGTCGATGGCAAAGTAATCCAAGCGTGGTGCCGGTGCGGCGCATCTACACTGATGCCATTCTGCGACGGATCCCACAAGAAGACAGGATTCATCGCGAAAACAAGCGAAGTTAAAATTCGTTAAAGTGCCAGATCGAGACGGTTCCCTGATTTCAGGGTCCTACTTGCACCCAGGCCTGTCAGGTGGACTATGATTGAGAAAAGCGTCGACACTCTTCCCGCAGTCATCCGACTCATAGCGTTCGGCGCCAGGTGGCATACGGAGAATCTGTTTCAGGGCAGACTTCCTAGGAGGCTCTTCTCGTGAGCGGCGAAAGCCTTGCCTTACGCTATGGGGGGGCGGGTCTCGGCTTTCCGACTTGTCCGAGGTCCTTAAGCCGGTTCAGCCGGTTCTGATCGCGAACGACTCGTGGGTCTTTTGAGAGCTCTGCGTAGGCTGCGGCGAACCATTCCTGAGCCTCCTGCTCCTGACCCATCACAAGTAGACACTCAGCAATCTCCTCGTAGACATACCCGTTTCTCTTCCCTTCTGCCTGATATTCCTCGAAGAGCGCTCTCTGCATCTCCAGAGCCTCCTCAGTATGCTGTATGACCCTCAGAACCTTGGCAACCGGCCACTTCGCAACCCTGATCTTAGCAGGATCACCCTGCTGCTCGGAATACTCGAGGGCTTTCTGAAACATGAACAAGGCCTCCTGGTACTGTTTCTGCTCGAAGTAATTCCAGCCTAGGCTACTCTGGATACTCGCGCTGGCCCTGTTCGCTCTAACGTCCGCGGATTGCTGAGCGAGCTGCAACGCCTTTAGGTTCCACTCGAGAGCCTTCTCTGGCTCCGAGATAGCCATCATCCGAGCAGAGTCGATCGCAAGCAGATCCATCTTGAACATCTGCGCCAGATTGAAGGCTTCTTGCAAGCGTGGTTGAGCCTCTCGCGCTTTTCCCGACAAGCTCAGAAGCCTTCCCCGCTCAAGCACGTATCGTACGCTTACTTTCTGATCAGCCTTAGGCAGAGCCTTCTCGACCCGGTCGAGAGTTTTCTCAGCCTCCTGAAATTTCCTCTGCATAGCCTCTGCTCTCGCAATCTGTGTCAGAAGCCCTGCGAGATACGAGATATCGAGCGAGTCGACCGCTGCCGGTAGTAGATCGCGAAACTTCCTCTCAGTCGGGCCGGGACGCTCATAGTCCCATAGAGTGTCATAGTCGGGGAGGTTACCTCTGCCAACCCTACTCCCTGCCTCTCCCATCTTGGGTCCTGAATCAGACATCTCTCTCGAAGAACCGGAGACATATCTACTGAAACAACCTGCTCATTTTCTTGATTGTACCCGGCACGCGAGAGCCCTGGTGAATCGAGAACGAGATGAGAGTATACAGCTTGAGGGTATAACCCGAAAATGTTGTTTGTGGGCACCGATGTCGGCGGAACATTCACAGATATTGTCATCTTTGATGAGAATTCGAGGAGTTACCCTGAGGTTATCAAAGTCCCGACAGACTCCAAACACCCTGAACTCGCGATCCTCAGCGCCCTAGACAGATACCAAGGGAGAACCGAGAAGTTTGCTCTAGTCTCTCATGCTACCACGGTCGCTACCAATAGTCTTCTAACCCACAGCGGGCTCGCGCAAACAGCTCTCATCACCAACGAGGGCTTCAGAGACGTCTTAGAGATCGGACGGCAGAGAAGACCCGAAATCTACAATCTCAACACAAAGCGGCCAGAACAACTCGTCAAGAGAAAAAACCGTTTTACAGTTAGAGGAAGAAGACTCGTCAACGGGTCTAGTCTGACCCCGCTCTCGGAAAGTGATCTACTGAAGGTTTCCGCCGAAATCGTTCGGAAAGGAATTGAATCAGTTGCGATTTGTTTTCTCAACTCCTACGTGAATCCCGCAGACGAGATAAAAGCGGAGGAGATTCTGAGACGCTCTGGCTTCAAAGGTCATATCGACCTGTCCAGCAGAATCGACCCCCAGTACAGAGAATACGAGAGAACCAGCACAACCGTTGTCAACGCTTCCCTATCTCCCGTCATGTCCCGTTATCTCGCCGGACTCGAGCTGGGACTGGGAAAAGTCGGGATTCGATGCCCCCTGTACGTCATGAACTCTGACGGAACAGCTAGCACAGCGACGCAGGCAGCGAAACAACCAATCTCTATCATAGAATCAGGCCCCGCCGCAGGGGTCCTAGCATCAAGACACCTAGCTGAAAATCTCTCTCTAACAAGAGTCATAACATTCGACATGGGCGGCACAACAGCCAAGGCAGGCACAATCGTCGACGGCAGACCCGACCTTGCCTACGAGTTCGAAGCAGCCGGAAGAACCTATCATGGAAGATCCATCAAGGGAAGCGGCTACCCGGTAAGACAACCCTTCATTGACTTGGCAGAAGTAAGCGCTGGAGGCGGGACAATAGCGAGCATAGACGAGACTGCAAACCTCAAGGTCGGACCCGAAAGCACAGGGGCCATTCCTGGACCCGCAGCGTATGGCAGGGGCGGCACGGAAGCAACCGTAACAGACGCTAACATCGTAGCCGGAAGAATCAATCCTTCCCAGCTACTAGGCGGACAACTCAAGCTACACAAAGACCTCGCAATCAAAGCCGTGGGACAACTAAGCCAAAGACTCAGAACCTCTGTCGAAAAGACAGCCGATGATATTCTCCAAACAGCTAACAGCAACATGAGCAAAGCACTCAGACTAGTAAGCGTCGAACGAGGCCGAGACCCTAGGGAGTTTACGATAATCGCGTTCGGAGGCGCGGGACCCATGCACGTCTGCGATCTCGCGGATGAGCTCAAGATCAAGAGAGTAATCGTGCCGATACACCCTGGACTCTTCTCTGCGCTAGGGCTTCTCACAGCAGAACTGTCTCGGACTTTCGCTCAACCAACACTCAAACAGCCGATCACCAGCATCGAATCGACCTTCAAACAACTTCGAGAACAAGCCGGAGAGTCACTGAAACGAGAAGGGTTCACAAGCAACCAGACGGAGGAGCAGGTCGATCTCCGATACCAGGGCCAAGCATACGAGATAACGCTACCCTACAAGAAAAACACGGACCTCGCGCGATTGTTCGGTCGAGAACATAAGAAGCTCTACGGATACTCCTCAACAGACGAAGTCGAATCAGTGACCGCCAGAATCCGAGCGCTCATCCCAATACCGAAAGCAAGACTTCTCAAGACAAGACTGCAATCGGGCAAGCCGCCCTCTCCAATCTCCTCAAGGAGAATGTCGCTCTTGGGAAGATGGCGGAAGGTCCCAGTTTACAAGCGAGAAGACATCGTCCCAGGTGCGATGGGCAAAGGTCCGTGCATCATCGAGGAATACAACTCGACCACGATAGTCGGAAGCAAATGGGACTGGAGAATGGACCCCTATCACAATATCGACCTGGCGATCCGAGCTTCCGCCAATGACTAGAATAAGAAAAAATGGGATATGACGAATCGTCCGTGAAAGTTTAGACTAAGCTTTAGTCCGTATCCATCGCGTTCTCGTTAGCGTCATCGAGGTCGGCGTGAACTACTGAATTGTCGTCTGAGGTTTCATTGTCATCGTGCTCCTGATCCTCGTGGTTCTGATCGTGGTGTTCACTATCATGACTCGTGGAAGCGATGTTGGAGGTCTCGGCTGCGTGTAGAATGGCAACAGTTGGAAGTAGGACAGCCGCGGCGATCAATAGGATGAGAACTATCTTCTTCGAGACTATTCACCTCCCAAAGATCACGCGTGAATAATTGGCACTAGCATCCTAAGGATAACCCAACTGTTTTGAACACGCCGTTCAAGAAAATTTAGCCAAGTAGAGGACTTGTCGTCTCTCAATATTCCGATTCGGGCGCGAATCAGAAGACGGGGTGCGAAAGACAGTGTGTCCAAGTTCGCCTTTCGCGTCAGCTACCTGCGTCGTAGCAGAGAAATCTACCGTCGCTACCTTGAATCAAAACCTTGGCTCAACCAGCTCTACACCAGTTTCCTCAATATCGGACCCAATCAGCGAATCGTCGACGTAGGTTGTGGGCCAGGAGACTTTACTCGCCAACTAGCAAGACTATCAAACCAGAAAGCGAGAATTCTCGGAATAGACTCCAACGAGAAATCGATCCAAGCAGCAATAACCGACACCAAGAATGCTGGGTTATCTCGAACAGTGACCTACAAGCTAGGCGACGTCTTCAAGATCCCGCTCGAAGACGGCTACGCTGACCTGACGTGTTGCCGGACGCTCCTGATGCATCTCACTGATCCACTCAAAGCAGTGAAGGAAATGGCGCGAATAACAAAGCGTGGTGGTTCAGTCGTCGCTGTGGAAGGTGGCAAAATGGGCGCGTTTTACGAGCCAGAAGACGAAGAATTCAGCAAACTCTCTAGGCGAGTACACGATGCCTGGATAGACGGCATCCAAAAACTGGAGGGTAAGACGTTCGGAATTGGCGAGAAGCTTCCTGGAATCTTCCGCAAAGCTGGACTATCCAGCATCAAAGCCGAGGTCCAGGCGGATGCTTGGTTATACTCAGACCCGAGACGGAGGCTCGAAGATGTGAAGGACGAGTTGCGATTTGACTACTCGATCTTCAAAGAGAGAAAACGGAAAGACAGAAAATACTTGCTGGCTGGCGGAATGTCAAACTCTCAGGTCACTTCTTACTACAACCGACTAGAGCATCGTATGAAGAAGCTCTTGTCAAGCGATAAGAAGCTCCGCAACGACGCATCATTCTACGCGGCTACATTCTTCTTGGTATCTGGAGTCAAGAAAGACTAGAAACTCTGTCAAAGCAGAGTCGCAACCTAAAGAGCATGCGCTGACTTTTCCGAATAAAAGAAAAAATGGGGAGATTGAGGGTCTAGAATGGGTTGAAGGTTACCAGTCCGATCTCGGTTGACCAGCCTTGGAAGAGCTGGACCTGTCTGAACTCGCCCGAGACCCAGAATGTGTTTGGTGTCTTCGGCTGCGTGGCTGCCCAGAAGTAGTCTCCGTATCTTGTGCTGAGTTCCAGTGCACTGCCAGCAGCGATAGTTTGGGCTGCTCCCAGAGAGCCCGTAGGTCCGGTGGCGAGCTGGCCTGTGACCTCAAGGCTGGGGTAAATGCTCAAAGAGGATTCCCCGTAGACCACTACAAGGTTGTTGCTGGAGTCGAGGCTGAGAGCACCGTAGAACACGTAAGCACCTTTGATTCCGAGGTCGAAGTTTTGGAGAAGAAAAGGAGACCCTGTGGTACTCGTTGAAATCTGGTCGAGCCTTATGCAAGAACGATCAGTCGTATCTGCCGTCGGAGTACAATCGCTGTTGAGGGCCGTCCATAACAGATTGTTCTGCCAGACAACGCTCTGCATCCGATTGTCACCCGTGTTTAGATCGTTTGCATCAGCTGGATGACCAGGCTGGTCAGCGTTCGGAGGAAAGCCTGGTGCGGATGTCGCAACCGTGTTCACCGCGACGGCTACGGGTCCGGGCGGCGTACCGACTATCGTGTACACGTTGATGCCATTTCCAGTAGTAGTTGAAGAGGAGCACAGTCCGACGATAATAACTGCAACCGTCGTCTCACAATTCTCAGCCATGTAGGCGACTGATGTGGAGCTGAGATGCTGTGCTGGGCGGATGGCGAAGTTAGCATTGGTGGCGGTCACTGGAGTCGGGGTTGTAAGAGTAGAAGAGGCGTCGTTTGTCACGAGGTCAATGAACCTGTTCCCAGTGAGCATCTCGCCTTTGTTCAGAATCCAAACTTGAACCCCGATGAAGGGTCCGGTTCCGGTGTTGAAATCGATCACGAAATCGTTAGCGGTTATCATGAATTTGTCGTCGCTGTATCCGATATAGGGTTGATCCGGCAGTGTGTGCTGACAGGTGGTGAGGCACTCGCCAGCCGGCCCTCGGTTGGCAATGACCCTGTAGATGAACCAGGTGCCTGTCGGGTCTGCTGTTTGAGAGACCGCGAAGTTTACACGGTTGACATCAAAGGTGTCGATGATGGATGCGTACCAGTGCCCCGCGATAGCGTCAAAGACGACTTCGGGGTCGCTCATGCCGATGCCCAGAGGGCCGCCCCGAACTGGTAGGAACCAGAAGTCCGAGAGGGAGAAGGTTGCTTTTCTTACGCTTCCACTAGTACTGTATATTGTTCCTGCAAGGTTAACCATCTGTACTACGAACTTGTCGCTTGCGCCGAGGCCCTGGTCAGGTGGGCTGCACCGGCATGGGTTCGGATTTGCTCCAGGGGTCCCCGCAATCTGCTTCTGAACATGGATGAAGTTATTCGTTGGGTTCGGGCTTGTGGTACCGCTTGAGGATCCTCCAGCGCTTGCCTTGGCTGATTGTAATGCAGCGGCGTTCGGCAAGAGCAGGGGTAGGGCGACCGTTTGGAGAGTACTGTCAACTGTAGGCGCAGGTAGCGAAGCGACATTCACAGTGCCTATGAGTTCCGCGTAGCTGCCGGCTGATTGAGAGGCTGTTCCTCTGATTCCCGGCACGGCGATTGTCAATACGATGAGCAGTGCCGCGATCAGCAGTGTGCTGGGTCTGAATTTGTTTTTACGAAGTAGAGCGATCATTTTCGAACGTGAAGGAAAGCTACTATGCTTATAGGGAATGTTCCGCCTCCAAATATTCTCGAAACCGGATATTCTCGAAAGTGGACATTTTCGGATTCTGATATATTGCAGGATGATACGTCATCAGATCCTAAAGGCGAAGGTGTTCAATGACATTAGATTGCAACTAAGCGGGAATCTACAAGGTTGCAGAACACATTCTCTCCAGTTCCTTTCGGAGTTCGCTGCAGATCGCAACCTGAATAACAGCAGCCTACAGGCTCCGGCTACCGGCTTTACCTGATGCACTTAGACTCGGCGACGGTTGAGATTATTCGGAATTCTCTAGTCTATGCTAGCGAAGAGATGGGGATAGCACTTCGGAACTCCGCGTATTCGCCGAACATCCGGGAGAGAATGGACCATTCAGCTGCCATCTTTGACCATAAAGGTCGACTCTTAGCCCAGGCCGAACACATTCCAGTACATCTTGGCTCATTACCATGGGGGCTAGTCAAGACTCTCGAATACTGTGACCGGGAAGGAATCGTTCTGGAACAATCCTCAATGATAATGGTGAACAACCCATACCTAGCCGGGACACATCTCAACGACGTAACGGTCATCCGACCAATCTACCACTCAAACAGATTGGTAGCGTTCGCAGCGAACAAAGCCCATCACGCAGATGTTGGCGGGAAAGTTCCAGGCAGCATCTCGACGGATGCCAAGACACTCTTTGAAGAAGGCGTTGTAGTAGACCCGAAATATCTAATCCGGAAAAACAGGTTCGTTGAGAAGGCAGTAACAGGCTTCATATCGAAATCCCGAACGCCGAAAGAGAGGATAGGAGATCTGAAGGCCCAGACAGCGGCCAACATTACTGGCGAGAGAAGAGTCCTCGAACTCGTCAAAAAGCACGGATGGAAACCATTCCACGAGGCATGCTCAGAGTCTCTGAGGAAGACAGAGCAACTGATGAGACTGAGGCTCTCCAAGATTCGCACCGGCGTGTATCAAGCCCGGGACAGTCTCGAAGATCCTGACGGGCACGATATTCAACTCAGAGTCACCTTGAGCATCTTAAGGGGGAGTTTGAGAGTAGACTATACCGGAACAGACGGTCAAGTACCGAATCCTCTGAATGCGGTCTACGGGGTAACCCTTTCAGGGGTAAACTACGTCACCCGAACACTAACAGGCGACGACCTCCCAGCAAACCACGGAGCCTTCACACCGATCACAGTTAACGTCCCGGAAGGAACAATACTCAACCCAACATTCCCACATCCCGTCGCAGGCGGGAACCTCGAAACGAGTCAACGTAACGCCGACCTCCTCTACCGCGCTTTCTCTAACGCGATGCCAGACAGGGTCCCAGCTGATTCAGGGGGCTCGATGAACAATATCATGATGGGTGGAACATACGGGGGACGAAACTGGGCGTTCTACGAAACAATAGGTGTAGGCCTCGGCGCAAGAAGCGACGCTGACGGAATTGACGGTACGCAGGCGAACATGACCAACACAATGAACACGCCAGTTGAAGAGATAGAGCGATCATATCCACTACTCATCAAACAATACGAGCTCAGGCCCAACAGCGCCGGACCCGGGCAACATCGCGGCGGCATGGGAATCATCAGATCGTACCAAGCACTGACGGATGGGATCACCGTAACAATCCTATCGGATAGGGGAAGTAACAGACCACAGGGACTCTTCGGAGGTGGACCCGGAGAACTGACGGAAGTCACGTTCTACAAAATGGCGAAGCGGAAGACTCGCAAAATGAAGCTACCCGTAAAAACCACGGTTCTTGTCCAGAGGGGCGATATTATCGAAATCAAGACTGCAGGGGGAGGAGGTTACGGAAGGCCGGAGAGCAGAGATAAATCGAGAATCAGGGACGATATCGAGAATGGAATAATTACGCCCTTATACGCCAAGCAGGTAAGAGAAACGACGAAGATTGGCACTTCAAAGCGTTGAGTTTTGACCAGAATAGACCCGTGATAACTGTAGAATTGAACGGCGGGCTTATCTACAGCGTGACGAACATATTCTCTACGGATATCCACGTGATCTGATGTCGGACAAACGTTTTGTCCAACAGTCCGGTATCGACGCCTTCAACGGAAACGAGCTAATAGTAAAAGGCGCACTGGAAAGCCAGGTCGGCCTAATAGCCGGCTACCCTGGATCACCCGTAGCAGAAATCTTCACCATTCTCGAAGAGAACGCCGACATCCTCCGGGAGGTCGGGCTCTGGGGCGAAATGACCAACGACGAGTCCCAAGGCGCAGCAGCCCTCAACGGCGCAATGGACGTAGGCGTCAACGCCATAGCAGTCATGAAGAGCGTTGGACTCAACGTAGCCGCCGACCCCATTAACATCATCAATTACAGCGACAAGTACGGTTTGAGCGGAAAGAAGGGCGGAGCCCTCGTCGTCTGCGGAGACGACCCCCACGCGTCCAGTACTCAGGTCGCCGGCGACAGTCGAGCGTTGATGGAGCATCTCAAGATGCCCATAATCGAACCCAGCAATCCTCAGGAGATCAAGGACTGGATCGGAGAAGGTCTCAGACTCTCAGCCTACTCGAACCTAGTTGTAGGCTATCTCATCACCACCTACCTTGCTGAGGGCGGGGGAAACGTAAAGATTTACGAGAACAAGTCCCCAGAGATCAGCTTCAAACATCCCATCACCATCGACATTTCGAAAGTTGACATCAAGCGAAAAGTCAGCATCCCGCCCAACACGTGGGACTTGGAGAAGGAAATCATTCGTGATCGGTTCCCAAGAGTTCACGAATACGTACGACAAAATCATCTGAACAAGATTCTCTATTCGAACGGCAAGAAGCACAACCTAGGTTTCGTGGCCGCAGGAATCTCATACAGCTACTTAGAGCAAGCCCTCTGGGAACTCGGGTGCGACGAGCAATTTCCAATCCTCAAACTCGCAGTCACATTCCCGCTAGATCCCGGTGCGGTGGAAGAGTTCGCGAAACTTTCTGACAACATTGTTGTCGTTGAAGAGAAGGGTCCGATCATCGAGGACCAGATCAAGACAATTCTCACAGACCTCGTTCAGGACGGAAAGATCAAGAGAGAACCCGGTATCTGGGGCAAAATATTCCCGAAGGACGAGGATGGCTTCCCTGAAGAGAGTGGACTAACTCCTTCGATGGTGATTGAGAAACTTGGAGGCCTAATTCTCGAACTTGGAGACCCTGCCGCAAAATATGATGAGAAGAAGATTCACAGCGAACTAGACCTTCTTACTGAGATCAAGGCCTATGGAGTACTAGTACCGCCACGATCCCCAGGTTTCTGCGCTGGATGCCCCCACCGAGAGACCCTGAGCGCGGTGCACTCGATGAGAGATCAGCCCGAACACAAGGACATTTTCGCGCACGGAGACATTGGATGCTACTCGATGAGTTTCCTGCCACCATTCGGCGAGATGCACAACCTCACAGCAATGTCGCTAGGGGGAGCAGCGGGTAGCGGAATGGACCCGTTTGTCACAAACAAGCAATACGCGCTGATGGGCGACTCGACCTTCTTCTGGAGAGGCATGACCGCCATCTCAAACAGCATCAAAGAAGGCCAGGACATTCTCTACATCATCCTCGAGAACAAAAACACGGCCATGACCGGACACCAACCAACCCCCGAGTCTGGACACAACATCATGGGCGACAAGACCATAGCCCAAGACATCGAAAGCATCGTCCAAGCAATGGGACAAGACCAGATCTACGTTCGGAAGATGCCTCCCTCCAACCGGGAGAAGTACATGAAAGAACTCGACAAGGCGTTCGGCAAGCCCGGCGTCAAGGTAGTCATCGCCGACAAGGAATGCGGCATAACCTTCCACAAGAGAAAGCGCTCCGAGAGAAACAAGATCATCGACAAACAAGGGTACATCCCACGAGAGACTTTCATCAACATCTCACAAGAAGTCTGCGAAAACTGCCGCGAGTGCACCAAGAACACGGGCTGTCCCGGACTAACAATAATCGACACTGACTATGGCGAGAAGATTGGAATCGACCAGTCCACTTGCGTCTCAGACACTTACTGCACAAAGATCATGGCCTGCCCCTCCTTCGAGAAGGTCATAGTCAGCAGAAACAAGCCTCCAAGACCCCGTGTCAAGAAAATATCCCTTGAAAATATTCCACCGCCCGTCAGACATGACTTCTCGGATACTTGGAGCGCGTTCATCAGCGGAGTCGGAGGAATGGGAGTAGGAGTTCTCTCCTCAACTCTCGCAAGAGCGGGAACCAAAGAGGGCTACACCGTCAAGTTCAACGACAAGAAAGGTCTCGCAATAAGAAATGGAGCAGTCTCCGCGCACATCAGCTACGCTAAAGGCGACGCAAAAATCAGCACAATAGTCCCCAACGGCAAAGCAGATCTTCTCCTCGGCCTCGACATGCTGGAAGCTGAGCGAAGCTTAGTCTACGCGAGCCGGGCACGAACGACCGCAGTGGTCAACAGCAGCGTCATCCCTACCATACCGATGCTCGCTGGGATGATGAACTATCCAACCGATGTGGAGGATAATATTCGCAAGCATACCAACTCTGACGAGTATCTAAGCGGAAGAATCGGCGAAATCTCCGAGCTCTATTATGGTAACAAGCTCTTCACCAACATAATCCTTCTCGGAATGGCCTTCCAGAGAGGCCTCATACCCGTCAGCGAGAAAAGCCTCCTCGACGCTATAATGGAAACAGTCAGCCCAGGCCAGCGAGCAAGAAACAGCGAAGCCTTTGAGCTTGGAAGAAAATTCGCAGCAGAACCCGAATACTTGGAATTCAAGAACATTGTAGCAGACAACAAGACCCTCAGACTCTTCGGCGCTAAGGAATCATACATGGAACTCTTAGCCCGAAAATCCGACACCGTAGCTCACTCGTACTGGATGTGGTGGAAGGGCGCGAGCAGCGCTGAAGAATACAGAACCCTAGTGGAAGACATAGTCGCTAAGATGAACCTGGACGAGGAGACGAACCGGAACCTCGCTCGGCGAGTCTACGATATGATCATGTGGGGAGGCTTGGACCATGCAAAGAGATACGTGGACAGGGTCCTAGAAGTGTTCGCGGTCGATCGGCCCGAGAAAAACTATGCCGCTACCAAGTCAGTGATACTGAATCTGGCAAAAGTCAGTCTCATCAAAGACGAGATCTACACGCCACTACTCCTAACCGACGAAGAGAAGCTGGAGCGAGACAAGATCCGGTATAACATCGAAGAGGAGAACGGGGACAAGATAACGTACGAGCACATCAACCGTCCCGAATTCGAAATCTTTGGAAGACAGGTGAGATTCAATCTTCCTCAGTGGCTCGCCCACAACTGGCTCATGAACATCTTCAAACACGCCAAATTCACGCGGGGCATCCTAACTCGCTGGGGATGGCACAAGAAGGAACTCGGATTCCGAGACTGGTACAACGACGATGTAGTGGGATTCTTCTTGAAGACCGCCCCGAAAAACTATGAACTCGCCCTCCGCGCTCTCCGAGTCATAAACGACCCCTACCGGCCGAACGAGTTCGCAGTCACGGGTTTTAGAGAAGTCATCTATCCAAAGATGGACAAAGCAAGAAGGGATTTCGAACAGCTAATAGGATCAAGCCCGCCGCTACCTGAGATCCCAGTTTTCGCCTCTTAGCGGAAACGAGCCTGAACTTACGCGAATTCTCAAATTCCTACTGATCACTTTCGTTCCACGCGAGTTTGCTCATGGCGGTCGACCGTCGGGGTATCGGTTATATCATGGTCAAAGCCACTATCTCTAACTGCCCGGGTAGCTCTTGACATTAGAGGACCGCCTACGCAATCCACTAACTGATGTTCTTGGCCAGAGACAATACTCGCAGGCTGCTCTTTACCGGGCCGCTCTGCGCGACACTAGATTCTCTTCCGGATTCGGCATGTATCCTCCGATTGCGAAACCGAGCAGATGGAGACCCGTTGCGTGGCTCGTATTCAAGTTCGGATTTGTCGGTGGGCTAGGCCTGTTCCTGAACGTGTACCTGATGTACGTTCTGAGCCAAATCTCACTCTTGACTGGTCTAGTCGCGAGTTTTCTGGGAGGTTCTTCATACCTTGTGTACGCCATTATCAGCAGTCAAGCTGCGGTCTTGGTGAACTTCGTCCTGAATGATGCTCTTGTGTTTAGAGGTAGAGCGAGGACGAGCGGATTCATTCGCCGATTCTCATTCTTCAATTCGGTCGCGTCCGCAGACCTTCTCCTAAGACTACCTATCCTGTGGGGATTCACGACCTTTCTCTCAGTCCCCGTATTGCTATCCAATTTTGACAGTATACTAGTGACCTTTGCGGGAAGGTTCCTAATCAGCACTAGGAAAATCTGGCCAAAGTCGAAGATTTAGGACACACGACACTCTCTCAGTGCCTCGGAGCTGACGAAAGCGCGGTCGTCAGTCAGACTCGTTCAAGCAACGTCTTGATCGGTTCAGTATTTTCTCACAAAACTGTCAACAGAGTGCAAGAGGTCCAGATACGGTGCTAGTTCTAGGTGGAAGAGTTCTCCAGGCACTGTCTTTTGGAACATTGCAGTTTGTTTCTGGACGAGGTCGTTGACAATTTCGACTCGTTTCTTGATGTAGTCGCTCTCATCAGCAGCGGGGAGCGAGCCGAAGACTTGGGGGGCGACGAGGTTGACTTCAGAGTACATTGACCAGGCAAGGTCTCTAATCTCCCATTGAGCGTCTGGAGCGCATCTCAGATTGAAGAAGTGGATCAGTTGTCGTGGGCTCATGCTCATCACAATATTTGTCGTGGCCGCATTGGGACGAAGGTATCGGCTGTCTTCCGCTTTGATTCCTTTGCCGACGAATCCCTCCTCCGCTTGACGAGTGACGTCCATCACGTCGGAAAAGTTCAAGTCGAATTTCTGCCCCTTTATCTCGACTGGAACCTTGAGGTCCTCTGGTATTCCCGAGGGTCTCAGGTATCCGTAGCTCCGAGTTATCTTCACGTACCGTTGTGATTGTTGAGAGAAACTTGCAATTCTGTGACGTACGATCTGGTGGCTGGCTGCCCGACTGACTCCTTGCAGGTCGAAGGTGAAACTTCCATGTCGTAGTAGGTCGTTCTGTCCCATCTTGACACCCTCCTTCTCAAGGTTGGAAGTGAGGCTGGGATAGTTGGTGTAACTGAACAGAATGACCTTTGCCGCCAAGTAGGTCAACTCTTGACCGTAGCAGCCAGAGTAGAGGATATGCTGGGTGCTGCAGTGACGAGCGTAGCCACAAGTTCGCGGCTAAGGGGTGGCTGGTTCTTGGCCCGAGCGAGTTCCACTAGGACCCTGAGATTTGTTGTGACAATCCATCTCTCTTCATCAACTTGGCTCGTTTCAAAGAACTTTGACGAGTCAAGGAGGGAGAGAATGTCCTTCTCACTAGCATCTACTAGCCACGTGATGCTGTTGTGCTCCAGAATGTCATAGTGTCCCAGTTCCAAGGAACGTTTCAGTAGCCCTGATATCCGTTCGTCGTCGAAGACCTTCTCTCCCTCCAATGCCTTGTCGGGTGAGGTATGAGCGAACAACTGGTATCCCGGGTAGGGCGAGTAGCAGGAACGCATAGCGGCCGCGCATACCCTTTCCAGGTCAGGTTCGAAGCCTACGAGTTGAACTCGCACTTCCGAGAAACGCCCTAAGCTAGCTGATTGTGACCGTTCCTAAAAAGAACTCTTGTCATAGTTCCGACAAGACCGGCTCCGTGCTCCAGAGTGTTCCGCAGAAGGGTCTGTGCCCACCTTCCATTGCGTAGAGAGACACCACGCTTAGCTATTCGGCTGGCATAGGTTTGAGATGCTGGTTAGAGGAGGCTCTAGACGATGGCAGCAGATGAGGCTCAAAGTGAGGCTCAAGGCGACTCGATGCCCGAAGCCACGATAGAGCCGTTTCTTGACATGCGAGACCCTACGTTCCGCCGCATTCTGAGGGCTGCGACATCGAAATTCAATCAGATGATCTGCCCTCTCATGGCTTCCGTCTGCGTTCGCGATCTCTGCATGTTCTGGAATGAGCATTCGAAATCCTGTTACATTGTCGATACTTTGAAGACGAATCTCTATCACGCGATCTGTCCCAAGTGCGGCTCAACCAACATCCAACTCTCCACGCGAGAGGGACGTCAGGGAAAGACGAAGAGCTTCAGATGTGATACCTGCGGGAACGAATGGAGTTCTGTCCACTAAACCTGGCTTCTATTCAACGGCAGACTGAGCAATCAGTTCCTCTTCCTTCTCCTCTTCCAAACGCTTCTTGATTCGCTTCAGCCGGAAAAAGTCCTCCCTTGCCCTCTCTTGCAGGCTCAATTCGATGTATCGTATCGTGTTCAGGATTCTCGGGATGACAATATATTCCAGGCTGTTGACCCGCCTCTTCGTCGCAGCAATGGCTTCAGCCAATCTGCGAATCGCTTCCTCGGCCGCGGACAATTCTACCACGTTCTTGACCGCCTCGGTCATCAACGATACGGCTTCGTCTAGCTTCGCCGAAGTCCCGATCATCGAGTAAGGGTAGCCTTCCAGTGGTCGCAGTTGAACCTCCACGTCCGGAATTGAGACTCCGATAACGTTCCTCGTGGATGCGTCTACGTCAAACCGGTCCTGAGTTGTCAGAGATGTCTCTTCGAGCCTCGAAGAGCCCATTAGCATCTGGGCCTCGGCAAACTTGAGGTATGTCCTGTTCAGAATATCCTGGGTCTTCGCCCTCAATGCCGTAATTTCACGTGCAAACTGGAAGAACTCTATCATCAAAGCGTCCAGTTTCTCACGCAGAAGGTCCTGGCCCCTCTGCGCAATGTTCCGTCTCTTCCGGAGAGCGATAAGCTCCATCCGGGTCGGACGAGCGCCAGGCAGAATGTCCGGCATTTTCTAGTTGTTCTTCCCGCGATTCTTAGGGAGCCACTTCTTGATCGTTGCCGGGTCTATTCTCTTGAGTTCAGTTTCTGGCAGAACACTGAGGAGGTCCCAGCCAAGGTCGAGAGTCGTGTCTATGTCTCTATTCTCATAGACCCCTTGGTTGATGAACTTCCGCTCAAAATTGTCAGCGAACTCCAAGTAGAGCTTGTCCCGTGCCGACAGCGCTTCTTCGCCAACGACTGCGACAAGGTCACGGAACGATCGGCCTTCCGCGAAAGCATAGTAAAGCTGGTCGGAGACTTCCCTGTGATCCTCTCTAGTCTTGTCCTTTCCGATTCCCTCCTTCATCAATCGAGACAACGAAGGAGCCGGGTCTATCGGTGGATAGATGCCCTTGCGATGAAGGGACCGGTCGACCATGAGCTGGCCTTCAGTGATGTAACCCGTTAGGTCAGGAACAGGATGTGTCTTGTCATCTCCTGGCATTGTCAGGATTGGCATCTGAGTGATCGAGCCTTTGGTCCCGTGGAGTCTTCCGGCTCGTTCATAGATCGTTGCGAGGTCTGTGTACATGTACCCAGGGTAGCCTCTACGTCCCGGAACCTCTTCTCGCGCTGCGGAAATTTCCCGCAGCGATTCCGCATAGTTGGTCATGTCGGTCAGAATGACGAGGACGTGGTTTCCCTGTTTGATCGCGAAGTATTCGGCGGCTGTAAGAGCCAATCTTGGTGTCAGAATTCTTTCAATGGCAGGGTCGTCAGCTAAGTTGACGAACATGGTTACGTGGTCGAAGGCGCCTTGTTTCTCGAAGTCGTCTCTGAAGAAGCGAAGCTCGTCAGCAGTGATTCCCATTGCTGCGAAAATAGTCGTGAACGGTTCGTCGGACCCTACGACCTTTGCTTGCCGCGCAATCTGGGCTGCAACTGCGTTATGGGGTAGACCAGACGCAGAGAACAATGGAAGCTTCTGGCCTCGGACCAGAGTATTCATTCCATCGATTGTTGAGATGCCTGTCTGGATGAACTCCCGTGGATATTCTCTCGCGAATGGGTTGATCGGGTTGCCGTTAACGTCGAGATAGTCGTCGGGTATTATTCTTGGTCCGCCGTCGATTGGGCGTCCGCTTCCGTCGAAAATTCTTCCCAGCATGTCGTTGGATACTGGAAGCTTGACAGTTTCACCGGTAAACCGTACTCGGGTCTTTCCGACATCAAGGCCTGTTGTTCCTTCGAATACTTGGACGACCGCTACTCCTCCGCCGATTTCTAGAACCTGGCCTCTTCTCTCCTCACCACTAGGAGTCTTGATTCGAGCAAGTTCGCCATATCCCACCCCCCGTACAGATTCGACGAAGAGTAGGGGTCCTGAGATTTCTTTGATTGTTGTGTATTCTAGGCCAGCGAGTGCCATCGGATTATTTTCCTCCCATCGCCTTAAACTCCTTGTTCATCTCTTCCTCGATGCGCTCAGTAAAGCTGGGGAAATCATCAGCCGGGATCAATCGCATCCTATCAATCTCGGTCTTTACCGGTAGATCCAGAACTTTCTGCAGCGGAATGTTCTCTTCAACGGCCTTCTGCATGATCTTGTAGTAGTCGAGGATGAGCTTGATCATCAGGTCAATCTTGATCTTGTCGCAGTATGTATCAGCTGGGTTGTATGCGTGCTGCATTAGGAAGTCCTCCTTGATCATTCTAGAGGCTTCCAGTATTACTCGCTGGCTCTCTGAGAGCGCGTCGGGTCCCACGAGCATCACGATCTCTCGAAGCTCGTCATCGCGTTGTAGCAAATTCATCGCCTCCTTTCTCATCGTCGTCCATTCGGGACCGATCTGCTTGCGGTACCAGTCGTCCAAGATATCGGTGTATAGCGAATAGCTAGTCAACCAGTTAATCGCTGGAAAGTGGCGTCTCGCTGCTAGATCAGTATCGAGAGACCAGAAGACTTTTGCAATTCTCAGCGTATTCTGGGTGACGGGTTCCGAGAAATCTCCCCCGGGCGGTGAGACCGCTCCGACAATTGAGATGGACCCGACACGCGCATCTGATCCGAGAACCTCGACTCGTCCCGAACGTTCGTAGAATTCTGCTAGTTTCGAGGCGAGATAAGCAGGATAGCCTTCTTCGCCGGGCATCTCTTCGAGTCGTCCGGATATTTCCCGCATGGCTTCAGCCCATCTGCTCGTGGAGTCCGCCATCAAGGCCACATCGTAGCCCATGTCGCGGTAGTATTCTGCAATCGTGATTCCAGTGTAGACGCTAGCCTCTCGCGCGGCGATAGGCATGTTGGAGGTGTTTGCGATTAGCACTGTCCTGTTCATGATTGGCTCGCCGCTTCGAGGGTCGACGAGTTTCGGAAAAGTCTCGAGGACCTCTGCCATCTCGTTTCCTCTCTCGCCGCACCCTACGTAGACTATGACCGAGGCGTCTGCCCATTTTGCGAGTTGCTGCTGTGCCATGGTCTTGCCTGTGCCGAAGGCGCCTGGAATGGTTGCGGTGCCGCCTTTTGCGATTGGGAAGAAAAAGTCGATGATACGTTGACCCGTCAGCAAGGGAGTATCGCTCGGGAGTTTTCGCTTGAAGCCTCTGGCAGTTCGCACAGGCCATGTGTTCAACATGAACAGCGGAACAGAACCGTTCGGCGAGTCGAGTTCGCCAACCGGTTCGCCTACGGTGTAGTCACCCTCGTTGACGATGGATGTTATTTTGCCGGAAAGATTCTGCGGAATCATGATCTGCTGAGTGATGAGGCTTGTCTCTTTGACGTGACCAATGATATCACCAGCAGTGACAGTCGTCTGCGATTTGACGTTCGGAACGAAGTGCCACTTTCTGCCCTTGTCGATTGGTGGGAGCGTTAGTCCTCGTTTGACAAAGGGTCCCGTTTTTTCGAACAGGATCGTAAGAGGTCGCTGGATCCCGTCATAGATTTGACCCGTAATTCCGGGACCGAGTTCCACCGACAGGGGCCTGCCAGATCGTTCAACCTTCTCCCCAGGTCGTATGCCCGCGGTCTCCTCGTAGACCTGGACAGTTGCTCGGTCTTGCTCGATCTTGATGATTTCTCCGATTAGGCCCTGGTCGCCTACCCTGACGACCTCATACATCTGAGCACCAAGCATGTCTCCCGCAACGATTACGGGACCAGCGACGCGCTCAATCTTCCCAGGTTTGAAAGCTGACATGAGACATCATGTAAACGTGAATTTGAGAGTCGGTCGGCCGGGTTCTGATTAAAACCTTGTCCACTTGATGAATGGTTACATTAGCCTCATTACGTCCCCGGTGCATCGAGCAGTCCTTCACTCGGTATCAGTCGTGATGTTTGGCCTTGTTTAGAGGAGTAGTATCAAGAACTGCGCAGTCCAACTACAAGCGACTCATCCAAGTCCTTGTCATCGGTTCCGACGGGGATCACTGTCCCCAAGCCACCTATGACGCGGCAAAAGAGGTAGGTGCTCAGATAGCCGCTAGGAGCGCTATAACCGTAACAGGCGGACTAGGCGGCGTGATGGAAGCCGCAGGCAGAGGTGCAAAGGAGAAGGGCGGAATGGTTGTCGGAATAATTCCCAATGAGGACATGAGCTATGCGAATCCGTATTGTGACATTATCATTCCTACCGGGATCGGGTTTGCCCGGAATTTCATCACCGCATACGCTGCAGATGCCGCCATAGTGGTTGGTGGTGGTGCAGGAACTTACATTGAAGCGTGCGTAGCATATCAGAAAGGGAAGCCTATTGTGGCGTTGACCGGGTCCGGTGGGACCGCGGACAAGATCGCGGACACATTCCTTGATGATAGGAAGACTGTGAAGGTTTTTTCGGCCTCAAGTCCCAAGGATGCAGTGGAGCTGGCGCTGGATCATGCGACGAACGGTAAGAAGGGCGTGAAATATTTCCAGAGTGTCGCCCGAATGCTCTAACCTCGTCCGCTCGCGAGAAGGATGCCTTCACAGATATCTTCTTCTTGAAGATTTCAAAACGCGAAGAGCGTTTAGAGTGATGAATGGGTTCGGGCTTCTCCTGCCCCAGTCCACGACTTCGACGTTCGACGCTTGCGTCTTCGCTGAAACTTTCCGTTTGAAATTCCAGTAATAGTCCTCTGCGTACCATAGTCCGTCAGAAGCCCTTTTCTTCTCAACAAGGTCCAGCGCTTCTCTGGTTCGTGGGTCGCCTAACTTCCCCGCTCGCGATAGAATCACAAGCTCTTGGAGAATATCGCAGTGCCAGTACAAAGGATAATGAAGTTTGATCATGCTCGGATGGATCACTTCTCCAGTGTGATCTGAACGGAAGAGGTGATGTCGTAGAAAGAATTCAGACGCATTTTCCACAGGCTTCAAGAATTCTCGATCTCCAGTTGCCCGGTGGTATTCCACGAGGCCCCAAAGAGTGGAGAGCGATTCATTGACTGACGAGTGGTCAGCCTCTGGGTTACGGTCACAGTTCCAGCCTCCATCAGCCCACTGCCAAGCGACTAGAGATTCCGCAAGTCTCATGACTCGCGGATCATCGGCTAGACCTAGCTTGCTACAGACTGCTAGCGCATTCCCTTCTTGGGAAGCACACCTCCGATATCTACCATTTATCTTGGGAACATTGCTAAGATGAGCCTCACCCAGCAGCCATTTCAGAACTAGGTCTGTTGCTCTGACCGCGGGTCCGAAACCCGACGGAACTCCTAGTTCCACGAGAGAGACGAGACGCCAATGCGCTCCGGTCCATTTCTGATACGGGTGTACTCCAAAGCCACCATCAGACTGCTGCCCGTCGAGTAGTGTGCGGACCCTTGGTCCGTTAGGCACGAGTCTACGAGTCGCCTCGACGTCGGGGGAATCCGTCGGTTTATCTAGAATGTCGGTTAGTGTGAGGTAGCGTATCGACGGGTCTTCAGATTTGAGAAGCCATTCTATAGCTGAACTCTCTATGCTTTTCGAGAGATGGTAATCGGCAGTCTGTTCCAACAAGCGGTCTCTGGTGGAATTTTTCATCTAGATATAAGGACGTAGCGGAAATTCCCGAGGTTCAATTGTGACCGTGGTGGGGCTGGCAGGATTTGAACCTGCGATTTCGTGGGTTCACGGCCAAGGATCATGGCTCCCAAGCCACGCGGCAAGTCCGGGCTTTTGATGATAAGCCTTCTAGACCTGGCTAGCCGACAGCCCCTCGAAACCCGAGTTCAACCGGTATCGCTTTAGCTCTTACTATGGCTTCGGCCGTGAAAAAACGTGGCAATGACAATCCGCACAACAGTCTCTTCTTGCGGTGTAGATGCGACCAGATTTTATACCAGTACGACGCAGTCTTAGGAGCGACAAACCAGAACCCGCAGGGAAGAAGCGTTGGAAACAACCGATAAGAAAATTCTCAAGACATGCCTCGTCTGCAAACGAACATTCCTAGGATGGTTCAGCGAAAAATATTGCAGCTCCGATTGCCGGATGGAAGGCAATCGTCTCAAAGCCCGCCTGCGCAAACGTAAGAGCAGGAAAGTTGGAGACCTAAAGGAAGGAATAATCTCACAACAGCTGGGAGAACTAGGGCTTGCCGAAACTCAGTATCCGATGTACAATCACGAGATTGTTCCGACGATGTATGCGAACTTTGCTCTTTATCACGCGAGAGATGGTAAGCGCCACGTCAGGTCATACTACGATCTGTTACGGGACATTGCAAAGTTGAACGGCACAAATCTTAGAACAATGCTCGCGAACATGGCTCCCCGTGACGAACAGAACTAGCTGGTCTCCTGGTCCAACTTTCTCAAATCCTGAATTCTCCCCAGATACGTTCCATCGAACAGGTAGGCCTCACCATTCTCAAAATCTACCGCGCCAGATCTCAACACAGGTCCCATGTATTCCTTGTAGAGATCAGTCCAGCCTTCTCTGAAGCTGCGGTTGACCGGTTGCCCTCCCAGATAGTCGTTGAAGCTAGGCATTATCACGCAATCCGCATCAACAACCGATATCCCGAATTTTTTCCTGTACTCCTCTACTGAATCGCCTTCCCACTTGACTGCCTCATGTTTCAAGACTCCTTCTGCGAGCTTCTGTCCGTTGCTCCTAGCTCGAACCCATGCTTGGCGGGTGATGCGGAATCCGAGAGGATCTCTGAAGACCACAACAGGATGTAGATGTCCCATGACAAGGTGCTCGCATCCTAGCAGCGGTGGTGAGGGCCAGGCATGACCGTGAAAGAGGCCCACCTTGTTCCAGACGGATATTCCTTCGGAGGTGCTGATCTTCACGCTAGACGGAGTTAGTGGTTCTAGATTCCCGTCATGGTTGCCCGGGACAACTTGTACGTCAGGGATTATTTCGACAAGACCTTCAAAGAATTCCGGGACATACTTCCATTCCTCCAGCTCGACTTTTGCAACCGCATGCTTCACATCGCCAAGAAGGATGAGTTTTCGAGGATGTGTGTCGTTGATGATCTTGCGCAATTTTTCAAGCAGGCGTGGGACCTGCGAGGGCACGTGTATTCCCTGATGGGACAGAGAGACCTCCCAACCGAGATGGAGATCTGCAACAACTAGGACTCTCTCGCTATCCTTTTCCATCAGGAGAGCCGGCTGATCCGCTACGGGTTTCACTACTACGGCGTCAGGCACGGCAGCGTCGCACCCCAGCTCTAAGGGAGGGGGATCTTGTGTTTAAGTTCAGACTCATCGATTGACAGGCCGGAGGCTTTATCCTCCTCTCGGAGGCTCCTTTCTCTACGGCGGAGGGGCCTCCATGGAAATTGCTTCATGGCATAGTTGTTCGGAGAGCTCTATTGACAGACGTTCCAGGTGTAGACGCTCTCTTATCTGAATGGTTTGATTGGAAACCAAGCTCTGGACGACTAGGGTCTATACGAAGAGCCCTAAGGAAGAGGGAACTTTTTGTGGCAAAGGATGGACCTAGAATTATCGGATTCATTCATTACGTCCGGCACGAGGATATTATCGACGGAGGGCCCAACTCGTTCATATCTGCATTCTTCGTGACCCAAACCCGTAGAGGAAAGGGAGTGGGAACGCTTCTGTTAGAGGAGGCGATTCGGGACTCGCTTGCGAGGGGTGCTGTCGGCGTTGAGACTTCAACAATTCACGCCAAGGCAAGAAAGCTGTACGAAAGGCATCATTTCAAACAGACGATGGGAGACATTGGCGAAGTTTTTCTCGAACTCGACGTAGACGAGTATTTGGAAGACAAGAAGCGAGGGTCTCTCGAGAAGCCGAAATCATGAGGGCGTAAATGAGCAGACGAAAATCTTGAATCTTCGCTTACTAATTCTGAAAGCTACTTTGCTCTTGAGTGCTTGACTGTGACCTGAATAGGCTGGGTTACCGCCGACTTTAGCAGGTTGCGTCTGCTCCGTTCGAAGTTTAGCCATTCTTCGAATTGCTTATCGCTCATGACAAGCAGGTTGACGTAGTCTGCAATCTGTTTCTTTCCTATGAAGTCGAGGCCTTCAAGCGCTTGGATACGTTCTTCCATTTCAGGCGTCAGTGCAATCTCGTCTTTCTGTTTTGCAATCTTCACCATCTTCACGATCAACTCGTCATCGACTTGTGCATTGATGCCTAGCTGGTTCATAGCCTGGAGAGCGTCCCGTGTCCTTTGCTCACCATACTTTTCGCTTCCTCCTTCGCCGTGGATGAATTCGAAGACTTCCGCTGTTGCCCGGTAGTAGGTTTCGATGAAGTGTCCGACTCGTTCCTCTTTTGCAACTTCTACCAACCCTGCGTCGAGGAGTTTGCGGATGTGGTGGTAGATTGCTTGAGGTGTCAGTTGCAGTTCATGGTGGATCTGGCCGACGGTCATTTCTTTTGCTCTCAGAAGGTAGACTACTCGTCTGCGGGTGTCGTCGGCCATTAGTTCGAAGGCGTTGGGGTCGCGGACGAACTTGAATGTCCTCAAACTCTCATATCTACGTACCAAGTAAGGAGTTTACTGACTATTAGCGCTTTCTGAATGAGCCACACATGCATTTCAGTCAGCCAAACCAAGAGTTTAATAGCTATTGCCAAAGGCTCAGTTGTGTGAATGAAACATGAGTTTGAATAAAGGAAGCCTAGATTTGGGAACCGCAAAAGCCTCCCAGAATAACCAGGCAGCACTATCATCAATGGTCCAAACAATACACAAGACGAGGCAAGGCGCAATCTGCATCCACTGCCTTACTGCCCCCGCCTTCGAGACCCGTCGAAAAGCAGTCAGAAACGCCTCGCTGTCAATAGAGGCAACTAAAGGGCAGGCTCAAACGAGGAGCGTCCACTCCCAACTCCGATAACCAATTCATCTGATAGAGTCAGATCTCAAGGTTCCAACCATGCTCTACCTCGTCAGGGCTCGGCCGATGGCTAGTGAACTAGCACGGTTCTGGATCCTTCTCAACGACGGGACCATAGAGGCTCAAGAGCCGGACGGTAGAGAGATCATTGGTTCGATGAGAAGGGCTGTAATGAACGAGGACACGGTCGAATGGCAGGAGACTTGCTATTGCAGCCCACCTCTGCGTCATGAAAGAACCACCGTCTACGACAAGTTCTTCACCAGTATGGAGACGAGATCATTGCTCGGTTCCGTGACTCTAAAGGGCGAGAGTTTCTGGGACTATCTACAAAACATGGGCAAGGCAACTCCTAGTGGTCACGGTTGCTCCATTGTTAGTATGGCTAGGTATGTCCCGGTCCGCATTTTTTGAACCGGACCCTTTGGATCTTCATAGCAGATTTTGATTCGAAACCCTATCATACACGCCTTGCTGGCGTCATAGAGAGCAGAGACGTCGAGCAAGCTAGCGGAAGACAGCATTCTGAGACAGGTCTCTCAGCAGATTCGTCAGACCCATCTTCTGACGGAAGAGCAGAAACAAGCCCTGTCCAAGGCTTTCGAGAAACGCCTTCCACAGGCGCTTGCAGTCGTTGAGGCAAAGAGTGTTACGAATTACCGGTTCAGGCCGAGCGGAAGAACCCTCTGGGCGGTCAAAGGTCGTAAAGGTGAATATCAGGTGATACCTGACAGCATGTTCTGCACCTGCGACGACTACTACTTCCGAGTAATGGACAACAAGAGACAACTGTGCTATCATCTAGTCGCCCAGCAGATCGCGGAAGCTCTAGGCCAGTATGGTGTGGTGGAGCTTGCTGATTCGCAATATGCGGAAGTAATTTCGAAATGGAGCGACTCTGGCTACCGAAAGGGCGAATCGCGACAATCTGGCTAGGCGATCAGGGTTATTTAGAACTCGTGAAAAGGAGCGCTAACTTTGGCTGATGACTTATCCAACCCAGTAGTCTGGGGCACAATTGTCCAAACAATCGTTCTGACTCTAACGCTGATAATCTTCATCCTCACATTCCGTACCCAGAACAAAGCAACCCGAGACGCTGCCTATCAGAAGGTGCTGGATGATTATTCTGATTCGATGAAGATGCTTGTCGAGAGACCTGAGCTGAACAGCATCCAAGTAGAACTGGCGAAAATAACTCGATCAGGTGATCTATCAGACAGGACGCCTGAGCAGTTGCTCGCCCGAAACTTTGTTCTACTCCTCTACGGAATCTTTGAGAGACTATACATGCTCTACTTGAAGAAATGGATAGATCACGAGACCTGGATTCAGTGGGAGAAGTTTCTGAAAACGATAGCGAAGCATCCCCTGTTCGAAGAAGTTCATCATATGTCGGAAGGAATGTTTGACAAACCATTCCAAGACTTTGTAACCGAAACTATCAAACACAAACATTGACCCGAGCTTTTGCAATTCAGGAGGAATAATCATGATCGCCTCAGACCCTCGATGGTTCTTCCGTCTCTTTCAGGGTTTAGGTAACACAAGCGATGAGTGAACAAAGTCTCTTCGATGCGTAGCTGAAAGTTTTAGTAGCCGTCGCTCGGCGAGTCGTTTCGAAATGGTAGAGAGGGCGTGTCCTACAACCTCACACCTGACTCAGAGTATCAGTTACTCCAGCTCATACTCTACGTTCTGAGCTTCGTCACAGTCCTCCTCATCTTCCTCTACATCGCCAGCGAGAGGCCAGGCGAGAAGAAGAAGAAAGAGGAGGAAGAAGACTAGGAATAGAATCCTCTAGGGTTTATGAGCCGCCCATAGCGTTCTAGAGGAATAGATGCCTAGTTCGGCCTTTTCAGCCCTTCAACCTCCAGTCCTAAAGAGACTCGAGAAAGAAGGCTTCCTAGAAGCCAGTCCAATACAGGCACTTTCAATCCCTGCAATTCTGAAAGGTGAAAACGTTCTACTTATCGCACCGACAGGGACGGGAAAGACGCTCGCAGCCATACTCCCGGTCCTGGACAAGTTTCTCGAGGCTCGTTCTTCAGAGAAGACTCACGGCATATCGATTCTGTATGTAACTCCCCTCCGCGCGTTGAACCGGGATCTATTGAGACGGCTGGAGGAGATGGGACGCGACCTTGACGTAAAGATCCAGGTTCGGCATGGGGACACGTCGACTAGTGCTAGGTCTCAGCAGGCGAAGAGTCCTCCGGACATGTTGATCACAACGCCTGAGACTCTACAGTCGATACTCGTCGGGAAGAGGATGAAAGAGCATCTTCGAGCCGTACGGTGGGTTGTTGTCGATGAAGTTCACGAACTTGCGACAGATGAGCGGGGAGTCCAGCTATCCATCGCCCTAGAGCGACTGATCGAACTGACGGGACGCGAGTTTCAGAGAATCGGGCTCTCGGCAACCATTGGGGAACCGGAGAGGATTGGACAGTTCCTAGTGGGAACAGGTCGGCAGGTCAGCATTCTACGCTCGGACGAGGAGAGAGGTCTTGAGATCAGCGTCGGGTCTGTCTCGCCAACTGGGAAGGATCATGAAGAAGCCGGGAGACTAGGCCTTCCCATTTCGACCGTGGCTCGTGCTCGAAAGATACTCGGGCTGATCGAGGCTCACAAGTCAACCCTGGTGTTCACGAATACAAGGGAACACGCGGAGGCGTTAGCGTCTCAACTGTTGGCCTTAGGCGCAACCGGGATCAAAGTCCACCATGGCTCGCTATCTCGCGAGTTGCGAGAAGAAGCGGAGAAAGAATTCCAGGCCGGCTCGCTCAGAGCACTCATCTGTACCAGCTCGTTAGAGCTTGGAATCGACATCGGCAGCGTCGATTTCATCATTCAATACACTTCGCCCCGAGAAACAACTAGACTAGTCCAGAGGATAGGCCGTAGCGGACACACGCTAGATGGGACTTCGCGCGGGATAATTCTCACCGTCACTCCCGACGACATTCTAGAGTCGGCCGTGCTGATCCAGCGAGCCAAAGAGGGAAGACTCGAGCGACCCATCATTCACGAGAAAGCACTCGATGTTCTGGCCCACCAGATAATCGGCATACTAATGCAACAGCGCCGAATGACCAGCGAAGAGATTCTTGCCCTGGTCCGGCGATCCTATCCTTTCCGAGAGCTAGAAATGAGCGAACTGGAGGAGGCTATTCACCAGTTAGACGAACTGCGTCTTCTTCGAAAGTTTGGCGACTCGTACTCTCCTCGAAACCCCAGAGCTCTCCAGTACTATTTCGCGAACCTCTCGGTCATCCCAGATGTTCAGAAGTACACTGTTTTCGATTTCTTCCGTAAACGACGTATCGGGACCCTAGATCAGGACTTTGTCGCGCGACGATGTACTGCTGGAGTGGAGTTCATTCTTCACGGACAGACTTGGCGGGTGATTTCAGTGGACGAAGAAAAGTTCCACGTCGAGGTCGAGGCCGCGCCTCCAAGTCTCAAGGCGATTCCAGGATGGGAGGGAGACATGATTCCCGTCCAGATGGACGTAGCTTCAGAGGTCGGCAGAATGAGGCGCACCCTCGGACTCTCAAGCCGCGCAGAGGATGGATTGGAGGATTCGGAGAGGGAGAGAGTAAAGTCGATGCTCTCTCTGCAGAGCAAGCAAGCGAAAATTCCCTCCGACAAGCTCGTCTTGGTCGAAGGTTTCGAGAATAGCGTGATCATTCATACATGCGCGGGTAATCTAGTCAACGAGGCGCTCGCAAACGCGATGGCTGCGCTCTTCGGGTCCCGGCTTGGATCCAACATTGCGACCCAGGTCGATCAGTATCGTTTCGGTCTGATCTTTCCACGACCAGTGAGTGCTCACATGGTCGCTGAAGAGTTCAGAAAACTAACGCCGAACGACTTGGAGTCGATGATTCACGAAACAGTTGAAGCCTCAGATCTATTCGCTTGGAAGCATTGGCACGTGCTCAGAAGAATCGGTGCTGTCAGTCGAGAAGCAGAGTACAAGGCTCGCCAGGCGCGATTATTAGTTGATATTTTCAAGAACTCTATCGCCAATAAGGAAACCCGACGCGAACTATTCGCGGAGAAGCTAGATGTCGAGGGAGCGAAGAAGATTCTAGCGATGGTAAGCTCGGGCGATATCTCCGTAGATGTGATCCAGGACGCGGGTCAATGCACTCCACTGGCTCTGCCCTTACTGGATCGGATTGTTCCCCATGGGCTTCTTCGCCCGGCCATTGAAGAGACCTCCATCATCGACGTAGTGAAGAGCAGACTCCTCTCGACAAAGCTACGACTGTTGTGTATGAACTGTGCCGAATGGGATGGAATAAGAAGTGTCGAAAACTTGCATGACAAGATAAGATGTCCAAAATGTCGGTCGACACTTATCGCGGCCACGTATCTCAGCGACGATGCGCTGCCCAAGATTATTCTGAAGAAGAAGAGAGGTGGAAGATTAGTGGGAGAGGAAGAGAAGGAGTGGATGACGGCATGGCGATCCGCCGGACTGTTGCAGACCTACGGAAAGAAAGCAGGGCTGGTCCTAGCAGCTCGGGGCGTGGGTCCGACTACTGCGACTCGAATATTGCGAAATCGTACAGGCGGCGAAGATAGTTTATACCTGAGTATTTTGAGGGCTGAGAGAGAGTTCGAGCGCACCCGCATGTTCTGGGACTAAGCAACGATGCCAGCGTTTGATGAACTACTCAACCAGATTTTGTCCGGTAATCCGAAGATCGGCAGGCACGAGCTTCTAACAATGATTGAACGAAAAAAGGAGGAGTCGCATGGTCTCTTGTCAGATGAGGGCGCCATCCGATTGCTGGCTCAGCAGCTCTCTGTATCACCTCCTGTAAATTCTGATCTGAAGGATCAACGAATATCCAGCGTTCATGCTGGGCTGAATGATTCTACCATCACTGGACAGGTAGTTTCGTTAAGCGACATACATGAGTTTCAACGATCCGACGGGACGAAAGGGAGAGTGTTGAGAATGAGGGTTGGAGATGTGTCGGGCCAGATCACCGGCGTCTTCTGGGACTCTCTAGCAGATACCGTGGCAAGGGAAGCATTGACGCCCGGCTCACAAGTTAGACTCTTGCACGGGTACACTAAGTTCGGGAGGGCCGGGGAAGTAGAGTTTCACCTTGGATCCCGGGCGAACATTCAGATCCTACGGAGAGCCCAGTATCAGGCATTCGGCACAGACAACGTCCCCGCCTCTACTCCTAAAGTTGGGACATCCACTCTTCTTCGCGTTCGTCTCCTCAAGCTTCAGAAGAGCCAGTCAGACCAGGGTCCCACATGGGCACTCTGTTCGAATGACGCAGGATTAATGATAGCGAAGTTCTGGGACAACCAAGCTCAAAATGTCCTCGAGCTCGGTGAAGGCTCCCTTGTAACCATCGAGAATCACTGGGTTACAGAGAGGAATGGATTAGCCTATGTCAACGTAGGATCTAAGGCCACGGTCAAGAAGGAGAGTACAGACTTCGTTCCCGACGTCCCAATTGCGAACATTGACTCTCTGCACACCGGACAGTCCCTCTGGAGCGTAAAGGGAAAGATCGCGGAGAAAAGTGACGTTCGAGAGATCGAGACTAAGGAGGGTCGAAGAACAAGAGTCTCAAATATCGAACTGGAGGATGGAACAGGCAGAATACGGGTCAGCCTTTGGGATACCCACGCGCAGAAAGCTGAAAGCCTAAGAACTGGAGACACAGTAAGATTGGTAGGCGTCAAGGTCCGAGAGAACATGAACGGTGAGAAAGAAGCCTCCACCGTATTTCTAACCCAACTCGAAAAATCATAGACCTCGTGAACAGATTATGATGGCGCTCAGAGTCGGGAAAGATCCCTTCGACTATATCAACGAAGTAAAAATCGAGCGCTCCAAACACGCAATGAAGCGGCGCCTGCAGGAGTACACCCCGAATCCTAACTCTATTGATAAGCTGGAGAATATTGACCAGAAGTATCATCTCATCGTCTTCTCAGCTGAGTGGTGTGGAGACTGCGTAGCTTATGTTCCCGCCCTCGCAAAGTCACTCGCGATTGCGAAGAACAATATGATACAAGCCAGAATCGTGGACCACGACAACTACCGTGACATGGGAGACGAGATGGGCGTTGGAAAACTCCCGACAATTATTGTCTTTGACAAGAACTGGAAGGAAATAGGGAGATTCATAGAGACCCCCAAGAAGTACGGGACAGTCGAAGAAGAGATCTGCGCAATCCTAGATTCAGAATCTGGAACCCGGAAGGTCTAGCCCAGCTAAGCTGACTTCTCAGACATTCTTCGTTTGGACGTGGTAGGCTTTGAGATCGTTCTTGTGGTACGTGCAATCGTAGGGAAGGTATCGATTTTATCTCTTCGAATTAGATGGTTCGCTTCTGTGCCTAGGCCCATTTTTCTAGAGTCTGCTTCTCGCCATTCGGCTCTATGGGATCTGAACGCTTGACGCTTGCGATGGCTTCTTTGGCCAGTAATTGCTTGAGAATCTGAAAGTCGCGGAAGATTGTCTCTTTCAGGCTAGCGTCGTACAGGGCGGCTGCAGGGTGGTACATCGGGAGGATTGTATATTCACCTCTTGTAGTGGGTTTTCCGTGGGACTTGCCTGCCGAGTGTTCATCTCCCATCAGAGTGGCGATGGCTGGAGTGCCTAGTGGACAGATTATTCGGGGTTTGATCAGTCCGATCTGTGACTGGAGGTAGGGGTTGCATGCTTCGACCTCAGGTTTTCGCGGTGCTCTGTTGTTAGGTGGTCTGCATTTGACAATGTTTGTGATGAACACGTCGGATCTTTTCAGGCCGATGGACTCTATGAGTTCTGTGAGAAACTTGCCTGCTGCTCCGACAAAGGGTATTCCCTGTTCATCTTCGTTCTGACCCGGGCCCTCGCCGACGAACATGATTCTTGCGTTGTCGGGTCCCTCGCCCGGAACGGCATTTGTACGGCCCTTGTAGAGTTCACACTTGGTGCATACTAAGATTTCAGAGTGAAGGGCCTGAAGCCTGCTGGACAAGCGTCTCTTCTCGGAGTGTCCGTCGTCGTTGACTTAAGTCTCGTGTCTATTCCGTGTATCTCAAAGCTTCAGCGGGCGGGATGCGAGCAGCTCGTCTACTGGAGCTTAGAGTGGCGAGAACGGCAAGGCCGTAGCTGAAAGCGATGATCTCGAGTAGCGACAACCATGGTATGACAAAGCTCAGGCCTGAGCCTGGGCTGGTTGCTATTCCATACCCCAGATCTATTCCGAGGACTATTCCAATTAGTATTCCGAGGAGCGCGACGTAGCTGTTTTCGAGAAGGAAGGCGGAGAGTATCATGTTCTTCCTGAAGCCGATAGCGCGGAGTACTCCAATCTCCTTTCGCCTCTCGACTACCGATCGTATCGAGATTATTCCCAAGCCTGCGATTCCTACCACGAGGCCAAGTGCAAGGAATGCTTCGAAGACTCCGAGAAACGATTGGCCTATCTGAATAAAATTGCTGATTATTACAGGTATCACGATCGTAACCATACCTAGTCGTGCGAAATCTTTCTTCATGATGTTTGCCACAAGTGTGGGGTCAGAGCCGCTGGTGACTTTCACGAATCCGAACTGTCCTGTTCCGATACGGAAGCTATTCCAGAGGAGTTGACTCGTACCGACGATCCCTCCGTTGAACAAGAAACTGCTCATTACCCCTGCAACCGTCACGTTCGTGGAGAGTATTGGTTGCCCTTGTCCTTTGGAATAGTAGACTTGGAGCAGGTCGCCTGAGGAGGGCGTATGAGATGTTGTCGGTGGTCCTCGGGTGTTCACTTGTCCAAATGCCCAGACAACGTTGGTGGAGTTGGTCTTTGTGACTGAGTTCCAGACGTCTGCTGATGTCTTGTAGCCGTTAGCCATCTGCACCATATTGAACGTGTTACCAGTGAAGAAGTTGCTCTGTGAGGGGGCGTTTGGGTCTCCTCCTACGGCGAGTTGGGGTCCAAAGTCGATTCCTGAAGTTAGGTCCCTGATTACGACTCCAGTAGTATTGAAGGGTATTACTGCAGCTACCTTGCCTGACAGAGCAAGATCGGTTCCGATGCGGGCCGATAGATCTGCTACCGGCAATGCTGTCTGAGTTACAATATCGTAGCCGCCTGAGTCTTGTTGTATTACGCTCTGGAGTGCCGCGCCTTGCTCTGCAGTTAGGAATGCGATTACGGTCACGGAGAGCAGGACTAGCGCGAACATGGCGACAGTGGCGCCGGTTCTGAATCTCTTGTTTCCTGGATAGGAGAGTGCGGTTTTGAAAATGACGGTGAGCCGTTTTCTGCCTCTGTAAAAGATATGCAGGATCTTGAGGATCACATCGGTGTTGAATAGAGCTAGGAGGATGGCGCCCATGACCATGATCATTCCCCCGACGATTAGGGTTTCAGGGCCGAGGTTGTAGTTCTGAATGATGCTGCTATTGAACGAGAGGCTTGGGACGCCCCATTGTACTAGGAGTGCTACTCCAGTCAGTGTGAATGCGTAACGGTTCAGGAGAAACCGTGAGAGTACCAATCCCGATCCTATGATTACAAGGCTGGGACCCGCGAGAGCTTCTATCGCTGATTTGGCTGCGAAGGATGCTTCAAAGAAGAGGACTCCCATTATTGCGAGTCCAACGCCGAGGATTGAGAGAACGGTGTAGGTCCTTTTTCCCCTAGGGGGCTCTGGGATATCTCTCACAGCTCTGATGATGTTGAGCTTGCTAACCCGCCACGAAGTCAGGAGGATAGTTAGGTATGTGATGAATAGTCCTTCTGTAAACGCGGTGAAGAGGCTAGTTGGGGTAAAGGTGAAACTGTCGAGGACTTGGGCTAAGCTTACCGGGAAGAAGCCGCTGATGATACTTCCGAAGGCGTAGAGTATGCCGTACGCGATACCGATTCCGACAAAGATCCCGACGAGAGAAGCCCCGGCTGCGTAGAGTGTTCCTTCGAAGAGAAACAGTTTTGTCAATTGGCTTCTCTTCATCCCTACAGCTCGGGCCATTCCCATCTCAGATTTTCTCTCCTCGGCAAGCATGATGAACATGTTAATGATCAGCACCACACCAGCCAGGATTGTGATCGTACTGAGCACAGTGAAGAGGTTCGTGAGCTGCATAGCTCCCGATGTGGCGCTGTTCACCGCCTCCATCTTCGCCCCGTAGGCGCATAGAAGTGTTGTCGAGTTTGCTGATAGGCTGGAGCTGGTCTTACACTCGAAGTTAGGCGCAGGCAGCTGAATATTGTTGAGGGTTTGGTTAGCTGCGAGGCCAACTATTGAAGTGTACTGAATTGAATCGCGCAATCCACCGATGTTCGTTATCGCGACGTAGTTTGCCGATTGAGGTTGGAATGTCAAAGACTGAGCCGTATTCATGCTAACGAAGATATTGTCTCCTTCAGAGAAAGAACCCCTGGCATCCGCCACCGCGATTCCTACAAGTTTCACCGATACTGAAAATGTCTGATTTACCGGGGAGAATATCGTAAGCCTATCTCCGATGGTCGCGTTAAGGTCCCTTGCGGCGCGAGTGTTCACGATTGCCTGGGTATCCGTCAAACTAGACGGAATCACAGATCCATCGCTAGCGTGGAAGTCGCCGAGGACAAGTGACGCATTGGCGAATGTTCCGATCAAGGTTGCTCCCGATTGAAGAACACCCCAAGCTGTATTATTCGCAGAGACTGTGCTCAAAATTTCCGGGGTAACTCCTCGAAGGTATGAGTTAGCGCCAGAGTTTCCGGAGAGGCCTTGGTAGAGGTCGTGGGCTGTGGCTAAAGGAAAGAATTGATATCCGCCCGCAGCACTCTGGGTATACACCACCTCATCAGCATAACCATAACCGTTGTACGCGCCCCGCGTGAAGAGATTGGTTAGAGTATCTCCGGTAACCAAAGACCCGGAAATCATTGCGGTGCCAATCATCAGGCCGGCGATGACGAGTGCCATACTCGTCTTTCGTCGAGTGAAATTTCTGAGGCTCATACGGACGGTAATCTTGTCCCGGGTCATCATTGCTAGGGTAATCAGAAAGAGGACTGCGACACCGTACACTTCGAGTCCGATCAGCGAGCTCCCGAATATCGGGCTGAAAACGGTGATGTAGAGGATTAGCGCGATGATGACTGCGATTACTGGAGAAAGGCCTCGGAACCGACGTGAGGCTCGTCCTACTCTCCCGGTCGGCTTTGAAGTGGAAAGCTTGTATGCAAGGTATGAGCTTCCAAAGCCAAGTAATGCTAGTCCAATTATTTGTTGATCGATTAGCGCCATGTTGTTAGAGACGTATTGCCGGAGGTAGGAGTTGTTCTGGTATTCTATGAGAAGCGCGAGCAGCTCACCTAGCGCGATGATTGCGATGAAGACTGTTAGGCTCTTTAGAAGAGGGCTTGCGCGTGTCGAACTCAATTGTTGGACTTTTCCTTGGCTACGTTGAAACTGCATCCGTTGTGGGAACGACCTCTCTCTCGATCTGGCCGTTCCTCATGTGAACGATTCGGTCAGTCTGTTGAGCAATCTGTGAATCATGGCTGACCAGAACTAGGGTCAGACCGTATTGCTTGTTCAAACTCCTAAGAAGCTTAATGATCTCTTGGGAATTCTCAGAATCCAGGTTTCCGGTCGGCTCATCGGCCCAGACAATCGCCGGCTTGTTGACCAGAGCCCGAGCGATGGTGACCCGCTGCTGTTGTCCCCCGCTCAACTCCATCGGTTTGTGGGTCTTCCAATCTGTCAAGCCAACCATTTTCAACGCGTCGAGGGCTAGGGGATGTGCCTCAGATTCAGATACTCCTGCCAGCAATAGTGGGAGTTCGACGTTCTCTTGAGCGGTTAGGACAGGGAGGAGGTTGTAGGCTTGGAAGATGAAGCCCATTCTCTTAGCTCTGAACTCGGACTTTTGATCATCAGACATCTTTGCAAGGTCCACTCCTTCGACTGACACCTTGCCCTTTGAGAGATCGTCGAGTCCCGACACACAGTTGAGTAGGGTCGTCTTCCCACACCCGGAAGGACCCATTATGGCGATCATCTCGCCCCTCTTGACTCCGAGGCTGACGCCTCTAAGAGCTTCAACCTTGACGGAACCTGTTTGATAGATCTTCCAGATGTTGTCTACTTCGACTATTACGGAGTTCGTAGACTTGCTCATTCGGAGTTCGTGGGGCTAGCCGCGCAAAGCGGCTTAGTTATTGCTTACGAAATTTTCTCCCGGGATAATTTCCTTAGGTTGTGAACTATCGTGATCAATCCCAGAGCTCCCGCTAATAGGGGGTCAATGTCGAGAATTGCTCAGAGGTTCGAAATTAGGGAGGTCATGTTCCTTTCCAGCATGCCTTCTTGTTCTTGTCGTACCATGAGTTGACGTACTCGCCGCCGCTTATCCGGTTGCAGACGAATTTTGCATCGCAATAGTCGCATAGCTCGAGATTTCCTATCACCCATCCTGTTCCCGGATTCATGTCCGTCTTCAGTTCCACAATCTCCTCAGACAGCCCCTGAGTCAGTGTGTCTAGAGGGTTGTTCGTGCATTGATTACACCCGGTGGCGCATGGGTAGGGTTCTACCGTGTAGAAAGGACCACTGGATCCGTTGACGGTGTTGTGATAGTCACAGAAGACCGCGCACGATGATTCGACCGGTGTAAGAGATACGGTGACACCGGGTGGAAGGAATATGTTGTATGCGCCTCGACTGCCCAAGTCAGGAACTGTTCCCGAAGCAATCCAACTAGTCAGTGCCTGCTTGATCTGTCCGTCGGATATTTTCGTGGCGGGGGCCGTCTTTATGTTGACTAGCGGTCTTAGTGTTCCGATTCCAACATTGTACTGAGAGAGTCCTCCAGAGTAGGTCTTGTCGGACTCGATGTCCCTGATGGCCTTCTCCACGCTCGCCACCCACGTTGAAGCGGAGGAATTTGCGAAGTATGGGCCCCAGTAGATGCTCTGCCATGTGTAGCCGTTCTTCCACAATGGACCTCCACCGTAAGTCACGTTCACTGAAACTGAACGGAGTTGGTTACGGTGGCGGCAGGGGCTCGCGTAGTGCCAGATTCCTGATTGTTGACCGGTAGCAGCTCTTACGCCGATGTGCTCGAAGCCCGAGATTGAGCTTCCACACACGTTGCAGCTAGAAATATTCCTGCAGGCATCACATCTGTCCTTTAGGGTGGTGTTTGAGATTTCGCTAGACAAGTCTGAATCTCTAGCTTGAATCCGAGACATTTGTATTCTACGTCGACTAAGATAACGTCCATCTAAATTGTGGTGTTCCTCAGTTTCGGCGTCTATAGTAGCGGGATGAGAGTGTCGCATTGTGGACAGAGAGGCGGTTCTTCTTTCTTGGCTTTCATTAAGAAATAGAAGTAGCTACAATTTCTCTGTCTTCCCAGAAACATCTAACAATGAGTATCGGTGAGGCAGAAAATGTGTCAATACTGACTGATCATAAGACTTCCCAGAATCAGGTGTATCCTGAACCCACTGTCGGTGCGTTGATCGTCAACAAGGAAGGAAAGATACTCCTGACGAAGTCTCACAAGTGGTTTGACAGATACACCCTCCCCGGCGGGCACATTGAGGTTGGCGAGACCATGAAAGAGGCTGTCGCTAGAGAAGCCAAGGAGGAGACAGGGTTGGATGTAGAAGTCGGAGAAATGTTGCTAATTCAGGAAGCAATCTTCACGGAAGAATTCTGGAAGAAGAAACATTTCATCTTCTTCGATTTCCTCTGTAAAAGCAAAGACGTACTCGTCAGGCTCGATGGGCGCGAACTACAGGAGTACGTCTGGGAGTATCCTGGCGCCGCGTTCAGGCTGAACCTAGACTCTTTCACGAAGAAAACATTAGAGAAATATCTTCAGAGAAAGTAGCGTCCGAGCAACGCTGACGAGGTCAAAATCGCTTCCTTTACTGCCGGAGCAATATCACAGTCTCGTAGACACATCTCAAACAACCGTGACCGTTCTGAGCGTTCAATAAGAAATGGCGCTAATGAAGCTGTAACCTAGATGGAGACCGTATCCGTTCCACTGAGATAGATCGGTTGGATCGAACTTGCGAAAGTTGACCGGTTTGGTCAAACACTTAGTCACGAGGGTTTATTCGACAGATCCACCAGATTACTAGTATGCTGAGGTTTGGTCACGCACGACGAGCCTTTGAGGACCTTCGACCGTACCTGCGCCCTCTCGTTGTGCTGCTGATAGTATCGCTGTTAGCAGTGCCGATGACCCTGATTTTTCCCCTGCCAATCAAGCTCTTGGTTGACAGTGTCCTCGATTCTCAGCCCTTACCTGGATATCTCCGTGTTTTCGTGGGAGCGCAAGTTTCCAAGACCTTGGCTCTATGGCTGGCAATCGGTATACTCATGACGGCTGCAGTTCTGACCTACTTGCAGAACTTGGTGAATGTCTGGTACAGCAACAAGGTTGGAAATAGGATGACGCTTGATGTACGGACTCGTCTGTTTCGTCAGATGCAGCGTCTGTCAGTCGCCTATCATGATACTATGGGCGCTGCGGACTCAGCGTATCGGACACTCAACGATGCGCCAATGCTGCGTTCGTTCGGAATCGACAGCCTGATTCCCCTAACCACGTCGATCTTGAGTCTCAGCGCGATGATTCTCGTTATGGTTTTTCTCGATTGGCAGCTCGCTCTGATCGCGCTACTAGTGTCTCCCTTGCTGTTCCTTCTCACGTTCGTTTTTCGGCCAAGGATTCGCGCGGGGTGGCGGAAGTTCAGGGCGTCGGAGAGTGCCGCGATGGCGGTGGCTCAGGAGAGCCTGGGAGCCTCTAGACTCGTCAAGTCGTACGGTCAAGAGGATCGCAAGAACAGGGAGTTGGTCTCTCATTACGACGCGAGTCTGTCTGCGTCGCTTAAGGTCCAGGTGGACAGCGCAGTCTACAGTCTACTCGTGGGGATTCTGACTGCTGCTGGTTTGGCCGCTGTGCTCTACATCGGTATTGGCCATGTTCAAGCTCGCGTACTTACCCTTGGAAGTCTCCTAGTAGTCAACTACTACGTGACCCAGCTCTACGGCCCTCTGAGAAATGTTGGTCAGTCAATACTCGATATTCAGATGTCGTTGACGGGGGTAGAGAGATATCGTGCGGTTCTTGACGAGAAACCTGATGTTCCCGAGTCTCCCAACGCTCTTGCGCTGGGCAGAGCGGAGGGAAGGATCGAATTTCGGAATGTGTCCTTCGAATATACGAAGCACCATTCCGTCCTTTTTGATGTGTCCTTCGAGTTGCCATCGGGCGACCGACTCGGCGTGGTGGGTCCGACTGGTTCAGGCAAGACGACTCTCTCCACGCTTCTTCTGCGTCTATTCGATCCGATGGCGGGGTTGATCACTTTGGATGGTGTTGACTTGAGGGATTACAGGTTGGCTGATCTTCGGAACCAGTACGCGGTGGTGCACCAGGAGACGGTTCTCTTTTCGACGAGTGTGGCTGAGAACATTAGGTTCGCGAGGCCCAATGCGAGCATGGACGAGGTTATTGCGGCGGCGAGAGCCTCGAAGGCTCACGATTTTATTACGAGTCTCCCGAATGGGTATGGGACTTTGGTGGGTGAGAGGGGGATGAAGCTGTCTGGGGGGGAGCGTCAGCGGATCTCTCTTGCTCGTGCCTTTCTGAAGGATGCCCCGATTCTCATACTGGACGAGCCTACTAGCTCCCTTGATGTTCATACGGAGTCTGCGATTCTGGGTACGATTCGTGAGCTGATGAAGGGGAGGACGACGTTGATGATCGCTCATCGTCCAAGCACTCTTAGAGACTGCAACACGATTCTGGTGCTTGAGGAAGGTAAGGTCCAGCGAGTGACCAGCGAGGTCGAATCAGTCATCTCTAATATGCAGACCGTAAGCGTCCAGACATGATCCGGGTGGATCAGGTTCTGTCAAACCCGTTGATTCCGAAGATGCAAGCTGAGCCCGTCCAGGTTGTCGTCTCAGACTAGCTCTGCCGACGATCTCGTTGATCTGTTTGGAGGTTGAACTCTTCGGTTAGGAATTTGGCGATGCTCATATTTCGGAATACTTCATTGGGATGGTGAGCGTCGGAGCCTAGGCTTACTCTGCAATCAGCCTTCGAGCAGGCTAGAGCGAGTCTTCGCACAAGCTCTGGGGCGTATCCGAGGTCCCTCCCGTTCAGCTCGAGAGCCTTGTTTCGCCGTCGGGCGACTTTTGCGAGATCTAGCAAGAGGTCGTCAAGTTCGGGCGGCACGGCTTTTGACGATCTCGACATTCTAACCGGATGAGCGAGAATTTTGAAAGGGACAAAGTCGCTCTCCAGAGCCAACCGCTGCAGCCTGAGATAGTGGCGCCAGAGCTCGTGAGCCGAGGTTGGGTCGATTGCTCCTGCGACGTTTCTCTCGATATCCTTCCCGTTCTCGAATTCGTGGACGGAGCAGAGAAGAATGTCCCAACGTTCCTGGTTGACGAAGTCTGCGATCTCACTCTCGAAGTTCGGAGAATAATCTACCTCGAGTCCGCGATTGATCTTCATGTTTGAAACGGCATTACGGTCGGTCTTCGCAAACTCATCCTTGTACTCCTTCAGACTGTCGAAGATTCTGCCGCTGGGATGTAACGAGCCGAACTTGATTGATTCTCTGGGCTCTCGGAATTGGGATACATGCTCAGTGATCGAGAATTCACTAATACTGTTCGCTTTGGCGGAAGCGATCATCTCGCTTATTTTTGCGAGAAGAATGTGATTGTGATTGTCTACTAGGCTCGTTGAATGGGCCAACCTCTAGGACTGTCTGCGTCGCGAGGAGCAACTGCTTTTGAGATTTTTGATGAGGAGTTCGGCCAGCTGAAGCAATTACGGGCGAGTCTCGCGTTTCAGGGCTGAGAATGGTTCGGTCGGCTGTTTTCCAAGTGCGATATATCGGCATGATTCAGCGTGAGAATCTGGCAGATTCAAAACCGCTAGCCCAGATCTCGGATTGGTGCTGATTCTGCGGTTAAAACGTTGAACTTGGGGTAGTCCTCGGGGGGGCTTCCTCCAAACGTACTCTCGGCTCGCGAGAGGAGTACCCTTCATTGATTCCGTTGTAATTGAAGGCTGTTATTGCGAGTTACAACTTCTTGGGATTTGCGAATGCGACGTTTGGTAGAAGGTAACATGTGCCTTCGAGGGAGTTTACTGTGCGGGATTGCCGTAGAGAGAGATAGATAGATTCTGCAAGGTTTCCCGAGATCTAACAAGAGAGATAGGCAGGACCGAGCCGTCTCCACGATTCTTCCCCACGCGAGTCTCTGCACGGTCGACTAACGACATGCTTGCCCCCAGTTTCATGCCCTGTAAGTTAACCCCGCATCTCGAGACGCTTACGTTTGTTCAGGGACACGCACCCCCAAGCTGAATAATGTTCTAACATAGCGTCTCGCTCCGAGGTGAGATGAGCTGAGCCTCGAAGCAGATTCCGGCGAGCCCGGTCCGCCTTCACCAAAGTGCCCTATCCCACCGGGCTAGGAGTAGAAACGTTGAAAAGACGAGAATCTCCCTTTTTTTTCTAACGTCCCTTGAGCACCATCACACCTGACAAGTACTTCGAAAGAATTCATCGAATCGTGTCCTTGCTCGACGAGGAAAACACGAGAATCATTCGGACCATGAAACAGGAGGGTCCGAGAAACATTCTGAACATAGCCAGAGAGAGCAAGCTGCCCTACACGACCGTCTACTCTCGAGTCGTGAAACTAGAATCGATGGGCGTACTCAGAACATGGATTCACCCCAACTACTCCAAACTTGGACTCTCACGAGCGATGGTGTACGCCACGCCGTTCGTCGGCAAAGAGCTCATGGCTAAAGAAGCTCTGCGAATCCCCGGATACTGGCTGCGATTCGCTCGCTGTATCGGAGACTGCAACGGATACTACTCACAGCATGGAATACCGGCATCACACCAGCGGGACTTCGAACTGTATCTAGAACAAGCTCGCGAGCGGGGAGCTTTCAAGAACTTCCAGCTATTCTGGCTCGGAGAACCCCGGACAACTATCCCCAACTTCGAATACTACGACATGAAAAACAAAACCTGGAGATTCGACTGGAACCAATGGCTCGAACTCTTGAGCAAAGGCCGCGTCTCCTCTCGTGGTAAAGAAACTGCGAGGTCAGAGGGTGGATTCGACGCGAAGGACCTCATAATCCTGAAAGAACTGTCCAAGAACGCCCGGACAACCCTTGCCGACATGTCCAAGCTATTGTCAATGACACTGCCGGCAACCAAGTACCGCTTTGACGATCTGGTCGAGAGGGGATTCATACAGGACTATGTCATCGACATACTGCCCTTCGCTCCCGATATCTCACAGTTATCCGAGCTACGGTTTGACTTTCGAAATGAAGGGTCCGTTAGAGACGCGCGCGAGATCCTGTCTACTCTACCCTTCGTTCTGAACTCTTCTCCAGTAAACGGGTTGAACTCGCTTACCTCTCGCATCTATATTCCGCGGTCGGAAATCGGAAATCTCATGACTCTAATATCTCACCTTGCCAGAGACGGCGTTCTAACAGGCTACCACTATTCAGAAATTGACCCAGCGACGATACAGACCCAGACCTTCGGGTTCAAAGCCTACGATGACGATACGGGATGGCGGTACGATAACAGAGCCTACTTAGGATCACTGGACAACCTGCTCTCCACCTGGCCCAAGAGCGAGAGCGCTCCGGTATTCCTCGAACCATCAATCGCAATTGCTTCTCAGTGAAGAAGCGACAGTACACCAAAGCACGCAGAATGCGAAGAGGACGGGTGTCCGCCTAGACTCTGGGCTGGCAGGTCTCTCCGGGGAGCTACTTGATCGTCTGGTTGACTTCTTTGATCGCGCCTTCGAGAATGTCCAGACCTGAGTCGACAAGGTCGCGGGTAATTATCAGAGGTGGAGCAATGCGTAGTGTAGAGTGGCCCGCGGTGATGATCGCTAGTCCTCGACGGAACGATTTCATCATGATCTCGTGCGCATCCTTGTCGGCATATTCCTTTGTCTTCGGATCCTTCACAATCTCGGCTCCTATCATCAAGCCTTTGCCTCGAACGTCCCCGATGATCGGATACTTCTCCTGCATCTCTCGTAGTCGTTTCATCATATAGTTCCCCTGCTTGGTCGCATTCTCAAGCAGATGTTCGTCGCGTATGATCCCGATCACCTGCAAGGCGGCTGCACACGACACTGGATTGCCTCCGAACGTGTTGGCATGAGAACCACCATCCCAATCCATCAACTCCGCTTTCGAAACAGTTGCTCCAATCGGCATTCCTGATGCGAGAGCTTTCGACGTGCAGACAACATCAGGCTCAACACCCCAGTGTTCGATACCGAACCATCTTCCGGTCCGTCCCATGCCGGACTGGACCTCGTCGTCAACCATCAATATTCCATTCTTGTCAAGCATTTTCTTCAGGCGCTGGAAATAGTCGTCCGGCGGAACAACGTATCCGCCCTCTCCCTGAATCGGCTCGATAAACATCGCAGCAACGTCTTCTGGCGGCAGATACTTGTCGAGGACTTGCTCTTGAATGAAGTCGACGCAGTACATTCCGCATTCTGGATATGTCAGCTTGAAAGGGCAGCGATAACAGTCGGCGAACGGGACATGTGTGTCCCCGGGGACCATTGGGAAGAAATGACGACGCTGGTACGGCTTGCTAGCAGTGAGGCTTAGCGACCCGAGTGTTCTTCCGTGGAATCCGCCTATGAAAGAGAGGAAGGCGTGCTTCCGAGTATGCCATTTTGCAAGCTTCATGGCGGCCTCAATCGCTTCCGTTCCGCTATTGCTTAGGAAGACTTTCTTTTCAAAATTGCCTGGAGTGATCTTCACGAGCTCTTCAGAGATCTTCACAACTTTCTCGTAGTAGAAATCTGTCCACGAATAGTGGATCAGTTTCTCAGCCTGTTCTTTGATCGCAGATACTACTCGCGGATGAGAGTGGCCGACAGCGAGGCAGACGAGTCCCGAGTTAAAGTCAATGAACTCGTTCCCGTCCACATCTTTGACAATGCTCCCGTGTCCGCTCTCGGCCGCTAACGGATAGAATCTTACGAGTGATTGGGATATCACTGACTCGTCCTCTTTGACGAGGGCTCGTGCCTTTGGGCCTGGGGGAGTTACTATTATCTTCGGATATTTGTCAGTAGGCAAACCGATCGTTGACTGGCTCGGACTGTCTACTACTAATAATATTGCTCCGACGAATCAAACGTTGGTCCGTCAGTGTCCGACAATGATCTCGATCATTGAAAGGCTGGCTGTTGAGCCGTCTTCGCGCTTAACGTCCTCGGTGCCAATGTCGACAGAATGAATTCTAATGTTCTTCATGAACGCGCGTCGCAGCATCTCTACGACCTCGACAGCTTTGGTTATTGATTGTCCTCGCCCTCTTACCATTACATCTGCCACTCCAGTATTGAGCAGGGTCATGCATGCCACGACGTAGTTCATGATGGGTTTCTTTCCGATCCTTACCATATTGGGCTCTTCTTCTCCATCCTCGAAGCCATCTTCGATGTCCGCTGGTGATGCGACGTCTGTCATGTCTGACATAATGATGTCCGTGATAGGCCCCGTTTTGGGGCTATCTACAAGATTAAGCTTGCCAGACCCTTGCGTAGATGTTGAGAGAACTAGGGTGTCTCTTTCTGTTCTGTGAGCGTAGTCCATACGTCATATTTTCGCTGCTCTCTCTCAATTCAATACGGGTCTTTTAAGGGAAAACGGTCGCAACAGTGAATCCTTCGAGTTTGGTCGAGAAATCGTGGCCTCTGTCTCCCCGACTGCATTTCACATGCTGGAGAGGCTCGTCGGTAAGCGAGTTCTCGCCGTGATCAACCGCGACTTTGGTTACGAGGGACGCCTTGCTGTGGTCTCCCATGAGCCTCCGGGGATTTGGCTCACTGAGGCCGAGGCTGTCGTTCTCCGTTCGACCGTTGTCAGTCCGATTCCACAGGTTGTAAATAGAGAGTCAAAGGGAGAGGCGTTCCTCCATCTCGACTCTGTTCAGAGGCTGGAGACTGTTCCTGAGGTGAAGGGTAATGCGAGAAGATAGGGTAGGCTGGCTCGATGGGCTGTTCGTCGGCGCATCAAACGCTACCTTCGTAATTGATCCTCCGACAACACGTAGGATTCCGAAGACCGCGAGAGTACTTGTCTCTCATGCTCACGGGGATCACACGGGCGGTTTCAGATACAAGGGTCTGAAACAGTCCACCCCGCAGACGAGAGATATTCATCACGCTCTACACTCTTACCGCCCTGGAAGTTTTCGCTCGCTTGAGATTAACGGACAACTCGTGGTTGATGATATCCGTGTCAAGGCTCTTGACGCGGGACACATGCTAGGCTCAGCCCAGTTTTTCATAGAGACTCCTAACAGGTCGATTCTGTACACTGGCGACATCAACTGTGTCGACACTCTCACAACGAAAGCTGCGGAGCCTGAACGCTGCGACATTCTTGTGATAGAGGCGACCTATGGATCTCCACACTACCGTTTCCCTGCCCGAGAGACTGTCTACGCGGATATTGTTGAATGGGCGTTGGGGACGATAAAGGATGGCCGTGTGCCGTGTCTGCATGTTTACGCCGCGGGAAAGGCCCAGGAGGTTGTTAGGCTGTTCAACGTCTATACTCATCTGCCTGTCGTTGTCAATCCGAGGCTCGATGTTGTAAACGAGGCCTATGAAAGAGGTGGAGTGCATCTTGACTGGTTCTCATCTGAGTCAAGAGATGGGAAGGCGATTCTGGACAAGGATCCCTGTGTCTATCTTACCACGCCAAGTGATCGGGCTCATGTTGGTCGGAAATGGTCGCGAGCTTATGCGACTGGCTGGGCACTCTCGCTTAATGGTAGAGTTACTGCTTTTCCTCTGAGTAGTCATGCGGATTTTGAGCAGTTAGTCTCCTTTGTCAAGGCTTGTGATCCGGAGAAGGTCTACGTTTTCACTGGGTTTGCTGAGGATCTCGGGCGAGCGCTTGGTTCGAGGCTTGGGGTTGACGCTAGGGCTCTGCCTTCTTACATGCAGAGAACATTGGTTGAGGACTATTAGCCGGTCTTGACTGGGAGTAGGAAGAAGAATAGCAAGGCGAAGGCTACGAGTCCGATTCCGGAGACTATGACGAGCTGTGGGCTGAGTTTTACGCCTGGCGTGTCTTCTTCGAAGAAGCGCAATAGTCCGGCGCTTGCGGCGGGCATGGGCGCCTCGTCGCGTCTCCTCTTTTCCCGCTTTGTGCTCAAACCTATCTCGTCCTACGCGAGTGATAGTCATCGCCGGTAATAAGTCTGGTCCGGGGGGCGGGTTCGACTGTGAGTGAGGCTTGAGAATCTATCGGATGTGGATGTAGGTGTATGCTTCTTTGCTGGTTTCGAACGCGTAGTGTACTTTCTGATATTCTCGTCTGAACTCTGAAACGTCGCCGGTGACTCTGTGTGGGTCTTCTCCTTTGACGACTATTCTGGTCATGAGGTCTGCTATCTCTTCCATCTCTGGTTCTTTCATTCCCAGTCTGGTGACTTCGGAGACTCCTGCTCTTATTCCTCCGGGTGCTTCGAAGTGTCTTCCGGCTTTGATGTCGTAGGGTAGTAGGTTGCGGTTGAGTATGATGTTTGCGTCTTCTAGTTTCTTCTCGATGGTCTTACCGTCTCCGTACTTTGTGATATCCGCTACTAGCAAGTGTGATCTGGTGAATCCTTTCTTCTCGCCTAGTACTTGGAATCCTCTGGAGTGGAGGGCTGCGGCGAGTGCTCTGCTGTTTTTGACGATCTGTGATGCGTATTCTTTTCCGAAGGCGAGCATCTCTGCGAACATTACTGCTTTTCCTGCTAGGTGGTGTAGGTGGTGGTTGCTGACGTTTCCGGGGAATGTTGATTTTTTGATCCTCTCTCCATATTCGGGCTTTGAGAGTATTAGTCCGCCTTGTGGTCCTGGGAGTGTCTTGTGGCTGCTGGCGGTCATTGCGTCTGCTCCTTCGTGCAGTGGATCCTGGAATTGGCTGCCTGCTACTAGTCCCGCGACGTGTGCTGCGTCGAAGCAGATTCGGGTTTCATATTCCTGGAATTTGTCTGCGAGTTGTTTGACTGGGTGTGGGAAGGGTAGGACTGAGCCTCCCAGCATTGCGAGTGTGGGTTTCTTTCCTTCTTCTGATAGTTTCTGGATTTTCTTTTCCGTGGCGTCGATGTCGATGTTCATCTCTTCTGTGTCGAACGGGAAGTATTCGACATTTAGTCCTCGTACGGCGCCTGCTGTGCCTCCGAACTCTTTCTTTCCCATGCTGATGTGGCCGCCTGCTGGGATTGCGAGTGCGAGGATCGTGTCTCCGGGAGTGGTGAATGTTGTGTATGCTACTAGGTTGGCGCAGACTCCGGAGATGGGTCTGACGTCTGCGAAGTCTACTCTGAAGAGTTGTTTTGCGAGGTCGATGCAGATCTGTTCGACTTGGTCGATGTATTTGCAGCCGGCGTATACTCGTTCTCCGGGCCATCCTTCTGCGTAGCGGTTTCCGAAGTCGGAGAGGATGGCTTCGCGTACTGCTGGGCTAGGGATGTTTTCGCTGGCGATTAGCGGGAGGGAGTTTGCGAACCATTTCTGGTGTGTTTCTAGGAGTTCGAATACTTTGTTGTAGGATTGTCTTGGCTCCATTGTTGCGGGCTGTCTCGGTCTTGTCTTGTTTAACGTTTAGTGAGCTAGTTGGTTTCTGGCTGTTTCTGGAACTGGTTCCACCATTGAGGGTTTCGGTTTGCGTATTCGACGAGTCTTGCTAGGAGTCCGAGGGTTCTCGTGTCAATGTAGTGTTCTAGTCCCTCGGTGTCTTTCTGTGCTCTTGTCTCGTCTGCTCCGATTAGTCGCAGGAAGTTGACTAGTAGGCCGTGGCGTTGTCGTATTCCGTCTGCCATGCTTGTGCCTTTCTCTGTTAGGACTATTCCTCCATATTTTTCGTGGAGGATGAATTGTTCTTCGCTGAGCTTGTTGAGCATTCCTGTTACTGTGGGTGGTGTTACGTGGAGGTTCTTGGCTATGTCTACGGGTTTGGCGTATCCTTTTTCGCGGATTAGTTCGTAGATGACTTCGATGTAGTCTTCTTTCCGTGGTGTCTGGGCGCGTGGTGTGGGTTTGTGGGCGTGTGCTAGTTTTGCTAGCTGGCTGTTTTTGGATGGTTTTCTTGTCATTCCTCTGCTAGGGTTTCGTTTTTCTCTGACGGTTTTTCTGGTTATGGTTTTAGAGGTGGATGGGGACGCCTAGGTTGTCTCGGAGTTTTCTGAGTATTGGTTCGAGGGGTCCTGTTTCGAGGCTTATTGCGATTATCTGGTTGTTGTGTGGTACGAATATGAGGTCGAGTTTTTCGTACTGTACCGAGATATGGCTTAGGGGTCCGCACTGTGTTTCTAGCTGTGAGAGTGTGTCGAGTATTAATGGGGGGACGCTTCCCATGAATTTCCTGTCGTAGCTTTCGGGGGTGAAGCTTGCGACGCTGGTCCGCATTCTTGACTCTACTAGTTTGTGGTTGCGGTCTAGTAGGGCCACGTATCTTATCCTAGGGTCTAGTGCGAATAGGTCGTCGGCCAGACGTGCTTGTGGTCTACTCAAGCTCTCAGGGTTCAAGCCGATTCTTCATGGTATCTAAAGGAATGCCTACTCCCTCTAAGGTTTCTCCGAAGAGCGCTCTCGTGTTGCGAGGATTAAGTTGTTCGCTCCCCTCTTTCCTAGAGAGCTCTTGCCAGTTGAAGCTGTTCGAAGTGAGTCTCCACAGTTAAGGGCAGAATCGGATGGTCGCTCGTCTCTCCTTGCGGAAGATACCGACTGTGATTCGGTGTACAGGATCTTGGAGATTCAGAATCGGGCTCCGCGATTTCTGGTCAGGGCTTGTTTTTTGCTCGTCCGTTTCATGCGGAAGAATCCGTCCACTTCTCTTCTTAGGGGGCGAGGAGAGATTACCGTTTGTTAATTCCCTCCCAACCGCGACTTCAGTGTCACAGGTGCGATCTGCTTTGAGATTTCGAGCATACCAGTCGCAGAGTAACTCGTTTTCTGCGGGGAGACGAGCGGTTCAGAGCTTAGAATCGGCGAGTCGGGCGTTCTAGGAAGAGATGGTTTCTAGCAAGGAAAGAGCGTGAAAACTGCTCTGCCTCGACAGATTCCGGTTCAAGGCTTGTTCTACACCAGTCTGATTATGAAATAGTCCGTGGTTTCTTCATACGGACCTATAGAGAGAGGGTTACCGTTTGTTAATTCCCTCTCGACTACGACTTCTGTGTCGCTGGAAAATTTGTTTTGTAAACCTTGGAAACAGGTGCGTTTGCTGTCCGAACCTTTTCACCAAGAGATTCTTGATTTGTCGCGCAGAATAGGCGAGTCGGGAATTTTTCGATATGCTTCAACATACGTGATGACCGCATCATTCCTGCGCAAACTGGGCATGATATGGAACGCCCTTCCAGTTCGCTGATCAGGGCTTGTTCTGGGCGAGTTCAAGTCGCCCGTCCCGGAATGGTCTTGCTCTCTTCAGTCGAGGGGCGTTTATACTTGGCTAATTCGAGGTGCGGGGACGCTTGGCGATCTGGGCGGTCTGTGGTTGGATTACAAGTGGGTCGTTCTAACCGTCACAACCGTCGGGATCTTCATGGCCACCCTGGACTTGAGTATTCTCGTCGTAGGTCTGCCCCAGGTGGTTGTGGCATTGAACACAAACCTTGTCGTCGGCGTCTGGTTCATCACCATCTACCGGCTCATGATAACCGTTCTCCTCGTGGGTATTGGCAGGATCGCAGACCTGTACGGCCGCGTACGATTGTACAATTTGGGCTTCGCCATATTCACCATCGGCTCACTTCTTTCAGGACTCTCATTCACCGCGGAGGAACTCTTGGCTTTCCGGCTCGTGCAGGGTGTTGGTGCTGCGCTTCTTTTCGTCAATAGCGTAGCGATAGTCACCGATGCTTTCGCGGGCGAGGGACTTGGGAAAGGTATCGGGATAAATCAGGTCGCCATCAACGCGGGCACTATAACCGGTTACACTCTGAGCGGTATTCTCATCCAGCTCTTCACCTGGCGCTCGATCTTTCTGGTCAATGTACCGATCGGGATCTTTGGAACGTACTGGTCGCGGCAGAGACTGAAGGAGATCTCCCAGCCGACTCATGGAGAGAGGTTCGATCTGCCGGGCGCGGTCACTTTCTCAAGCTCGATCACTCTACTACTGATAGGCCTAACGATCGGCAGCCTCACCGACGCTCTTAACCTGGTGCTAGTCGTTTCGAGTTCAGTCTTGATGGTCATGTTCTTTCTCGTTGAGCGACGGACCAAGTTTCCCGTTCTAGATCTCTCCTTGTTCAGAATCCGGCTCTTCACGGCCGGAAATATCGCTAACCTTCTCAGCGGGCTAGCCTTCGCGGGACTCGCCTTTGTCATGACTCTCTACTTTCAACTGGTGAGAGGATACGACCCTCTCCATGCGGGAATATTTCTGATCCCGCTGGACGCTACTCTCATCCTGGTTGGGCCGATTAGCGGTTCTTTATCGGATAAATGGGGAGCGAGAGGTCTCAGCACGCTCGGCCTAGTAGTAGCGTCCGCAGGATTTTTCGTCCTGTCTCTATTCGACCAGGCAACTTCCTATTCTCAGATCGCGGCAGGCCTAGTTCTCGTAGGATGCGGGATTGGCCTATTTCGCAGTCCAAATGCGAGTTCTGTCATGGGCTCTGTCCCGGCATCAAAGAGAGGAATATCTTCCGCGGTAAGAGCTACACTAATCAACACCAGTATCGTTGCTAGTATTCCTTTAGTGCTAGCATTCATGACAGCTGATATTCCTTACAACAAGCTGATCAGCATCATTGGAAATTCGAGTCTGACTATGACGGCTCAGTCCTCGAATGGTTCGTTGGCGGGTTTTTTACCGGGATTGCAGCATGCTCTCGCAATCTTTTCCGTGTTCATTCTAGCGTCTGCAGTCTTCTCGCTACTCCGAGGGCCACGGGAAGAAAGATCAAGCTTTCGCACTTCTGCCGCCCCTTAACCGTGTGGTTCCTCACCGCATCGACTCGTGATGTTCAGCGGAGGATCAGGGCACTTCCTAGGCCGGTGAGAATAGAACCGTTAAGGTCTTCTGACTTGTGTTGAGTGCAACAATGTACCAGTCTCCGGCCACGGATGGGGTGAAGGTTATCGTGTCCTGAGCTGTTGTCTCATAAAGAATACAACTCCCTGAATGGAGAGAGCTGAATGCAAAATTGGCAGATGCCCAGCTCGTATAGTTGGAGTAGTCGAGTACGCAGAAAGTGGCGTTTCCATTCGTCACGCTAAGAGCGACTACGAAGCTCTCACTGCTCGGCAAATTAGGCAGGCGGAGGGTAGAGTGACCTGGATACGTTGAATCTCCTGGGCCAACAGTCTGGGTCACGGGAGTTGTCAGAGAGCCGTGCGGAGCCATAGGGTGCTGCAACAATGGTAGGGCTGAAAAGACGATTCCGACAGAGAGAGCCACTATGATTGCCGATATGATTATCGTTCGGGGCCTCCGAAATCTTCCTGCCATATCGATGATGTTGCTCCAGAAAGATTTCCTATTTCCCCGAGTCTAATAAACGACGTGCGAAAAGCGGGGCCGTTTATCTTGGAGCCCCGGCCGGGGATTGAACCCGGGACCTACAGCTCTCTCGCTGTGGATACAAGGCTGTCGCTCCACCACTGAGCTACCGGGGCGGTAGCGTGCTGGGTGGAGTTGGGGCTAAGATAAGTTCTACTAGGGTTCAATCAGATTTCTACGTGCGCATTCTCTCGGCTGCTCTGACAAGTGCGTCGACGCCCGGAAGGGTCTGGCCGGAGAGGAGGGATAGCATCGCGCCCCCTGCTGTGCTGACGTGTTTGAATCTCTCATCGATCCCCAGAATGGAGGCGAGTCCTACTAGGTGGCCGCCTCCGATCACGGTGTAGCCGTTGCTCTTGGCCATAGCTTCGAGGACCTGTTTTGTGCCGAGGTCGAACCCGTCTCTCTCGAATACCCCGAGGGGTCCGTTAGCCACTGTTGTAGCGGCTCCCTCCACGACTTTCGAGTATTTTTCTACTGTCTTTGCTCCGATATCTAGGGCTGACTCTTTCAAGGGAGTATCTATTCCTCGGTCAGTTCTCTTTCCTCTTGTATCTCCATAAGCGAGGTCGACAGGGACTTCGATCTTGTCCCTGTATTTGGTCACTAGTGATTTTGCCATCTTGAGATGGGTCTGCAGTACTGCCATGTCTTTCTCGTCGTCCGCGGAGACTTTCTCGCCCATTGCTTTGAGGAAGAGCTTCGCGGGCACTCCGCCGAGCAGAATCTTGTCGGCCTTGTCACGTGTTAAGATGTGTTCTATGACCGGGATCTTGTCCTCTACCTTGGAGCCTCCGAGAACGTAGACACACGGTCGTCGGGGTTCTACCAACAGTGCCGAGACGGCTTTGAGTTCTTTTTCCATCAATTTTCCGGCGGCGCTTGGGAGGGCGTCCGTGAGTCCTACGATGCTTGGTTGTGATCGGTGGGCCGTTGCGAAGGCGTCGTTGATGTTGAGTTCGAAGAGCGGTGATAGCTGTTTGACAAAGTGGGTCTTCAGGAGTTTTTCGGGCTTATCGTCAACATTCTCCTCGGCACAAAATCTTAGGTTATCTAGGACCAGTACCTGGCCTTGTTCGACTTTTGCTATTCTCTGGCGTGCGTGGGGACCGAGGACGTCTTCTACGAATATAACTTCTTGATTGCAACAGGTTGCCAGCGCTTCTGCGTGAGGCTGCAGGTTTGTGAAGTCGTCTTTTCCTGGTCTACTCTGATGGGACCCGAGTACTACTTTCGCGTCTTCCAGTCTGGCGAGGGTTTCGGAGACCGCTTTGATTCTAGTGTCGTCCAGTATCTGATGTGTAGAGGGATCTAGGGGGACGTTGATGTCTACTCGGAGGAAGATTTTCTTGTTGCTCGTCTCCACGTCGTCTAGTGTGAGGAATTTGTGGCTGGACAAGCCTGGGTCCTTTTTCTGTGCCTTCTCGTCTGGTTTCGTTTGCGTTTAATCTTTCTTGGGCCAATGCTTTTTAGCCGTAGACCCTGCGCGGGTCTTTTTGCCGGGGTGGCTCAGCTTGGTCAGACCCCGAAGGGGGAGCCAAAGCGCCGGACTCATAATCTGGTTTGAGAAATCCGGAGGTCGCGGGTTCGATAAAGACCTCTTTCGAGAGCCCCGCCCCCGGCACTTCGTTTCGGAGTGTGAGAATTATCGGGTATCTCGGTATGTCAGCCTCTGCGTAGAATGTCCACGCGGCCGTCTTTCCTTCCTACATAGGCAACGTCGCACATTTGGAGGAAGAGACCTGTCTCTATGACGCCGGGGAGGTTCTTGAGTTTCTCGTGGACTATTTCTGGTCGGCGTAGGCTTCTGAAGAAGACATCGGCGATCAGGTTGCCATTGTCTGTGATGACGGGTCCGACTTTTCCTGTTGCTTCTCTTAGAACCGTCTTTTCTGAGATTTTCTTGATCTTTGCGATTGTTGATGAGTAGCCGAATGGGACTATCTCTACAGGTATTGGTTGCGGACCGCCCAGGGTCTTAGCCAGTTTTTTCTCATCGACGATGATAACGAGCTTCTTTGAGGTAGAGTCTACGATCTTTTCTCTGAGGAGTGCTGCCCCTCCGCCTTTCACCATGTCGAGGGTTCTCCATTGAATCTGGTCAGCTCCGTCCAGTGCTAGTTCTGGCTCTGTGTCTTCCTCGAGGCTTCCTGTTTTCAGACCTAGTCTCTTTGCTGCGATTTCCGTCTGGTAGGATGTGGGGATGAATGTTATCTCGAGGTTTTCCTTCTTGACTCGTTCTGCTGCAAGTTCGAGGGCTCGCAGGATTGTGTTGCCGCTGCCAAGTCCGATTGTGGTGTTGTCTCTGATTTCCCGCACTGCCTGGGCGGCTGCGCTTATTCGAGCCTTGTCTGTCCAGGACAATTCGGTGCCTCAGCCTTCCGTCTCAATCTGTTCGAGGCGTTCCATCGCTTTGAGTACTTCTTCCCGGATGGTCTCTAGTCGTTCTTCTGCTTTGTTCTTGGGTTTCTCTTTGGGAGGACGTTCCTTAGGAGGGATTGGCGGGGTTGGGCTTGCTTCAGTCTTCGGAGGTTCCGCGGGCTTGGACGTTGCTTCGGGCGTAGAGATTATGGTCGGTCTGATCTGGCTTATCTTAAGATCTATCTCGAGCATTTTTTCCTGGAAGCTCTTGAGAAGGTCCTCTTTTGCGGATTCTAGCTCGTAGAGGTCCACGGTCCGTTTGTGAGTGTCTATTTCGCCGTCGACCCGTTTGAGGTCTGTTTTGTATCTTTGGAGAAGCAGGTTTTTTTCGCTGTCATTTATCTGTCCTTTTGTCTCTGCCTCGTAGATCTTTGTAAGTGCGTCTCCGATTATGTCTCTCTCGAGGCTTGCTAGTCGGAGTCTGTCTCGGGACCTCGAGACATCGGTACTAGTGATTGTCTTCTTGAGAATATCAGGTATTGGGAATGATTCTTTCTCGATTTGCTCGTCTAGTTTCTTGTTATCTTCAGGTTCTATCTTCTTTCTTCCGAATAGGAGTATGAGTGTGAGTATTGTGAAAGGCGCCGTTTGGCCCTTTCTACGCAATAGAAGCATTCCCCAGCGTTCTTTGTGAGTTGAAGGGTGCCGGATTATTAATGGTTTAGCAGAGGATTGCATGCCTCTGTTACCGCGCTAGGGGGTTGGTGCGTCCAAGTATGGTTATCTAGTGTTTGTAAGATTGTTGTTTTTGGTTAGTCATGTCTCTTGCGATGCAGTGCGAGAGTTGTGGTCGTCCGTTGGCTTCGCGGGAGGAGCACGGGGCACAGAACCTCGACAATCCCTACTGTATTCATTGTACTGATATGAAGGGAAAGTTGCTGCCTTTTGAGAAGATTTACGAGGATCTTGTGAGCTCGGCTATGCAGACTCGTTGGATGAACAAGGAGCAGGCTGAGAGGTACGCGCTGGAGGAGATGGGTCGCTGGCCGGCATGGAAGGATCGGGTTGACAAGATGCTGAAGCGTTAGTGGACAACCAGCTCCAGCCATATTTCTCTGCCTCCCTCGCCGTGCGTCGAGACCGGAATTTCCAAGTTCGATTTTCGTGAGACTGCCCGTTTTAACTTGTGAGTGTACCACTATGACACTCATTATAACAAGCTATTAGTGAATGAAACCGGAGATCGTTCGTAAATTGGATATGAAATAAGGAAGGTAGGACGTCGCGGTCAGCTCAGCGATAGATTGTCGCGCCGAAGTTCACAACCATAATCCCAACGTCTGTGATGTCGATCGATCCTTTGCCGCCAAGGTCCAGTTCCGGGAGGTACGTCAGTGAGCCTTGGCTCGAGCCATAGCGAGTGATCAACATTCCCACGTCTGAGATGTCCACGGCCCCGTCGTCATCAACATCGGGGTTTCTCGAGACGACGCACTTGGTTGTGTTGCTGATTGTGTCGGTGAGGCAGGATACTCCGAGCCGGAATGGTTGGACTCCTGCTACGAGTATGAATCTTATAGTGGGAGATTGACGAAATGTGATGTTGATCTGGAATGTCTTTTCGAATACGACTGCTCCAGTGGTCGCGTTGGTTACTGTAACAGTTGCCTGTCCTGTGACGGTTCGAGCTGTAGTGTTCACTAGGAAGGAGCCGAGTACGGTGACGTTGAGGCCGTCGAAGACCTTGCTGACGAGAAGATGGCTTGGAGGGAACGGCGGGCCGACTTGTATCGTTTTGGATACGGTTGGGTTTCCACTGCCGTTCCCAACAGGGTTTCCACTCGCCTCCAGTGTTAGACTGGTTCTGTAGAGGCCCTGTGCTGTGTAGGTGTGTTTTGTGATATTGCCCGATCCTGAGTTTCCATCTCCGAAGTTCCAGTCGTAGCCGGTGATCGGGCTTGGGTTGACAAGGTATGCTTTGCTCGAGGTTGCATTGAATACCATCGGTTCTCCAACTGCTGGATTTAGTGGCGTGTAATTGAACCGTGGAACGATGTTCCAGATGAAAAGCTGAGTGAGGGTGTCTGTGAATCCCAACGAGTCGGTTATGGTTAGTGTGACGTTGGATTTCACGCTGAACGCGAAGTCGTGGAAGGCGTCGGAGGTGGTGTCAGTTTCTGGCTGTGAGCCGTCTCCAAAATTCCAAATGTATGATACGATCTTGCCCGAGGCACTACGGCTCCAGTTGGCGTTGAAGAACGTCGGGTATCCAAGAATCGCACATGAGAGGCATGGTTCGTACGTGAAAGCGGCTAGAGTTGTTGATGAAGCAGCGGCCTTAACATGGTCGGCTATGGGGACAAGCGAAGTTATAGCCAGAAGTGCGATTGTTATTGCTAGCAGACGTGGTCTGAATAGCAATTTTTCTGCAGAGTTGGTTCGGTGAAGCTCTCACTTATCTTCGTTGCGGTCGCCCTATCTGGGGTCTTGGCCCGCGAAGGGTGGATTTTTGGAGCCCCGGACGAGATTTGAACTCGTGACCCTTGCCTCTTTGTCGCGTCTACCAAGGCAATGCTGTAGGCTGCTGCCGGTCATCTACCAGGCTGAGCCACCGGGGCGCTCAAGTTCTCGGCCGTTTTCCGGTCGGCTATATGAATTGCTGGAGGTTGGGAGAGGAACTCTTTAGGCGGTTGACCCGGATCGGTTCTTTAGAGGAGAACACATCTGGAGGGTGGTTCTGAGCAGGTCGTGGGAGATATCCTCGTCATAGCGCAGCTCTCCATGGGTTATCAGCGGCTTAGGCTCTACTTTACTGATCGGAGGATTATTGCAAGTCATCTTACTAAGGTTGGAGCTGGAAGCGTCGCGCCTACCTTCATGTTCGGCTCCATCGGGAACGCGCTGGGAGGTCTCCTCGGGAGAAAGAAGGGAGGGGCAAGGTCGACCTCGCAGTATCCTGGTCCCGACTCGATCCTCGCTGGGCACAGGTCGAACTTTTCGATCGCTCTCGACGAGATAGTCAGCGTTAACTTGACTCGGGGCGCGTACAAGAATGGCATAACTCTCTTGTCAAAGGATGACAAGTACGAGTTTACCAGCCCTGCGCGTTTCGATAAGATCCGCCTCCTCTTCGAGAATGCTCTGCCCGGGAGAGTTCGAGTTCATACTCAGTAGCAGCTCTTGGCTCTTCTCTGACTAGTTCTCGCTAGCTGCGAGTGTTAGAAGCTGGATCGGGCTTGAAGGCATGAGGACCGGAAACGCAAGAAAGGTGGTTCTGCGTCGTGGGCAGCAAGTGCGTTTGAGATTTCCCGGATGGTAACGCGTCTGGTAACCGTAGTTGGTACCAGAGTATGAAGCGGGGAGGCTGGATTTGGTACCGTTTTGTCTGGACTGGTACCGGAAGAAGGGCTGCTGGCGGTTTGAAGGGTTCGTCGAGACTCCGTGGGCGAGTATTGTAGGTGTGCTGTGCCCGTCTATCGGCTCCGATAAGCCGATATCCCAGCATGGTGTTTAATTCTGCTCGACGGAGAACATCTTACTAGCCACTCGATCGAGGGGGTTGACAAATGAATAGCAGGAGCGCAGTTATTCTGGCCGTAGCGTTGTTGTTCGCTTCTGGCCTTGTTCAGGCTCACTCGCCGATCGTCCACGCGACCTCAACGAACGTCTCCAGTGTTTCCATCTCTCCCACGCGGACTTGTTGCTCTACGCCGAACACTCCCTACACATCAGGCCAGTTTTTTCGTGTCAACATAAACGCGAGCATTCTCAGCGGTCAGTACGTTCAAGGCTTCGATGTTCGAATCAACTATACGAACCCTTCAATCGTCCTCCAGGCAACAGGCATCAACTATTCCAACAACATTTTTGCCTCCCACCAGAACAGCGGACCAGTCGTCGAATGCATTGACGGCATCTCACAAATATCCAATGCCGCTGGCTGTAGCGGCGAGATTATCGGGCAAGTCCACTTCGCCGAGTCTCTCCTGGGCCCAGCGCTTCCAAGCCCGATCTCGGGAACACTGTTCACGATTACTTTCCAGGTTGCAGGGCAGGGAGACAGCGTCTTCGCGTTTGACCGGGCAGATGTTACAAACCCCAACCCTGATCCCAACGACCCGCAACTAACTCACTTCACCTTCATCCCGGTCCTGGAGGAGGCGGGAATCTTCGGCAACCAGGGGGTCACCGCTTTCTTCAACTATCAACCAGTCGACCCGTCCATTTCGGTATCCCTGCTTAACGGGCCAGGCAACCCGGTAAGCTTCGACGCAAGCGACAGTTTCGTAGCCGGCAATAGCTCGATGAGCTTCAAACTCTACTCGTGGAGTTTCGGCGACGGCAGCCAGATTACTAACACTACCAGCCCAGTTCTCTCCCACGTTTTTTCCCGCCCGGGAAACTACACGGTGTCTCTGGTCGTGACGGACCTCAAGAACCAGATTGGCGGGCTCGCTAGACAAGTCATTGTTCTCCCGGCTCTTGGGAGCCTTGATCTTATCGTGGAGGATCATTCTGGTAATCCTCAACGAGGAAACGTGCTAGTTCAGCTGTTCAACTCGTCGTCCTCGGCGCTGTTCGCAAACAAGACGGTCAACGGGGTAGGCGAGGTTCTCTTCCACCGGCTAACTCCAGGCAGCTACTACCTAACATTCTCCGGAGATGGAGTAGTGACGATGTCGATAGTTGAGAAGGTCACCCCTGGCTGGACCACAATGGACACGATCTACGTGTCCCTTCTTACGCCTCCCCCCAACTACGGTGGACTGATTTATGCTGGCTCGATCCTGACAGCAGTCGCTATTGTCGGGGCGGTCTTCGTATACCAGAAGAGGAAAGCCTCCCGTGCTGCAAAGGCTCACGGCCGAGGAACAGCAATTGGAAAGATGAAATCGTCAGAAAAGAAAAATCGGTAAAGACCGTTGTAGAGCCCTACTAGGTGGGACTGTCTATTCCCATTGCCTCGTATCTACTGAACAGGTGGGATCTTCTCGCTCCTCGTCTTCCTTCTAGCTTGAAGGAAGAGGAAGCCTACGATCGCGATGATGGCGATGAGGACCCCGACAATACTGGGAGCGAAGTAAGGCGATGCAAGCAAGCTAGTGTTAGCCGGGCTTAGAGTCACAGGGGTCGCGGATCTCAGAAGGTTGTTGCTGAAAATAGTCTCTCCGGAAACCCCTAACACTTTGCCCCCGACAAGGTACGCGCCTGAAGCCCATCCAGAAGTGTCCCATGTGAAGGTAAGCGTCAAGTTCTGGCCTGGGGCGATCGTAATGTTCTGTGGCTTGCCCGCATTCTGGTCGCCAGCTATCGCTACTACCGTGGAATTTTCTGTCACTTTTCCAAGGTTCTGGACTATAACGGTGATAGTAACAGGGGATCCGACTGTTGTCGAGGTTGTACTGGGAGTCACCGAGTAGACTGCCAAGTCATGGGGTGAGGTTGTGGAGCTGACCGCTATGGCGAAGGTCAGAGTCTTGCCGCCTGGGTTCGTCGACACGAAGACGAAGTAGGTTCCGGTTGGTGTGAAGTCGGTTGTTACTATGTTGACCAGCACCGTCTGGTTAGGATAGGTCGAGTTGAGCATAACTCGTGTGCGGGTTGCCGTCAGGGTCGGGGGTGATGCGGGGCTCCCTACGTAGCTGATTGCGAAAGTCACGGCGCACGTGCATCCGAGCTTAGTGGCTGTGGCGCTGATGCCCACTGTGGCCGATGAACCGACTGAAATCTGCTGGACTTTGGTTGAGACCGAGATCGTATAGTCTTGTCCGATAACTGCGACGGGGAACGTGAATGCGTGCGTTGACTTACCGCCTACCGCTAGTAGAGTGACAGTATAGTTTCCGACCTGGTTGCCGGTAACGCTGCAAGATGACTGAACAATATCCTCGGTAGATGTAGAATTAGTGACGAGAAACGTGGTCGGGCTGCAACTAACCGAGATTCCAGAAGACGGGGCCATTGGACCGCTCTGGAGGATCTCAGTCACGAAGATCTTCGTTATCGTCACGGTGATAGTGTAAGGGAAGAATGTTCCTTCAAAGTTCACATTCTCGGCCACTGTAGTGCCAACCGGAACGCTCAGAGGAGCTGAGCCCGTGACAAATATCTTGAAGTCGACAACGTTTACAGTTAGGGCTGATTTCGCAATTAGCTTTCCCGAAGTTGCTGTTATGTTTACAACATATGATCCAAAAATTGTCGAGTTAAGTCGCACGTTAGCGCTGCTTGTCCCGTCAGCTGGAATGCTTAACTGAACTCTCTGAAGCCCGTTCGTAAATGAGGCATTGAGCCCAGTCGGTACTCCGAGAGTAACATTCGCAGGCCCAGTGAAATTGGCAACGCTCTTAACAGTGATACTTGTAGTGGCGGAAACGGTCACGTTGAAAACGACCGCGCTGGGAGTAAGTATCGATATCGTAGGCGTTGGGACAATGAGAGGGACACTTAGCGTGTTCGTTGGATAACTTGGACTTGTAGCGTTCAAGATTATCGCGTATGCTCCAGGTGAGACCGACCGTGAAACGGTCACGTTGACCTGGCAACAGTTGAATCCGAAACTGTCCGGGGAAGTCGGATTGATCGTGATAGTTTTTGGCAGCCCAGTCAATGTGGGTAGAATTATCGGGGTTCCTATGTTCGTTGTATTCCTCACCGTTCCTACTAGCGTGACCGTTCCCGAGAAGCCGTTAACAATTGAAGCGTTAAGGAACAGCGAAGTAGCCGTGCCTCCCACTTCTACCGTCAGCGATCCTGTGCCAAACCATGTTTGAAGGTCGAAGTATGGTGCGTCGCTGAAATTTGCGCTCTGAGCTGTCTCCGGGTTGGGCGTTGGGGTTCCGTTTGCTATTGTCACACACAATCCTCCGCTCACGCTTGTATTGGTGCATCCAGTCTGGAATGTTACTGGAGTGCTGACTGCTGTTCCGGTCACGTTGTAGATCGCGGTGAAGAGCAGACCCGTGGTTGGTGGGTTTGTGTTTGCCGAGCCGAGCGCCGATGTTGCGGAGAGTTCAATGGTGTCCGCGGTGTCCCTACTGGAGCATGATCCGGCGGAGGTTATTAGCTGTCCGCCGACACACTCAAGGAATACGACGGGTTTTCCGACGAGGACTGTGTTCGCAAAGTCGATCTTCCAAGGTTTCAGAATAGTATGATCTGCAAAGAGTGTGATGTCGAACCCTCCCAGTCCGGCGGATGAGTTGACGACCACCGCGACTCTAACCTGAGGGGGAGGTAGGGTGACGGTTGAGGTGATGAGAGGTGGAGCTGGGGGGCAGCTTGTGCTCCCATCCTTCGCGATGCATACTACTCCGGTGCCCGTCGTCGCGTGTCCGTACGGGAGGGCTGTCGGAGCGAGGTAGAACAGGGATGATATTAGAAGCGGAATTATCAGAAGGAAATGGGCTCTTGGCAAGTTGAGGATATTTCCCTTGTAGTTGCAGGTTGGTTTGGCCTGCGATAATATATGTCTTGGGAGAGAATTTTCTCGACTCTACACCGACCGATTCAGACCGAGAAAGCATCTTCTATGGTCTGAGCGATGATTGGGGAAAAACTAATACCGCGGATTACCTGTTCTATTTCAAGGGGCTGGGGTTGGCCCGTTCTCAGAGCGACAAGGCTAGTGGCAGGAGGAGGGTTCGGTATGTTGCCTATGCTATCCCACTGATTGCGCTGGCTGGAGTTGCTTTTGTCTACGCTCTGACTGTTCTGCCTGCTCCGACCTATCCTGCGGCTATGGACTACACGTTCAAGCTGCTGATCGATGTTACGAACAAGAATAGTTCCTTGGTGCGGGCGATTGCCCCAGGGCATGCGATTGGAGAGTCAGGTGGCTATTGGGCTTCTACCCAGTACAACAACGACTCGGTCGATTCCAATCACTATCCGGTTTACATGGACGACCCGAGCGTCGCATGCACACCTGTCTGTCTGATCCATGTAAAATCCAGGATTGTTCATCAGTTTACTCTTGGCGACTTCTTCAACGTCTGGGGCTACCCGTTGGGAGAGAACAACACGATTGGGGTTCCTCGCAATGGTTCATTTGCCTGGGAGATGTGTATTGGACCCGATCCTTCCAGCGCCTCAATCAGCACCTTGTGGGGGGCCCAGCCTTTGCGGCCTAACATTGACATCACACTCTACTTCTTTGATACTGTAAATGGTACGGGATGCGCGGCATCTTAGGAATATTTCTAGGAATCTCTAGGTTCCCATGGGCCCCGGAAGACTACTACACGGGCGAACGCTACAAGAATAGTTCGAAAACTTATATCGAGTGATTACCCAACCTCTACTCTAGATAGGTGTCGTGGCTGCCAAGTAAGAAGATTCTCGTACTGTTACCTATCCTACTCCTCTCGATCATCCTTGTTGCTCCTCTGAAGATTCCGCCTGTCCATGCCTTGACGGGAGAAGTCTGTCTCGCTGATCCTACGGCGAACATCGGTGCAGCGAATCCCTGCCCTACTTCCCCTCCGGTCTTCAGTGGCCAGGCAGGTCAACAGATCAGAATCGGAGTTTTCATCAGCGGCTCCGATCCTGTTGCTGGTTTCGATATCACTCTGCTTTCGAACGAGTCTGTCTTGGTTCCTGCGTATGTTTCTGCAAATGTAGTCGATCTGACTGGTAGTGTTATCAACACTGCAGTCACCGGGCCCTCGATCGTTGTTACTCTATGTGTCAATGGTCAATTAGTGTCGGGATCAACTTGTAGTAATCCAGACAGGCTTGACACAATTCATCTGGTTGCAACTGCCGCTCTCGGACAGATTACGACTAGTCCAACTACGGGCCTTCTGTTCACTGCTCTTTTCAACATAACTGGAACAAGCCCTGGGAGTCAACCTGTAGGATTCCAGTCGCCAGTGAATGATAAGAACGGGAACCCAACAACGGAATGTCGTCCTCCTCAGACCAGCACGATCGGCTATTGTGTAACTATCGCCAATGGAACGCCCACTCCCGACGTTGAGACTGTTCAAAATGCGACTTTCAACAATTCCGGTTCTTCTTCCATGCCAACTATTGTTCTCTCAGAGAACGCTACGAGCTTCGGTCCTGAATTTCCGGGTGCCGCTAACCATGTCAACGTCACCGCGACAACGCTAAGTGGATACATGATAAATTCGACAAATTCTGTCCAGTTCACTACCATCGCTACCGTAGGTCTCTCTGTGAGTTCTACTACCAGCTCGTGTAGTAGCGCGCCCTGCTCCGCGGTGTTTACTCTGAACCCATCGGCCGCAGGGAACTACAGTCTAACTGTGACGGGCAACTACATTTCAAAGGACTCGGCTGGGAATCCTGACACACTTGCAAGCACGGTCAGTCTCTTCGTCATTTCCTATGATTTCACGATTTCGATAACCCCATTGTCAGTCACATTCATCTCGGGTGAAATTGGTAATGCAACTGCAACTATCACGAGCTTGAATGGTTTTGCGGGCGTTGTAACCCTCTCCAATCAGGTGAATCCGACGACAATGACTGTCAATGATTTTCCCAGTTCGGTGAGTATTAGTCGCGGTCAGTTGCTAACGTCGACCGTTACTTTCAAAGCTTCGCCGACGACTCAAACGACCTACCACGCCAAAGTCACCGCTGCATTTGGGAGCAGGACTAAAGTTACTCCTCTCATAACGATCTTGGTGACCGCTCCGGTCTCCGACTTCTACCTCTTCGCTACTCCAAAGACGATCGGACCCCTCGATGCTGGAGTGAGCGGCACTGCCAGTGTTTTTGTCGGATACGCGAACGGCTTTTCGGGAACTGTCAATCTCTCGGTATCTCCCTCAACCCTGGGTAGCGTGAACCAGACTAGCGTGACTTCGAGTCACAATGTCACGCTCACCGCTTCTGCTAGTGTCGCGAAAAACTACGCCGTCACAGTCACAGCGTTTAACACGACAGTTTCGAGATCTATAACGTTCACTTTGATTGTTGTCGACTTCAACCTGACTGCAGCGACGAACCCGATTATCGTGGGCCAGGGATTCTCCCAGACGACAGGCGTCTCTGTGACGGCCCTGAATGGTTTTACCGGATCGGTATCACTTACCTCAGTCCAGTCTACCGGGCTCACGGCGACAATTACTCCCAATGCCATAGTTGGCTCGGGCAATGCGCTGTTGAACGTTACAGCTGCTGGTTCGATGGTTCCGGGTACTAGCTATACCGTTAATGTAACCGGGAGGAGTTCGGTGTTGAGCCACATGGTGCAGGTAAACGTAACTGTGGTGCAGAACGATTTTCAGGTTCGTGCAGCTCCGAATAGTGTCTCTGCGTATCCTGGACTCGGTGTTAATTCAACGATCACTCTGACAAGTCTCTACGGCTTCTCTGGCTCAGTCAGTCTAGCGATCAAGCCTCTCGCCCAAGTGTCCGCGATTTTCACTCCCGCTAGCGTCTCAGTGCCGAAGGGCGGGACTGCAACCTCGATCTTGACGCTCAGTTCAACCTCAGTGGGCCTGTTCACGGTCAATGTAACTGCGACTAGTGGGGCATTGTTGCACTTTGTTCTCGTGACGTTCACATCGAATACTGACGTGGACTTTGCGATTACTCTGCCTTATTCTCAGGTGAGTATCGCTGAAGGTTCTACGGCCAGCGTCCCGGTTACTGTAGCAAGCGAGAACGGATTCACCGGGACCGTCACCCTAACCTATACTGTTGTCAAGCCCACCGGGTTTGCTGGAGTCGATGTGCCTAACGCTACGCTGGTTCCGTCGTCGTTGAATCTGGTTCCGGGTTTCCGCCAGAACATTACTCTGATGATCACGGTTCGTAACACTGTTGTTTCGCAGATCTTCGGGATCAACGTAACCGGCACCGACAGGACTCTGGTGATCCTAGGTCCGACACTGAGCCTCCTCGTTCCTCCTCCAGGATTCACCATTACCCCAAGTCCTTCGACTATATCCGTGGGACCAGGGGTCCAGGCGAATGCTACTGTTACGGTTAGCGCTGTGAATGGTTTGTTTGGGGCCGTGTCCCTCTCCCTTGTCACCCCTTCGGGTGTGACTTGTTCTCTTTCGCGTCCTAGCGTCATTCTGATTCGTGATGGGTCGAATACTACTTCCCTCTCTTGTACTGGTCCGGTGGGCCAGAACAACGTTACCATAACCGGCTCAGGGACCACGCCGTATGGATCCAGCTTCACCAAGTCTGGGTCTGCGAAGTTTGTCGTCGCGAGCTTCACGGTCACTTCCACTCCGACAGGCATATTGGTTGGGACTGGTCAGCAGGGGAACGCGAAGATTGCTATATCCTGGACGAACGGTTTCAATGGGAATGTTACTTTCAAGCTGATTCCTCAAAGCGGGTTGACTGCTACTATTGACTCTGCAAGTTTGACGGGTTCTGGGAGTACGATGATTCATGTCGTCTCGAATGCTGCGAACACCTATTCGCTTGTCGTCAACGCTACCAGCGGTTCATACTCTCAAACTGTCACTCTGACGATAACGGTGAACGCTCCTGCCAATAGTTCAATCGATCCAGTCATACTCTACGGCGGCATAGGCGTGGGGATAATCGCGGTCATTGCTGCCGCGCTCTTGCTGATGCGCCGGGGAAGACGCTCCAAGACAAAGTGAAGACTATCCACCTCCACGATCTGACACTTAGCGCTGCGGGGTCTGGTCCCGCGGATTCTCATGCGGGGCATTTCCTTCCAAACAAGACTCTCGTGTCGTGGGAAATTTTTCTTTGTAAATCGTGGTGGAAGAGGACGATTTCCTGTCTGAGCTTTTTTCTGGAAGGGATTCTCGGTTTGTGGCGTAGAATGGCGGAATCTGAAATTTTCGGTATAGGGAGTAACGGCATGATTGCCTTCGTAGACTCGGCATGACATGGAAGCCCCTTTCTGATTGCTGATCTGGGCTTGTTATGGGCGTTGTTGGGTGGGAAGGCTTCGTTCTACGCTTTTTCACCTGGCTTCTAGGTCCGTGGGATAGGAGCCAATTAGGGCTAAGCATGATCCCATAGTGCTGGAATGCGAGCCCGACGCTGGACTTTGCGGAAATCGGATAGAAGGAAAGAGAAATGTCAATCCATCCGGGTCGAGTCTCCCCCCTGGGATCCTCAGCCAGATCTTCCGAACGGGCGAGCAGGATCACGGGGATGACGGCTTGGAGTAATGGGATGTCGCTGAAGACCGCCGCATCAGGTAAGGATGTGCTGTTGCCTGCTGTCTGATCCTTCTAGCTCCGAGATGTATCTCTGGGAATACCGGGTCTATCTCTGGTCTACTGCGGCTATAGTCCTGGATGACAAGTGAAAAAGATAAATACGAAAATTGTACTCGCAAGAATTCGGACTGTTTTAGTTGGAGAACCGTAAGATCCAGCTTGTAATACCTCTACTCCTGATAGCGGCAATATTCGCCGGAATAGGATCCATCCCGACCACACACGCAGCGGGTACTCCGTCTTCGGTGTGCCTGAATGATGCTGCGGTTGCCCCTGCTACCGGGAATCCCTGTCCCGCAACGCCTGCCGCTTTCAGCGCACCTTTCCCGTCGACCCCTCAGGTCGCAAATACTCAGATCCGGGTCGGTGTATATGTTAACGGTACAGCTGGGCTGGACGGTTTCGATATTACTCTCTTCACGAATCATCTTCTCCTCGCTCCTGCCTATACTTCGCTTTCTGAGGTTGATCTAACCGGGAGCCTCATCGCGACCTCGGGGACGCCGATTATTGTCGTTCTATGTGTTGGCGGTCAGCTAGTTGCAGGCTCGACCTGTGCTGCCACCGACAGCATTGATACGATTCACTTTGCAGCCACTACAGCCCTTGGAGCATCGTTAGTTACTGAGACAGGTCTCTTGTTTACGGCTGTGTACAATGTGACTGGAACTACTTCCGCTTCAGGTCAGTCGATTGGCTACCAGACCGGTTGTACCGCGTCAAGTCTTGTCAACACCTGTGTGACTATTGCTAACGGTACTCCTACTCCAAACACTATCGCAGCTGTTCAGGGAGGGACCTTCAACAATTCGGTTCAGCCTGCCTGGGTTGCTATAACTTCTACCGCGGCCTCTTTCACCGTGTTCCACAACGGTGCCTCTCCCACTGCTACTATAACAGCCACCGCGGAGAATACTTTTCCGGGAACGGGCTGTGGAGGATTCGGCTGCGGGGTTGACTCCATATCTTTCTCGGCGCTAGTTCCAAGCGGTTTTGCCGCTCCGACTTTTGTTGGTTCTCCCTGCGCAACTGGCGGAGCCACTTGTTCCGTTACCGCCACATTTAGCACAGCCACTGCGGGAACATACTCAGCGACGATTCTGGCGACATATGTCGGCCAGAATAATGTAGTCAGTGGCGGCGCTCCAAACACTCTGATCGGTGTTGTAGTCGTTACGTTGAACGTTCAGGATGTAGGTTTCACTATAAACGGTGCAGCATTTACCACTGCCCAGACTGTTTACGGTGCAAAGCAGGGCGCGAGTCCCCTATTCCTAGTCACGGCCCAAAGCTTCGGCGCTTACTCTGGGACCATTACCTACACCTTGGGTCTCGGCTCTCAAGGAACGACCGGTCTGACCTCAACGAGTTACATTGTTCCTGCGGCGTTCACCCTGCCAGCGGGGGCGACGATTACGAAGGCGATCAATGTTACCACGGCCACGAACGAGGGTGCGGCTCTGGTGAAGATCAGTCAGGCAGCGACTAATTTGTCCACTAAGACTTCTGGAATTGAAACTATCAAGGTTAGTGGCTTTACTTTGACGACTAACACGACTAGCCTGAATCTGAACACCGGCCAAACGGGTGGAGTGAGAATCTTGTCTGCTAGCCTTGGTAACCCAGCGGCGACTAACGGTTTCGCCGGAGCTGTTACTCTGTCTGATACTTTCACCGGTCCAACTGGGGGAAGTCTCACGACAACCTTCCTTCAACCATCCATCACTCTAACAGCCGGAGGGTCCGGCAATGCGAATGCCACCTTTTCGGCTGACACAGCGGGAACCTACACAGTTACACTCAGAGCCACTGGAGGCACAAACAATGACATGACGAACTCAACTTCGATAACAATCATAGTTGCACCCACAACTCAGTCAACCACTACCGCAGTTTCTTGCACTTCTCCTGTCGTTGTCAACCAAGGATCTAGCTGCACAGTAACCGTGACTTCCTCAGGAACGGCCACCCCGACTGGGACTGTCAGTCTTAGTGAGACTGGCGTTACAGGGATCTTCACGACTTGCACCCTGTCCGGCACGGGATCAGCCGCCACCTGCACCTCGACCTTTACGGCTTCGACCTCCGGAACTGCTGCCGTCACTGCGAACTATCCAGGCGACACGGGTCACACTTCCAGTTCGGGAACAGCTAGCATCACCGTTAATCATAGAACCACGTCGACCACGGTAAGTTGCACTACTCCGGTTGTGATCAACCAGGGCTCTACTTGTAGCGTGACAGTTGCTGACACTTCGACTGCGGGGACCTTCCTTACTCCCACTGGAACAGTCTCACTTACTGAGACAGGCGTTACTGGAACATTTACAACGTGCACTTTGGCCGGGACAACCGCGTCCGCAACTTGCACCTCGACGTTTACCCCATCTACCTCTGGCACAGCAGCTGTTACCGCTTCTTATCCGGGTGACTCTGCTCACAGTTCGAGCAGCGGAACAGCGAGCATTGTAGTTAATCTGCGCACCACTACGACAACAGTAAGCTGCAGTACTCCAGTGGTCGTTAACCAGGGCTCGACCTGTACAGGTACGGTAACTGACACATCCTCCAGCCCAATCACTCCTACTGGAACCATAACCTTCACCACTAACAGCACTGGCACTTTCACTCCTTCGAGTGGGACATGCACCCTAGCGGCGGGGACGACTGCAGGCACAGCAAACTGCAGTGTATCGTATTCTCCGACTGTGACAGGTCACCACCTGATTACAGGTGCGTATGGAGGTGACTCGTCTCACGCGACCAGCAAGGGCACATTTACAATTGCAGTATCTCCTGCACCGCCGCATACCACGACTACATCCGTCGCCTGTTCTCCCAGCTCGATGACTGTCAACAGCCCCGCCAGTTGTACAGCAACGGTGACTGATACATCGTCCAGTCCAACTACGCCCACTGGCACTGTGAGCTTTACGACAAACTCTACAGGCACCTTCACACCCACAGCCGCAAGCTGCACTCTTGCCGCAGGCACAACCGCCGGCACCGCATCCTGTTCAGTATCCTACACGCCGACAATCGTAGGCCATCATCTGATAACCGGATCATACAGCGGAGATACCACCCACGCCACTAGTCAAGGCACATTTCTAGTCGCCGCGACACCTGCGCCTCCACACACCACTACAACTAGTGTCACTTGTTCTCCAAGTTCTGTCACATCTGGGACCTCGACCAGTTGCACTGCAACGGTAACTGATAGTTCGACATCTCCAACCACCCCGACAGGAACTGTTAGTTTTGCGACCAACAGTACGGGGACTTTTAGCCCCACGTCAGCGAGCTGTACCCTTGCTGCAGGTACCACTGCTGGCACTGCCAGCTGCTCGGTCAGCTACACCCCGACGGTCACCGGTCATCACCTGATTTCCGGCTCGTATGGTGGAGACTCGACTCACCTGGCCTCGACGGGCACCTTCACTCTCGCGTCAACCGCGCCACCGCCTCACGCCACAACGACGTCTGTCGCTTGTCTGCCAAGCTCTGTAACTGTCGGCACTGCAAGCACTTGCACTGTTACGGTAACGGACACTTCGTCTAGTCCAACGACGCCTACAGGTACGGTAAGCTTCACAACGAATTCTACTGGAACATTCAGCCCAACATCGGCCAGTTGCACTCTAACGGCAGGTATCGCGGCTGGCACTGGCTCTTGCTCGGTCACCTATGCTCCAACAGTTGCGGGTCACCACTTGATAACGGCAAGTTATGGAGGCGACACGACTCATACTTCTAGTCAGGGAACATTTGTCCTTACATCGACTCTACACAATACAACCACCAGCGTCGCCTGTTCTCCAAGCTCGGTTACATCTGGTGTCGCGACAAGCTGCACGGCGACCGTCACAGACACCTCGTCCAGCCCGACAACGCCGACTGGAACTGTGAGCTTTACCACTAACAGCACTGGAACCTTCAGTCCGACAGCGGCCTCTTGCACTCTCGCAGCGGGTACGACTGCAGGCACCGCGTCCTGTTCAGTGAGCTATACACCAGGCTTAACGGGTCACCACCTGATCACCGGCTCATATTCTGGTGACTCCAGTCACAGCAAGAGTTCAGGAAGCTTCAACCTAGCAGTTAGTCCAGTACCGCTTCACACCACCACTACCAGTGTCGCATGTTCTCCAACTTCTGTCACCGTAAACACAGGCAGTAGTTGTACTGCGACGGTGACTGATACTTCGTCCAGTCCAACTACGCCCACGGGAACTCTGAGCTTTACGACAAACTCTACAGGCACCTTTACGCCTACGGCTGCGAGTTGTACGCTTGCCGCAGGCACTGTGGCCGGCACAGCGTCTTGTTCAGTATCGTATACTCCAACGGTTGTTGGTCATCATCAGATAACTGGATCTTACGGTGGCGATTCGACTCACGCCATTAGCCAGGGCACATTCCTATTATCGGCCACACCTGCGCCACTGCATACTACAACGACCAGTGTTGCTTGTTCACCCAGTTCTGTCAATGTTGGAACCAGCTCCAGCTGTACTGCGACAGTCACCGACACTTCCTCCAGTCCGACTACGCCAACCGGCACAGTAAGCTTCACGACTAACTCAACGGGCACATTCACTCCTTCCTCTGCTAGCTGCACTTTGGCCGCTGGCACAACTGCCGGGACGGCGTCGTGCTCTGTCTCTTACAATCCGACCGTCGTCGGTCATCACCTGATCACAGGGTCCTATGGTGGAGACACAACTCATGCAACCAGTCAGGGCACATTCCTGATCGCGGCAACGCCTGTCCCGCCCCACAACACAACCACTATCGTATCGTGTACACCGAGCTCTGTTACCTCCGGCACTGCCAGTAGCTGCACGGCCACTGTGACAGATTCCTCGTCCAGTCCCACAACTCCAACAGGAACCGTTAGCTTCACGACGAACAGCACTGGGACATTTGCTCCTGCGTCTGCAAGCTGCACTTTAGCGGCGGGCACGACGGCTGGAACAGCATCCTGTTCGGTGTCTTACACTCCGACAGCTATTGGTCATCACTTGATAACAGGCTCCTACGGAGGAGACTCGACTCACAGCAAGAGTTCTGGCACTTTCAACTTGGCCGTTAGCTCAGTGCAGCTCCATACCACTACCACAAGCGTGGCGTGTTCTCCCGGAACTGTAACCGTCAGTATGGCTAGCAGTTGTACCGCAACTGTTACCGATACATCGTCCGCTCCCACCACGCCAACTGGAAGCGTGAGCTTCACAACCAACAGCACGGGCACTTTCAGTCCGACAACAGCCGGCTGCACTCTAGCGGCGGGCACGACTACCGGAACGGCGTCATGCTCGGTATCGTACACTCCGACCGCTACGGGTCACCACTTGATTACCGGCTCGTATGCTGGAGATTCGACTCACTCGTCGAGCCAGGGCACGTTCCTGCTAGCATCTACTCCCCCTCCCCTCCACACCACGACGACTAGTGTCTCTTGTTCGCCAAGCACCGTTACAGCGGGAACCAGTACGAGTTGCACTGCTACTGTGACCGATACATCGTCGACTCCGACGACTCCGACCGGTAGTGTGACTTTCACCACAAACAGCACAGGAACCTTCAGCCCCACGAGCTGCACTCTGGCATCAGGAACCTGCAGCGTAACCTACACTCCGACCGTGACAGGTCATCATCTGATCACTGGCTCTTATGGAGGAGACTCGACACACGCGTCGAGCACTGGGACCTTCGTTCTCGCGGTAACCACCATCCCGCCTCATAATACGACAACAAGTGTGGCATGCTCGCCAGCCGCGGTCACTACTGGAACCGCCACCAGCTGCACAACAACAGTTACGGACACGTCCTCGAGCCCTATTACTCCGACAGGAACTGTAAGTTACAAGACTAACTCGACGGGGACATTTTCTGCGTCTGCCTCATGTGCTCTTGCTGCAGGAGTCAGTGTTGGTACCGCTTCTTGCTCAGTCAGCTATACTCCAACCGTCTCAGGTGACCACTTGATCACTGGATCTTATGGCGGAGACTCGAGTCACTCTGCTAGCCAGGGCACGTTTACAATCGCAGTATCTCCAGCCCCACCCCACTCCACTACTACCTCCGTAGCATGTTCTCCAAGCTCCGTGACTGTCAACACGGCAAGTAGCTGCACTGCAACGGTGACTGATGCATCGTCCAGTCCAACTACACCCACTGGAACTGTCAGCTTCACCAGTAACAGTACTGGAACATTTAGTCCGACATCCGCGTCCTGTACACTCGCAGCAGCCACCACAGCTGGGACAGCATCTTGTTCAGTATCCTACACACCGACAATCACCGGTCATCACCTGATCACTGGAACATATGGTGGTGACTCGTCCCACACGTCGAGTTCGGGCTCGTTCAACCTTGCAGCTACACCGGTCACTACGACAGCCCATCCGACTCAGACCAACATCACGTGCATGCCGGGTTCAGTCCTCGTCAATGCGGCTACCAGCTGCACTGCGCGCGTGATTGACAAGTCGACAAGCCCGACTACTCCAACAGGCACCGTAGCATTCACAACGAACAGTACCGGCAGTTTCACTCCATCCTCCACCTGCACCCTAGCAGTCGGCAACGGCCCAGGCATGGCCACTTGTACGGTATCGTACACTCCTACAGTTGCAGGGGGCCATATGATATCGGGCGCGTACAGCGGCGACTCTGGTCACAACACGTCGTCCGGCAGCTTCACGGTAAACGTGAGACCCTTGCCCGGTATGACGGTGCTGTTGACCTTCACCGCCTTCGACGTGGACGACTTTGACAACGGGGTTGGCCAGCTAAACGTTCTGGTCAACAACCAGCTAGTTGTTGACATTCCGGCGGGGCTGAATCACCTCACGGGTAGCGGCGACTTCAAGCCCTACGAAGGCGCAATAGTCAACTTTGGACCCTTCGACATTACCAGTTTCATTGTCAACGGCCAGAATACTATCCTCTTCAAGGATCCAGACCCGTTCGACCATTTCGGTATCGTCAGCAACGTCACTATCGTCCAGGGCGGTAATGTTCTGCTCCAAGTTCTCCGTGCGCGTGGGGTCTTCCCAGCCTTCTCCTTCAGCTACACCTTCTCAAACCCGCCGCTGTCAATAGTGACATTTGCGGCGTTGAACTCGGCCAACCAGGCTGTTACAATGGCCGGCGAGGGACAATTGCTAACGTTCGCTGTGGCCTACTCTGGCGGAACTGGGCCCTTCAGGTGCGTCTTCTCCTTCGGGGATGGCGAGCATGTGACCGTAGCTGGCAGCAACCGGACTTGTTCAGCAACTCACCAGTACGATTCTGATGGAACGTTCAATGCTACAGTAATGGTGAAGGGTTCGAGCACTTCTGATCGTGACCTAGAACAGTTTACGATCTCTGTCTCGTAAGGATTCTAGCTGCTCCTTCTAGACAAGAAAGGCCCGCGTGACGGCAACAGTGTCGATTTAACGCGTGCAGTTTAGAGAGTTAAGTTTCTCCATTCTCTTTTCTTCTAAGTCGGTCGATCACTTGACAGCGATTCTGGGGACTCCACAGGCGAGCTAGAGTTGGAGAGGAGCAGTCGGATCTCCGGGTCGGCCCTTGGAGATGTCCTGACTTCGATCCGCAGCTATTTCTCTGGGTTGTTTTTTCGTCAACCCTGAACAACTAGAATGTTTTCAGATAGACGACTACGAGATCCCGTGTCAATGGTGTTTAGGTGCCGGGATTTCAGAATCTGACAATTGATAGTTCAGAAATCTTCCGTTGGGACTTGCGCACCAGTACGACCCTGAACGGGCTCTCTAAACAGCGTGTGCAATTAATGTTACAACCAGCCGTACTGCTCTGATAAATTTCTATTTGCGATTCGCGCCTAGAGGATTGATTTAGAATTCCCAAGTGAGGATCTATCACCCTGCTGGCATCGCCTATCTCTCCTGGAGAAGTCCACGTTGTACCTCGGAAATCTAGAATTGTCTTGGAGTCTGGGTCCGGGGGGTAGAAGAGAATTCTCATAACACTTCCTCCGCGCAATTCTCCCCTTGAGGAGTCGGGAACCCGTGGTTTGCCCCGAACTATTGCCAGCTGAGACAAGAGGATCTCAGAAATCTCGGGGAAGGTGGAGAGTTGCTCTACCACACGAGGACTTGGACTGAACTGGGGAGATCTCACGGTGATGATCGGTGACGACCATGGCAAGTGTATGGGATCGCATTCCGTGTTTTTTGCCTTCATTCGTTTATTACTCGGTTACTATATCCGGGGTCAGTCCATCACACAGACATTGGGCAGAGCTGTGTCTAGTCGAGTTGTTAGGGTCGTTCTGGACGAGTTTTTGACGCTTGAAGTTGCGTTAAGAGTCCTTTACGCCGCGATTTCTCGATCTGGGAGCCTTTGAATGAGGGTAGGCGACACGGATTGAATTGTAGTTTGGTATTCGCGGACTACTGTAGCTATCCGAAGTGCGACTTAGCTGTATCGAGGTGACTGGAAGTCGAAAACCGTTATATATTGTGCTGAGAGTTAGCCAAAAACAATCGAGTAAGATCCGTTTGAATAAGCGAATAGTAATACTGAGTCTTCCGTTACTCCTCTTTGTAGCCGTCCTGGCCGGAATTGCGGGCCTTCCATTCGTCCATGCAGCCGGTACTCCGTCTTCGGTGTGCCTGAATGATGCTGCGGTTGCTCCTGCTAGCGGGAATCCGTGTCCCGCTACCCCTGCTCCCTTTACCGGGCCATTCCCGCACACGCCACAGGTCGCGAGTGCTCAGATCCGGGTTGGCGTGTATGTTAACGGTACAGCTGGGATGGACGGTTTCGATGTTACTCTCCTCACGAATCATCTCCTCCTCGCTCCTGCCTATACTTCACTTTCTGAGGTTGATCTAACCGGGAGCCTCGTAAACACGCTCCAGGGGGCCCCGATTATTGTCGTTCTATGTGTTGGCGGTCAGCTAGTTGCAGGCTCGACCTGTGCTGCCACTGACACCATTGATACGATTCACTTTGCAGCCACTACAGCCCTTGGAGCATCGAACGTGCCCGAGACAGGTCTCTTGTTTACGGCTGTGTACAATGTGACTGGAACTACTTCCGCTTCAGGTCAGTCGATTGGCTACCAGACCGGTTGTACCGCGTCAAGTCTTGTCAACACCTGTGTGACTATTGCTA
>Ga0207646_10000197_pt1 | contig 81795 bp, 54 predicted proteins | sample KBSK5502metaG_FD_184343 | JGI IMG/M metagenome (GOLD analysis project Ga0207646, IMG submission 184343) | Corn, switchgrass and miscanthus rhizosphere microbial communities from Kellogg Biological Station, Michigan, USA - KBS K5-50-2 metaG... | ecosystem: Host-associated > Plants > Roots >... | reverse complement strand
GGCGCCATCCAGCACGACAACTACAGCTACGGGGCGAGCCTGGTGCAGCGCGGGAACCTGACCAGCGTCAAGCAGTGGTGGGTAGCCAACAACCAAATCGGCAGCCAGTCCCGCTGGCTCAGTCGGATCAGTTACGACACCAACGGCAATGTGCGCTCAGTGACCGACGCCCTCGGCAATCGCCAACAATTCACTTATACCGATTACTTCAGCAACCAGCCGGCAGGCGTGGGACCGACGGCGGCTTATCTCTACACGGCGGCCGATCCGACCGGCTTCCGCGCCGGGGCGCGGTACAACTACTACACCGGGCTGCCGGTCAAAGGCTTCAACCTGCGGCCGAATTCCTCGACCGAAGAGCAGGTGATGACGATCTACTACGACTTCGCCGACCGGCCGTTGATCACCTACCGGCCTGATGGGGGCTACCTCTATTACACCTACTGGGACAACTTCAACTACCTCGTCTCAACCCAGAAGCACGACTGGATCAACGGCCAGGACATCGCCCGCTCCACCCACCAGGAGTTTGACGGGGCGGGGAGGGTCGAGCGCCAGAGCAATCCGCACCCGGACGGGACGATCGGCAAGTACGCGGGGCAGCGCTTCGTCTATGACGGGCTCGGGCGCCGCAGCCAGAGTTCCAATGTGATCGCGGTCTACGGCGACTGGACCCAGACGGCGGAGAATCCGCTGGGCTGGCTCTACACGACCGAGACGTTTGATGAGTTCAGCCGGCCGCAAGTCATCACGCGGCCGGACAATAACACGCGGCGTTACACGTTCACCAACTGCGGCTGCTCGGGCGGGCTGACGGCGAGCGTGACGGACGAGAAGGGGCAGAAGACGGAGACGGTGGCGGACTTCCTGGGGCGCCTCTCAGAGTCACGCGAGTACCTGGCCAATAGCACGGTGATCTATTCCAAGGCCGCTTACAGCTATGACGAACTGGACCGCCAGACGGCGATCACCGTGGTCAGCGGGGCGGCGCCAGGTCAATCCCAGACGCGGAGCTTTGTCTACGATGGCTATGGGAGGGTACAATCACAGACGACGCCTGAAGGTGGGACGGTGAGTTACACCTATTATGACAACGACCAGGTGCAGAGTGTGAGTGATGCGCGGGGGATGGTGACGACTTACAGCTACAACACGCGGAAGCTGGTGACGAACGTCAGCTACAATGACGGCGGAGCGACGCCTGGGGTGAGCTACAGCTACGACGAGTTTGGAGCGCGCAGCCAGATGAGTGATGGAATGGGAGCGACCACTTACAGCTACAACGCCTACCGGCAATTGCAGAGTGAGACGCGGAGCTTCACAGGGCTGCCAGGGGAGAGCTACACCTTGAGCTATGGCTACAACCTGGTGGATCAGCTCAAGCAGGTGACCTACACCGCGACCAACTTCAGCCAGCAGATCAACTACGCCCGGACGTTTGCCTCGACCCTCTCAAGCATCGGCACCAATCTGCTCGGGAGTGACCCGACCAATACCACCAACGTGGTGAGCATCACTGGCTACCGGGCCTTTGGAGCGATCACCGGCGCGACCTACGGCAACGGGCGAACACTCTCAATGGGCTACAGCGAGCAACGCCATCAGCTCACCAGCATGATCGTCCAGAAGAGTGACGGCAGCGACCGGATCGTGGACAAGAGCTACGAGTACTACGACACGAATCAAGCCAACACCGGGCGGCTGATGAAGCAGACTGACCACCTCGACCCGGCCTATTCGGTGACTTATTACTACGACGGGGTCAACCGGCTCTACAGCGCGCAGGCCGGATCATTTGACACGGTCAAGGGCTATGACCGGGTCTACAGCTACGACGAGTGGGGCAATCTGCGGACTGTCAGCGGCGACAGCGACGGGACAGCGGCGACGCAGTTCAGCACCACCTACAACTACGCGGTGAACGGGACTGGGGCGCCCGCGACCAACCGCCTCACCGATGTCAATGGAGTGCCCTACACTTATGACGCGGCCGGCAACCTGACGAATGATGGGTTGCTCAGCTACACCTACGATGCCGCCAACCGGATGAAGACCTCCAACGGCGGGCAGTGCCTCTACTACTACGACGGGGACGGGCACCGCGTGCGGCGGGACTTCCCAGGTGTGACGCCACTCTTCTATGTTTGGTCGAGTGTGCTGGGGAACGTGGCGATGGAGGTCCGGCCGCAGACGGTGGTCCGGGCCTACATCTATATGGGCAGCAGCCCGGTGGCCTTGCAGAACTGGGACGGGACCTTCGTCTGGATTCACAAGGACCATCTCGGCAGCACCAGCCTGCTGACCAAGACCGATGGGAGCGTGGCCTGCAAAACCCACTTTGATCCCTATGGGCATCAGGTCATGCTGTGGGTTAACCCAGTCGGAGGCACGAGCATCAGCCAGGGGTTCACCGGCTATGAGAAGGACAATCCGACTGGACTCTACAACGCCCAGGCCAGGATGTACAGCTACGGTCAAGGAAGATTCTTGCAGCCTGACCCGCTGGGGGTGGGGGCGGCGAATCCGGCCAAGCCACAGAGTTTCAATCGCTATTCTTATGTGAATAATGATCCAGCCAACTTCACGGATCCCACAGGCCTGTTGGCCATTTATGAGTGCTCCACGGTTAACTATGAGGGCGGTATCTCAAATCTGGTTTGCTCGTTAATAGACCCCGGTCCTAGAGGGAGAGGGGAGCAAAATCCACGCGGTGGCACACAGGCTACCCAACCAGTACCGCTGGGCGACATTAGAGGCTTAATTGATGAACTACTTACTACTGATTGTAAAGACTTTATTAGCCAATTAATAAGTGATGCTGCAACGGAAACAGGCAAAATACAATACAGTAGTAATATTAATTCTGTGCTAGATGCAATATTAGATCCTTCAACTGGCCGTGGCATTTCACTTGTCCCAGGCTATCAGAATCCAACAAACGGTGCTCCCGGCGCAGCCCTTGGCACCCTTGGTAGCCACACGGCTGAGATAGTAATTGCTACTGTAAATATTTACAGTAACCAATCACCAGGAAATCTTGCTTTTGACATAAGTAGGACTCAGAGATATTATGCCCAGACAGCATTGCATGAGGCAATTCATCTTTCTGCGGTAAACGGTGTTTACGATGATTATACATTAGATAAAGTGCTTCTGACCCAAGGGGCAATTTCTCAAGATGATTTTAAGAAGATCGACCCTAGTAATAAAGATGGTAGTGCATCGAAGGCTTGGAACGATGTATTAAAGGAACATTGTCATTACTGATCTATTGGTCAAACATTCATGAAAAGGATAGGCGCTAGTCCCTCAATAAGATTCAAAGGGCTATCAGTAGTTATTCATGAACTTTCGGTCCGCCACCGAAGATGGTTTGAGGCGTTATTTTCATCAGTTGACCGCACTTGAAATAGGGGCCAAAATTTATCTCATTTCCCCTTGGCAACTCTATCAATAATGCGGTTTTTTGGTGAAAGTGAGATTTTCAAAGTAGAGGTCATAATGCGAGTTATTAAAATAACCCTGCTATGTTGTATTTATCTCCAGTCGGCGGCTCTTGTTTTTCCTCAATCACAGGGATGGCACAATATTGTGCCGCTTCACTCTACCAGGAAAGATGTTGAAAAATTGCTGGGACCGCCACCTCCCCCTCCTAATGACGGAACTAGGATTTACATTCTCAGCCCATATGGAGCAATTTATTTTCTTGAAGAAGGAGAGGTTCATATTGTTTATGAGAGGAAGGATGACACAGCAAAATCTTCCTGTCCAGGAGTGATTCCCGAATACACTGTCTTACTGGTTCAGGTCCAACCCAAAAAAGCTCTACAGCTTTCTGACTTGCACCTTGACGAGAAGAAGTTGAAAAAATTCGACCCTTCTACACCACCTGATATAGGGTTCGAGGGGTACGTTGACGAGGAAGAGGGGATCTCGGTGAGGGCGTATAAAGGGAAAGTCCAACTGATTAATTACTTCGGAGCGGCGAAAGACAGACATCTTTGCCCAGCCTTTGATGGCGGCCCAAAGTGGTTTTGCGACATCCTTGTCCATTAAAGAGGCCTATTTAGCCGCGAAAGGAAAGCCTTTTTACTACTATATCTAGTGACTGGCTCTGACAGGTGAAGTCCGTAGTATAGCCCCATGAAGCTTTCACCCAGTGCAAATGGAGGAGTGGTCAGCAGCCGTTAGATCGGCACACCGTGCGAGGCGCTCTCTGACGTTGAGCGCCGGCGCTTGTCGTAGATCTGTGTGGTCGTCACGTGCCGGTGGCCGAGCAGGTCCTTGACTTTGATGATGTCCACGCCGGCCTCAAGCAGCAGCGTGGCCGTCGTGGCCCGCAAGCTATGACGGTGGATCCGGCGATCACCGCCCCAGTCTACCTGCCGAGCCTCGTCACCTACCCAACAGGCCACAACCTGCGGTTCGCTTACAACAGCTACGGCCAGGTGACACAGGTCGAGAAGTGGGTGCCGACCGTCTCGGGACAGAGCACCGAGCGGAGGATCGCTGACACCCACTTCGACTACTGGGCCAATTACGGCCAGCCCTGGGACGACCTGCCGTGGTTCAATCTGAGGTCTGAGATGGCCGAGAAGTGGATGGGCGGGGCGGCGCAATTCTACCAGTACCAGTTCGCCAACCGGGGCGGGGGCCTCAACGCGATCACTGACCCAGTGGGCATCAGCCACCGCGTGACCACCAGCGGCCTGGTGCAGACGCTGGAGACGATCCCCTGCTGCCAGCCGGCCGGCTACCCGACCAAGACGGTGCGGCTGGAGTACACCGACGACGGACTGGGCTACCGGTCCAACCCGCGGCTGCTGGAGCAGAAGATCAGCTCCGGCAGCATCTACACCCCGGATGTGAGGAAGACGCGCTACACTTATCTGAACGCCAACCCGAGCGGGCTAACGCCGGTCTGGCTGCCGCAGTTGGTGGATACTTACATCGGCGACTCGATCGTCATCTACCGGCGGACCAACTACAGCTATCTGAGCTACCCGGACTGGCACATCTTCGGGCTGGTCAAGGACACAGTGGTCTGGAATCAGTCCGGCTACGCCGCCGCCTGGACGGTCAATAACTACGACGAGACGGGGAGTTTCACCGACTCGGGCGGGCAGACGGCTGCCTTCTTCATCGACGCGACGGCGGACGGCGCCATCCAGCACGACAACTACAGCTACGGGGCGAGCCTGGTGCAGCGCGGGAACCTGACCAGCGTCAAGCAGTGGTGGGTAGCCAACAACCAAATCGGCAGCCAGTCCCGCTTGCTCAGTCGCATCAGTTACGACACCAACGGCAATGTGCGGTCGGTGACCGACGCCCTCGGCAATCGCCAACAATTCACTTATACCGACTACTTCAGCAACCAGCCGGCGGGGGTGGGCCAGACAGCGGCTTACCTCTACACGGCTCAGGACCCGACCGGCTTCCGCGCCGGGGCGCAGTATGACTACTACACCGGGCTGCCGGTCAAAGGCTTCAACCTGCGGCCGAATTCGGCGACCGAAGAGCAGGTGATGACGACCTCCTACGACTTCGCCGACCGGCCGCTGATCACCTACCGGCCTGATGGGGGCTACCTCTATTACACCTACTGGGACAACTTCAACTACCTCGACGCAGTCCAGAAGCACGACTGGATCAACGGCCAGGACATCGCCCGCTCCAGCCACCAGGAGTTTGACGGAGCGGGGAGGATCGAGCGCCAGAGCAATCCGCACCCGGACGGGACGATCGGCAAGTACGCGGGGCAGCGCTTCGTCTACGACGCAATCGGGCGCCGCAGCCAGAGCTCGAACCAGATCGCGGTCTACGGCGACTGGACGCCGACGGCGGAGAACCCGCTGGGCTGGCTCTACACGACCGAGACCTTCGACGAATTCAGCCGGCCGCAGGTGATCACCCGGCCGGACAACAACACGCGGCGCTACAGCTTCACCAACTGCGGCTGCTCGGGGGGTCTGACGGCGAGTGTGACGGACGAGAAGGGGCAGAAGACGGAGACGGTGGCGGACTTCCTGGGGCGCCTCTCAGAGTCACGCGAGTACCTGGCCAACAGCACGGTGATCTACTCGAAGGCCGCTTACAGCTATGACGAGTTGGACCGCAAGACGGCGATCACGGTCATCAGTGGGGCGGCATCAGGCCAATCCCAGACGCGGAGCTTTGTCTATGACGGCTACGGGAGGGTACAATCGCAGACGACGCCGGAGGGCGGGACCGTGACTTACGCCTATTATGACAACGACCAGGTGCAGAGTGTGACCGACGCGCGGGGAATGGTGGCGACCTACAGCTACAACACGCGGAAGCTGGTGACGAATGTCGGCTACAATGACGGCGGGGCGACGCCGGGAGTGAGCTACAGCTACGACGAGTTTGGAGCGCGCAGCCAGATGAGTGACGGGATGGGCGCGACCAGCTACAGCTACAACTCCTACCGGCAATTGCAGAGTGAGACGCGGACTTTCACTGGATTACCTGGGGAGAGCTACAGCTTGAGCTACGGCTACAACCTGGTGGATCAACTCAAGCAAGTGACCTACACCGCGACCAACTTCAGCAAGCAGATCAACTACGCCCGGACGTATGCCTCGACCCTCGCCAGCATCGGCACCAACCTGCTCGGGACTGACCCGACCAATACCACCAACGTGGTGAGCCTGACCGGCTACCGGGCCTTTGGGGCGATCACCGGCGCGACCTACGGCAACGGGCGAACACTCTCAATGGGCTACAGCGAGCAGCGCCATCAACTGACCAGCATGATCGTCCAGAAGAGCGACGGCAGCGACCGGATCGTGGACAAGAGCTATGAGTACTACGACACGAATCAAGCCAACACCGGGCGGCTGATGAAGCAGACTGACCACCTCGACCCGGCCTATTCGGTGACTTATTACTACGACGGGGTCAACCGGCTCTACAGTGCGCAAGCTGGCTCCTTCGACACGGTCAAGGGCTATGACCGGGTCTATAACTATGACGAGTGGGGCAACCTGCGGACCGTCAGCGGCGACAGCGATGGGACATCTGCGACCCAGTTCAGTTATACCTATAACTACGCCGTGAACGGGACGGGGGCGCCTGCGACCAATCGCCTCAACGATGTCAACGGAGTGCCCTACAGCTACGACGCGGCCGGCAACCTGACCAATGATGGAGTGATTAGCTACGCCTACGACGCGGCCAACCGGATGAAAACTTCCAACGGCGGGCAGAGCCTCTACTACTATGATGGCGATGGGCATCGGGTGCGGCGGGACTTCCCCGGCGTCACGCCGCTCTACTACATCTGGTCATCGGTGTTAGGGAACGTGGCAATGGAGGTCCGGCCGCAGACCGTCGTGAGGGCCTACGTCTATATGGGTGGGAGCCCGGTGGCCTTGCAGAACTGGGATGGGACCTTCGTCTGGATTCACAAAGACCATCTCGGCAGTACCAGCCTGCTGACCAAGACCGATGGGAGCGTGGCCTGCAAAACCCAATTTGATCCCTACGGGCAGCAGGTCATGCTGTGGGTCAACCCGGTCGGAGGCACCAGCATCAGCCAGGGATTCACTGGCTACGAGAAGGACAATCCGACCGGGCTCTACAACGCCAAGGCCCGGATGTACAGCTACGGCCAGGCGAGGTTCTTGCAGCCTGACCCGCTGGGGGTGGGGGCGGCAGACCTCAAGAAGCCACAGAGCTTCAACCGCTACAGCTATGTCCAGAACGACCCGGTCAACTTTACTGACCCGACGGGGCTAAAACCAATTCTGGACTGCGGCTTTAGGCCACTTGCAGAGGGAGGTTCGATATGGTTTTGCGAAATCAAAGATGATCCTGAGGATGACCTGTATCCGGACGACCAAGACCGCAAACCGAGGCCTCCTGGGCAGTCCATGTGGGATAGAGCGTTGGCAAAGGCATTTAGAAGAGTTAGGGACATTTTAAGCGAGGAGGGGCCTTGTAAAGATTTCTTTGGCTCCAACGCTTTAACTGCTCTTGATGCATTCCAAAATTCGTCCATCCAGTTCAAGGCTGATAATTCACAAGGGGTGCAGCCATCGAAGACGGGGATCAAAATGGCATTTGGTGCTACGACAAGCAGTGACATTGAAAGAGGGTATCGTGCCCCTGAAAGCGTGGTGGTTTACACTAATGGTCCGGTCTTCTTGAATCCAAGGGCCCCACTTCTTGGCGGCTACGGACCAGGTACTGATGGCGCACAAATGGTTGCGCTATTACACGAGTTGGCACATATGATAATCACTGGTACTAACCCTGACGGTACAGCTAAGTATCTGATCCCAAATGATGGGGGTAACTCAGATCAGAGCATTGCAAATACGAAAACAATTATGGAGAACTGTGGCAAACAAATACAAGGCCACATAGGCAAGTAGCTATCGAGTTCCACGACATGGTGAACAAAAAATTTCCGTGACATCGTGAACAGCCTAGCTCAGATTAGTTTCGCGACATCGTGAACACGAATTTGATTTTGTCCTTTATTCATGCGGGCTCGGGCTTCAAATCCCAGTTCGCCCAGGCGTGTAATGTTCACGATGTCCCGGGATCTCCTTCATTTAGAAAAAATGTTCACGATGTAGTGGAACTCAACAAGTAGCTGCCCCTCCTTATGAAAATCGCTTTTGTTTATTTGGCTACACATCAATAACAGAGGGATTATGAAAATAAAGCCCTGGGTACTTTTTGTTTCTGTCTCGTTTGCCCTTATGCTTTTGGGACACTCAGCAGCGCAGCAAACAGATTCTGACTTTGTTGTGACAGGGCAAGTTGTAGATCCTTCGGGCAACCCAGTCGAAGGCGCATTGATTGCGCTCAATAGCACGCCATGGGCGGATGTGATTTTTAAAACAAAATCGGAAAAAGATGGTAGTTTCACCCTCCACGACAATTTCCTTCCTTCTCTGGAGAAACGGCGATTATATGTCACTGGGCCTGAGCCAATCGAAGCGTTTATGCTGATAAGACCGCCATTTGACGATACCCCTCCATGGTTTTCGCTCAGAAATCTTGGTCAGGAGATAACTTCAAAAGCCAATGGGAAAGTAGATATAGGTAAAATCACGCCTCAAGTGCTATATGGCAAGGTAAAGGTTTTTCTCAGAGATCGTAACGAAAAGCCACTAATTAATAAAAAAGATGCCTGGCAAGATGTACGGCTTCGCGTTCTTGATCCCCAGGAAAATATCATAACTGAAACGAACATACCGAAAGGCATCCTAGATAAAGCTACAGACTTTGGCAATTCAGTAATTACAGTAGCATTGCCGGAAGGAACTTGGAAAATAGAGGTATCGCTTTCCAGCGGTATTTCTATAGATCAAGGATTTTTGATCTATAGCCAGGAAGGCCCTTGGATCAAAAGTCAGGAAAGCATTACCTTGAAGGCTGGTGAACCTCCAATCAGTCTCTATTTGCGTTGCCTTTCTAGTGAATGCCTGAATAAATAAGGTCCGGACGCGGAGCTTTGTCTACGACGGCTATGGGAGGGTACAATCACAGACGACGCCGGAGGGCGGGACGGTGAGCTACACCTATTACGACAACGACCAGGTGCAGAGTGTGAGTGACGCGCGAGGGATGGTGACGACTTACAGCTACAACACACGGAGGCTGGTGACGGGGGTGAGTTATAATGACGGCGGGGCGACGCCCTCGGTGAGCTACAGCTACGATGAGTGGGGGGCGCGCAGCCAGATGGTGGACGGGATGGGGACGACCAGCTACAGTTATAATGGGATGCGGCAGATGCAGAGCGAGACGCGGACGCTTGTGGGGTTGCCGGGTGAGAGCTACACGCTCGGCTACAGCTACAACCTGGCGGGGCAGGTCAAGCAAGTGAGCTATACCGCGACCAACTTCAGCAAGCAGATCAACTACGCCTATACCTCGGCGGGGGCGCTCAGTGGGGTAGGCACGAACCTGATCGGGACTGACCCGAACGCGACGAGCAACGTGGTGAGCCTGACCGGCTACCTGGCTTGGGGTGCGACCACCAGCGCGACCTATGGCAACGGCCGCACGCTCGCGATGGGCTACAGCGAGCAACGCCATCAGTTGACGAGCATGATCGTCCAGAAGAGTGACGGCAGCGACCGGATCGTGGACAAGAGCTATGAGTACTACGACACGAATCAAGCCAACACCGGGCGGCTGATGAAGCAGACCGACCACCTCGACCCGGCCTATTCGGTGACTTACTACTACGACGGAGTGAACCGGCTCTACTCTGCGCAGGCCGGCTCCTTCGACACGGTCAAGGGCTATGACCGGACCTACAGCTACGACGAGTGGGGTAACGTGCGGAGTGTGAGCGGTGACAGCGATGGGACTCAGGCGACGCAGTTCAGCACCACTTATAACTACACGGTGAACGGGACAGGTGCGCCTGCGACCAACCGCCTCACCGATGTCAACGGGGTGCCCTACACTTATGACGCGGCGGGCAACCTGACCAGTGATGGGTTGCTCAGCTACACCTATGACGCGGCCAACCGGCTGAAGACCTCCAACGGCGGGCAGTGCCTCTACTACTACGACGGGGACGGGCACCGGGTGCGGAGGGACTTCCCCGGCGTGACACCATTGTTCTACGTCTGGTCTTCAGTGCTGGGTAACGTGGCCATGGAGGTCAGGCCGCAGACGGTGGTCCGGGCCTACGTCTACGCGGGCAGCAGCCCAGTGGCCTTGCAGAATTGGGACGGGACCTTCGTCTGGATTCACAAAGACCATCTCGGGAGCACCAGCCTGCTGACCAAGACCGATGGGAGCGTGGCCTGCAAAACCCAATTTGATCCCTCCGGGCAGCAGGTCATGCTGTGGGTCAACCCAGTCGGAGGGACGAGCATCAGCCAGGGGTTCACCGGCTACGAGAAGGACAATCCGACCGGCCTCTATAACGCCCAGGCCAGGATGTACAGCTACGGCCAGGCGAGGTTCTTGCAGCCTGACCCGCTGGGCGTGGGGGCGGCGAATCCGGCCAAGCCGCAAAGTTTCAACCGCTACAGCTATGTGGACAATGATCCGGTCAATTTCACTGACCCTGAAGGGCTGATCAAATGCGGGGATCTACCAGTATCGGGTGGGGGTACCGTTGGCAGCCGTGTAAATGAGAATTCGGACACTGGCAAGCTTATCAGGCTTGTATGGCATGAAGGTGGGCCACTGTCGGATTATGATAACCTCCCGGGTTTATTACGTGTGAGTCAGGAACTCATCGCACAGGCAGTGCTGAACCGTCTCGCCATTGCAAACGGCCGTGTGGCTGTGGTAGGCAAAGACCTTAATATTTACTGGGGGAATGGAGGAAATGGTACACTTCCAGCCTCCATTCTTGGCTACGGATCGCTCGGGACAACCTTGTCTCAGGAAATCGTTCGTGCGGCGGCCGGAACTACGGCGGTCGACAGTTCCGGTGAGATTACTAACAGGAATGTACTGAATAGTGTGCTGAATACGGAATTGGGAGATCCAACCCGTGACTTGCCAGGTCGATTCCCGCTGACTTTGGAAGATGGAACGGATATCTACGTAACTGCCGAATGTTACGCAGCGATTTCGGCAATGCAATCGACAAATACTATTCTTGCCAACCCCACATTATACAATCAATCTGGATTCTTTGTCACTTCCTGGAAGCGTTTCAATAGTTCAAACCCAGACTCGGATCGCTTGTACGACTTCGGTGTTATTGGAGGAGCACAAGGGGGGGGACTAGGTTCTTTGGTGTTGGGGCCTACGAGTATGTTCTTTACCCATATCCGGGTCCAGGTCGGGGTCCGAGTGGGCGTTCGACGCCTCCGACTTCTAGAGGCGGTTCCATTGAGCGCCCTATATTGTGAGGTGCTTTCATGACGTTGAAGAGGAAACTAACTTTGGCAATATTCCCGTTGGCCTTGCTCGTCCTGCTTGCCGTTAGATGCGGTACCCCCAATCAAGAGGCTGAGCAGGCTATGAAGGTCTTCGATCAGTTTGTGGAGAGATTGCGTTGGTCTCGATATTGGCTCGGAGCTACTAGCATGGATGATATTTATGTAGAGGGCAAGCTGATTTCCGCGCTGGTTTTTTGGACCAAGACGAATCACCGACCCAAGAGAGGATTATGCTCTTCCGATCTCTCGCTTTGTATCGCGAACTATTCAGGTTCTTATAATCGTGGGGTCGCGCAGGTGCACATTGATCGCGGCCTTGCTCCGCAACTCGCCTTTGCGTCGTTCGCCAACGCCAATTTTGGCGACGGTGGCGCATGGTTCCCTCCCCTGAGCCCAGACGATTTTGAGTTTGAGGAGAAAACAATCACACTGCCGCCGCTGGGATTGCCCTCCTCGATCTTACACCGGGTGGTCCCCGAAGAAGCATCCCGCGAAGCAGAAAGGATTAGGCAACAGTTTGTTTGCTGGGGCGTCGATACCAAAAGGCTGCCTGGGTGCACCGGCACTCTGGTCTTCGCGTACTATGCGAACGATGATCCAAGTTGGTATGTCCTGCGAACATGTTCGTCTGCTTGTGAACCAGAGTTCCGAGGGGATTCGATCGAGTCCCTGACGCGCCGTGAGTGGGGCTGGACAATTACAGTAGGTGGGTTTATGAATAGCCCGAAAGAAGACATCGAGCGGGTCAAACGAAAGATCGAAAAGGCAGAGATGTTCCGGTTTGAACTCCAGTAGAACTGCATACCGAATTCCTTCTCACCCTGCTCAGTAATTATAATACCAAGAAGTGTCTCGTGTGGCTGACGGCGAGTGTGACGGACGAGAGCGGGCATAAGCAGGAGACGGTGGCCGGCTTCCTGGGCCGCGTCTACGAAGCGCGCGAGTACGTCAACAATAGCACGGTGATCTACTCCAAGGCCGCTTACAGCTATGACGAGTTGGACCGCCAGACGGCGATCACGGTCATCAGTGGGGCAGCCCCAGGCCAAGCGCAGACGCAGAGCTTTGTCTACGACGGCTACGGGAGGGTACAATCGCAGACGACGCCGGAGGGCGGGACAGTGACTTACGCCTATTACGACAATGACCAGGTGCAGAGTGTGAGTGACGCCCGGGGAATGGTGACGACTTACAGCTACAACACGCGGAAGCTGGTGACCGGGGTGAGCTACAATGACGGCGGGGCGACGCCTGGGGTGAGCTACAGCTATGACGAGTGGGGAGCGCGCAGCCAGATGAATGACGGGCAGGGGACGACCAGCTACAGTTATAATGGGATGCGGCAGGTGCAGAGCGAGACGCGGACGCTGACGGGACTGCCTGGAGAGAGCTACACACTCGGCTACAGCTACAACCTGGCGGGGCAGGTGACGCGCCTGACTTACAATGCGACCAACTTCAGCAAGAACATCAGCTACGCCTACACCTCGGCGGGGGCGCTCAGCGGGGTGGGCACCAATCTGATCGGGACTGACCCGAACGCGACGAGCAACGTGGTGAGCCTGACCGGCTACCTGGCCTTTGGGGCGACTACCAGCGCGACCTACGGCAACGGCCGGACGCTGGCGATGAGTTACAGCGAGCAACGCCACCAGTTGACGAGCATGATCGTCCAGCGGAGCGACGGCAGTGACCGGATCGTGGACAAGGGCTACGACTACTACGACACGAACCAGGCCAACACCGGGCGGCTGATGAAGCAGACCGATCACCTCGACCCGGCCTATTCAGTGACCTATGCCTACGACGGGGTCAACCGCCTCTCCTCGGCGCAGGCTGGCTCGGTGGACACGGTCAAGGGCTATGACCGGGTCTACAGTTACGACGAGTGGGGCAACCTGCGGACTGTCAGCGGCGACAGCGATGGGACATCGGCAACCCAGTTCAACTACACCTACAACTACGCGGTGAATGGGACGGGGGCGCCTGCGACCAATCGCCTCACCGATGTCAACGGAGTGCCCTACAGCTACGACGCGGCCGGCAACCTGACCAGTGACGGGGTGATCAGTTATACCTATGATGCGGCCAACCGGATGAAGACCTCCAACGGCGGGCAGAGTTTGTATTACTACGACGGAGATGGGCACCGGGTGCGGAGGGACTTCCCCGGCACCAGCCCGCTCTTCTACGTCTGGTCAAGTGTGTTGGGGAACGTCGCGATGGAGGTCCGGCCGCAGACGGTCGTCCGGGCCTACGTCTACGCGGGCGGCAGCCCGGTGGCCTTGCAGAACTGGGATGGGACCTTCGTCTGGATTCACAAAGACCATCTCGGCAGCACCAGCCTGCTGACCAAGACCGATGGGAGCGTGGCCTGCAAAACCCAATTTGATCCCTCCGGGCAGCAGGTCATGCTGTGGGTCAACCCAGTTGGAGGGACCAGCATCAGCCAGGGGTTCACCGGCTACGAGAAGGACAATCCGACCGGGCTCTACAACGCCAGGGCCCGGATGTACAGCTACGGCCAGGCGAGATTCCTCCAGCCGGACCCGCTCGGAGTCGGGGCGGCGAATCCGGCCAAGCCGCAGAGTTTCAATCGTTACAGCTATGTCGGGAATGACCCGGTCAACTTCGTAGATCCAAGCGGGATGTTTATGATCCCAGGGATTTGCGTCCCTATTTTAGCCAAAGGAGAAGATGGGCAGATTGAAGTTATAGATTACTTCTGTGGGGGTGGAGAAGATACTGGTGGCGGGGATGACAGTGGTGACAGCGGAGGAGCAGATGTTACCTGCACTATTGAGCTTAGAGGAAGGGAAACGGATCTCAATATCGGCGGTATTCTTATATTTAGGGATGTCCACACCTACATCTTAGTTACGCAGTCCGATAAGCCCGAGGGTGCTACGGTTTACCAGGGATGGGGAAGTCATGAGCGACAACCAGATGGATCGGAGAGCTTCTTTATCAGGGCTTATTCGAGCGTGTATACTCAACTGCCACCTAGCCGAGCAGCGGATTATCAGCCCAACTACAGCGATCATGGGTTCCCCGCGAAGGTCAGGTTACCAGGCACCTGTGATGGTGTTACAAGGAAATTCAATGATGCTATTGATAAGATAAACTCGAAAAACATTCCTTTTGACATCCTCAATGCCACAAGCAATTCCGTTGCTTACACTCTGTTGAGAACATTATTTTCGGACGATCAGATTGAAAAAAGTTCTATAACCCGCTTCGTCTTCAGAAAATTCTTGAGGATACGAAAATTTCACCCGCCCCAGTATATGGATGGAAGCATAACCTACTTCCATGAGAGACAAGGAATGAGAGTAGTGAGGTATCTCGCCGCTCTCATTCCTAAAAAGGAGCCTACATTGGGACAAGTAAACAATAAACGGATAAAATTGTTGATTTGTTTAAGCGCGGTAACGATAGTTTTATTGCTTGGCTGGGCCGCTATTCATACTAAGACTATCTCCCTATCTCCAATTGATCGTTCTGTCAAATCTATCGCTATCCTAGCGAAGATGGCTGATGGTTCAACTTCTAAGGAAATTACCGATCCTAATCAGATCTCTCAGCTAGTCGGATACGCGAATCGGCAGTTTGTGAAAAGGCAGTGGTATCATGATTGCCCCACCTGTATTTGGCTCGAAGGAGAACTTTTGAATAAAAGAACATATGCCGGAATAATCTTCTACACAGATGATGGGGACAATCGGTCAATTGATATAGGCGTGGGCTACCTCTATACAAGTCAGCATTTCCCGGACCATATCGATAATCATCTTGCAAACCCGCCTCACCAGGAGATAGCAGAATTGCTTCGATTGGCTGGAATAAGCCCTGCACAATTGCAGTGAACAAAGATGACACGATGAGTGCCATGTCTTTTTGCTATATACCATTTGCTAGCATCCATCAGTTGGCATCTGACCAGGCATGTAGCCGCAGCTTCTGCCAAAGCGGGGGAATCCTCATCCAGCCTTCCTGAATCGAGCAATCACGAACTCACTTCACCTTCACCACCACCAGCGTCATATCGTCGTGCTGTGGCGCGTCGCGGCACCAGTCCTGGACGGTCTCGACGATCCGCTCGCTTAATTCTTCGGCCGAGAGGTGCGACCACTCAGTCACCACCCCCGCCAGCCGGTCCTCCCCGAATTCTTCGCCCTCGGGATTGAGCGCTTCGCTCACGCCGTCGGTGTAGGCGACGAGCACATCGCCGCTCTGCACTTCGAGAGTCTCGTGCTCATAAACGCAGTTTTCCAAGAGGCCGATGACCGGCCCGCCCGTCATCAAGCGGGCGACCGAGGTGGCGGCTAAGTCAACTTCCGGGCTGGCAGCGACGGCCTGCCCATCGGCGGCACCCCGCGAGTCATTGCGGTGGGAGCGCGCCTCGTCCATAGGCCGCACGAGCAGCGGCGGGTTGTGCCCGGCGTTGACGTAGGTCAGGCAGCGCGAGTGCTCGTCAAACTGCGCGTAGAAGAAGGTCGCATAGCTGCTGGTGTCGGTCGAGCCGTAGAGCAAGCGGTTCATCGAGGCCACTAGCTCCGTGAGCCGCCCGTCCACGGTCGCGGCTTGGCTCCGCAATGAGGCCTGTACGGTGGACATCAGGAGCGCCGCGGAGATGCCCTTCCCGGCCACGTCGGCCACCGCGATGCCGACTTGGCCCGGACCGAGCACCAGGAAGTCGTAATAATCGCCGCCCACGCCACGCGCCGGATGGCAGACGCCGGAGAGCTCCAGCGAGGCAAGCGTAGGCGGACGCTCGGGGAAGAGTCGCCGCTGCACTTCGGTCGCAAATTCAAGCTCCGTCCTGAGCCGCTCCTCTTCGGCCTTCCGGCGCACGAGCTGCGCATTCTCAATCACCAAGGCCATCTGCCAGACGACCGTCATGAGCAGTTGTTTGTTCTCGCGCGAGAAGGGCAAGTCCCCCAGGCGCGGCCCGAGCGAGACGATCCCGAGCAGTTGATCTTTGGTCGCCACCGGCAGGAGCAACGTCGAGCGCACGCTCCGCAGCACCTTGCCCTCGCCCCAGCGCGAGAGGTTCCCGGCCGCATCGGCCGAGGCCAGGGCGCGCATCCACGAGTTGGGGTCGTCGAAATCCACCGCGAGGGGCTGCAATGACTCGCGCAGCCGCTCGGCGACGAAGGCGTGACGCGGCAAGACCAGGCCTTGCTTGGCCCCCACGGCGACCGGGCCGTCTTCGACATGCTCGGAGGAGGTCGCGCAGAGATAATCGCCCGACCGCTCGTCGCGCAAAAAGATGGCCACGTTCTCGGTCTGCAACGCGTCTTGAATCTTGGTGCTCACCAGCGGCGTCATCTCGCGCATCTCGGTCATGCCCCGCAACTCCTGCCCCAACTCGGAGAGGATCTGCTGGGCATTGTAGGACCGGCGGAAGAAGCGGCGGTCGATGACCGGGGCGATCACGCGGCAGTGCAGTGACCGGGTGCTGTTCCAGACCACGACCGAGACCACGCCCGAGACGATGACGATCACCAGCCCGCTCGCCTGCAGATAGGTGAAGACGTTATTGAGGAGGAAGATGAGCGCCAGAAAGACCGCCACTAGCTCCAGCACCACCGAGCCTTGGGAGACGAACACGTAGCGCACGCCGCGGCGGATGATGAGCCTGATCGGGATGACCTGGTGGCGGACGATCGCGTAGGCGAATGAAAGCGGGAAGACCGTGAAGGCGACGACCGAAATCACGCCGAGCCACTCCCATTGCACCGTGCTGAAACTCGCGGGTCCGCCGATGAAATACGCCCCGGCCATCAACAGGCTCGGCAGGAAGCCGACGATGCTGCCGGCCACGACGACCCGCATCTTGCGGCGCGAGGTGCGGCTCGCCTGCCGGTAATTGACCAGCAGGGAGACCAGGCCGCCCGCGATGTAGGCCACGATCAAGCTGGAGATGACCACTTCCAATCGGACGAACTTTTGCTGAAAGGCGAAGGCGCGCTCGGGCGCCACGGCCGAGAGCACGTAGTTCGTCGTATAGAACGGCAAAAAGAGCAGCAGGTAGGGGAGGTACAGATAGACCTCCACCCGCGGGAACCGGCGCAGCAGCGGCGAGCGCTCCGGGAAGATCAGGAAGAAGTGGAGGAAGACCGGCCAGACGAAGTTCGAGACGGTGCTCCCGCAAACCATGAGCCCGATGAGCCAGAGCGAGGAGCCGGCGAAGGCGGCGCCCGGGATTTCAGGGATGAACATCCCGAACATCAGCGCCAGCAGCAGCGCCTGTTTATCATCCGGCTTGAGCAGGAAGACGGCTAACCCGGTGATCAGGACGAGGGCCGGGATGACCAGGTACATCACCCGGAAGAGCATCGACACCGGCACCGGCAGCGGCGCCGTGCGGAAGGTGAACCCTTGAGTCTGCCCCTGGCGCCGGATGACGATGGAGTAAGGGGTCCCGGCTGCGAGGCGCGTGAAGGCGGCAAGCTGTAAGGCCTGCTTGACCGGCTGCCCGTCGAGGCTGACAATCTCATCGCCGGCCTGGAGCGCGGGGGCCGGCCCGCCTGGCCGCACATAGACGATGCGCACGACGCCGCCTTGTTGAGAGACGGCCCACCCGGGGTCGCTCTTCCAGAAGGCCGGGGAATTGTAGGCGTTGACCCCGGAAAAGACGAACATCAGAGCGAAGAAGAGCCCGCCGAGAATAAGTGATCGTCGTCTGGTCATAAGCTGTCACCGCCGGACTGAAAAGCTGCGGCGTGTCAGCAGCCCGACCGTGAGGGAGGGCGCAGCGCGAGCGCCCTCCCTCACGGTCGGGCTGCTGACACGCGCGAAATCACCAATCAAAGAGTTGAGGCCAGAGACAGGCTGCCTCATTCCCTACTGAATAAACGCGCCCGGCCTGGTCTAAGTTCTCCGCAACGTGAGCTCAGGTCTCTCGCCAAGGCGCAAAGGGGAGAAAGAGGCGCACTCAATCGCACACCGCGATCAGCTCTACGCTCATCAGTGAGCGGCGGCCTTCAATCCCTTCCATCCCCTCAATCGCCTCAATCCCCTCAATCTCCTCAATCCATGACGCGCAGCACGATGCACTTCAGATAATAGGTCTCCGGCACACTCAGCAAGACCGGGTGGTCACGCCCTTGCATGCGCTTCTCGATCACCTGGACGGCGCGGCCGGCGTCACGCGCCGCGTCGGCGAGCATGCGCAAGAAGAGGTCCTCGCCGACGTGATAGGAGCAGGAGCAGGTGATGAGCACGCCGCCCGGCTCCAGCAACCGCAGCGCCCGCAAGTTGATCTCCTTGTAGCCGCGCAGTGCCGCCTCAACCGAGCCCCGATGCTTGGCGAAGGCCGGCGGGTCGAGCACGATCGTATCGAACCGCCGCCCTTGCTCGCCATACTCGCGCAGCCGGTCGAAGACGTTCGCTTCAACGAACTCCACGTTCGCCATCCCATTCAACTCGGCATTGCGCCGGGCGCGTTCAATCGCGGCGGCCGAGATGTCGAGCGCCGTGACGTGCTCGCAGACGCGCGCCAGGTGCAGGGCGAATGAGCCGTGGAAGCTGAAGCAGTCAAGCCCGCGCCCGAAGCCGTAGCGCATCGCCGCCGCCCGGTTCTCACGTTGGTCCAAGAAAGCCCCTGTCTTTTGGCCGCCGAGCAGATCAACCCAAAACTTGACGCCGTGCTCGGTGATGTAGAACTCGCCGGGTGATGCGACGCGTGAGGGGCCGTCGGGTGCGGCCGTCAGTCCGGGCTCCCCAGCCTGATAGAGGGTCCCGCTCGTCATCGGCAGCCCTTCAAGCTGACGCACCTTCACGTCGTTACGCTCGACAATCAAGCGTGGGTTGAACTCCTCGACGAGCAGTTCGACCCACAGGCCTTTGAGCGCCTCCATCCCCCGCGTCAGCGTTTGGACGGCGAAGCTGTCGCCGTAGCGGTCGATGACGAGCCCCGGCAGCAAGTCGCCTTCGGCGTGGACCAGGCGGTAAGCATCCGTCTCGATCACCACGCGCCGCCGCCACTCGGAGGCAGCGCGCAACCGGCGCCGCCAGAAGTCGCGGTCGATCTCGACCTCCGTCGTGGAAATCAAGCGCAGCGTGATCTCGGATTCGGCCCCGAAGTGTGCCCACGCCAAGAAGTGCCCGCGCCCGTCCACCACGCGGACGACGGCCCCGCTCTCGACTGCGGGAGTTCGAATGATGTCGCTGCGGTAGACCCACAGGTGACCGGCGCGCACCCGCCCGACGCCTTTCGGCGAAATGACGGCCGCCGGCCCCGGCGCAGTTCGTGGCTCTTGACTCTGACGCATAAACGATGAACGATGAGCGCTGAACGCGGAGTGGCGATCACCGGCCTTCACCTCTTGATCCAGCACTCAGCGTCCATAGTTCATCATTTTACCGATCAGGTCAATGCACAGCCCTCTGCGGACAGCTTACCTCGGTTTAGGGTCCAACCTCGGCGACCGCGCCGCCAACCTGCTCCGGGCCATGACGGCGCTCATCGGCGGCGACCTGCGCTTGAGCGCGGCCTCCTCGATCTACGAAACCGAACCCGTCGATGTGATCAATCAGCCCAAATTTCTCAATCTGGTCGTCGCTGTCACCGCCCCGCGCTTAGAGCCTTTCTCGCTGCTCAACTTCTGTCTGGCGACCGAGACGCGGCTCGGCCGGAGGCGGATGGCCGAGCGCGGGGCGCGCACGGTCGATATTGACCTGCTGCTGCTCGATGACTTGGTGATCGATGAAACGCGGGAAGGGGTGGAGTTGGTGCTGCCGCACCCGCGCCTGCACCTCCGCCGCTTCGTGCTCACGCCCCTGACCGAGATCGCCCCGCATCTCAAGCACCCGATACTCGGTGAGACGATGGCGCACCTGCTGGGCGCGGTGCGCGATCCGGCCGCGGTGCGGATTTATCGAGCGTAAGAGCAAGGAGCAAGGAGCAAAGAGCAAAGGGCCAGGTGCTCAGAGCCAAGGGGATTGCTCTTTACCCGCTGCTCTTTGCTCCTTGCCCATTGCCCTTTGCTCTTTGCTCTTTTGGCGTATAATGATTTTGTCAGCGAGCCGGGTACTGCGAGTTTCTGACCCGCGCGACTTGCCTTTCGACCTGTCATTATGGAAATCATCACGCGCGCTGCGCGCATGCATTCTGTCGCTTGCAAATTCGCTGCTGAGGAGAAGCCTATCGGGTTCGTGCCGACGATGGGGGCGTTGCACGAGGGTAATCTGAGCCTGGTCCGCGAGGCGCGGCGCATGGCCGACGCGGTGATCGTTTCGATCTTCGTCAACCCGCTGCAATTCCAGCCCGGCGAGGACCCGGACCGTTACCCACGCGACCTGGCGCGCGACGCCGATCTGCTCACGCCGATCGGCGTGGATTATATCTTTGCGCCGAGCGTCGAAGAGATCTACCCGAAAGGTTTCTCCACCTGGGTCAAGGTCGAGGGCCTGAGCGACAAGCTGGAAGGCGCGGCGCGGCCGGGCCACTTCCGCAGCATCGCCACCCTCATGGCCATGCTCTTCAACCTGATCCACCCGAAGTTCGTCTTCATGGGCCAGAAGGACGCGCAGCAGACGATCCTCGCCAAGAAGCTGGTGCGCGACCTCCACCTGCCGGTCGAGGTGATCGTCCTGCCGACGGTGCGCGAGCCGGACGGGCTCGCGCTCTCCTCGCTCAATCAATACCTCAGCCCGGAGGAGCGCCGCGCGGCGCCGGTACTTTATCGGGCGCTGCATCAAGCCGAAGAGCTGTTCGCCAATGGCGAGCGTGAGGCCGCACGCCTGATTCGCGGCCTGCAAAAGGAGATCGCCCGCGAGCCGCTGGCCCGGACCGATTACATCGCGATCACCGACACCGAGCGGCTCGACCCGCTCGAGGACCTCAAGGGCCGCACCGCCCTCGTCTCGCTGGCGGCCTGCGTCGGGACGACCCGCTTGATCGATAACGTGATCTTGGATGATGAGAAGTTCAAGTCGAAGAGTGGGAAACTGAAATTGGGATGAGTGCCCGTTGCCACTCGCTGGCGATGCCTAATTCACTGTTAGCCCGCGCGAAGCGTTCAGTGTTCCGCGAGCACGAAACACTGGAGAGCCGCGCGCAAAACACGCCCAGCACTGATCGAATAGTTGCGGCACTCATACTGTGACATGGTACCACAGCGGACTTTGTGAGGATCGGTCATGATTACGCGCGTTTACATAGACAACTTCCGCTGCTTTTCCAACTTCGAGGTCCAACCTGACCGCGTGAACCTGCTCATCGGCAACAACGGCGCGGGCAAGTCAACGTTCATCGACGTGCTGCATCGTGTCGTCAGATTAGTCGTCTTGGGCAATACGGTCGAGGACGAATTTCCGCAGAATACGCTCACGCTTTGGGACTCCAGACCTACGCAACGAATCGAACTTGATGTCAGCAGCAACGGCGGCACCTATTACTATGTCCTTGAGCTTTCTCACGACCTTGCTCGCGAGACGGTGACGTTACAGCGAGAAATGGTGAAGTATGATTCACGCACCGTGTTTCTCTATGAGAACGGGATGGTGCAGCTTCATAACAATGAGGGGAAACTCGGAACGCAGTTCTCTTTTCGCGGGACGCGTTCTTTCCTTCCACAGCTTGAGCCACGCCCCGAGAACACCCTCCTTACGTGGTTTCTTAATTCCTTACGCCAAGTCTGGTTCCTCAAACTGGATCCGGCCGGTATCGAACCGGAGAGCCGGGCTGAGGCAGAGTCCCTCGATTCAGACGGCTCCAACTTCGCGTCGTGGTACCGTCACCTTTCGCTGGGATATACAGAGGACCTCCTGAAGCTATTCGAACGGCTTCGCGAGATATTGCCTGGTTTCCGCAGCTTGAAGACTGTAAGTACGGGGAAGGGCGGGCAAAAACGCGAACTCGTCGCTGTCTTTGGCTATGGTAATCCGGAGTCGAAGTATGATGTAGACTTCGACGACTTATCTGATGGCGAGCGGGCTACAATTATCCTTTATTGCTTGCTTATGGACGCGGAGGGGAGGAAGAAAACGCTTCTTCTGGACGAACCAGAGAACTACGTCGGGCTTCAGCTAATTCAACCGTGGCTCGTCGAGCTTGCTGACGCGATGAGGGATGAAGGACAACTGTTTGTCATCTCCCATCACCCCGAGGTCATCGACTACTTGGCGGCTGATCATTCGCTGTTCTTCGAGCGACCCGGCGGCGGGCCGACTCGTGTGCGATTGGATCCCTTTGATCGCGATGAGGGTCTCAAGGCATCGGAGCTTGTAGTGCGGGGGCTTTTGGATGGCGAGTGAGCGCGCGCAATTGCGAGGGGCTCTCATAGTCGAGGATCGGCGGACTGAACGGTTCTTCAGGGAGCTACTTGATTGCCTTGGCTTCGACTGGCACAAGTTCAGGATTATACCCTTACCGAATGGCAAGGGTGACGCGCGCGCCTGGGTTCGCAAACGGTACCCGTCTGAAGTGAAGTTATTAAGACAGAAAAGACATCAGCGGCTTTGCCTGATCGCGGTGCGGGACGGCGACAATACCGGCGTAGCCCCAAGGAAAGCCGATCTGGATAGTGCATTGTGCGATGCGGGGTTGGACCCACGTCAAAAGGGCGAGCGTATTGCCACTCCGGTGCCAACATGGAGTATCGAGACTTGGCTTTTAGCCCTGCTCGGTGATGACACCGTTGAAGAGACTACAAAGACCAAGCTGGCCTTCGAGAAACTCTATCCTGGAAAGGAAGAAGGACGAGCCCTACGTGATGCCGCTCAAGCCTGGCGCAGTAGAGCTGACCAGGTTCCATCCGTTCCATCCCTCAAAGATGGCAAAACCGAAATGAGCAGGATTGATTCCCCTTGATGTCGCACTTGCTTTCGTACTGCTCTGTCCCGCTGCCCGACCAAGTTTGCTTCATCGAGAGTAATGCTCAGCCCCAAGAAAATGTAACGATACATAGGGCTCGTCACCAATGACCCAGCTATCATGCGCGACAGGCGGGATATGGAAAATGGTTCCGGGCGCAAGTTCATAGACTGTCCCATCGGCCAGGGCTGCGGTCGCTCGGCCGGATAAGACCAAGCCTACGTGTTCGACCTCACAAAGCGGCCGGCCTGCAATCGGGCTCACATGTTCTGACCATTTCCAGCCCGGTTCATAAGTCGCCCTGCCGATGGTTAGCCCTCCAATCCTGACAATTTCAAACTTGCCTTTTTCAAAGCTGCGGATTTCATCCGGCGTTTCGAACCTTTTCAAGATCACTTCAATCATTGGGTGCTCAGGCTCCAGCCCAAATCCACGGTTAAGGAAGAGGAAAATGCGGTTTCGACCAATAACCACGGGCTGTTTCGCGATTTCGCCCTTTCACTCATTGAGTGAAGAGCGGAAAGCGCCAAAAATCGCTGAGAGGCCGATGCATATTGAGCGAAATTGATTTCGTCCATTTCTTAGCCGTGGATCCGGGCTCCAGCTAGACATTAAATCTGAAGAGCATCACGTCGCCATCCTGCACGACGTACTCTTTCCCTTCCAATTTCATCAGCCCCTTCTCCTTCGCCGCCGCAGTCGATCCCACCCTGATCAGGTCGTCGTAGGCGATGACCTCGGCGCGAATAAAACCGCGTTCGAGGTCGGAGTGAATCGCGCCGGCCGCCTCGGGCGCCTTCGCGCCTTGGCGGATGGTCCAGGCGCGAGCCTCTTTTTCGCCGGCCGTGAAATAGGAGAGCAGGCCGAGCGTGTGATAGGCGCTGCGGATCAGCTTGCCGAGCCCCGTTTCAGTCACGCCGAGGCTGGCCAGGTACTGCGGGCGCTCCTCGGGTTCGAGGTCAACCAGGTCGGCCTCAAGCTGAGCGCTGATGACGACGTGGTCGGCGCCTTCGCCCTCGGCATGCTCGCGCACTTGGCGGATGAAGTCGGTCTCGGGCTGACTCAGGTCCGACTCGGCCACGTTGGCGACGTAGATCATCGGCTTCATCGTGAGTAGGAAGAGGTGGTAGGCCCGCGCCTTTTCTTCATCAGTCAAGCCGGCGAGCCGCGCCGGTTTGCCCTCGTCGAAGGCGGCTTGCAGCTTGTCGAGGGTGGCGATCTCTTCTTTCGCGGCTTTATCGCCGACCTTGACTTGCTTGGTCGTCCGCTCGCGCCGCTTCTCGACCGCGGCCAGGTCGGCGAGGATGAGTTCGAGGTTGAGCGTCTCGATGTCGCGGCGGGGGTTGACCGTCTCTTCGACGTGGATGACGTTCTCGTCCTCGAAGCAGCGCACGACGTGGACGATCACTTCGGTCTCGCGGATGTGGTGGAGGAATTGATTGCCCAAACCTTCGCCGTGGCTTGCCCCGCGGGCGAGGCCTGCGATGTCGACGAACTCGACCGTGGCCGGCACGATCTTCGTCGTCTTGGCGATCTTGGCGAGCGGCTCCAGGCGGGCGTCGGGGACGTTGACCACGCCGACGTTGGTGCCGGTGGTGCTGAACGGGTAATTGGCGCTCTCAGCCCCGCGCGTCGCGGTGAGCGCGTTGAATAGCGTGGATTTGCCTACGTTCGGCAAACCGACAATCCCGGCGCGTAACACTGCTGATGTCTCCTCTGATCGATGATGGCAGTAAGTGTCAATCTACTTGATGCGCAGGCAGGTTGTCCAGTCGGCGCCACTCACGCGCTATTGGCGCCCCTCAGCGGCGCCATCTCGGCATTTGTTTCCAGCCCACTGACCCAATGCGCCGGCGAAAATGCTCCAGGTTCGGGTCATCCGGATCCACCTGCTCCCACATCTCAAACCAGGAGCGGGCCGCTTTGCGATTGCCGCGGGCCAGGGCCAGCTCGACCTGAGCGGCGGCAAAAGCGCCGTACTCGCCGAAGTGCATGCGCTGGCGTGAGAACAAAGGCTTGAGCAGTTCGTCCGCCCGATCCAGCTCGCCCTTGAGGATCAGCACCATGGCCAGGTTCGTGCGGCCGAACAGATAATCCGGGAACCGTTCGTGAATTTGATAGGCCAGCTCTTCGGCCTCCCGCTGGCGCCCTTGCAGTTCATACGCCTTTCCGAGATTGTTGAGCAGTGCGGGATTATTCGGCTCGATTTCCAACGCCTGCTTGAGAAGCGTCTCGCCTTTCACCCCATTGCCGGCGTGCAACGCTTCCAGCGCCGGGCGCAGCAACCGCTCCGTCTTCGGGCTCATCTTCCCCACCGGCTCGCCGTGGATTTCAACGCCCATCAGGAGCACTTCCTGCCATTCGCCGCTGACCCAGAAGCGAGTCATCCCGCCGGGCAGCAATCCGGCCTTGACGACCGGCTCCGAAGCCTGAATGCGCAGCGCATCCGGGCCGTGCTGACTGAGCACGAAATCGCGCAATGCGGAGAGCAACTCGGGAGTCTGCGCCAACGCGGCGGTGCGCAGGGCGAATTCACGCCCCACCGGGTCGCCGCGCTCCAGCAGGATAGGGATCACGACGTTCATCTCCGGGTGCTGGTCGAGGAAGCGTCGCCCGGCGCGCATCATCGCGCTCTCGCTATTGCCAACATACTGGGTCTGCTTGATCAGGTCCTCAATCGTGCTGCGCCGCACCCACTCGTTGATGTTAAATGGCCAGGGCGCGTGACGCTCGCCGACCGGCTGGCGCAAGTCCCGCAGGTTGGACTCAGCCAACTCGAAGCCGGGAGAAATCTCCAGCGCACGTTGCCACAGGCGCTTCGCTTCGCTCTCCTTGCCTGAGCGCAGCGCCGCGATGGCTGCGAGGTGGTAGATCAAAGCGGCGCTCGGCGGGATGTGTTTCTCTCCCGCCGACTCCACTTCGCGCAGCACCTCCAACACACCCGCATCATCGCCCAGATAACTCAAAGCTTCCACCTTCTTGATCCAGACGTCGCCCTCCTGCACATCAATCGCCTTGAGCCGTGCGGCGTATTGCCGGGCCTCATCCAGGCGACCGCGCAGCACCAGGAAGCGCGTGAGGTTGGCGAGCGCGTGAAAGTTCCTTTCATCCCGTTCGAGCACGCGCTCGGCCGTCTCGATGGCCTCCTCGAATTTGCCTTCGGCCAGGGCGATCAAGCTGAGGTTGTTCATCCCAGAGATGAAGTCCGGGCGGCGTTGCAAAAGTTCCTGGAGCTTGGCGCGCGATTCAGCATACTGGCCCTGCTCCAGCAGCACCTGTGCCTCCTCGTGCAGTTCGCCCAACTCAGGAGCGTCGTCGCCGGTGAAACCAACGTCTGCCAACATCTCGCTCACGATGGGCTCAAGCTTGAGGGCAGTCTCCCGCGCATCAGCGGCGCGCTCGTGTTCCGGCCAGCGCTCGCAGAAATGGCGGAAAGTCCGCAGCGCCAGCGCCGGCCGCTGGTTGGCGAGGTAGGCGCCGGCCAGCGAGATGGTCAGGTCGGCGTTGTCAGGCTCAAGTCGGATGAGCCTGGCAGCGGCGCGCTGCACGCCGGCCAGATCATTCAATGAGAGATTTTCATTGTAGAGATTGGTCAGAATCTCGACGCGGTTCGGGTAACGCTGGTCGAGTTCATCCAGGACGGCCCGCGCTTCCACGTGGCGACCGCGCTTCGATAATCGTTCGGCCTCGGCTAGCCCGTGCATCACCGGACGCGGCAGCCCGCCGACGAGGATCGGTTTCGGACGGCGAATTTTCTTTTTCGACATAGTTCACTCCGAGAGGAATTGCCCTAACTCCGCTTCTGCCGGCAGCGCGGCGCGCGCGCCCAGCTCACGGCATTTGAGCGCCGCGACCGCATTCGCCACCCGCATCGTCTCTTCCACACTCAGCCCTTTCACCAACCCATAAATGAAGCCGGCGCGGAAAGCATCGCCCGCCCCCGTCGTATCGCGGCAGACCGGCGGGCGAAAAGCCGGCGAGGCGATGAATGCTTCTTCGACATAGGCGAGCGCCCCGCGTGCCCCTTGCGTCATCGCGACCAGGTAGCAGCCGAAGCGCTCGTGCAGTTGCTTGAGCGCCGCGCGCTCGTCCATCACGCCCGACAATTCGGCAGCCAGCCCTTGCGACATGATCAGGAAGTCGACGAGCGGGAGCAACTCATCGATCCCTTTGTAGACCGTGTCGAGGTCAATCGTCACGGCCAGGCCTGCTTCGTGCGCCCACCGCGCGGCCTGGATGGCGGCCAGGGTGTCGTAGCCGTCGAGGTGCAAGACGCGGGCGCGGGTGATCGCCTCGCGATGAATCTCGGCGGGCGAGATGCGCGTGCCTTCGTCGTGGTGCCAGAGGATCGTGCGCTCGCCGGAGAACTGCTCGATGATGATCACGGCGCTCTGCGTTCGGGCGCCCGCCGCGACCATCACCCCCGCGCACTCGACGCCCTCAGAAAGGAGCGAGCCGATGAGCAGCCGCCCTTCATAATCGTCGCCGACCTTGCCGAGATAGCTGGTGCGCAGGCCCAGCCGCTGCGCTCCGACCATGGCCGAAGAGACCTGCCCGCCGGCCAGTTGGTGGTGCTCGGTCAGCCGCGTCTTGGTGTTGAAGGAAGGGTAGCGCGGGACGGTGACTAAATGATCGACGGCGTTGAGGCCGAAGCCCACCACGTCGAATTTGCGGTCGTCGTGGGTAAGTTTGATGGCAAAGTTCATAATCGTAACGATGTTCTTGCCAACGGCAAATCAGTGTCCGGTCTGCCGCAGTCTCTAGCTTTCCGGAGTCGCCGGCAGACTTGACCCTCTGCCAGACAGGCGACCGGAAAGAGGCATCACGCCTCTTTCGCAGTCCAACCAAGACGCCTCAAAGCTTCGGCCGTAAAGTAACGAACATTCGGGTCCGAGTGCGATTGCAAAGTCAGCAGGGTCGAGATTGCAGCATCTGCCTCCGGGCCGATCTCCCTCAGTGCGTTGGCAGCCCAACAAAGCGTAAACGAGTCCGCGCCGGTGAGAGCGTCAATCAGCGCCGGAGTTGATGCCGGGCCGATCCGCCCCAGCGCCTCCGCCGCCCTTGCGCAGACCTCCAGGTCAGGGTCATTGAGTGCCCCGCTGAGCACCGGAATAGCAGGCGCTGCGGCCGGGCCGATGCCTCCTAACGCTTCGGCGGCAGAGGCTCGCGTCTCCGGCCTTTCGTCTTGCAGGGCTTCAATCAAAACCGGGACTGCGCCCGCCCCGGCACTTCCAAGCGCACGGAGCGCGGAGGACCTCCACTCTTCACTGTTCAGCAACTCAATCAGCCCAGGAAGAGACGCGGGGCCGACTTGTTCGAGAAATTCCAAGGCGTAAAGCTCGAAGTGGCTACGCATTTCCCTCTCAGGGCTAGTGGCCATCAACTCTTCGACCAGCACGGCTACCGCCTGTGAGCCGAGATGGCTGATCATGCGAACGGCGTTTGAATAAAGCCCGAAAGCATTTTCTTGGCGCAGCAAATGGAAAAGCGAAATAGCGGCGTCAGCCTCCAACCCGATTTTGATCAGGGCCTCAGTGGCCGCCGAGCGGACAAATTCATCTTCGTGAGGGTCGCGCACGATGGCAAGCAGTGTGGGGAGTGCGGGGCGGGCGTCTGAACCCATTTCGCCCAAGGTCTCCGCCGCATTGCGACGAATGTGATCATCCTCGTAATTCAGCAGCCTCACCAGGGAAGGTCCGATTGATAAAAGTAACCGGCGAGGGTTCTCGTCTTTTCTGCGCGCAGAGATTTGCCCCAATGTCAAAGCAGCCCGACACCAAACCCACGCGTCAGCTCGGCGCTCCTTCAGAATGGCAGTCAATACGGGGACGGCGGCCTCGGCTCCAATCCATTCGTGAAAATCCTTACTGCCCAGTAATCCGGCGGCGGCAGTGGAGGCCTTCACGTTCTCTATCTCCCTGACTAACTCGACGAAGGCTTTTCCTTGATCAATTCCAAACTTCCACAAACTGAATGCCGCAATCACGCGCAACTCGGCGCTTTCGTTTTTCAGAGCCTCAGTAAAAAATGGGACGGCCGTGTGCGGGATGGAGTCGAGGCCCCATAAAACAGCCGCTGCCTGAAGGGGAGTCTGACCGTTCCTCAGAGTATCCAGCATCGCGGCCACGACGCGCTGATCCGACTGTCCGATGCGGGCCAGGCTTTCCTGGACTAATCCTGAAACGTTCAATCGCCAGTCCCGATATTCATCGTATTCGAGTCTGAACATTTCCAGCAGCACCGGCGTGGCCTGCTTGAAGGAATTAAAGAATCCTTCGTCTGCCTGCACACATTTCCATAACGCGCACGCGGCTCGACACCGCACGCGGATGTCGGGATCATTCAAAGCCCGACTGGCATTGACGACGACCAAGCGAGCATCAAGCCCGCCCAACCTCAAGCTATCAACGACCGCGCAGCGCGTCTCGGTGTCCAGCGAGCTCATCAATTCAGCGAGTAACGAAGCTCCCTCCGGCGCCCACCTCCCCAGAAAGTTAGCGGCTATCGAGCGGGCGCGGGGATAAGCCTCCCGATCTCTGATGACAGACAGGAGCGCGGCAAGCTTGGGCTGGCTGGCCGCATCTGAGCGAACCGGGGCGACGCTGACGCCTGATGGAGTGATTTGATGGCATAAGCCGTCAGCCCAAAGGTTGATGGAGTAGTCCAGCCGTGGGCCCGCTTCGGCTTCAATCAGACTCAATTCCAGTTCGAGCAATTCGGTATGCTCGATCCCTCCCATCCCCCCGGGGCCTTTCTGATCTGTCGGCAGCCACCAGGAGTAGCACTGCCCACGGATCGCATTTGAGCCGAGGCGTTCGAGCGAAAAGAAGCTGACTCCGTCGCACCAGACTTTTTGATGCGGCCAACTCGGGTCGAGCCGCAGGTGGGCCGGCAGCAGACACCATTCCAGCACCGAGCCTATTTCGGCTTGTCCCCAGTCCTGATCACCCGACTTCAGCGACGGCGGCAAATCATCGTGACGGAGAAACTCCTGCAATGCCTCTCTGAGTCGCTCCTCGCTATACCTGATACTTTCACTGAATCTCTCCATACCTTGCAACGCGCCAGTGGATCGGTGGCGGCGGCGGCCAGTCAATTCTCAAAACCCGGGCTGTAGTTCAACGGCGAGGCCCATCATAGCAGACGGGAAAACAAAGCAGAATCACCACGCCCAACTTTCATCTTTTATGCGCCATCCCCCATAATGGCGCTGCTATGACACTCGATGAGAAGCTCCAGAATCTGCCGATCCAACCCGGCTGCTACCTGCACAAGAGCGCCAAGGGCGAGATCATCTACGTCGGCAAGGCCAAGAATCTGCGCAACCGCGTGCGCCAGTATTTCCAAAGCTCGCGGGCGATGGACGCCAAGACGCAAGAGCTGGTCTCGCGCATCGCCGACTTCGAGTTCATCATCACGGACACCGAGGTCGAGGCGCTGGTCTTGGAGTCGAACCTGATCAAGCTGCACAAGCCGCGCTACAACGTCCTCTTGAAGGACGACAAGCAGTACCCGCACATCAAGCTCACGGTCGAGGAAGCCTTCCCGCGCATCTTCAAGGTCCGCCGTTTGGAGAAAGACGGAGCCGCGTACTTCGGGCCTTACCTGCCGGCTTCGCTCGCCGACAAGACGGTGGCGCTCGTCAACCGCGAATTCCAGTTGCGCACCTGTTCCGACGAGGTCTACGAGATCTACAAGCGCGCGGGGCGGCCCTGCATGGAGTATCAGATCAAGCGCTGCCTCGGGCCGTGCCAGAAAGATTTGTGCACGCCCGAGCAGTACCGCGAGGCCGTGGGCGACGTACGCCTGCTGCTCGAAGGCAAGGACAAGGAATTGGCCGCGCATCTGGAGGCGCGCATGCTCAGGGCTTCGGACGAACTGAGATTTGAGCAGGCGGCGAAGTACCGCGATCTGCTCCGCACGGTCCGCGCCCTCGGCGAGCAGCAGAAGATGATGACCTCGCCCGACCAGGACATCGACATCTTCGGCTACTACCGCGAGGGGCCGCAGCTCGCGCTCGGGCTCTTCACCATGCGCGAGGGCAAGATCGTCGGACGGCGGGAGTTTTATTGGGAGGACTTGCCGCCCGAAGGCCCGGATGCCGGCTTTGATCCCGGCGAGTTCTTGGGCGAAGTGCTGGAGCAGTATTACACGATCGGCAACTACGTGCCGCTGGAAATTCACGTCCCGGTGGATTGGGCCGACCGCGAGCTGCTCGAGCAGGCCTTGACGGAAAAGCGCGGGCGGCGCGTCCACATCCTCGACCCGCAGCGCGGCCGGAAGCGCGAGCTGATCGACCTGGTGGAGAAGAATGCGAAGCTCGGCTTCGAGCAGCGCTTCCGCGTGATCAAGCCCGACCTGACGCGCGTGCTCGCGGAGTTGCAAGAGACGCTCGCCCTGCCCCGCTACCCGCGCCGCATCGAGTCCTTCGACATCTCGCACATCCAGGGCTCGGAGAATGTCGGGGCCATGGTCGTCTGCGAAGACGGGGCGATGAAGAAGGCAGACTACCGCAAGTTCATCATCAAAACCGTGGAGGGCGCCGACGATTTCGCCTCGATGAACGAAGTGGTGGGGCGCCGCTACGCGCGGCTGCTGAAAGAAGAGAAGCCGCTGCCTGACCTGGTCTTCATCGACGGCGGCAAGGGCCAGCTCTCGGCCGCCGCGACCGCGCTCCACGCGCTCGGCCTCGGCCCGCTGCCCTTAGTCGGCATCGTCAAGCCGCGGGGGCGGCACGAGGAGATCAGCCATCTGCTGGTCAAGGGGCGCGAGGATGAGCCCGTCGTCCTGGAGAAGACCTCGCCCGTGCTGCGCCTGGTACAGATGATCCGCGACGAGACGCACCGCTTCGCCGTCACCTATCACCGCCGCCGGCGGGCGATGCGCGACTTCAGTTCAGAGTTGACCGCGATTCCCGGCGTCGGCGAGAAGCTGCGGGAGCGCTTGCTGCGCAACTTCGGCAGCCTCAAGCGCGTCGCGGAAGCGAGCGTCGCCGAACTCAAGCCGTTCGTCGGACAGAAGCAGGCCGAGCGCATCGTCGCCCACTTTCATGAAAGAATGAAGGATGAAGGATGAGATGGAGAGGGTACGTAGAACGCCTGCGGCTGTTGGCGCCGAGGTGAGCTCGAAGTTCACAACTCTCCACCAACTCCCCACTCACGATACAGACTTTGATCGCGTGCCTCAGATTCAGGGGTGGGAGCCGGCCGATATTTGACTAGCCGCTTCCGCTTATCGGATGATCGCTTGCCTCACGGCGCCAGGTTTATGCGCCGCAGCAGGTCGGTGAAGCGCGGGTCTCCAGCGCAGGCCAGCGGCGAGTAACAGACAGGGCCAGATGCCTCCCCACTGATGATCATGCCAGCAATTCTCAATTTGGCTTGATTTACACTGGCGCAGCAAGATTTGGGCTGGCGATTGTGGGACAAGATGCCATCTTGTCCTACCCTTTGCCAGGCAACTGCCGCCACACTGAGAATTGCTGTGATCATGCTCAGCCAACCTGAAGGCGCTGCGCCATCACACCTTCCACGAGAAAAAGAGCGCGTCTCCGCTCTTCACTGCCAACCCCGGGCTCATCCAACCTTATGACCCAGGAAAGGCCAGGCGCGCGAGCCGGGCGATCAACTCGGCCAGGTAGCGTCGCAGCGCCTCGGTCGAGACGCCTCCGGGTGGGATCAGGTCGTCACCCAACTCGATCTGGCTGAGGACCCAACTCAGTTGCGCGGGCGTCAACCCGGTGTCCTTCAAGGCGGCGGCCGGGAGTGCGTCTTCAACTCGGTAGCCAGCCAGCTCGAGCGCCCGCACGTCGACCAGGTCGCGGATTTCGGCCCTCGCCAGCAGCGTGCACAGCTTGTTGGCGAGAATTTCCTCCGGCGGATCAACCCGAATACCGTTCACGACCGGCTTGTCGGGCACCCGCTGCGCGACGCGCTCACGCACCAAGTCGATCACCACGGCTTCCGCCCCGCGGCGCAGGAGCAGGCGGCGGAAGTCAGGGGCCGTCTGGATCGCTTCGAGTGACGCTCCACCTTGCCGAGCCACTTCAGCCGCGATGGCGGAGCCCTCATCGAGCGCATCACTGAGCGTAAACAGGTCGAGGTCGTGGGTCTCGCGGTGGCCGAGATGGAAACCCGCGAGGGCGGCGCCCCCGGTCAAAAAGAACCGGCCTTCGCGCCGGAAGAAGGCGGCCAGGAACTCTTGTTGCAGGGCGCTGAGTTTGTTACTTGCCAATCAGTCCCCCTTGCCGCCAACGCGCCAGGAGAAACTCCCAGAACTCCCGGCGCCGCCCGAGGTGACGCGAGAGGGCGGGCCAGCGGCGCCAGACTTCCTCCGGCGAGGTGAACTGCCAGACATCCGTGTCGCGAGCTTCACGCAGCACCTTGGCCAGCAGCCGGGTCTGCTCCGCGGGCGAGGCCTCTTTCAGGCGCCGCCGGAACTCCGCCACCGTCATCGGCTCGTCCCACAGGAAGTAGGGGACACCCGCGGGATCATTCAGGTCTGTGGAAAGAGAAACGCTCACCGCCACCTCCGATGATCATCTGTCAGGATGCAACTGGATAGGTAGAGCATAGTTTGTTGTCCTCACCTTCGCAAGCCTCAACCAGAGGAACCCTGCCTTGTGCCCACGCTGAGAGGTGCGCGACGGTGATCGTTTACCTCATGGCGCCAGATTCAGGCGCTGGAGCAGGACTTTGAACCGCGGGTCTGAGCGCAGACTGTCGAAGAACGGATCGACTTTGAGGTTGATCAGATCCGTATTCCGCATCTGATAGGCTCTTTCCAACTCAGCGATTGCTTGGTCCTTCTCCCCCAGCCCGGCATAGACGAGGGCCAGGTAGTACTCCGAGCCCTGCCCGCGTCCGGCTTGCTCCCGCAACTCGGCCAGTACCTTTTGCGCTTCCTCCCGCTGGCCAGCCTTTGTATAAGCATATCCAAGCGAGGCTAAAGTCACCGGCCACTCATTCAGCGACCTTGCCTTGCGCAAGGCGGCGATGGCCTCCTCAGACATCCCGTTTTGCGCATAAGCAAAGCCGAGATTGAGGTAGGCATTCGAGAAGTCGGGATTCAAGGCCACGATCCGACGGAGTTGCACGATCGCCTGATCGTACTGGCGCGCGAAATAGACCGGCAGAGCCGTCCCGACGTGAAAATAGGGCGAGAGCGGATCCAGTTCGCGCGCGCGATCCATCTCCCTCTGGGCATCGGCAAATCGCCCCATATCGACCAGGAAAATTCCATAGAGATTATGGGCCGAGGCATAGCCAGGGTTGAGTTCCAGCGCCCGCTTGTATTCTCGTTCAGCCTCTGCCCACTCCTAATCATATTGGAACTTGATCCCCGCCAGCGCGTCGTGGGCCTCGGCTAGCGTCTCATCCAGCTCCAGGGCCTTCTGCGCCGCCGCGCGCGCCATCGGGATCGCCTCCTTTGAGGGCACGAGGAGTTATCTGCGAGATAGACGTAAGCATCAGCCATGCCGGCATAAGCAAGTGCGTAGTTCGGGTCGAGCCCAATCGCTTGCTTGAAGTACTCGAGGGCCTGCTTCAATCCCCCTTCGTCGGCTTTATACAAGTAGGAGTGGCCTTTGAGGTAGAGTTGATGAGCCTCGATGTTCGTCGTCTGGCGTTTCGCCAGGCGCTGCCGCTCTCCGCCGCTCAGCTTCAAGCGCAAGCTCTCGGAGATGTGGCGGGCGATCTCTTCCTGGATGGCGAGAATGTTGGGATGCGAGAGCGCGGCCACGGCCTTCGCTTCCCGCTCAAAGCGCCGCAGCGCCTCCGGGTTGGCCGCCAGTTGCGGCGGGAGGATCTTGACTGCGACTTCACGCTCCAGGTGCGTGTCCTTGGCCCGATAGACCTCTCCCATCCCGCCCGCTCCCAGCAAGCTCAGGAGCTGATAGCGGCCCAGTCTCCGCCCGACGGTGGTCGCCGCTGGTGGCTCGGCCAAGAGGTCGGCCGCGATGTCGTCCGGCGTCGCCTCAATGAAGCTGCCCGCTTGCGCCTCCGCGGCAAGCAGCGAGGCCACCTCTTGGCGCAACGCCTCATCCCCGGCACAGGTTTGATCGAGAAAAGCCGCCCGCTCGATAGGGGCCAGTGCCAGGGCCGCGTGATAGAGCTGATTGATCTGCTCGAAGCGTTCAGGCGTCATCACTCTCACTCCGGCTCAGGGCCCGATGGAGCCAGGCTTTGGCGATGCTCCAGTCGCGCATGACCGTGACCGGCGAGACTTTCAGGACCTCGGCCGTCTCCTCCACGCTGAGGCCCCCGAAGTATCGCAGCTCCACCACCTGACTTTGCCGCCGGGCCACTTGAGCCAGCGCCGTGAGCGCATCATCGAGGGCGACCAACTCCGCGGCCCGCTCCTGCGAGACGACGGCCGCTTCCTCCAGTGAGACGGCCTGCGCTCCGCCCCCCGCGCTTCGCGTACTGACGCGACCGGGCGTGATCGACCAGAATCTGGCGCATGGCCTGGGCGGCGACGGCAAAGAAGTGGGCGCGGTTCTGCCAGTGCTTCTCCGTTTGATCAGCCAGCTTGAGGTAGGCCTCGTGGATGAGCGCCGTGGTTTGCAGCGTGTGGCCGGGGTGTTGGCGGCTCATGTAACGCTGGGCCATGCGGCGCATCTCGGCATAGACCAGCGGCAGCAACTGATCGAGGGCCGCCTGATCGCCGCGGCCCCAGGCGCGGAGCAACTGCGTGACTTCTTGTGGCGAGGGTGTGGCCATCAAGCCCCCTAGTGATGCCAAGCTCAACTGCGGATGGGGCGGATTATACCACCGCCGGAGGAATTTGCCCCATCAGATCCTCCGCCCGAAGAAATAATTCGACCTGTGCGGACGGATCAGGACCGCGAGCGGGAGCGAGCGTGGCTTCCGCAAGGAACTGCTCGGGGACTACGCTCGCTCCCGCTCGCGGTCCTGACTCGCAGAGCGTCCGCCCGAAGAAATATTTCCCGCCATGATAGTTCTCAGCCGCAGATCTCGTTTCTATAGGTGAGGGCAAAAATGATGGCTCTCAAGCGTGGGGAGCAGATGGTCAGGCGACCAGGGCCACCCACATCGAAATCGGCGGAGGGTGAGCAAGCCCGTCGCCACCAATGCCCTCTGCGGAGGGCGCGAAAGGAGATTTGATGTCAACCGTATATTGTGAAGAGATCGAACTGCGCGTCGAAGAGTTGGAAGAGGTGATCGCTCCGGGTCTTGGCAACAACCACAACGAGACGCTCGTCGTTGAGCTGAGCGTGGAGGAGTTGGAAGAGGTGATCGCTCCGGGTCTTCAGAACAATCACAACGAGACGTTCGTCAGCGACACCGTGGAGCTGAGCGTCGAAGAGTTGGAAGAGATGATCGCTCCGGGTATTCAGACTAACCACAACGAGACGTTGACGGTGGACCTGGAGGTCGAAGAGCTGGAGGCCGTGGCCGCTCCGGTGATCGTCGTCACCAGCTACTAAGCGGCCGGGCCGCCCGCTCCTCGCCACAGCAACCCGGCGGCCGTGGGGTGACCCAACCGGGTGACCCGACGGTCGCCGCAGAGTTTCATCGACTGCTCGTCAGCCTGCGTCTGCGTGGCTGTTCATTGCGCTCCTTGCTGCCTCCGGGGCCGCGCTGTCGGCCCCCTTTTTTTCATCTCGGTTCAGGCGCCAGGGCAGCTCAGCCTCGCGGTCGCCACTCCTGGTCGGGAGCCAGACTAAGCAGGGCTCAGCTTCAGGCAGGATGTTTGATCTCGTAAGAGTGCGGCGGCGCCAGTAGAGCCACGGTCTGGTGGGGATAATCGTAAATGACGCTGAAATTGTTGGTCACGTCGCGGCCCAGGACCGACAGATCAGCGCTTTCATATTCGAGAAAGACACCGAACGGCCCGCGCACTGTGATCACTTGGCCACCGTCTCTTTTGAATCCGATGACTGTTTCCACGGTAATTGAGCTGGCCTGCCCGCCCACACCTGAGAGCAGGATCCGCTCCGGGCGGCTGACAGCCAGAACCTGAAGCCGGTTGAGAAACTGCGCGCTGAAGACTGTGCGGTCGGCGCCCGCATCAAGCAGGAAAGGGACTTCGATCAACTGCCCATCGGCGGCCTGCACAAAGCCCGGGACGATGGGTCTGATTGCTCCATCATCACAGAGCGCCCACTGGCCGTTGACACGCATAGATGCGGCTCCGCTTTTCTTTCGGGATGTAGCGCACGTGCGGTAGCTCGTCGGGATATTTTTCACGGGCGAGGCGCTCAACCTCTTCAGGTGCATCCGCGACAAACAACTCCCCGCCAGCAGCCGCGACGAACCGACCACGATAGCGCTCGAAAACCCCCAACTCCTGGGCGTGATCACTGAACCACTGAAGGTTGCGCTCCGCCTGCTCAAACAGTCGCGCCAGTTCCGGCGTCATTTCATGCTCTTCAATAATGACTGGCTTGTTCATACCCAGATGATACTCAGTGGCGTGTGATGGGTCAATCCGGTGGCTGGTCGCTTCATTAGGAGGCCCAACTCGAATCAGAGTTTTTCCCTGGCTGGCCCGCTGCGCCTTCGACTAAGATAAGAGATCGCGTCGGAATGATCGCCCCTCTTGCCGCTCACCAAGCAACCTCCTGGGCGTCAGCTTCAGATCGCCGGCCGGCGCGCCGCCCACGGTTTCGCCCTCTCAAGCTGCGCCGCCAGACGAAACAGCGTCGCCTCGTCACCGAACCGGGCCGAGAACATCACCCCGACCGGCAAGCCATCCGGCGTCCAAGCGAGCGGCACCGACATCGACGGCTGCCCCGTCACGTTGTAGAGCGCCGTGTAGGGGCCGAACTCCGTGATCTCTTTCGTGAACACCTGCATGTTCTCGGGCGACAACCTCAACACTCCGAGCGGCACTGGCGGCTTGGCCAAGGTCGGACTCAGGATCAGGTCATAGCTCTGCTGAAACCTGGCCATCGCCAAACCGATTTGATGTGTGGTGGCGATGGCGCGCGAGTAAGCGATCACGTCCACTCTGCGCCCTTGCTGGCTCATGGCCCAGGTCACCGGCTCGACGTCTTTCTCCGCCACCGCGCGGCCGAGCGTCTTGGCGGCGTCCTCAAGCGTCCTGGCAATCGAGACATTGATCACATTGAGAAACGCTTCGCGCATGAGGGCATTGTCAACCGGCAGCTTCTGCTCTTCGACTCGGTGGCCGCGGCACTCGCATAACTTCGCGGTTTCGACCGCGGCGCTTCTGCAGGCGGGGTCGAGCGGCGTCCCGCCCGGGGTTTCAGTGACGAGCGCCATTCGCAGTTGGCCCGGAGCGAGACGCGTCTCACTCAAGAACGGCCGTGACGGCGATGGTGAGAAGAACGGTGAGCCGAGTTCGGCGCCCGCCGTCGCGTCGAGCAGCGCCGCCGAGTCGCGCACTGAAACCGTCACCACGTGATGGCACGAGAACCCGTTCCAGCCTTCGAACTGAGTGGGTCCCAGCGGCACGCGGCCACGCGTCGGCTTGAGCCCGAACAAGCCGCAGCATGAAGCTGGAATCCGAATCGAACCTCCGCCGTCGCTTGAGTGCGCGGCGGGCAGCAGGCGGCTGGCCACGGCGGCGGCCGATCCCCCTGATGAGCCGCCACTCGTTCGTTCCAGATTCCAGGGGTTGCGCGTCTGGCCGTAGAGCGCCGATTCGGTCGTGGTCGTCAAGCCAAGTTCGGGCGAAGCGGTCTTGCCGAAGATGACCAGGCCAGCTTGTTTGTAACGAGCCACCAGCGTGCTGTCGAAATCGGCGACCGCATCTTTCCAGACTCGGCTGCCGGCCGAGGTGATAGTCCCGCTCAGATATTGGCCCAAATCTTTCAAGGCGAAAGGCACGCCGCTCAATGGGCCGTTGGGCAATCCCTGTTTGATCTGCGCTTCCGCCTTGTCGAAGAAGAGCTGACAAAAGGCATTCAGCTTGGGATTGACGGCTTCGACTCTGTGGCGAACCGCGTGGAGCAACTCGAGCGGCGTGATCTGCTTTTTGGCAATCAGTTCAGCCAGACCGAGCGCATCGTGCCGGTCATACTCGGCGGCTAAACCCGACAGGCTGCCAAGCGCCAGACCGGCGCTCGCGGCGGCGGTGCTTTTGATCATCTCGCGGCGATCCATCTTCATCGCTGAAGCTCCTTTCAAGATCAGCCAGGCTACTACCTGATAGCTCAACGGATCTTTATAGCGGTTTTCAGTTGAGTGAGTAAGGTGACGACGAGTGTTCAGAGTACCGACTTTAGTCGGGCTTTACGGTCGCGAACAGCAAAGCCCGACTAAAGTCGGTACTCTGAACACTCGCCCCCGAACCTTGAGATTGCTTCACACGCCTCTGAAAAACGCTGTAAGGGCGAACTCTATCATGCCGAGACGAGAGTTAAAAGGGACTGCGGCTTCACCACTGTCAAGAAGTGTCAACGCTTTGATTATTGCCGGCACCCGCGAACAATTGTAAAGCATTGTCAAGCCCCGCTGACAAATCTCTACAAACCTCTCGCCGGCCATTCACGTCTTGATGGATGTAGGAGAACTTGACGAGCGGCGGCATCCGTAAGCGAAATGACTTCACCCTCACGACTAAAGAGCAGTGGGAACTCTCAGAGGATGGCAAAGTGCTCAAGGTCAAGCGCACGATCGAGACCCCGATGGGGTCACAAGAGGCCACGCTGACTTTCAATAAGCAGTAGGCGGCAATACCCGTTACTGAGTAGGTAAGACTAGTCTCCTGGGGAGCAGTGTGCGCTTTTGGGATAGGCTGTCCCATAATCGCGACGACCGGTGAACAGCAAAGTTATCAACCCACAGCCTTGCCTCTGACTCTGCGTACGAGCCCAACCGCCGCTGCCCTGATCTTCTTTGCCGGCTAAGATCCGTCTCTTCGCTCGTCCTATTCTTTACATTCATCAGTCTTCTGATTACTATGCGCGAATGCGGATCAAGCTCATCTCGGTGGGCAAAACGATCAGAGGTCTGGACTGGGAGATCGCCTTGATCTCAGCTCCACAGAATCTGGCGCGGCTGGAAAAATACGAGCTGGAAAAATACTAGGAGGAAAGTAATGAAAGCCATCGTAATAGTGACCCTCTTTGTCGGGTTAGCGGCACTGGGTCGGGCCCAGCAGCCGCCGGCAGGCAATCCGCCCCGAACCCAGGGGGGACGTGGCGGCGGCGGATTCGGATTCGGCGGCCCCCAGTTCGATCAAGCCGCCGTGGATCGTGGACAACAGATTTTTGTCGCGCAATGCGGCTTTTGCCACGGCAGTAATGCGACCGGTGGCCAGTCCGGACCCGACCTGATCCGTTCGGTCATGGTCATGGGCGACGAAGGCGGCCAGCAACTCGGTGAATTCCTGAAGGTCGGCCGCCCCGACAAGGGCATGCCCAAGTTCGATTTGAGCCAGCAGCAGATCACGGATATCGCGACCTTCTTGCACCAGCGGATCGCGGCGGCGGCCAACCGTGGCGGCTACAAGATCCTCAACATTCTGGTCGGTGACGCCAAGGCGGGCGAGGCATTTTTCAATGGCGCCGGCAAGTGCAACACCTGCCACTCGGTCACCGGCGATTTGAAGGGCATCGGCGCCAAATACGATCCGGTCACGCTGCAGGGCCGGATCGTCATGCCCCGCGGACGTGGCGGTTTCGGCCCCGGCCGTGGCCGTGGGATGGGCGAGCCCCAAAGGTCTCTGCCGACCGTGACGGTCACGCTCCCCTCAGGGGAGTCCTTCTCCGGCGTGCCGGTGCGGATCACCGATTTTGATGTCACGCTGCGCGACGCTTCCGGCGTGCTTCGTTCCTTCACGCGCGATGGCGACACTCCCAAGGTGGAGGTGAAGGACCCGCTACAGGCGCATGTTGACATGCTGGCCAAGTGGAAGGATTCCGACATTCACAATCTGACGGCTTACCTGGTGACACTGAAATGAAGATCAAAAAATACTTGCTGACCTCTGGCTTCGCGCTCCTGTTCGTGCCCTTCGCCCTTTTTGGGCAGGGGCCGCTCGACCCATCTTTGCTGCTGAAACCCGCGACCGATGCCTGGCCGACCTACCACGGTGACTACTCCGGCCGGCACTACAGCCCGCTCAAACAGATCAACGCCTCCAACGTCAAGGGCCTGACCCTGGCTTGGATCTATCGCGCGAATTTGAGCCCGACCGGCGCGATCATTGGCGGGGAGGGGCCGGAATCCGCGCTCGCCGGCGGTGCCGGTAACGAATTCGGCGGCCCCAGCATCAAGGCCATGCCGCTGATGGTCAACGGTGTGCTGTACTTCGCCATGCCGGACCACGCCTATGCCGTCGATGCCCGGACGGGCCGGCAGATCTGGCATTACGTCTGGAAGACCCGCGGCGGCATTCACATCGGCAACCGCGGCATGGGCATGTACGGCAACTGGCTGTTCTTCGAAACGCCGGATAACTACGTCGTCTCGCTCGACGCCCGGACCGGCAAAGAACGATGGCACAAGTTGATCGCCGACGTGAAGCAAGAATACTTCTCCACTCCCGCGCCACTCGTCATCCGCAACCATGTGATCATCGGCATGGGCGGCGACTCACTGGATGTTCCGGGGTGGCTCGAATCGCGCGATCCGGAGACCGGCGAGATTCAGTGGAAATGGTACACGACGCCGCGGAAGGGTGAGCCCGGTTTTGAGACCTGGCCGGATGAGTATTCGGCGGCGCACGGTGGGGGGATGCCCTGGCAGCCGCCGACCTACGATCCTGAACTGAACCTGCTCTACGTGCCCACCGGCAACCCGAACCCGGTGATGGCCGGCCAGAGCCGCAACGGCGACAACCTGTGGACGGCGTCGATTGTGGCGTTGAATCCGGACACCGGGAAGATGGTGTGGTACTTCCAGTGTTCGCCGCACGACACGCACGATTGGGATGCCACCCAGGTGCCGGTGCTCTTCGATGGCCAGGTCAACGGGCAACCGCGCAAGCTGCTGGCGCAGGCCTGCCGCAACGGCTTCTTCTTCGTGCTGGATCGGACCAACGGCAAGAACCTCCTGTCGCGGCCGTTCATCGAATCGTTGAATTGGCATAAGGGCGTCGATGCCAAGGGGCAGCCGATTCGCGATCCAGAGAAGGATCCCCAGATAGCGGGTGTTTTGGTCTCGCCGTCTTCGGACGGCGCCACAAACTGGCCGGCCCCCAGCTTCAATCCCGACACCGGTCTCTTCTATGTGGGCACGTCGCAGTCCTACGCCATGTTCTACCTGACCGACACCGACCCGCATCCACAAGGCTACGGCGCCGCCGAGCGTGGCGTCGGGGGCTTGGGGAGCTACTTGAGGGCGATTGACTACCAGACGGGAAAGGTTGTTTGGAAGCACTCGACGCTGGGCGGCGCTCAAGGTCTGCTGAGCACTGCGGGCGGACTGCTGTTCGGCAGCGACGGGGCGGGCAATTTTGTGGCTTACGATCCGATGAGCGGAAAGCCGCTGTGGCATGCCGGGCTAACGGCGAATCCCAGCAACGCGCCCGAGACGTATCTGTTGGATGGCCGCCAGTACGTCGTGGTCGGCGCGGGCGACAGTCTCTACGCATTCGTCCTTCAGCAGTAAAACGGGAAAGAATCGCATGACGATTAAGGACACGTGGCTTGTTTTCTCCGTGCTGCTGATGGCGCTCCTGGCGGGTTGCGGCGGTCCCAATAAGGAACCGTCTACCGGACCGTCTTACCGCGTCTACGTGAGCAACGAAGCCTCAGGCGACCTGACAGTAATTGATCCGGTCAAGCTGGAAGCGCTCGCGACGCTGCCGCTCGGCAAGCGTGCGCGAGGGATTCATCCCAGCCCGGATGGGAAGCTGATCTTCGTGGCGCTGAGCGGCTCGCCATTCGCCCCTCCGGGCGTGGATGAGAGCACCTTGCCGCCGCCCGACAAGAGCGCCGACGGCATCGGCGTTTTCGACGTGGCGCAGAACAAGATGCTGCGCAAAGTCCCTGGGGGATCAGACCCGGAGCAGTTCGCTGTCAGCCAGGACGGCAAGCTGCTCTACGTCTCCAATGAGGACGCGGGCGTCGTCAGCTTCGTGGATCCGGCCGGAGGCCAGGTCCTGAACACGCTCCCCACAGGCGAGGAGCCGGAGGGAGTGGCGCTGACCCCTGATGGTAAGTTCGTCTACGTGACGTCGGAGGACGCGGGCGCGGTGACGGTGGTGGATGCCGGGGCGGCAAAGGTGGTCAAGACGATCAAGGTCGGGCGGCGGCCTCGTAATATTGCCTTCCTTCCCGACGGGTCGCGCGCCTATGTCACCAATGAGAACGACGCCTCGCTGACCGTGATCGACACGGCGAAGCTTGAGGCGACGCACAACATTCCCTTGGGCGCAGGCCTGAAGCCGATGGGCATGGCGATGTCCCGGGACGGCTCGCGGCTCTACGTCAGCACCGGACGCGGCAAGAAGCTGGTGATTCTAGAACCGGCGACGGAAAGCATCCTGGCTGCTTTCGAGGTAGGCGAGCGTCCCTGGGGGATCGCGCTCTCGCCGGATGAGAAGCTGCTGTTTACCGCGAACGGGCCGTCGGGCGACGTCTCGGTCGTGGACGTGGGCACGCGGACGGTAATCAAGAAGATCAAGGTGGGCGACCGGCCGTGGGGAGTGATCACGCTGAATCAGTGAGCGGCGTCTTCGCTTGCGCAGGGCGTGGCGGGATAAGTGCGTGCGATCTAAAATCGGCGACGAGAGCCTAAAGAGTTTGCGCCGGATTGCCATGACGCTCACGCAGTCGGGTCGGTTGCCCCCTCACAGCCTACTGCCAGCTAATCTCCGAGATCGTCGTGTCGTCGTAGCGCGTGCCCCGATACACCTCCTCAATGATCAGCTTCAGAGAGCTGGTGCGGACCGGAGGGTTCAGCCAGATCCTCTGCCGGCGCATTTCGTCGGCGAATGGCGCAGACACGGCCGTCCCGTCCGAAAATACCAGCGTCACTCGCTTGAGTCGATTATTGTTGTAAAAGGTCTCTTCGCTCTTCCCGTAGCCCGGATAGACTTCGACCGACTGGACCAGGCGCGGGCTGAAGGTGAACCGGATCCATTCTCCGATCCCTGGCCCAGGGACGCCTTCCGCCCAGGCGGTGTCAAGCCGTCCATCAAGTGTATTGTTGGCCGCGTACCTGCTCGCCGGAGTTAAAGCGCTGGAGGCTTCTGCGCGCGTGCCGATCAAGCTCTCCGTTCCTTTTTCCGCCGCCTGAATCGAGTTGAGGTTGGCGCGGTCGGCCGACGTCAGGGCTTTATCGCTGTAGTCCAGGCGCGGCTGATACCACGGGCGGCTCTCAAAGTAGCGTCTCAGCTCCGGCGTCTCAAAGGTGCGGCCGTGGCGCGCGTAGGCCACATTGCGGAGCAGCCGAAGGTCGGAGCGCGAGAGGGAGAGCAGATCGTTTTCATTCAGGACCTCACCACGCACCAGCTTGTTTTCGGCACGCTCCATCGCGCTCGATACAGGGAGGGTCGCGCCGTGGTCTTCCTGGTCCGGCTTTCTCGGCGCTTCGGACCTGGCCGCCTCAGGAGGATTGATCCCTCCCTTCCGGCCATCAACTTTGTCCACGGGGGCGGGAGATGGCGCCGGGTGCGATGAAGGAGGCTGATTCTCCTCAGCGCTCGCCCAATGGAGAGGCGCTTCCGGTTGATGGCGGCTGTTCAAGAGCAGCCACGCGCCCACACCGAGGCCTGAGAGGATGATCATCACCGTCACTACCAACCCGACGATGAGACCGAGGTGAGATGAGGCTGGCCGGGTGTCAGCCGGAATGCGCGGCGCCGATGGGAGAGTGCTTGGCGCGGCCCCCGCTGTGGCCTGAGCCGAGACCTGAGTTGGCGTTGGCGGAGCCGGTTGCAGAGGCGGCTCAGAGGTGATTAAGGTCGGCACGAGAGGTGGTGCGGCCGGCCTAACCATCGCGGCTTGAAGTTCGCGGGCGAGCGTCGTGGCATCAGTCGGCCGCGCTTCCGGGTCCTTGGCGAGGGCACGCATGATCACGGCCTCGACCAGGGGCGGGAGGCCGAGTTGCTCCGGCAATGGCGGCGGCGCCTCGGTCAAATGTTTGGCGACCACGCCGGTGGGTGTCGGGGCGAGAAAGGGCGGCGCCCCCGCGAGCACCTCGTAGAGCAAGGCGCCGAGACTGTAGACGTCGGCACGCGCATCGATCTTATCGCCGCGGCATTGCTCGGGCGACATGTAGTAAGGAGTGCCCATGACCGCGCCCGTTTGCGTCAAGGTGTGGTCGGCGGCCAGGTCGCGCAGCTTGGCGAGGCCGAAGTCCACCACTTTGGCCACTTCGTGCCCGGTCTCCGGGTCGGGCGGGAGCACGATGATGTTATCGGGCTTGAGGTCACGATGTACGACCTGATGCCGGTGCGCCGCGCCCACTCCCGCACAGATCTCGCGCATGAGCGAGACGGCGCGCGGCAATTGAAACATCCGCTCGGCCTGCAGGAGCTGGCGCAGCGACCTGCCCGCCACCAGCTCCATGACGATGAAGGCTGGCACGTCCTCCCCCGGCGCCTCGCCGTAATCATAAATCGCGACTACGTTCGGGTGATGGAGCAGGGCGGCGGCGCGCGCCTCGCGGCGGAAGCGTTCAAGTGCCCCTTTCGCGGTGAGGTATTGGGGGTGCAGAATTTTGACCGCCACCTCATCGCCGATATGAGCGCGGCGTGCGCGGTAGACGGCCCCCATGCCGCCAGCGCCGAGGCAGGCGATGAGTTGGTATTTAGCCTCAAGCACACGGCCGATCAGCGGATCGTGAGCAGTGGGATTGGGGGCTTGGCCGGGAGCACTCACCAACTCGGTGTGGGCTGTCGGCGAGACCTGGACGCGCTCACCCTGGGTGATGGCTTGGCCGCAATTGGTGCAAAACCGCAGGTGATCGACTACGACTTGCTGACACTGTGGGCAAACCATCGGCACGCTCCATCTTTACCGCCGGAGAGCTCATGGTCGGGAGTCAACTATCTCCGGGTGGTTGATCTTGGCTGTCCCGCTCCAACAGCCCCTCAGCCGCAGGCACTGGCATGCAAGATCGGGGCGAGAGATCTGGGGAAGCAAGACTGAGCGGAAAGCTTCCCAAGGACAAAGTGAGCTTATGGCGATTGAGGCAGGTAAGTCAAGAAGAGCTTTGGGTAGTGGTCAGAGCGCGACACCCATTTTGCTCTCCCCCATCCGCTGTTGCAGTCTGCACACAATGTGTGCCAGCCAAAATGACCAAGGACAAATAACCAGGGACGGTTGTTATACTTTGCACGGGAGCAAATTGAGCTTTTGGCCAACGAACAGCTCAACACCAAGGGTCAAAGGAGACCGCTTAAAAAGTGCCTGTAACGTATCGCATATTGTTTTTACGCAACGCGACCACCACTACATATGGGGCTGTCACCCGACTTTTTAAGCGGTCTCCTTTGACCCTTTGTGTTGAGAAAGCTCAATTGGTGACCGTCCTCGGTATAGTTGATTGCTGAACCGATCAACCTCGCCCAAAGTAAACTTACTTCACCTGCCCGTACTCCTTCTTCGCTTCAACCAACACCGGCAGATCCGGATCGGCATCCTTCCACAGCGCGAGCAAATCCTGATACGCCTTCCGGCTGGTGGCCGTCTCGCCCGTGAGCGCCGCCGCCCGCGCCAGCCCCAAGTGCGCCAGCGGCCACAGCGCGCCGGTCGGGGTCAGTCCTCGATGATCGAGCATCTTTTGAAATTCGGCCGCCGCTTCTCGTCCGGATCGCTGAGCTAAATATGCCTGGCCGCGAAAGTATTCCGGCCACGAATTACCACCGCTGCCGTAGCGGCTGGCGGCTTGGAGCCCTTGAATAGCCTGCGCCGGGTTGTGGCGTCGGGTTTCGATGGCGGCGCGGATCGCGGGCAGCCAAATCGCCTGGACCAGCGTATCTTTCGGGAACCGCCCGGCGTACTCCTCGCCGAGCGACTGCGCCTGGCCAAGTTCACCACACAGGGCTAAGGCCGCAGCTCCGTTCCATAAGGAAGAGCCGGCATGTGACGCAGCGAGCCCTTTGGCTGCGTCCTCTTGAGCTGGCTGGCACTTGCCCAAAAGAGCATCCGTCAGCGCCTGCGCTGTGGCAATCGTGGCCGCGTTCTCTTTCAAATTACGGCCCTGTGCTAGGAGGAAAGCTCGGCTGGAGAATTCTCGCGCCTGGCGCCACTGCCCCGCGAAGGCCGCCGTCTCGGCTTGCCAAATCAGATGGGCGTACTCCCCCGGCCGCGCGCTCGCCCAATCAAGTTGCCGCTGCATCCCGGCCTCGTCGCCGTTGATCAAGGCGATCGCATAGAGGTCCGCGTGGAAGAAGATGTTATCCAGCTTCTGCTGAACCACCTGCTCATCGATCTCTTTGGCCTCGGCGATCCGGTTGAGCTGCCTGAGGGAAGTCCCCAGGCCCAGATACGGATTGGCGGTATTGGGATTGAGGCGGATGGCCTCGCGATATTCGGCGATGGCTTTTTCGTTTTGCCCAATGGACCGATAGCGCGAGCCAAGATTGTTGTGCGCCGTGTAGCTGCGCGGATAGGTCTGCTTCGCGAGCTCCAGCACTTCGATCGCTTTCTCCACTTCCCCGGTGGCGATGAGGTAGTATTGGTGGGAGATCGCGAATTTCTCCAGCTCGCTGGTGCGCTCCCGCAGCTCGAACGCTTTTTGGGCGAACTGCGCGGCCAGCTCTGACTGGCCCAGATTGTTGTAATTCACCGCCAGCGAGGTGTAGGCGGAGGCGAAGTTGGGGTCCAGCTCGACAGCGCGCTTGGCATACTTGACCGCCTCTTGATAATTGCCCTTATCGTTCTGCTCGCGCGCTAAGCTCCAGGCCTTGAGCGCCTCCAGCGATGAGGTGGTGGCCTGCTGAAGCGGCGCGTCATATTTCTGGATCGAGCTGAGTGATTCCCCGATCTCCTCGCGCAGCTTGGTGGCCGCCTGCCCCAAGACCCGCAGCACCTGTTCCTTGTTCTCGGCTTCGACCTGCTGGCGAGAAATCACATCGCCGGTCTGGGCTTCGATCGCTTCTAAGGTCATCACGTAGTGGCGGCCGAGATTTGAAACCGATCCCGCGAGCAGGGCTTTGAGTCCCCGGCGTTGGCAAATCTCGTGGGCGATCTCTCGCGTCACGCGCTCGTCCGGCGGGCGCCCCATGTAGCGCAGCGTCTCCCGCACGCGCGCGTCCGAGAAAATATTCAAGAACGGGGATTGTCCGAGGTACACCGCGAGCGCCTGCTTGAGCGTGCCGTCAAAGACCGCGTCTCCAGTCGTGTTGACGAAATCCGCCAGCAGGATCGTGTCTTTGTCGGTCAAGACCGGCTGGCGATGGAAATAAAAGAAGAGGGCGGTGGCGGCGACCACGAGCGCGGCCAGGATGATGAGCGTCCCGCGCTTATGGCGCTTGATCTCACCCAGAAGGAGCTTCGCGCTGGAGATCGTGGGGGCGACTGACTGAGTGGCGGAAGGATCAAGGCGAAAGGCGAAAGCTGATCGTTCCGGGTTCTTTTCACTATCACCACTTTCGCTTTCACCCTTTCGCCTTTCGCCTGTTCGATTGGAGCGTTCCAGTCTCGCGGCTAGCTCCCGGTCCTGCTTGAGGTCCTTGAGATCGATCAGCATGTCTTTGACGACTTGATAGCGCTCCTCGCAGTCCTTACGCAGCGCTTTGCTGACGATGCGCTCTAGCTCCTGCGGCACTTCCGTCAAGTAATGGGCCAGCAGCGGGGGCTCCGTTGTCAGGATCGCGGCCAGGACATCGCTGGCCGTTGCTCCCTCGAACGGGGAGCAGCCCGCAATCAGCTCGTAGAGCACGATGCCTAAGCTGAAGATGTCGGTGCGGCCGTCCACCGCCAGCCCCCGCGCCTGCTCCGGCGACATATAGTTGATCGTGCCCATGACGGTTCCCGGGGCAGTCTGGGAGCTGGCGAGGGTCGGCGCGTCAGCGTCGAAGGTCGCGGCGCGGCGCTCAGTCAGCTTGGCCAAACCGAAGTCCAAGACTTTGACCAACCCGTCGGGCCGCACCATGATGTTCTCGGGTTTGATGTCGCGATGCGTAATCCCCGCCGCGTGCGCCGCCTGCAGCGCGCTGGCCACCTGCGCGGCAATCTCCAGCGCCGCACCGAGCTCCAGGCGGGCGCTCGTTATCTGCTGGCGCAAGGTCTGGCCTTCGACGAATTCGGTCGCGATGAAGTGTGTCTCACCGACTTGCCCGATGTCATGAATGGTGATGATGTTCGGATGGTTGAGAGCGGAGGCCGCCCGCGCCTCTTGCGCGAAGCGCCGCACGCGGCCTTTATCTGCGGTGAACTCTTCAGGCAGCAGCTTGAGCGCCACCTTGCGCTCAAGGCGGATGTCTTGGGCCAGATAGACCTCACCCACCCCGCCTCGGCCCAGCAGACCGAGAATCCGGTAATGGCTGATCATCTGACCCACGCGGGACTCGCCTCCGGCTTCGACCAGCAGTTCGGCTGCGTCCTCGAAGGCGGGGGCATCAATAAAGCTCGCGGGCTGCTCGTTGGACGCGAGCAGAGCTTCGACTTCGACTCGCAGGGCCGGGTCTGCGCCGCAGGCGGCGGCGAGAAAAGCCACGCGCTGGCCCGGTTCGAGTTCGAGGGCCGCGAAGAACAGTTTCTCAGCCTGCTTATAACGCTCAGCTTCGGTCATGCTCAGTGGTCAGTGGTCAGTGGTCATTAGTCATTGGTTATTGGCCCAGCACCATGCCCAGTGACTAATGACCACTGACCACTGACGGTTTTTATCGGCTCAACTCGCGGCGCAACCAAGTCCGGGCAAATTTCCAACCCCGCTCGACGGCCGTCACCGAGACGCCGAGCACTGCCGCGGTCTCTTTCACACTCAGGCCGCCGAAATAGCGCAACTCGACGATCCGGCTATGCTGCGGCTCAAGGGAGGACAGCCTCTTTAAGGCGTCATCCAGGAGGAGGAGGTCCACCTCCGGTTGACCGGCGAAACGATCAGCCTGGCTCAGTGAGAGCTTGTAGGCGGAGCCGTCGCGCTTCGCGGCCATGTGCCGGCGGGCCCGGTCGACCAGGATGTGGCGCATGACGTTGGCCGCCAACCCGAAGAACTGCGCCCGGTTCTGCCAACTGGTCGTCTGCTGATCGGCGAGCCGCAGATAAGCTTCGTGGACCAGCGCGGTCGATTGCAAGGTGAGTTGATGCTGCTCGCGGCGGAGATAACTGCTCGCCAGCCGGCGCAGCTCATCATAGACCAGCGGCATCAACTCGTCGAGCGCGGCCTGGTCACCCTCGCTCCACTTGACGAGCAACTGAGTAATCCCCTGTGGCGGCTGCATCGCTAAGCCTTTCCTGCCCGATTTCCGACAACTCAAACGGTGAAGAATACTGCGCAAGCTGGTGGTGGCACGCCGAGTCTAGCAAAAAATCCATCGCGCAACAATTTTTTTGCCCGCCTGACGGGTTTGGCCGAGAAAATACGCTCTACTGGATGAGAGCAGACAAAGCTCCCCGCCGCCCGCAGCAGTGAGGCCGGCGGTTTCGGTTGAATTGCGCCTCGACGCCGGGCCGCCGGGGAAGTGCAGAGAAGAGAGATCGGTGAGGTCTACTATGACATTGACAGCCTTCATTCTGGTCATCAGCGCGGCTTGTTTCCATGCGCTCTGGAATCTGGTCGCCAAGCGCTTATCAGGCAATCTCGGGGCCTTCTGGCTGGGCCTCTGTTTCATCAGCCTGATGCTCGCGCCGTTCGCGCTTTTCGCCGCGCCGCAGGGCTTCAACAGCGCGGGCTTACCTTATATCGCCGCGACCGGCTTCTTCCACGCTCTCTACTTCGGCTCGCTGGGGGCCGCCTATCGGCACGGTGAGATCTCGGTGGTCTATCCCTTGGCCAGGGGCAGCAGCGTGGCCGGGACGGCCGTCATGGCCCCCCTGCTGCTGGGAGAGAGGGTCTCCGCGCTGGGCGCCCTTGGGATCGGCTTGGTCTGTCTGGGCATCCTCGCCCTCGGCTTGTGGGAACTCTTCAAGCAGCAGGCTCATTTCAGTTCGATTCTCCCGGCTCTATTGGTGGGCGCGACCACCACGGCTTACTCGATTGTCGATAAGCGCGGGGTCGGTTATGTCAGCCCGGTCATCTACATTGCGGGGCTCTCCACCTGCGCCGCGCTGTTGCTCGCTCCTTACGTGTTGCTGAAGTGCCGCGAGCAATACCGGCGGGCCTGGCGCGAGAGCAAGCTCGCTTGCCTCGCGATCGGCCTCGGTTCGATGGGCACCTACCTGGTGATCCTCTTTGCCTTCCAATTCGCCAATGCCAGTTATGTCGTCGCCGTGAGAGAGTTCTCGATCGTGGTGGTGGCGTTGCTGGGCACCCTCGTCTTGCGAGAATCGATCAGCTTGCCCAGAGGGTGCTCGATTTTAGTGATTCTGATCGGCGTCTTGTTAGTCAAGATGTCATGACTCTGCTGGAGGTAACTATGCAAACCCTGGAGACAGAAACTCACGCCATGCTCGAAAGACAGATCGACGAGAGCCGCTTGGCCTGGCAGCGCTCTTCTTTCCGCTCGCCGGCAGACTATACCTATCGCCTCAGCGCCGCGACTTTGAGAGACCTCGCGGAGGAGCGCGATGACTCTGATGACTTGAGCGCAGACATCCAAGCCTTTCGCTCCCAATTTCTCACCACGGGCTGCGGCTTGGGGGTGATCGATGGTCTTTCCCCGGAGCGCTTCTCGCCCGCCAGGCAGCGGGCGATTCACTGGCGGATCGCCCGCCTGCTGGGCACCCCGATCCCGCAAAATATCCAGGGCGATACGCTGGTCGAAGTCTGTGATCGGGGGAAAACGATGGAGCAGGGGGGACGCTATCATCAGACCCGCCAGGGAGGGTCCTTACATACTGACAGCCCGCAATGGCGCGCGGCGCCGGATTATCTCGGTCTGCTGTGTCTCAACCAAGCCCGGCGAGGGGGAGAGAGTAAACTGGTGAGCGCTTACAGCATTCATAATCGACTCCGCCGACATGACCCGGAGTTGTTAGAGGTCCTCTATCAACCATTTCACTTTGATAAACGAGGGGAATTTAGAGCCCCGGAGTCGCCCACCACCTGGGTCCCGATCTTTACTTTTGATGGGCGACAATTGCGGTTTAGATACCTGCGTAATTATATCGATGCTGCCTATCAGCGATTGGGCCTGACGCTTTCCCGCCCACAGCAGCAAGCCCTCACCGCGCTCGATGAGATGTTAGAGGATGAGACCTTGACGCTCACGATGGACCTGAAACCAGGTCAGATCCAGTACCTCGATAATCATCGGGTCGTTCACGGCAGAAATGCTTTTCAGAATTATCCCGAGCCAGCCAAGAAAAGGCTCATGGTCCGGGTCTGGATTAGCGCGCACGCCTGAGCCAAATCAGGTCAGGACCGCGAGCGGTAGCGAGCGTGGCTGCCACAATGGATGTTGCGGGAGCCACGCTCGCTACCGCTCGCGGTTCTGATCCGTCGGCACAGGTCGCAATTTTTTTCGCCAACCTGACGGTTTTTCCCCAGAAATACGCTCTACTAGATGGGAGAGGAAAATGGCTGAGCGGCTACGCGGTAAACAGCTTGGCCAGCCGCCTCCCCCACTGGCTGAAATAGAACGACCGGACACAGGACTGCGGCAAGGCCAAGATCTACCGCCTTGGTGCTTGATCTTCAAATCAGGAGAATAATCCCATGCTGACGACTTCGATGACAAAGACCACGCGGCTGAAACGGATGATCGAGAGCCCGGAGCTGAGCTTTCTGATGGAGGCGCACAGCGGGTTGAGCGCCAAGATCGTCGAGGAAGCGGGCTTCGAAGGAATCTGGGCGAGCGGACTGTCGATCGCCGCCTCACTCGGCGTGCGCGACAACAATGAGGCCAGTTGGACGCAGGTGCTGGAGGTGGCCGAGTTCATGAGCGATGCCACGCGGATTCCGATCCTGCTCGACGGTGACACAGGCTACGGGAACTTCAATTCCACGCGCCGGCTCGTGCGCAAGCTCGAACAACGCGGGATCGCCGGAGTCTGCATCGAAGACAAGCTCTTTCCCAAGACCAACAGCTTCATCCGCGGCTCGGCCCAGCCGCTGGCCGAGGTCGAAGAATTCTGCGGCAAGCTCCGCGCCGGGAAAGACGCCCAGCTCGACGATGACTTCGTGATCGTGGCCCGAGTCGAAGCCTTCATCGCCGGTTGGGGATTGGGCGAAGCGCTCCGCCGCGCCGAGGCCTACCGTCAGGCCGGGGCCGACGCGATCCTGATTCACAGTGCGCTGGCCGGTCCAGGCGAGATCCTCGCGTTCAAGCAGGAGTGGGGCAATCGCCTGCCGGTGGTCATTGTGCCGACGAAGTATTACACTACGCCGACCCAGGTCTTCCGTGATGCCGGATTTTCCGTCGTCATCTGGGCCAACCACCTCATGCGTTCAGCGCTCGTCTCCATGCAGGAGACGGCGCGAGAGCTGTTCGCCGAGCAGAGCCTGGTCTCGGTGGAGAGCCGGGTGGCGCCCTTGAGCGAAGTCTTCCGCCTCCAGGGTGAGTCGGAACTCGCGCAAGCCGAGAAGCACTATTTGCCCACCAGTGGACAGACGACTCACTCGCGGGCGCTGGCGGCCAATCGCAGTGAGGGACTTGATTCCACGCCGCCGATTTGGGCGGAGAGTGATTTGTCTTTGCCGAAAGTCAACGGCACCTATCAAGTGGCCTTGGGGAGCGGCATCCAATGATTCAAGCAGCAGACTTCATGCAACAAGCGCAGGAGCTGGGCTTCAACCTCTTCACGGGTGTGCCGTGCTCCTACCTCAAGCCGTTCATCAACTACACGATTGATGCGCCCGATGTGGACTACATCGGGGCGACCAACGAAGGCGATGCGGTGGCCATCGCCAGCGGCGCCGAACTCACCGGGCGACGCGGCCTGGTCATGTTCCAAAACTCCGGCTTCGGCAACGCCGTCAATCCGCTCACGTCGCTCAATGCCATCTTTCGCATCCCGATCCTCGTGCTCGTCACCTGGCGCGGGGAGCCAGGGGGTGAGCCGGACGAGCCGCAACATGAGTTGATGGGGCAGATCACGCCGGAGCTGTTCGAGGTCATCGGGCTGCCCTGGGCTTTCTTTCCGCAGACCGAGGATGAGATCGGGCCGGTGCTGAGGCGGGCCGTCGATGAGATGGATCGCACGCATGTGCCCTTCGGCTTGATTATGAAAGAGGGATCGGTCGCGCCACATCCGTTGCAGACGAAGCTTGAGCCGCGGTCCCTGGCTGGCGCCGCCATCGCTCCCTACGCCTGGCCGGCGGAGTTACCCTCACGGTCCGCAGTGCTGCGCGTCGTCCAACAGAGGACTCGACCCACTGATGCCGTCATCGCCACGACAGGCTATACGGGCCGCGCACTCTACGCGCTCGAAGATCGCCCGAATCAGCTCTACCTGGTCGGCTCGATGGGATGCGCTTCGAGCCTCGGCCTCGGCCTGGCGCTGTCCGAGCCGCAACGACGCGTGATCGTGATCGACGGAGACGGCGCTGCCTTGATGCGACTGGGCGCGTTGGCGACCATCGGTTACGAGCGCCCGGCGAATCTCATTCATCTTTTGCTCGATAATGAAGTACACGAATCGACCGGCGGCCAATCGACGGTCTCGCACTCGGTGGATTTAGCCGCCGTCGCTCAGTCCTGCGGCTATCCGCGGGTGGTCCGCACGGCCTCGCTGGATGAAGTCGCCGCAGTGCTGGATCAGGGCGCGGAGCAACTGACCTTCGTGCACGTCAAGACTCGCCCTGGTGAGGTCAAGAATTTGCCGCGCCCGACCATGAAGCCCTGGCAGGTGGCAGATCGATTCCGCGCGTGGTGGCGCCAGACTTCCATCACGTAGTCACGAATGAATTCGTGACTGGCCAAAGCCAGGTGAAAACGAGTAAGCACAAATCTTCAGACACTGAACGAGGAGAATCACCATGCGCAAACTTGACGGCAAGGTCACTTTGATTACGGGCGCGAGCCGGGGCATCGGCCAGGGCATCGCTCAAGGTTTTGCCGCCGAGGGCGCGGCCTTGATCCTCACGGCCCGCGATGCCAAGCGCTTGACCCGGACGGCTGAGTCATTGGCCAGAGAGGGAACCGAGGTGCTCGCCATCCCGGCTGATGTCACGGATGAGACTCAAGTGCGGCAGTTGTTCCGCCAAGCCCTCGATCGGTTCGGCCGTCTGGATATCCTGGTCAATAATGCCGGGGTCTTTGACGGCGGGCCATTGGAGGAGCTGACGGTCGAGACCTGGGACAAAGTCATGGCGGTCAACCTCCGCGGCCCCTTCCTCTGCACGCGCGAGGCCTTCCGCATCATGAAAGGGCAAGGCGGCGGGCGCATCATCAACCTCGGCTCCACTTCAGCCAAGCGCGTGCGCCCGCACTCGGCGCCCTACAGCACGAGCAAGCACGGGCTGTGGGGTCTGACGCAAGTCACGGCGCTGGAGGGTCGTCAATACGGGATCGCGTGTAGCTGCCTGCATCCGGGCAATACCGAAGTCGAGACTTTGGCTGAAAAGCGCCGCAACTTCACAGAGCCGATGATGAGGGTCGAGGAACTCGTCCAGGCGGCCCTCGCGATGGCGACGCTGCCCCCACACATCAACATGCTCGAAGCTGTCGTGCTGCCACTAGAGCAGCCCTTTCTCGGTCGGGGGTAGCCCGGGCGATTTCGTGAGCGCAACCAAAATCACGATCACTGGTGACCCGGACAAGTCGATGATCAGCACTTCTTATGTCGAGCGCAACAATCTGACGATCCGCATGGCGATGAGGAGATTAACCCGGTTGACGAATGCTTTCAGCAAGCAGTAAGAGAATTTAGACTGGGCCTACGCGCTGCATTTCGCGTATTATAACTTTTGTCGAGTCCATAAAACGTTGCGCGTCACGCCAGCCATGGAGGCGGGGATCACTGATCATGTTTGGGAGTTGAAGGGGTTATTAGCCTAATGAATCACTACCAGAAACTGGCCATTGTCGTTATCCGGGTGTTCAGTTGCTGCCTGATAGCTTACTCTTTCGTGTGCGTCGTTTATTCCCTTCTGTTCGCGCTGATAAGTCGAACACCTCTACCCCCCGGATCTTCTTCTAACACCCTTGCCTTTATAATCGTCGGCGTTACACTGTTTGCGTTGAGCAAGAGGTTAGGCGCTTTTATCGCAAAGGGGCTTTGAAAAGCCAGCAACGCACTATTACCCCACTACCTCGCCGCTCTTCTGTTAACCTTCGGTTTTCTACTTGCTTTACGCTCGTGGAGGCGGTGAGCCAGCAGCGGGAGGAGCAACAAGAGCGGCTGGCCAGACAGGAACGGAAGCAACTGGTGTGAGAATGGGTGAAAGTGCTGGTGCAGAAATCCCCGTTTCATGGTTGTCGTTTCCTTTCCGGGAGTCCGCGCCTGGGCGCAACCTATTTACCTGAACCGGTCCGCGTCACTCGGACGTACTTCACGCCGACTGACTGCCCTTGCGACTCGACCCAGGCTTCGAGTCGTCCGGGCCCTGCCTCGAGGGCGACGCCGTCAAAGGCGCAGGCGGAGGCGCCCTGTTTCACTGCTTGATGAAGAGCCACGCCGCCTAGCTTGAAGTGAACTTCGCTGGGAGTTTTGTTGGGCCATAAGAGGAGTGTGATTTGGTAGGTGCCCGCCTGGGCCACTTGCACTTCCCAGTGCCCTAGTGAATCCGGGGTCCAATCCGCCCGCGGCCCACGCCAGTCCTGGCGCGTTAAGGTCGTAGGGTTCTCGTGCGGCGTGCCCAGTAAAATGCGCGGGGGATCATAGCCCCGCGTCGCCGACACATCGCGAAACCACCCGGCGTAACCCTGGCGCATCTTCGCGACCAGGTCCGAGTGCTCGCCGGCAAGGTCTTGCTGCTCGCCGGGGTCAACGGCCAAATCATACAGCTCTTTTCCGTCCACCAGCTTGAACTGCTGCGAGCGGGCGGCGCTGTTGCGATAAAGCTCAGGTTGATCGCCGCGGTGCCACTGGAAGTACAAAGTCCGGTCGGGCCAGTCAGCCGGCTCCCCGCGCAGCAAGGGCCAGAGGCTTTTCCCGTCGAAGGCGACCCCGGCCGGCGGCTTCACCCCGCAGGCTTCCAGCAGCGTCGGCGCCAGATCGATGTGCGCGGCGATCCGGTCAACTTTGCCGGGCTTGAGCGCCGCGGGCCAACGGACGAAGCACGGGACGCGGATGCCCCCTTCGTAGACGCTGCCCTTGCGGCCCCGCAGGCCGGCGTTGAAGCGCGGCTGCTGGGGGCCGTTGTCCGTCATGAAGATGACGATGGTGTTCTCTGCTAGCCCCAGCCCCTTCAGCTTGGCGAGCAGCCGGCCGACATTCTCATCAATGTTGGTGACCATGCCGTAGACCTTCGCCGTCGTCTCGTCCAGCCCCGCCGCTTTGTAGGGGGCAACGTGGGCGTCGTCTATTTGCAGCGGGGCGTGGGGCGCGTTGGGAGCCAGGTAGGCAAAGAAGGGGCGGTCACGGTTCTCCTCGATGAAGCTGATCGCCGCATTGGTGAAGACGTCGGTGCAATATCCTTGGCGTTGCTCCGCCCTGCCGTTGTGCTGGAGGACCGGGTCGAAGTAGCTGCTGCCGCCCGGCACCGGCGGGTCGGAAGGTTGGCTGATGCCGCCTCCCAGGTGGACCAGCGACTCCTGGAAGCCTTGGTCCATCGGGCGTAGCGGGTAATTGTCGCCTAAATGCCATTTGCCAAAAATTCCGGTGCGGTAACCGGCGCCGGCCAGCATCTCGGCCAGCGTGACTTCCTCCGGGTACATCAGGGCCCGGCCGAGGTAAGTATCGACCACGCCGGTGCGGTAGTTGTAACGGCCCGTCATCAGACTGGCCCGCGTCGGGGCGCAGACCGGGCTGACGTGGAACTGCGTCAATTGAATGCTCTCACGGCCGAGGCGGTCGAGGTTGGGAGTCTGGATCTTTTCATTGCCATGTAAGCCCAGATCGCCGTAGCCTTGATCGTCGGTGATGATCAGTATCACATTGGGCCGGCGGGATGATGTTTGAGAACCGGTTTGCGGCACGACAGCCGCGACAGTTAAGGTGAGAGCCAACATGACGGTGCTCCAGGCTGAAGTCCTCCACAACATCTTTTACCCCTCTCGATGATTTATTGCCCAGTAGCGGTTTTTGGCGAATGATCAGGGTCGAGCGGCGGCCCTAAAAGTTCACGGTCAGCCAGTTGACCTTTGGCGTCAAGCTGCTATTCTGAACGCGATTCGTGTCGCCAGCAAGAGGCAGTGCTCCAAACTAAGGAGGAGTATGGGGACCACCACAAGCCAAAAACAAGGCCAGAACTTTTTCTCATCCCGAACTCTGAGGCCGCTCTTGACGATCCTGCTGCTGCTCTCGGCTTTCTCGCCAGTCCTGCTAGTCGGGCAGACGAAGGCCACTCAAACGTCATCAAAGGCGGCCAAGCCCAACGTCCTGTTCATTGCGGTCGATGACCTCAACCACTGGGTGCACCACCTTGGGCGCAACGATCAGGTGATCACGCCCAACATCGATCGCCTGGCGAGGCGGGGCGTCACCTTCGCGCACGCCTACGCCGCCGCCCCGGTCTGCAATCCGTCGCGTGCGGCCTTGCTGTCCGGGCTGCGGCCTTCGACCACTGGCGTCTATGACAACGGCACCGACTGGCGCCCTCACATCCCCGAATCCATCACGCTGCCCACGCACTTTCGCAAGCACGGCTACTGGGTCGCAGGCGCGGGAAAGATCTACCACGAGGCTTACCGGAGGCGGAGCGAATGGGACGATTACTTGGACCAAGAGGGCGGCGACGCCGCTTGCCGGCCGACGGATGGCAACGATGGGGTCGGCGGCATCAAGTTCGCGCCGGTGGATTGCCGCGACGAGGAGATGGCCGATTACCAAATCACCACCTGGGTGATTGACCAGTTGCGACGCCAACAGGACAAGCCCTTCTTCCTCGCCTGCGGCCTCCACAAGCCGCATATGCCCTGGTTCATTCCGCGCAAGTATTTCGACCTCTACCCGCTCGACCAGATCAAGCTCCCGCCGACGCTCTCAAACGACCTGGATGACGTGCCGCCCGAAGGCGTCAAGATGGCGAAGCCCCGGGGGGATCACGCGGCGATTGTGAAATCGGGGCGTTGGAAGGAGGCCGTGCAAGGCTATCTGGCCGCCATCACCTTCACCGACATGAACGTCGGGCGCTTGCTCGACGCGCTCGACCGAAGCCCGTACCGCGCGAGCACGATCATCGTGCTCTGGGGCGATCACGGCTGGCACCTCGGCGAGAAGCAGCACTGGCGCAAGTTTGCCTTGTGGGAGGAAGCCACGCGCGCGCCCTTCATCTGGGTCGTCCCGGGACTCACCAAGGCGGGCGGCGTGTCCGAGCGCACGGTGGATTTCATGAGCGTCTACCCGACGCTCGCCGAACTCTGCGGCCTGCCCATCCCGCCGCACGTCGAGGGCGTGAGCATTCGCTCGCTGCTTCAGAAGCCTGAGGCGCCCTGGGAGCGGCCGGCGCTCACGACCTACCTCTTCGACAATCACGCCGTCCGCACCGAGCAGTGGCGCTACATCCGTTATCACGGCGGCGGCGAAGAGCTGTACGACGAAATGAAAGACCCTTACGAGTGGAACAACCTGGCGAACAAGCCTGGGTCGGCGCGCCTCAAGGCTCAACTCTCCGCTTACCTGCCGAAGGTCAACAAGCCGGCGCCAGAGACGCGTGGCGCGGACGATGAAAACCCGGCTGATGAAAAAGAGAAGCGCCGCAATCGCCGCAAAAGAACTTCATAGGTTTGAAACCTTCCTGGCTGAGCAAACCTGCCACGATGGTCGAGAGCAGCGGGCGATAAAAAGTCGAGAGGCGCGAAGCCACCACGCGTTTGTGTTTCTAAGCCTGGCGCCTTATTCCACGGCTGATGGAGCAAGTACTCTTCTTCCCCACTCACCTTTGGGGTGAACTTTTGTTGCCGGCAGCTATTCGGCATTGTCTTCCCCCTGCCGGTCGGGTATTGTGCTGCTGACTGTCAATACCTCTTCGCAGTGATGCTTGTTAGTTACGCTTGAAGAAGTCAATCTCAGAGATGTAACGGCGAAAATTTCAGCCTCAACGGGGTGTGATGACCTCAGATCAGGAGGGAGTGATGAGACCCAAGAGCATGCTGCTCGTTGGTTTCCTCCTACTCGTGGCGGCGACGCAGGTCTGGGCACAGGCCACCGCCACGATTGTGGGAACCGTGACCGACACGAACAGGACGGTGGTACCCAATGCGAAGATCACCGTGACGCAGAAGGAGACCGGCCTGACCAGGCGGGTCACGACCAATGACCGCGGCGTCTACGTCGTGCCGTCCTTGCCGGTGGGCACCTACGCGGTGACGGCGGAGATGTCTGGGTTCAAGCGCAAGACGCTGACCGAGATCGTGCTGCAGGTGAACCAGGAGCCGCGGATCGATCTGGAGTTGGAGGTCGGCCAGGTGAGCGAGACGATCACCGTCACCGGCCAGGCGCCGCTGCTGCAAGCCGAGAACGCCTCCGTCGGCCAAGTCATCGACAACCGCTACACGACGCAAATCCCGCTCAACGGGCGCGACTTCTCGCAACTGATCCTGCTCACGCCGGGGGCGGTGACCCGTCCGGGCGGATTCGATCTGACCACCGGGGCTTCGACCGGCAGCCTCGGCTCGGGCGTGGCCATCGGCGGGCGCGACGCGCATAACAACTTCATCCTCGACGGCGCGAGCAACAACGCCCGCCAGTTCGGCAATGTCGCCATCCGGCCTTCGATTGACTTGGTGCAGGAGTTCAAGGTTCAGGCCAATTCCTACTCGGCGGAGTTCGGCCAGGCAGCTTTCGGTCAGATCAACCTCGTCACCAAATCGGGCACGAACGAGTTTCACGGCTCGGCCTTCGAGTTCCTGCGCAACGACAAGCTGGACGCGCGCAACTTCTTCCTGCCGACACGCGGCAAGCTCAATCGCAATCAGTTCGGCGGCACACTGGGCGGCCCCGTCCTGCGCAACCGCACCTTCTTCCTCGTCAACTACGAAGGACTGCGCGAGCGGCGCGGCGTGGAGGTGCGCAGCAGTGTGCCGCCTGAGTCGTGGCGGCAAGGCGATTTCTCCGGCGTGGCCGGCTTGACGCTCATCGACCCGAACACCAAGCAGCCGTTTCCGAACAATCGCATCCCCGAAAGCCGCTTCGTTCAGGCGGCCAAGGCGGCGCTCTCACTCTGGGCCAAGCCCAATCTCGGCCCGCCGACACAGACGGTCAATAACCTGCTGATCACGCGGCCCATCGCGTTCGATGATGACCAGTTCACCGTCAAGGTCGATCATCATTTCTCTGACAAGCACACGCTCAGCGGCCGCTACACGCGGGCCGCCCGTGAGGAGTTCATCAGCAACTCGGCGCTGCCGGGGTTTGAGACGATCAACCCGCCGCATAATCACGTAGCTTCAATCAGCTACACGCGCGTCTTCAGCCCGGCGCTGCTCGGCGAGTTCCGCATCTACTTCACGCGCTCGGTCTTCACTGCGGTCAGCCCGAACACGGGCAAGGAAGGTTTCTACCAGCAGTTCGGCATCAACAGCCCCTTAGCCGGGCCGAAGTTCGAGGGGGCGCCGACCTTCGTCTTTCAGCGCATCACGCTGACGACCTTCGGCGACGGCGACTTCATCCCGCAGAAAGACGTCTCCAACGAGTTCGGCCCGTCGGGCAGCCTCACCTGGACCAAGGGCGACCACACGCTGAAGGGCGGCTTTTCACTCACACGCTACCAGCAGAACACGCCGGGGCCGATCACGGGCTTCCGGCGCGGCCAATACATCTTCCGCGGCGACTTCACCGGTCACGCCTTCGCCGACTTCCTGCTCGGACTGCCCTTCCAAGCTCAGCGTGTGGTGGGCAAAGGCGTCGAGACGGGCCGCTCGACCTGGCAGGCCTACTACTTCAACGACGCCTGGAAAGTCTCGCGCCACCTGACGCTCAATCTGGGCCTGCGCTACGAGTACGTCAGTCCGCTCATCGATATCCTCAACCGCCGCTCGACATTTTACCCGTTGACGAATGCCTACGGCACGGGACTGCCCGGACAGATCATCGTGGCCGCGAGCCCCGAAGCCCGCAACTTGCTCCGGCTCAGCGGTGCGGGTGTGCGGTCGCTCTACCAGCCGGACCGCAACAACTTCGCGCCGCGCTTCGGCTTCGCCTACAGCCTCAACCCGAAGACCGTGGTGCGCGGCGGTTACGGCATCTTCTACACCAACTCGCAGAACTTCCTGAACAACTTCGTCATCAACCGGCGGCAGCCGCCCTTTGCCGAGACGCAGCAGGTCATCTCCTCGACCACCACGCCGCAGATTAATCTCTCCAACCCGTTCATCAACGCGACGGCGCCCGCGGTCATCGGCACTCAGAACATCGACCCGCAGTTCCGCGAAGGCTACGTGCAGCAGTGGAACCTGTCGGCGCAGCGCGAGCTGCCGGGCGGCATCAGCCTGGACGTGGGCTACGTCGGCAACAAGGGCACGAAGCTCACCGAACTGGTCTTCTTCAACATCCCGACTCCCGGCCCTTCGGCCACGATCCAGGCCCGCCGGCCCTTTCCCTTGTGGGGCACGGCGCTGGCGCTCGAATCCTATGTCAACTCGAACTACCACGCGTTGCAGACGAAGGCGCAGAAGCGTTTCTCGGCAGGCCTCTCGTTCCTGGCCTCCTACACCTGGTCGAAGTCGATCGATCTGTCGAGCGAGCGCGGCAACGGCGACCGCGGGGGCGGCTTCGAAGGCGGCAACCCGCGCGACCTGCGCGGTTACTTCCGCGCTCCGTCCGGCTACGACATTCGCCACCGCTTCGTCGTGAGCTATGTCTACGAGCTGCCTTTCGGCAAAGGGCGCGCGCTGCTGAAAGACCTGCCCACGGCCGCAGACAAGCTCGTCGGCGGCTGGGAGGTGAGCGGCATCACGCAGTACCAGAGCGGCTTTCCGTTCACGGTGCTGATGTCGGGCGATCAGAACGGCGACGGGCTGGGCGGCGACCGGCCGGACCTGATTGGAAAGCCGAAGATCAATCCGGGCAATCCCAACTGCTACATCGTTGACCCGCGCAACCCGGCGTGCGGCGCCGGCGCGGTGAGCGCTTTTGCGGCGGTGCCGGCGGGCGAGCTGCGCTTCGGCAGCGCCGGGCGCAACATTCTGACCGGCCCCGGCTTCAGGAGTTGGGACATCAGCCTCTCGAAGAACAACCGCTTCGGCGAGCGCTTCAACCTGGTCTTCCGCGCCGAGTTCTTCAACGCTTTCAATCACGTGAACTTCAACCAGCCGAGTCGCAACTTCAACGTCACCGCCCCGCTGTTCGGCACCATCAACAGCGCCGGCAGGCCGCGAGAGATTCAGTTCGGGTTGAAGCTGGAGTTTTGAGCTGGGAGAAGGAGACTCCACCAGGGGCGTGTGAGGTGAACGCCGACCCGCCTATTCGGGCGCTGGCTCGAACTCAAGGAAATATTGCTTCGGGAGCAGCAGATCGAATTCCTTCCCCAACCGGTACCCGGCGCGGCGCAGCTCGTCAATCACCTCGTCTTTGACGACACTGTGGTCCGGGGTTTCCTTCGTCTTCACAAAATCAATGATCACCAAGCGCCCTCCCGGCTTGAGCGCCTGTCTGACCTTGGCGAAGTAAGCCACACGGTCGTCGATGTGGTGATAGGTATCGCAGAGAAAGACCACGTCCACCGAGCGCGGCGCGAGCATCGGGTCATCGGGTGGGACGAGTCGCGCCTCATAATTTGTGAGCTGCCATCTCCTGGCGTCAGCATTCAGCGCACGCACATTCATCTCACCGGGCCGGGCTGATGGCGCTCGCCTTCACGGCCGTCCTGCTGCCGATGGCCGTCCTCTCAGTGATCCAGTACCGCTCGCTGCAAGACCTGGAAGGCAAGACCAGAGTGGCGGTCGGGGAGAATTTACGCCAGACGCTGCAGAGCATTTCGCGCCGGGCGAAGGAGAGGCTGGAGGCCCTGGCCGCCGAGACACTGAAGGGCATCGAGGCGGCGGATGTCGAGCAGGAGAGACTGGACCGGATCGAAAGCCGCCTGGCGGCCGTCAGGGAGTCGCACCCCGAAATTGACCTCGCCTTCGTCGTTGTTCACTGCTCCTGCCGCGAGAGAAATTTCGCCGTCTTCTCCGCCTCTGACCTCGTGCGCCGCGTCGAGCACGACCAGTTTAAGACCAGCCAGGAAGCACAGACGGCCGTCGAAAGCTACAAGAACGCCGGGCTGCTGCGCGCCTCGGTCGATGCCAAACAGGACGTGCTGTTTGAGCAGTCTACCTGCTCGCTCCTGGGCAGCGGCAGCGCGGACCCACAGTTTCTGGTTTTCGCCCCTTTGCGCAAAGCCGACGGCAGCGGAGAGGTCGGCTTTGCCGGGATGACGCTCAAACCGGGCTATGTGAGGGAACGACTGTTGCCTCAGGTACTCAGCGAGCTCTTACCAGTCTCTGCGGGGAGATCATCCCCAGTCGTGAGCATCCTTGATGAGCATGGGCGTGAGGTCTACGCGAGCCCGGGCGGGCTGCGTCATCCCGAAGTCACGGCGGCCTTCGTCCCAGTCTTCCGCCAGTGGAAACTGGCCATCGGTTATCAGGACACCACCATCGAGGCGCTGGCCAAAGGTCATTTCCGGCAGAACCTGATTTTTACCGCCCTGGCGCTCCTATTTCTGACCCTCGGCATTGCCCTCACCCTGCGCGCCACCACCCGCGAGATGAGACTCGCGGAGGCCAAGTCAACTTTCGTCTCCAACGTTTCGCATGAGCTGAAAACGCCGCTCGCACTCATCCGCCTCTTTGCCGAAATGCTGGAGATGGGGATGGCGAGGAGCCAGGAGAAGACCGAGGAGTACGGCCGGATCATCAACCACGAAAGCCGCCGCCTGACGCAACTGATCAACAACATCCTCGACTTCTCCCGGATCGAGGCCGGCCGCCGTGAGTACCAGTTCGCCGAGGCCGACGTTGCCGAGGCCGTCACGGAAGTGCTGCAAAGCTACGAGTACCAGATGCAGAGTGCCGGCTTTGAGGTGCAGGCGGAGCTCGAGCGGAATCTGCCGCCAGTACTCATCGACCGCGACGCCCTGGCGCAGGCCGTGCTCAACCTGCTCAACAACGCGGTCAAGTATTCGGCTCAGGAAAAGCGCATCGAGGTGCGGGTGAGGGAGCGAGAGAGCCAGATCGCCATCGAGATCGCCGACCGCGGGATCGGGATTCCCTGTGCGGAACAGCAGAGGATTTTTGGGCACTACAGAGATTATTGTGGGTGAGGAAGGAGGTTTTCAACACCAAGGGACAAAGGAGACCGCTTAAAAAGTCGGGTGACAGCCCCATATGTAGTGGTGGTCGCGTTGCGTAAAAACAATATGCGATACGTTACAGGCACTTTTTAAGCGGTCTCCTTTGTCCCTTTGTGTTGAAGCGGCTCACCCACTGACATGCCCGTAGTGCCCTACTGCTGACTAACGACCGAGATCGGTCGCCTGCCCTTTGGGCCCCGCCGCCTCAGGTTCTCGCTTGCCCCACCGCAGGGGGAGGAGCATGGAGACTTGCTGGCGATAGCGCTGATACCGTTCGCCGTAGAAGCGGATCAGGTCGCGCTCCTCGAACTGGATCGCGATCAGGATGTAGCCCGTGCACAGGGCGGCAAACAAGAGGTGCCCCGCCGTCATCAGCGGCGCACTCCAGAAGGCGGTGATGAAGCCCAGGTAGATCGGGTGGCGCACGCCACGGTAGAGCATCGGCGTCTTAAATGCTGGCGGCGTGTAGTCGCGCCCGGTCAGCGAGCAGTAGACCTGCTTCAGGCCGAAGAGGTCGAAGTGGTCGATCAGGAAGGTGGAGAGGAGCACCGTGCCCCAACCGGCCCAGAAGAGCACTTCGAGCGTGAGCCTCCACGCCGGGCTATGCACCTCCCACATCACCGCCGGCATCGGCCGCCATTGCCAGAAGAGCAGCCACAGGATCAGACTCGCCGCGAGCACGTAGGTGCTGCGCTCGACCGGTGGCGGGACCACTCGCGTCCACGCGCGCTTGAACCACTGTCGCGCCATGACGCTGTGCTGCACCGCGAACAGGCCGAGCAATAAGGTATTGACCAGGAGCGCCAGGCCGAGCGGCCCAACCGCGCCCGAATCGATTGACTTCGGGACGACGTAGTTGCCGACGAAGCCGATCGCGTAGAGGAAAGCCCCGAAGAAGACGAGGTAGCAAACTACTCCGTAGAGAAAAGCTGAGATGCGAGCAAGCATATAAGTCTCCTTTGCTGGTGAATCGCGATGAGACCGCGACTCCGGTCTCGGGTTAACCGCCTGAGTGTTGAGTGGGTCAGTGCGCCGCTCAACACTCAAGGTCAGGTGTGCATACGGATGAAGCCTGGACAGTACGCGCCTGGTGATGCGCAGCTCTAGAACAAAAAGAAGCTGGCAAATTGTACACGCTGGAGGTGAAAGGTGAAAGTGAAATCTCCACCCCCTGGCAGCGGCGCGGGCGCGCCCTCCGGGACGTAGGTTCCGGTCAGGTGAGCGAACTCGCCGGTCCCTCCCACCACCGCACCCGCCGGTTGCGACGTGCGGAACTCGACACTCTGGCCGAAGATCAGCCCGACGCCGGTCGATAGCTTCGAGTTCGGGATGAGTCCTTTCGGCTGTTACAACATGGCCGGCAATGTCGCCGAGTGGTGTCTCAACGAGCAGGCCGAAGGCTTCAGCGCCCCGGGCGGATCGTGGCAAGACCCAGCCTATATGTTCGGTTGGATTGGAGCGTTTCCGGGCTTCTATAGCTCAAGCACCGTCGGCTTCCGCTGTGTGCTCAACTCTCCCCAAGCCACCGGCGATCAAGGTGCGATGCGAATTACGAAGGAAGAGACCGAGGCCTTCGCGCCTTCGCGCGAGGTGAGTTTCAACGTTCTCCTCAGTCACTATCGGTATGACAAGACGCCTCTCAATGCGCAAGTCATCGAAGCGACGGAGACCAACGAGTGGCGGCGCGAGAAAATCACTTATGTCGGCGCGAATGACGAACGCGCCCTGGCCTACCTCTATCTGCCGAAGAACTTTCCGCCGCCCTGGCAAGTGATCCAATTCGTGCCTGGCGACGACGCCTTCTTCGGCCGCTCGATCCCGGCCTACGTGGAGACGCTGCTCGCGCCCTACATCAAGTCTGGCCGGGCCGTTTTGGCTGTGGTCCTCAAGGGCCACCTCGAACGAGAGAATTCGCCAGCATACAAGCGGCCAAGCGGGAAATCGGTCAAATACGGTGAGGTCATCGTCAACTGGACTACCGATTTGCGTCGCGGCCTCGATTATCTCGAAACCAGAACGGACCTGGATGCCAGCAAAATTGGATTCTGCGGAGTGAGCGGAGGCGCGTCCAGAGACGGGCTGATCGTCACGGCCGTGGAGACTCGCTACCGCTCGGTGATCCTGATGGGTGGCGGATTATCGAAGTCTTGGACTGAGTGGTTGCCGGAGTTCAATCCGGTGAACTTCGCTCCACACATCCGAGCGCCTAAACTTCTCTTGAATGGCCGCTACGACGAGGTCTTTGTGTTCAAGACGGAAGCCGAACCGCTCTACAAACTGCTCCTGGAACCGAAGCGGCTGGCCCTCTTCGACGGCGGCCACTTCGCTTCGCTGGAGGTCGCGGTGCCGATTGTGAATGGCTGGTTAGATGAAACTCTCGGGCCGGTCAAACATTAGCCAGGCGCTGGAGGACCTCGCGAGCTTAGCTTGTCAGCCTTCGCTCCATTTCCAGATTTCGGCCAGCGCCCGCCTGGAATTCCCGCCGAGGATCTGCTCGATGTCGGTATCTGAGTACTTCCGGCGAAGCAAGCCTTCGAGAGCCGCTTGATGAGGTTTGCCACTGATCACTGCCCTCTGTTGGTAGCGGGTGGAGTTTCACGCCCCTGGATTGACGCGGCAGTCTCGGTCTTCAGCCAAGCGCTCAATTCCCTCCTGAGCTGCTGTGCCAGCGGCAGATGCTCAAAGATCACCGAGCGCCGCTCCGCCGGGTCCTTCACCACATCAAACATCTCGCCGAGATTACCCACCGTCGTCGGGTTTGCAGCCGGTGCGGCTTCCAGCTTGCGGAACAGGTCTTCGCCGGTGACTACGTACTTCAGCTCACCGCGCATCGCGGCCAACTGGAAATAACCTTCACTGCGCCACTCCCAAAACAGCGTGCGCTCCGGCGCCTTCGCCCTGCCCCGCCAGACCTCCGACACGTCCGTGCCGTCAACCTTCCACGCCGGGTCAGGCCGCCCGCCAGCGGCCGCCAGGAGCGTCGGCAGCACATCGATCATCGAGACGACTTCACCCGAAGTCTTCCCCGCCGGCACGCGGCCCGGCCACCGGACGACCGCCGGCACGCGCACCCCGCCTTCCCAGAGCGTGCGCTTCTGGCCGCGGAAGGGGCGGTTACTGTCGTGGTAGGCGGCGGCGCCTTCATTCATCGGCTCGAAGGTGGCGCCGTGATCGCTGGAGAAGATGACCAGGGTGTTGTCTGCCAGGCCAAGTTCGTCAAGTGTCTGCATCACGCGCCCGACCTCTTTGTCCATCCGCGTGATCATCGCAGCATAGGTGGCGTTGAGCGGCTTGTTCGGGTCCTTCTCCTGGAATTTGCCGCGGTGTTCGGCGATGTCTGCGGCGGGCGCTTCGAGGCGCAGGTGCGGTTCGATGTAGGCGAGGTAGATGAAAAACGGCTGGCGGCGGTGGCTCCTGAGAAAACCGACGGTCTGGTCGGTGATGATCGTCGCCGAATATCCTGCGACCGGCCGCTGCTCGCGGCCGAACCATAACTCTTTCGGGAAATGCTCCCAGGCGTGCACCGCGTTGGTGTAGCCGACAAACTCATCGAAGCCCTGGTCCATCGGGTGCACGTAGCTCGTCTCGCCCGGGCGGGTGCGCCCGTGGTGCCACTTGCCGAAGAGTGCGGTCGCGTAGCCGAGCGGCTTGAGGGCTTCGGCGATGGTAACCTCGTCCCGCGGCAGGTCAGCCCCGTTGCCGCTGACGCCGTTGTGGATGGTGTATTTGCCGGTCAGGAGCGCGGCACGGCTCGGCGCGCAAACCACGCCGTTGACGTACCACCGCTTGAAGACCGTGCCCTGTGAGGCCAACCGATCCAGGTTCGGCGTCTGCCATTCGGTGCGGCCGTTGAAGCCGACGTCGCCCCAACCGAGGTCGTCGGCCAGGATCAGAATGATGTTCGGCCGTGGTTGTGCGGAAGTTGAAGCGGCCAGCGCTAGTAATAGACAGACGACCCTCAGTATGGTGAGCCGATATTTTTTCTGCATAGCATTCACCTTCTGTCTCACCGCCTATCGCTGATTCGGACTCCCGTACATCGATGAACCTGGGGTTCCTTTGATTGCGCCGAGCACTCTGCGCATCTGGAGGTTGAGATATTCCTCCATCTCCTTCTCCGCCGCCATCCGGTCGGGTGGAACGTTCGGCTGATGGATCTGGCGGGCTTGCAGGTCCACGTAGGCGGATGTCTGCGTTTCGGTTTGGAACCAACGCAGCAGCGCGTCTTTCAGGTGCCGGACCTCTGACTGGTAGCGCGGGTCGTCGAGCAGGTTCTGCATCTCCAGCGGGTCCTTCTCCAGGTCGAAGAATAACGAGCCGCGCGGCGCGCTCGTGTAGAGTAACTTTCGATTGCGCGACCGGACACAGAGGTAAGCGTTCTGTTCGGCGACCACCACTTCCCGTCCCGGACTGGCGCCCGCACAGACCGGCCCCAACGGCCGCCCGCGCATGTCCGCGCCCGGCTCGAGGCCGGCCGCGTCGAGGATGGTGCTGGTCACATCCACCGAACTGACCAGCGCCTCGCTCACCGTCCCGGCGTAGCGCTCACCGGGAAATTTGATGACGAGCGGCACCTTCACCAGCGGATCGTACATGTGATTCCCCTTGAGCAGCAAATGGTGAAACCCGAGGAACTCTCCGTGATCGGCCGTATAGATGATCAGCGTGTTGTCATACAGCCCCTTCTGCTTGAGCACCTCAATCATCCTGCCCACCTGCGCATCCAACTGCGAGATCGTCGCGTAGTAGAGGGCCATGACGCGGCGCAGCGCCGGGAGGGTGAGTGTGCGATTGTCGAAGTAGCCCCGGCCGTGTTCGAGGTCCCGCGCGAGCGGCTCCTCAGTCCAGCCGGGCAGGACGGTCAGCTTGGCCGGGTCGTACATCTTGTCCCAGGGCGCCGAGGGGTCGAACGGGTGATGCGGCTTGATGAAGCCGACCATCAGCAGGCCGGGTTGGTCCGGCCTCCACTGGGCCAGCGTCTCGACCGCGCGGTTGCCGATCCAGGTGGTGGAATGGTGCTCCTCAGGCAAGTTGGAGACGCCGGCACCGAAGGTCTTCCAGTATTCGTCCGGGGCCTCATCGCGGAACGGGCGCTCCTGATCGATCAGGTCCACCGCATCGACCAAGCCTCGCTCCTTGAGGTAGCGGTGATAATCATCGACCAGCCGGCCCCGCCCGTTCTGTTCGGCGAGCTTCAGCTCACTGAAGCCAACGTCCAGGTAGGCCGGGGTGAAGTGCATCTTGCCGACCGCCGTGGTGTGGTAGCCCGCCTCACGCAGGCGGTTGGCGAACGTCGCCGTGCCCGGCAGCAAGGTCGCCCGGTTGGTCGAGCCGCGGTGCTGGCGGACGGCTTGCCCGCTCAGCAACGAGTACCGCGAAGGCGTGCAGACGGGCCAGGTGCAAAAGCTGTGGCGGAACAACGCCCCGTCCCGCGCCAGGGCGTCCAGGTGCGGGGTCTTCACGTCCGGGTTGCCCATCGCCCTCAGGCAGTCGAAACGGTGCTGGTCGGCGTAGATGATGAGCACGTGCGGCCGGGACGGGTTCTGGCCGCCGGTGAGACCGAGGCAAATTGTTCCGAGCAGCAGGATCACTACTACGCTGATGATCAGCCCGATGGGAGGCATCGAATGGTGACTCATGGTCATTCCTCCAGTTCACGCCCTGCGTTGGGCAGGCGTGTGGTCATAGCTACGATTAAGGCAGAGCGAAAGCCACCAGTGCATCACTATAAGTCTGGTTGTACTTGTTCCCACCTCCGGCGGCGATGACGACAAACTGTTTGCCCGTCTTCCGCCCCCTGAAGGTCATGGGTGTGGCGTGGCCGCTTGCCTCCAGCCGGGTGACCCAGAGTTCCTGGCCGGTGTCTTTATCGAAGGCGCGAAAGCGGCTGTCGTTGGTCGCAGCAATGAAGACCAACCCGCCCGCGGTCACCATCGAACCTCCAATGTTGGGAGCCCCGGTCGGCGGAATCCCCTTGGCGATGAGCTCGTCAACGATCCCGAGCGGGACCTGCCAGCGGAATCGCCCCGTGTTGAGGTCGATGGCCGTCAGCCTCCCCCACGGCGGTTTCTGGCAAGGGTAGCGGTGGGAGTCCCAGAACCGTCCGTTGGGCGTTGAGCGGGCCAGGTAAGCGACTCGACTCCCCTCCGGGGCCTTGACCATCTTGACGAGTTGCCCCGCGTCCGAGGAGTTGACGAACAGCAGATTGGAGACCGGGTCGTATGAGGCCCCGCCCCAATCCGGGCCGCCGTTGGTGCCGGGGAAGATCACCGTCCAGTCCAGGCCGGCCGGCTGATACATCCCCCCGAGCTTCGCCCCTTCGATCAGCTTCAGACACTCGGCCCGCGACTCGGGCGTGACGTCAGTGACTTCATCCAGCGTCATCGTCTGGCGGGCCACCGGAGGCGGTTTGACCGGGAAGGGTTGAGTGGGCCAGGCCTGCTCCCCGGGGACTTCGCTCCCAGGCGCCTTGCGCTCTTCAATCGGAAACAGCGGCTCTCCGGTCAGCCGGTTGAAGACGAAGAGAAAGCCCATCTTGGTGATCTGGGCGACCGCTGGGACGCTGCGGACGGTGATCAGCGTGGGTTGCGCGGGCAGGTCATAGTCCCACAGGTCGTGGTGCACGATCTGATAATGCCAGAGCCGGCGGCCCGTCGCCGCGTCCAATGCCACCAGGGAGTCGCCGAACAAGTTCTGCCCCTTCCGCTCCCCGCCGTAGCGGTCAGGCGAAGGAGAGGTCAGCGGCAGGTAGACGATGCCGCGCTGTTCGTCGCAGCTCATCAGCGACCAGACGTTGGTCCCCCCACGCCCCTGCCACGAGTCTTTCTCCCAGGTGTCGTTACCGAACTCCCCCGCCTGAGGCACGGTGTGGAAACGCCAGACCAGCTTCCCGGTGCGGGCATCCCAGGCACGCACATCGCCGCTCGGGCCCTGCGGCTCGGTGTCGGAGACCGCCGATCCGGTGATGACCAGGCCTCGATAAATGAGCGGGGGCGAGGTCATGCCGTAGAACCGCCCGGGGTAGAGATCAGCCGCGCCGGCCCGCAGGTTGACGCACCCGTTCTCCCCAAAGCTTGCGACCGGCTTGCCGTCCGCCACATTGAGAGCAAAGAGTCTGCCGTCAAGGGTACCCAAAAAGATCCGCTGCTCGCTCCCCCGGCGCCAGAAAGCGACGCCGCGATTGATGAAGAGGTTGTATGACCTCCGCCGGTCGATCTTTGGGTCGAAGGTCCAAAGCTCCTTCCCCGACTCCGCCTCCAGCGCAATCACGCGCGAAAAGGCGGTGGTGAGGTACATCACGCCGTCGATCACCAGGGGAGTGCATTCGAAGGCGGAGCGGGTGGGGTAGACGGTCCCGTCGCTGAGGTCGCCGGTGTGATAGGTCCAGGCCACCTTCAGCCGGCGGACGTTTTCACGGTTGATCTGATCCAGCGGCGAATAGCGCGTCCCGCCAGGGTCGGCGCCATAATAGGGCCACTCCTGCCCCAAGCTTCTCTCTCGCGTGAAGGAAGGCACGCCCAGCAATAAGAGCAGGGAGATAATGACCGGGAGGTCTCTACTCAATCCGATTTTATTCATTTGGCTTCGATGTCATCTGGCAGCGCAGAGGAGAGAGAAGCATCGCCCGCGTTTCTCGCCCAAAGCGCTATTGTTGGTCTTGGAGTCTCGGCTTTCACCCTACCGCCCTATGCTTGCTGGCAGAATCACTGGCGCGGGCTTTTGATTCCACCATTGTTGGAGAGCGGTCTCTAGTCGGCGTTGTACCTGTGCCACCTCCGGGCGGCGATAGAGGTTCTCTTGCTCATCGGGGTCTTTGACGACGTTGTAGAGTTGCGGTTTGCCGCGCTCACGATTGGCCAGTGGATCGATCAGCTTCCATTCGCCGGAGCGGACCATCCGGTCGTGAAGCACCGAGAAGGCCGTCTGCGGCCAACTGGGGGCGTCCCCACGGGCCAAGGGCGCCAGCGATCTCCCCTGCACCCCAGCCGGCACGGGAATCCCGGCCAGGTCGAGCAACGTCGGCATCACCGCAGTGTTATCCAAGACGGCATCCACCACCTTACCCTTGGGCAGCTTGCCCGGGGCGCGGAGCAAGAGCGGCACCCGCGCCGAGCTTTCATACATCACGCCCTTGAACATGTGGTTCCGCTCGCCCAGCATGTTCCCGTGGTCGGCGGTGAAGACGACGATGGTGTTGTCGCCGAGGCCCAGCTCATTCAACGCCTCAAGCACCCGCCCCATGTGTTTATCCACCATGGTGACCGCCCCGTAGTAGTGGGCGATGACCGCCCGCAACACTTCCGGGTCATTGATGAAATGTCGCGCCCTGCCGTTTTGATCCTCGTAGCGCGTCTCGATGTCCGCCAGCATCTTGGCGTCAGCCCTGAAGGTGGCCGGGAGCGGCATCTCGGCCGCGGCGTACATCGTGGCGAAGGGCTCAGGGATGACGAATTCGCTGTGCGGCTTGAGCATGCTCAAGAAGAGGAACCAGGGTCGATTGCCCCCTTTCTGGGCGCGCAGGAAGTCGATGGCCCGGTCGGCCTCATAAGCCTCTTCGTACAAATCTTCGGGCAGCACCGAGGTGCCGATCCTCAGCGGCGTGCGCGGCGGCCCCGTGAGCGTTCCCGGCACCGCCGTATTTTCAGGATGACCGCGAAAGCCGGGCAGCTTGCGCCTCAAGAATTCTTCGTACACATCGCCGATCCCGCGGCGAACGATCATCTGGGAATCGAACCAACTGTCGGGCGGCAGGTGGAGCTTGCCGACGATGCCGGTCACGTAGCCATACCGCTTGAGCAATTCGGGCAGTGCGACCTCGCCCGGATTGAGCGGCAGGTCGTTCCGCACCACCCCATGAATTTGCGGGTAGCGCCCGGTGAAGAGCGTGGCCCGCGACGGGGAGCACACCGGCGAAGCGGTGTAAGCCTGGGTGAAGCGGACGCCTTGGCGGGCCAATCGGTCCAGGTTCGGCGTCTTGACGATCTTGTGCCCGGCCACGCCTAGGGCGTCGTGGCGATACTCGTCAGCCATGAGGAAAAGGATGTTCGGGTAGCGCGGCGGCGTAGGCTTGGCCTGCCCGCTCGTTTCTTTCAGAGTGATCAGACAAGCGACTAAAGCAATCACTAAAGGCCACCCGTAGTAAAGCGTTCTTTTGACCATCGCTGATGATCCCCTTTCTCTCAAACTCGACTTGCAAAGTAAATACCCACCGCGTTGAACTTGAGGCTTGGAGTACAAGCTTTAGCTTGCTGGTCTCGGAATCAAGCAAGCTAAAGCTTGTACTCCGAACATTCATCATCCTCGTCGCGATAATAGGCTAAAAAAGGTCGGGCCGAAGGCTCGGTGTAAGAGTTGAAGACCCCGAGGAGCGCGTTCGCGTAAGCGTAGCCGGAATCGAGCGGGTTGTTCACGTTGCGGCCGAAATCGAAGGTGCCGTTGAAGCTGATCGCATTCTGGTTCTCCGCGTACACCCGGTCGAAGTAGATGCCGGCCTTCAGCGTGTGCGTGCCAAGGGTTTTGGTCAGGCTGTCGGTCAAGGTGAAGATGTCGTGGTTGGTCACCAGCGGGAAGCGGCCCTCGATTTGTAAATTGGCCGCGTTCGTCACGCCGCCGAAGGTGGCGTTGGGAATCAGCTTCAATGGGTTGATGCCGGGATTGAACTGCCCCAGGGTGAATCCGACCTGATCCCGCTGATTACGCCGCAACTCCTCCTCGATCACCTCGTCATTTAAAGGCCGGTGGCTGTAGCCGACGTTGAGTTCGTTGACCAGCGTGGGTGAAAAGATGCGTTGGTAGCGGGAGATCAGGACTTTCCCCTGGCTGCTATTGTTCCTGAGCATCTGCGGCCAGTTGGTCCCCGTGGTCACCCTCTGCTGCACGTCGGAGTAAGTGGTGAAGTTGAAGGAGAGCAGGTGATTGGAGTTGGCGTTGTAATCAATCTTCAGAGTCTCGGTGCGCTGGGGCGTGCTGCTCTCGGTCTGAAAGACGTAGTTGTAGCGCCCGGCCGAGAGCCCCCGGTCGAAGAAGTTTGGTTGCGGGAAGACCTTGAGCAGCGCCTGGCCGTTCGGGTCAATCCGGCCGGCGGGAATCCGGTTGCCTGGGAACGGTTGGCGCGTCACCGGGTCAGTGATGGTGATGAGCTTGCCGTTCAGATCCAGTGATTGGGAGAAATCCCCGGCGCGCTCCAGTTCCGTCGGCACCGTCAACTGCCCCAGCGGCTGGCCGACCTTCAGCGGCCAGTACTCCTGGGAGAAGAAGAAGAAGAGTTTGTCGCGGTTCCGGTTGAACTTCTTCGGAATATAAGCTGGGCCGCCGACGTTGTAGTTCCAGGTGTTGAAGCGGTAGCGCGGCTTGGGAACGCCCAGCCGGTTGTTGAAGAAGTTGTTGGCGTTGAACTGCTCGTGCCGCTTGAAGTAGGAGCCGAGCCCGTGAAACTCGCGCGTGCCGGACTTAGTCACCAAACTGATGTTGGCCCCCGACATCCGGCCGTATTCGGCCTGATAATTACTGAGCAGCACCTTCACCTCGGCCACCGCGTCCTGGCTGACGCCGACCACCGAGTTGAAGTTGTTGCCGATGGCGTTCAAGCTCACGCCGTCGAGCGAGACGGAGTTGGTGTTGCGCCGGTTGCCTTGCACGTTGATGTTCCAGTTCCGCTCGATCCGCTCGTTCTCCGTCAGGTCGACCACGCCGGGCAGCAGTTGCAACAAGGACATGACATTGCGGCTGCGGATGAGGATGTTTTCGACCTGCTGACTGGTGATCACGCCGGAGCGCTCGGCGCTGGCCGTTTGCACTGTGGCGCCCTGGGCCGTCACCGTCACGGTCTCGGTGACGCCGCCGACCTCCAAGATCAGGTCGCCGACCGAGAGCGTTTCCGCCGCCGAAAGCTGGATGGCTTGCTTCTCGGTCCGCTTGAATCCGGGCTGAGTCACGCCGATCTTATACTCACCCGGTTGCAGACTGCCGAAGAAGAAATCCCCGTGCTGGTTGGTCTTTGTTTGGCGCTCAGCCCCGGTCGAGACCTGCACCAGGGTGACGGCGGCGCCGGCGACCGCCAGGTCGCTCGTGTCCTTGACTGTCCCGACAAGCGAGCCGGTGATGCTTTGCGCGGCGAGTGATTCTGCACCGAGGAGAATGAAGGCTAAGATATAGCGGCGCATGGTGCCTCCTATGTACAGCAGGCGTCCTCGCCTGCTCCCCTTGCGGAATGCAACGGTTATCGAAGCCAGGCAGGCGAGGACGCCTGCGCTCCCAGGGAAGAATGCTCATCATTTCCGGGCGTCGTCAATGACGACATGAACGACTCCTCTGAATTCTATTCTTTCGTAATCGAGCCCACTGTCAGGCTGACTGCGGCCTGCCGGATCAAAAGAAGAATTTCAGCCCGAACTGCAGCTCGCGATCTGAGCCGGTCGCGGTGGCAATGCCAAAGCCGCTTGCGCCCAAAGTATTCCCCGGCACGCCGAATTGCGGCCGGTTGAGGGCATTGAACATCTCAAAGCGGAACTGTAGCCGGTAGCGTTCGGTGAAGTGGAAGCTTTTGAGGATCGCGACGTCAAAGTTCGCGCGCCCCGGCCCGGTCATGACGGTGCGCGGCGCAGTGCCATAAGTAAACTGAGCCGGCACGGCAAAAGCTTCGGGATTAAACCACTGAATCCCGATCACCCCGCCCGTCGCCGGTGTGCCTTTTTGCGATGATGGCAGGTTCGGGTCGCCGACCAGGTTCGGCCGCAGATTCTTGCCGTCAGCGTTATCTCCCAGCAGATCTCGCGGCCCGTTGGACACGGTGACCCCGAAGGGCGAGCCGCTCTGCAAGGTGGCAATCGTCGAGAGCGACCAGCCGCCGAACGCCTGAGCGAGCACTCCCTTCTGCCACCAGCGCTTGCCGCGGCCGAATGGCAGTTCGATGATCGGACTGATCACGACGCGGTGGCGGATGTCATTGGTCGAGAGCGAGCGCTCAGCGCGGAGGTTGTAAATATTCTGAACCTGATCATCGTCGCCGAAGGTGGCGTCGTCCCCGCCGGTGAAGGTCACGTTGTCAATCCACTTCGACAGCGTGTAGGCGAAGATCCAGCCCACGCCTGAGGCAAAGCGCTTCTCAGACTTGACGACGAAGGCGTGGTAGTTGGAGATGCCCCAGTTGGGCGAGAGGATCTGCACCTGCGCCGTGTCGCCGGGGTACTGGGGATATGGTCGCCGCAAACGCACGGGGATGTCGGTGCGCGAGAGCAGCCCCGTCGGGATGTGATTGAGGTTGATGTTGGGGAAGGGCACTTTGCGTCCGAGGTTGCCCAGGTAGGCGACCTCGAAGGCCATGTCTTTCACCTGCTGGGCAATCGTCAGGTTGAAGTTTTGGCTGTAGTTGGTGCGCCGTTCGGGATCGAGAAACTGCACCTGCTGCTGCGGCCATTTCGTCCCGATGGAGCCGAACTCCGGCACGAGGTCTTGCTCCGCCGGAAATTGCAAGGCCCCGGGCGGCAGCCCTTCGCGCAAGGTGAAGGGCACCGGGGTGCGGAAATTGGCCACGCCGCCGAAGCCCAACCGCATCTGCTGGATGACTTCGCGGTTGTAGGGACTGCCGTAAAAGATGCCGAAGCCGGCGCGCACGACGGTGCGGTTATGATTGAAAGGCCTGAAGGCCAGACCGAAACGCGGCGCGAAATTATTCCGGTCCCAATCGACCAGGTATTTGCCCTGACCGTTGCGCCCCGGAAAAGTCACGACGCCTTTAGTCCCTGCCGGAATCAATTGCCCATCAACTACCCGGCCGGCCAGTGGGTGCGGCACGCGAGGATCGAAACTATTCATCCGGTTGGCCACCTCCGAAACGGGCGACTCGACCTCGTAGCGCAAGCCGAAGTTCAGCGTCAGGCGCGGGTGCGCCTTCCAATCATCCTGAACGTAGCCGGCGGTGTAAAAGCTCCGCTTGCCTATCCCAGCGTCGATGCGGACGTTGACTGAATCAATGATCCCAAGCAGAAAGCTCGCGAGCGGCAGCCCCGTGTTGGCGATCAACTGGCCCTGGGCGTTGCGCCCCTGGGTCGGCGTCGGTTGAAAGGTGAATTGGCCTGAGGCCATATTCCGGTTGATTTCGTTGGCATTGAAACGCCAGTACTCGGCGCCGAATTTCAAGCTGTGGTCGCCCTTGATCCAGGTCAGACTGCCCGTGTACTGCGTGTTGGTGAAGGCCGCGATGCGATTCTGATTGCCGGTGGTGCCGAAGTTGGTCATCGGCACCTTCCCACCGCTGAAGTTGAAGCGCGGAAAGGCATCCGGCTCCACACCTTTGAGCCCCAGTTTGCCGGGGATGTCCTGCCCGGCGGCCACACTCTGGCGGAGGATGCTCAGCCGCGTGCCGCCCATGATGATGGTGGCAATGAGCTTGGGCGAAAAGATGTGCTGGAAATTGATCGCCAGATTCTGCCGCCGGTTGAAGACATTGATCGCGTCGGGGTCGGAGAGGCCAAAGCCGGGCGCGGCGCCGTCGGGGCTCCCGTCCGGATCGACCAGTATGTAGCGCCCGAAGATTTTGGTGTGGGTCGTGAAGTCGTGGTCGAGCCGCATGATGTGGTAGTCGTGCGTATCCGAGTTGACGCTGTTCTGCTGCCAGTTGCCTGCCTGCGTAACGGGGTTGTTCGGCGGGCGATTCGGCAGCGGGATGAACTCCAGCGCTTTTCTCCCGACCGGGTCCAGGCGCTCAAGTGGAATGACATTGCCCGGAAATGGTTTGCCCGTCAGCGGGTCATAGATCGGCAAGACACCACCCGATGCACCCGGCCTGACCTCAAACTCGGTCTGTGAAAAGTCCCCCCGCCGCTCCCGCTCGGTCGGCACCCGCCGCGTGCGCACCACCCCACGCCGTTCGCGGAAGCCGTCATAGTTGTAAAAGAAGAAGGACTTGTTTTTTCTGATCGGCCCGCCGACGGTCGCGCCGAACTGGTTGCGCCTGAGCGGCGCTTTCTGATCGACGTTCCACCCCCTGGAATCGAACAGGTCATTGCGCAGGAACTCGTAGACTGAGCCGTGAAGCTTGTTTCCGCCAGACTTGGTCGTCGCGTTGATCAGCCCGGCTGAGGTGCGACCGAACTCCGCCGACATGCTGTTGGCTTGCACTTTGAACTCCTGCATGGAGTCAATTGGCGGGTTGATCTCGATGTTTTCGCTCCCCAGGCCGCCGCGGCTATTGATCACGCCGTCGAGCATGGCTGAGGCAGCTTGAGTGCGACCGCCCGCGATGGAGACGAAGCCGTTGAGGCGGAAGGAGGCCGGCGTGAGATTGACCAGATCAAAGGCATTGCGGCCATTGAGTGGCAAGTCGACGATCTGGCGGTTCTGCACCACGTGGCCGACCGCCCCCTGTTCGGTGTTGAGCAGTGCGGCGGCGCCTTCGACGGTGACCGTCTCCGTGACCTGGCCAACTTCCAGCCGCAGGTTGAGCGCCACCGCCTGGTCAATGTTGACCTGCACGTGCTCGACCTTCAGTTGTCTGAAGCCCGCCAACTCGGCCTGGAGGCGGTAAAAGCCCGGCAGCAGTTGCGGGGCCAGGAAAGTGCCGTCATCGGCCGAGAGCGCCTCGAAGGCGGAGCCGGTCTCCTCATTAATCACACTCACCCGGACCCCGGCCAGTGCGCTCCCGGCAGCGTCAGTGATGGTCCCGCCGATTGAACCGCGTTGCCCCTGGGCCAGCAGCGCGCCGGGAAAGAGAAGCAGCAGACACAGGGCAGTGAAAGCAACGCGCCAGGGAAAGAGTTTGATCTGCATCGCAACCTCCTCAGCTGTGGTCAGGACGGCGGGCCGATGGAGAATTGGGGCGCACAATGGTCGCCGCCGGTCCGAACGGTGGACTCTAGTTGCCAGGCGTGGTAGATAATGCGCCACAAGCCCGCAGCCGGCTGTGGCGATCTGCTAGTGATGTATAAGGTCGAAGAAGACGGTTGCTAGCGGCAATAGGTTAATACTTTCCTGCTCGACTGTCACTAGTCAGATGGCCGATTTGGAACTGCGCTTTTGGCGAGGACTCCAGATGATAGACCGGTAGAGTAGAGGAGGGACGTTAAGTCGCCTCCTCCCTCATCAAACCGGACGTGCGGTTTTCCCGCATCCGGCTTTCCTGAAAACTCTCGCCGCGAGGCACACGCAGGTCACAGGAGCTTCAAGCCGAGTCGCTTGAAGAATCCTGGATAGCTTTCGTTTTCTGCCGGTTTCATGGGTCGTTGACTGCGGCGTTGCGTCTGCCGAATTAACCTCTCCGTGACGAAGTGGTTGATTCCACGTAACGCCTGTTTTGCGTACCCGAAGTTGAAGTAGCCTCCCCATCCCGCAGTCTGCCGGTTGATCGTTTCGATCATTTCCGGCAGCGGTTGGAAACAATGATGATAATCTGTCAGCTCGCGAATCCGTTCCTTTTCCTTCCCCACCGACTTGGCCGATGGAGTCAGGTTCAGGTAGCGGTGTTCTCTGCCATACAGGTCTCGATCATACCGGAAGGTGAAGCCGAGAAAATCCAGCTTCGCTCCTTCCGCTGTGAGGTTGACGACGCGAGTCTTCTCGCGATTGATCGTCAATCCCATTCGCCCTTCAATGAACCCTTCGATGTCCTCGCGCAACCGCGTCGTCTGGTAGCGCGCCAGCGCCACATGCCAGTTGGATGAGGCGCTTGCTGTCAGTTTCCCTCCAGTGCTAACCCTCATCCACTGGCCCGAACCCGGCGTGCGCCTTTCGACCCACCGGGCTCTCCATTCAATCTCTCAACACCATGCAG
>Ga0207646_10000196_pt1 | contig 81941 bp, 72 predicted proteins | sample KBSK5502metaG_FD_184343 | JGI IMG/M metagenome (GOLD analysis project Ga0207646, IMG submission 184343) | Corn, switchgrass and miscanthus rhizosphere microbial communities from Kellogg Biological Station, Michigan, USA - KBS K5-50-2 metaG... | ecosystem: Host-associated > Plants > Roots >... | reverse complement strand
CCGACCGCGTCGAGGTGCTGGCGTTGGGGCCATCGCGATCCGCGATGACGCTGCCATCTTTCGTCTATCTCCATCGCGGCGGGAGTCGCGCCGCGGGCGATGAGGCGGTGAAGACGTTCCTCAAGTCCGGGCACGAAAAGACCGACTGCTGGAACTGCGCCCTGGCGCCGTACGGTTGGGACACGGACTGCCGGCAGTACCGCAAGGGCGGGGGTTGCAACGACGCTCGGCTGCTGTCCGGCGTGAAGCACGACCTGGCCAAGGTTGGTTTTGCGGGGACCAATTCGTGGGCGACCGACTTCACCGTGGGCTCACTGGTCGCGGTCGTGCTGAGACGCCTGAAAAACGAAGCCGACGCAGCCGTGACAGAAGCCGCTCGACGCGTCGTGCTGGGACATCCCGTGGTTTTCGCCGGCGCCGATCCGGCTCACCGCGGCGCGTCGGATGCGGAGGCTTTCAGCCGTCTCGAGCAGGCGGCCATCGAGGCCGGATTCGAGGAGGTCGCGTTCTTGCCCGAGCCGACGGCAGCCGTCATCGGCGAGCCGACCCATCACGGTGTCGAGATTGCTGTGGACTTTGGCGGGGGCACATTCGACGTCGCGGTGATGGACTCACGCGATGGCGAGTCGCGTATCGCGGGCCTGTCCGGCGTCGCAGTCGGCGGCGAGCTGCTGGACGGCGTCCTGTTCGAGACCAGCGTGGGGCCGGCGCTCGGACTCGAGGTGCTACCCAACTGGTTGTTCAACGAGCTCCGTACCGCGAGCTCCGTCAGGCTCCTCATGGCCGACCCGGGCATCCCGGCCATCCTGGCGAGGGTCGGTGGCAAGGAAGCCGAGCTCGCCTCCGCCCTGCTCTACGAGGGCTACGCATATGACTTCTACAAGGCGATCGAGGCAGCGAAGATCGCACTGTCCAGCTCGGAGGTGACGGAGCTGCGGTTCTCACCCCTCGGCCTCCACGTGACGCTGCGGCGCTCGGCTTTCGAGTCCATGATCCGACCCGAGCTGGACATGGTCCGCGAGGCGATCGGGCGTGCGCTGGAGGAGGCCGGCATCCAGGCGACAGAGGTAGAACGTGTGCTGCTGACCGGCGGCTCCGCCTACATTCCCGCCTTCCGCGACGACCTGGCCCGGACCTTCGGCGAAGACCGGCTGGAGCAGCGAGATGCATTCACCGCAGTCGTTCATGGACTGGGCGTCCGCGCCCAGCAGCTGTGGGGACTTTGAGCTCGATCAGTCCAAGAAGGCTGATCAGCGCGGTGCCGGCGCGGGTGCGTGGAGGGGCGTCAGCGTGGATTCGAGCCGGGCGCGCAGGCCCTCGAACTTTGGCGGCAGCACCAGCCGCTCGCCCAGATGCGCGGGATCCTCGTCCACTGCAAAGCCAGGGCCCATCGTGGCAATCTCGAACAGCACGCCGCTCGGTTCGCGAAAGTAAACGGACTTGAACCAGTAGCGGTCGATGACAGGCGTCGGCTGAGCGCCGGCCGCGATGACGCGATCGCGCCACGCGACCTGCTGGTCGTCAAGCGAGACCCAGGCGACGTGATGAACCGTTCCGGCTCCAGGCGTTCCGTGGTGCCCAGGGGCGACGTCGTATGCATACCGTCCGGCTCGACTGTCGCCGCGAGCCTCCCATGAAGTGTCGCCGGACCGCTCCCATCCGAGCGCGCGCTCGAGCAGCTCGCGGCTCGCGTCGGGGCTCGACGTATACGCGCGCACCTCCTCGAAACCCTGGATCGCGTGCTCGGCCGGTATCTCAGGATGCGACGCGGTGAGCGGCGCATCGGGCGTGGCCACGACACGGAGCTCCAGGCCGAGGCCTTCAGGGTCTGAGAACTCCAGCGCTCCACGCGACCGCCGGCCGCCTTTGAGGCGCCGCTCCCAGAAGTCGAGCGCCTCCTCGGAGCCGACCCGTAGGACGATCCGGTGGATCATGCCCCGCCCCGCGCGGCCCGGGCGCGCCCCTGGATACTCGAAGAACGTCAGGTCCAGGCCCGGGCTGCCCTTGTCGTCGCCATAGAACAGGTGGTAGACGGTCGGGTCGTCCTGGTTGACGGTCTTTTTGACCAGCCGCAGCCCTAGCGTGCCCGCGTAGAAATCGACGTTCGCCTGGGCGTCGCCCGTGATCGAGCTGACGTGGTGGATGCCTTCCAGCTTCATTTTGGTTGCCTCCATGGGGTTCCCTAGAAACTACCCAGTCGGCCCTCGTCTCATTCCGGCTCGAGGTCTCCAAATCCCCACTGTACGCAGGGGGCGACCGGCGAAACCGAGTGATAGCCTGCCGATGCGATCCGGCCGCCGAGGCCGGAGTCCTCCAATGAGCAGCCAACCGGTCGCCACCGACCAGCGACAGCGGGAAGTCCGAGCGCGCGCTCTGGACGAAAACTTCGACGCCCAGCGGCGCCAGATCGGCGAGCGGGTGGCGGTCATGTTCCGCTGGATCTTCCTGGCCGTCCTCACCGCGCTGGTCAACCTGACCGCGCTCACCAGCACCTCAGAGAAAGTTACCGTCGACATCGCCCTCGGTGTCTGGGCCGCCATGAACGTGGTCGTCACGCTGATGCTCCTCAGGGGCTTCCGGCCGGGCAAGCAGTTCAGCCTCACCACGATGACCTTGGACATCTTCTTCGCGGCTGGGCTGGTCTACCTCAGTAACGGATTCAACAGCCCTTACTTCCTCGCCCTCTTCCTTTCCGTCATCACCAATGCAGTCCGGTTCGGGGCCACCGCAAGCGTGATCTCCGCCCTCTTCATCGCGTTCATCTACCTGTTCGTGGGCGGCAGCAACACGCCGACCACGCTTTCCAATGATCCCAGCTCGCGCGTAGGCGCCCTGGGCATCGTCTTCCTGTTCCTCATCGTGGCGCTGGCCACCGGCTACATGACCCGCGAGCTGGAGCGCGAACGCCGGCAGGCGGTGCAGCGGGCGGCCCAGGCGGACCTGCTGCGCGAGCTCAGCGCGAGCATCAGCACCCAGACCGACATCAAGGATGTGTTCAGCGCCATGGTGGGCAACGCTCTCGAGATGACGGGGGCGGTGCTGGGCAGCATGGTGCTCGCGTCGCCCGACGGCTTCTCGGTCGTGGCCACAGCGAAGCTGGATCAGGGCCCCGCAGGCGCGCCCGAGCCTCTTGACGAATCGCAGCTGGCCCAGGTCGCCCGATCGGGTGAGGCTGCATTCTCAACGGATCGAGGCACGATGGTGGTGCCGATGGCGTCAGGCGCGGGAGTCACAGCTCTCCTGACCCTGAAGCGCCCCAGCCGCGTGTTCACCAACGAGGACCTCTTCGCAGTTTCCGCATTGTCCGGAAGCTCGGCAATCGCGCTCGCGAACGCGCTCCGATATCACGCGAGCACTCAGGAAGCGACCACCGACAGCCTCACGGGTCTCTACAACATTCGCGAGCTGCACAAGCGGCTCGACGTCGCATTCGCGCGTGCCGACCGGTCCACCGCGTCGATCTCGCTCCTGCTCATCGACTTCGACTTCTTCAAGTCGGTGAACGACGAGCTCGGCCATCAGCACGGTGACCTCGTACTCCAGCTGGGAGCGAGGATCGCCCGCAGTGCCGCGCGTGCGCAGGATTCGGTGGCGCGCTACGGCGGTGACGAGCTGGCGATCCTGGCCGCCGACACATCGGCGGTGGGAGCCCAGCGGCTCGCGTATCGCATCGTCGATGCCGTGCATGCAGCCGCGGTGGCCACCACCGCCGGCAAGTTCCTGACGTTCAGCGTCGGCGTCGCCACCTACCCCGAGGACGCCTTGACGGCGCAGGAGCTGGTTGCCGCCGCGGACCAGGCGCTGTACCTCGCTAAGCGCGAGGGCAAGGACCGCGCGTGCACGTTCCCACAGCTTGTGACAGAGCTCGAGCTGGCCGATGGCAATCTCACCACGATGCTTGCCGACGCCGGGCCGCAGGTGGTCGTCGCCGCCGCCCACGCTGTCGACCACCGCAATCCGATTGCGCAGGGCCATTCCAGCCGCGTGACCTCGATCGCTGAGTCCGTCGGCCAACGGGTGGGCTTGCCGCCAGGCCAGCTCGAGGAGCTCCGGATGGCCGCGTTTCTCCACGATGTGGGGCATATGACGCTCGGCGTCGATGGACAGAGTTTCGAGATGCCGGGCCACGCGGAGGAAGGCGAGCGGATCGTCGCGGCGGCCAGGTTCTCTCCCGAGATCGCGTCTGTCGTGCGCCATCACCACGAGCGGTGGGACGGCCAGGGCAAACCCGACGGCGCTGCGGGCGAACAGATTCCGATGGCGGCCCGAATCCTGGCCGTCGCCGAAGGCTATGAGGCCATGACGGCCGGTCGCGGATACGACCGGCTGACTGTCGCCGCCGCCCTCGAGCAGCTCAAGGCAGGATCAGGGTCGGAGTTCGATCCCGCCGTCCTCGATGCCCTGACCAAGGCAGCGAGCGACGGAAGTCTGGAATCGATATTGCCCGCGGTCGCCCTACCTGCAGTCGCTGCACCCGTACCTGCCTAGCGTTATCTTTTCCCGATCGACGAACCCCAGCTGATAGTCGTGGGTGCGGGCCCGGCCGGCCTGGCCGCGGCCGGCGAGGCTCACCGGAACGGGCTCACGGCCCAAGTCCTGGACGCAGCCGAAGCTGTGGGCGCTAGCTGGCGCGGTCATTACGACCGGCTCCGCCTGCATACGACGCGCGGCCTCTCGGCCTTGCCTCGCGTCCCGATCCCAGAGCGTCTGGGACGCTGGGTCGCGCGCGACGACTTCATCGCTTACCTCGAGCACTACGCCCGCAAGATCAGCGTGCCGATCCGGCTGGGAGTGCGCGTCGAGCGCATCGAGGCCACACCGACCGGCTGGCGCCTGATCACCAGTGCGGGCGAGCTCGAGGCGGGCCAGGTCGTCATCGCCACCGGCTACAACCACACTCCGCGGCTGCCTGACTGGCCGGGCAAGGCCGCCTTCACCGGCGAGCTCATCCACTCTTCGGCCTACCGCAACGCGGCGCCTTTCCGCGGCCGTGACGTCCTCGTGGTCGGCGCGGGGAATTCGGGTGCCGAAATCGCAGCCGACCTGGTCGAAGGCGGCACCGGCAAGGTGTGGATCTCCATTCGCACGCCGCCCAACATCGTCAGGCGTGACGGGCCGGCCGGAATCGCCCCGCAGTACCTCGGGATCTTGATGCGCCCGCTGCCGCTCAAGATCGTGGACCCGCTCAGCTTGCTGGTGCAAAAGCTCGTGATCGGCGACCTCTCCCGATATGGGATCGCCGCGCCCCCCACTGGCGTGGCCACGCGCGTGCTCGATGGACACATTCCCCTCATCGATGTCGGTTTCCTGGCCCAGCTCAAAGCGGGGCGCATCGAGGTGGTGCCTGGGATCACCGGTTTCGAAGGCAGTGAGGTGCTCTGCGGCGCCCGCCGGCTGAAGGCGGACGCCGTCATCGCCGCGACCGGCTACAGCTCGGACCTGGAACCGATGGTCGGCCACCTCGGTGTGCTCGACGCGAACGGACGCCCGAGCTCCCACGCCCCGCAGGCGTCCCCACAAGCCCCCGGCCTTTTCTTCATCGGTTACTCGAACCCGATCAGCGGCAACCTCCGCGAGATCGCCCATGACGCTCGTGCGTTGGGCCCTGTCCTGGCGGCGCGGGCGACTTTATTCCAAGGCGCCCCCGCAGTCCCTTGAGCGCGCGGCTACGCCGCCGGATGACCGCCCGCGAGATCGAACCGCCAGCTGTTGCAACGCATCGTGTGCCCAGGTGGATATTCGAGGTCGCACTCCTCTAACAACACGAAACCGAGCTTGCGGCAGATCGCGTTCGAGGCGACGTTGTCGACCGACGGAAATGCATGAAGAAACCGGTGCTTGCCGGTCTGGCTCGCCAGCGCCAGTGCACGAGCCGCCCCGCGGCTCCCGATCCCGTGGCCCTGGTACTCGGGCACCACACTCCACCCCATCTCAAAAACGGCTTCCTCCCGCCAGGACCTCTCCCAGAACGCCACCTGCCCGACCCGGAGATGTCCTGGATCGATGATGATCGAGAAGACGTAGGTCGTATCCAGATTCGCCGCCTCGACGTAGCGGCGGTGCCGCGTGGCAAGTTGTTCAGCGGTTTCCGGCCCACCCAGGTGCGACATCATCCCTGGGGCGTTCAACCGCACCAGGAGCGGTAGATCCGCTTCGGTCCATGGTTGGAGACTCACGGTCAGCTCGGCCATGTGGTCAGGAAATTGAGCTTAGGCCCCGCCGGTGTCCTTCTTGTCCTCCGGGTGGCCGGTGTTGCCGAACGCGATCCGATCCCGCACCACCGGAGCGCGGCCCAGGAGGCGCGCCCGCTGCACGGCGTCCTCACCGAATCGGTCTCGGATCGCGTCCATGGCGACCTCCAAACGCTCGCCGCGCGGCCGGGACGGCCCCGCGAAGAGGTCCAGCTGGCCGTCGTCATCGCTCAGTCCCGAGAGCCCGACACCCAATGTTCCGACTGCCCGCCTGACGTCACGGCCGGCCAGGAGCGCCAGGGCCGCTCGGTAGATCTCCTCTCCGGTGGCGATCGGATTGGCCAGCGTCGACTGTTTCGAAAAGCGTTCGACGTCCGGCCGGTAGACGACCCCGACTGACACGACCCGGCCACGCCGGCCCGCGGCCCGGAGCCTGCGGCCGACCATCTCGCACAGGCGCATGAGCAGCTCCTCGAGCTCACCCTGCGAGCTGGTCGCCCGCGCCAGCACGTGGGAGTGGCTGTAGCTTTTGCGCGCGGGGCCTTCGAAGGTGCCGACCTCGAAGCCCCGGAGCCGTCGCAGCCAGCCGTCGGCGACCGCCCGCTGCATGCCCGCGAGGCGCAGCTGGTCGGCGCTGGCGCGCAGGAATTCGAGAGGCGTGTGGATGCCGGCTCGCAGGAGGCGGCGCGCGGTAGCCTCGGCGATGCCGGACAGGTCGGTAAGCCGGAGGCGTTCGAAGGCCGAGACGAGGTTGGTGTGGTCGATTCGCTCCAGGCCGTCGCGCTTGTTGAGGTTCGACGCCTGCTTCGCCATCCAGATCGACGTGGAGATGCCGACCGAGCAGGTGATGCACTCGCCGGCCTCTCGCCGCAGCGCCGCCTTGATCGCAACCCCGACGCCCTCTGGTCCCAGTTTCACCAGGTCAGGAGTCCCGGCCAGGTTCATGGAGGCTTCATCGATCGACATGCGGAGGACGTCGGGGCTGTGCCGCGTCATGATCGCGACCAGCTGGTCCGACACCGCGCGGTAGCGGGGTGGGTTCGGCTCCGCCACCGCGATCGAAGGCCAGATCGCCTTCGCTTCGAAGACCCGCATGCCGGTCCTGATGCCGAGGTCACGCGCTTCCCGCGACGCGGACACGATGGTGGCGGCGTCGGTCGCGTAGGCGGCGATGGCAAGGGGACGGTTTCGCAGCCGGAGGTCGTGCTGCTGCTCGATCGAGGCGAAGGCACAGTTCAGATCGACCACGAGAGTCGCCGGGTCGGCCCGGTTGAGGCCCAGATCCGCGACACCAGCCATGTCGAACAGATGTTTGCACAATTTCGGGCCCAGCGGATCTCGCGCGCGTCATCTCTTTGTGGAGGGGAGTTAGGGTTGAGCAACGAATGACTGGGAAGGTGACGGATTCGCTGCCCGCCGGGACTCTGATCACAGGCCCGGACATCACACCGAGCGAGCTCCAGCTGGCGGTCCGCAACCACTCGATGCCGCTGGAGGCTCTGCGCTACGAGATCACGCCGATCGGCCTGCACTATCTCCTGATCCACTTCGACATTCCGGCCGTGGACCCGAGCGACTGGGCGCTGACCGTCGGCGGCCACGTGCGCCGACCGTTGCAGCTCAGCCTCGAAAAGCTCAAGAGCCGGCCCTCGACGACGCTCGCGGTGACGCTCGAGTGCGCCGGTAACGGCCGAGCCCGGCTCTCACCCCGCCCGCTGAGCCAGCCCTGGCTGACGGAGGCGGTCGGCACCGCCGAATGGACCGGGACGCCATTGGGCCCCTTGCTGGACGAAGCCGGGCTGATCGGTCAAGACGGCGACGTGGTGTTCACAGGGCTCGACCGGGGGATGCAAGGCGACGTCGAGCAGCAGTACGAGCGCAGCCTGCCCCTGGCCGAGTGCCGGCGGGAGGAGATTCTTCTCGCCTACGCCATCAACGGGCAACCGCTGCCTCCGCAACATGGTTTTCCGCTTCGCCTGATCGTCCCCGGCTGGTACGGGATGGCGCACGTCAAATGGCTTCGTGCGATCACGGTCCTGGGGAGCGGTTTCGACGGCTACCAGCAGGCCACCGCCTACCACTACCGCCGCTCTGACGATGACCCGGGCGTGCCGGTCACCCGCATGCTTCCGCGAGCCCTCATGATCCCGCCGGGCATTCCGGATTTCATGTCGCGGGTACGCTTTGTGGCCCCGTCGCGCCAGGTGCTTTCAGGTCGCGCCTGGTCTGGCTGCGCGCCGGTCACGAAGGTCGAAGTCAGCACGGACCGCGGCATGTCCTGGGCTGAAGCCGATCTTGGTGATCCGATTTCGGCGTTCGCGTGGCGCCCATGGACCTACGTGTGGGACGCGACCAAGCCTGGCGACTATGAGCTCAGCGTGCGCGCGACCGACGGCAAGGGCAACGTTCAACCCTCGGACGGCAACTGGAATCGCGAAGGCGTGCAGAACAACGCCGTGCAGCGCGTACGAGTGGTCGTGACCGAATCCGACGACCAGGTCCAAACGCCCGCCGATCAACAAACCTAGCCTGGCCAGAGCCCTCCGCGATGACCCGCCGAGGCCTGCTGCTCTTCGTCGCGACCGGTAGCGCCCCAATAGCGTTGGCTTATTCTGAATCTCATCGACGCGCATTGGATGGCAGTCGCGCGGGGTGACGAGCCGGCCGACCTCGTGCTGGCGGGCGGGAAGGTCCTGTCGGTCTTCACCAAGGAATGGCTCGACGTCGACGTGGCCATCAAGGACGGCCATGTTGTGGGGCTTGGACGCTACGAGGGCCTGGACCGCCTGGACGTAAGCGGCGCTTACCTCGTGCCCGGATTCATCGACGCGCACATGCATATCGAGTCGTCCAAGCTGACCGTCGACGAGTTTGCGCGGGCCGTCCTGGCCCACGGCACCACCGCTGTCGTGGCCGACCCGCACGAGATCGCCAACGTGCTCGGCACCGACGGCATCCACTGGCTGCTCGACTGCTGCACCGACCTGCCCCTTGACGTCTACGTGATGGCATCGTCGTGCGTCCCGGCTTCGCGCTTCGAGTCGCCCCGGCGGCCGTTCACCACAGGCGACATCGAGAGCCTTCTTCGCCGCCATCGCACGATCGGCGTGGCCGAGATGATGAACTTCCCCGGAGTCATCGCCGGCGACGAGGCGGAGGTTTCGAAGCTCACGACCGGGTTGACAGACCATGTGGACGGCCACGCTCCCGGGGTCCGAGGCCCGGCCCTCAATGCGTACATCGCCGCGGGCATCCGGTCCGATCACGAGGCGACCACCTACGAGGAGGCGCTCGAAAAGCGGCGCCTGGGGATGTGGGTCATGCTCCGCGAGGCCTCGATCGCCCGCAACCTGCGCGACCTGCTGCCGCTCGTGAAGAAATTCGGAACCGACTGGTGCATGTTCTGCACCGATGACCGCGAGCCGGGCTTCATCGTCGAGGAGGGCCACATCAACCAGATGGTGCGCGTGGCGGTGGCGGACGGCATCAGCGCCGAGGATGCGATCGTGATGGCGACCATCAATCCCGCCACCTATCACCGGCTCTGGCATCTCGGAGCCATCGCTCCGGGCTACCAGGCGGACATCCTGGTGCTCGACGACCTCATCTCCTTTGCGCCACGCCAGGTTTTCAAGCGCGGCGCTCCTCCGCAGTTCACCAAGCTCACGGTGCCGGAATGGGTGCGGCAGACCATCCATCTCGCTCCAGTGACACCCGATTCGTTTCGCATTCCAAGCGGCCCGAAGACCATTCGGACAATCAGGGTGATACCGGGCCAGCTCCTGACGGGAAGCGAGATGGCGGAGCCCGCCGTCCGCAATGGGAGCATCGTCGCCGACCCATCTCGAGACCTCGTCAAGATCGCGGTCTTAGAACGTCACCACGCCACCGGCCGCATCGGCCTCGGATTCGCCACCAGCGTCGGTCTGCAGCGGGGAGCCTTCGCATCCACGGTCGCGCATGACGCGCACAACATCGTGGTCCTGGGCGTCGACGACGCCGACATGGCCGCATGCGCGTGCCGCCTCGCCGACATCGGGGGCGGCATCGTGGTCGCCGAAGGGGGCCGCGTCGTGGAGGAACTGCCATTGCCGGTCGCCGGCCTCATGAGCGACCAGCCGCTCGCGGTGGTGCACCAGCGCCTCTACTCGATGGAGCGCCGGCTGGCGGGCATGGGCGTTTCGATGACCGCGCCTTTCATGACCCTGAGCTTCCTCGCGCTGTCGGTCATCCCCGAGCTCAAGATCACCGACCGCGGGCTGGTCGACGTGACCAATTTCCAGCTGGTGCCGCTGGGCATTGATTGAGGAATTCAACGCCCTGCCGGACAAAGAAGCCGCAGACCGCCTCTACGCATGCCTGGCCAATCGGCGCTGGGCGGCCGAGGTGGCCTCGCGCCGGCCGTACCCCGATGCGCAATCGTTCCTCACCGGTGCCTGGAATGCGTTGAACGGGCTGACCGATGACGACTGGGTGGCCGCGTTCATGGCCCACCCGCGGATCGGCGAGCGCGGCGGCGACGCGCCCGAGAGCTCCGAGCGGGAGCAGAGCCGCGCCATGCGGTCGACGGCAGTGACCCTGGCCGCGCTCGAAGCCGAGAATCGGCAGTATGAGGAGCAGTTTGGGCACGTCTTTCTCATCAGGGCCAGCGGCCGGAGCGGCGAGGAGATCCTGTCCGAGCTGCGGCGGCGCATGAGAAACGATCCCGCCATGGAGCTCGCCGAGTCGCGCCGCGAGCTCGCGCAGATCGCCGGCGATCGGCTGTCGGAGCTGGTTTCATGAGCATCTCCACCCACGTGCTCGACACGGCGCGCGGCACCCCCGCCGCGGGACTTGGCGTCACGCTGCACCGTCGCGAGCCCAACGGCGATTGGAAGGAGGTCGGCACCGCGGTGACCGACTCCGAGGGACGAATCCGCGAGCTCACCGACGAGGAGCTCGAACCGGGCGAGTACCGCCTCGAGTTCGACACTCGGCCTTACTTCGAGCGCTCCGGCTTGAATGCCTTCTATCCAGCCGTGTCGGTCGTGTTCAACCTGGAGGATAGCCACCTCCACGTGCCGCTGCTCCTGAGCCCGTTCGGCTACTCAACGTATAAGGGCCAGTGACCATCATTCTCGGCGACAACCAGTACGGCAAAGCCGAGACGCACCTTGTCCATGTCAACCGCGACGGAGAGAGGCACCAGGTCACCGACTTCCTCGTCAGCATCTCGCTCGCAGGCGATTTCAGCGCGAGCCACCTGACCGGCGACAACAGCAAGGTCGTGCCGACCGACACACAGAAGAACACGGTGTTTGCTTTCGCGAAAGAAGCGCCACCGGGGCAGCCCGAAGAGTTTGGTCTTCGTCTTGCACGCCACTTCGTGCGCGACTTCGACGCGGTGAGCCGGGCCCGGGTGCACATCGAGGCGTTTCAGTGGACGCACCTCGATGCCGGCGAGCGCCCCGACCCCCACGCTTTTGAGCGCATCGGCTCGGACAGGCGACTGGCCACCGTCACATGCGCCAAGGACGCGGAGTGGGTGGTTTCCGGCTTGGCGGACCTGGTCGTGATGAAGACAACCGACTCCGAGTTCTACGGCTATCCGCGTGACCGGTACACAACGCTCGAAGAGACGCATGACCGCATTCTTGCGACGGCCCTGACCGCTCGATGGCGATACGTCTCCACCGAGCAAGATTGGTTCAGCTCGTTTATTGCGACTCGGAGCACTTTGACCGAGGTTTTCGCGCTTCATCACAGCCTTGCGCTCCAGCAGACGCTCTACGCGATGGGCGAGGCGGTGTTGAAGGAGAGTCCGGAGATTGCCGAGATCCGCATCTCGATGCCGAACAAGCACCACTTCGCGGTCGATCTTTCGCCGTTTGGCCTCGAAAACCAGAACGACGTCTTCTACGCGTCCGATCGTCCTTACGGGCTCATCGAAGGGACCGTGACCCGCGACGACACTTCGGAGGCCGGCCAGGCCTGGTAGCGGGGATGGAGTTTCTGCAGCCGGCGAGCTGGACGGAGGCGCTCGCGATGAAGGCGGCCCAACCGGAGGCGCTCCCCATCGCCGGCGGCACCGATGTGATGGTCGACATCAACTTCGACCGTCTGCGCCCGGCGGCCATCATCGATCTCACCAGGGTTGCCGAGCTCAACGAATGGGGGATGGACGACGATTTCCTCCGCATCGGCGCGGGGGTGACGTACACGCGGATCATCGACGAGCTCGCCGACCGGTTGCCCGGCCTCGCCATGGCCTCGCGCACGGTGGGCTCGCCCCAGATCCGGAATCGCGGGACGGTCGGCGGGAACCTGGGCTCGGCCTCTCCGGCGGGTGACGCGCACCCGCCGCTGCTCGCCTCCGATGGATTGGTCGAGCTGGCGTCAACGTCCGGTAGCCGCCGCCTGCCGGTGCGCGAGTTCTACGTGGGGCCCAAACGCAACGCGATGCGTAAGGACGAGCTGATCGCGGCCTTCCTCGTCGAGCCGGCGAAAGGTCCACAGCAGTTCTCCAAGGTCGGCACGCGCAACGCCATGGTGATCGCGGTGTGCTCGTTCGCCGTCGCACTTGACTCCGAGCGCCGCCAGGTCGGCACGGGGATCGGGTCGGCCGCGCCCACGCCGGTCGCCGCCGGCGAGGCGGAGACCTTCATGGAGGCCGTGCTCGACGAGGGCCGGCTGTGGGAGAGGCCGGCGCCGGTGGCATCCAGCGCGCTCGCCCGCTTCGGCGAGCTGGTAGCGGCCGCGGCGCGGCCGATCGACGACGTCCGCGGGACGGCCGCATATCGGACGCACGCGCTGGCGGTGCTGGCTCGCCGCAGCTTCACCTGGGCGTGGGACGAGTACCGGCGGACAGCATCGGCATGAGGGTCGGCTGCACCGTCAACGGCGGCCGCGTAACGGCCGACGACGTGTGGGAGGGGGAGAGCCTGCTCTACCTGCTCCGCGAGAGGCTAGGCCTGCCCGGTTCGAAGAATGCCTGCGAGCAGGGCGAGTGCGGCTCCTGCTCGGTGTACCTCGACGGGACGCTCGTGTGCGCGTGCCTGGTGCTCGCCGGGCAGGCGGAAGATCGAGACCTTGTGACCGTCGAGGGGATCGGCTCGGCCGATTCGCTGCATCCGGTGCAGACGGCGTTCGTGGAGGCGGGCGCGGTCCAGTGCGGCTTCTGCACCCCGGGCCTGATCGTCGCCACGCACGACCTCCTGCGCCGGGTGCCGCAGCCGACCACGGTCCAGATTCGCGAGGCGCTCGCGGGCAACATCTGCCGCTGCACGGGCTACGCCAAGGTCATCGAGGCGGTGCACCTGGCGGCCGGCCGTATGGGCTCGTCGTGAAGGCGAAGCCCCGGCTGGCGCCACCTGCGGTCGTGAGCGGCCGCGTCGGCGACGCGGTTCAGCGCCCCGACGCCGCCCTCAAAACGCGGGGCGACTTCCCGTATTCGTCGGACCTGCAGGTGGCGGGCATGCTCTGGGGCGCCACGGTGCGCAGCCCGCATCCGTACGCGCGCATCGTCTCCATCGACGCCGAAGATGCGCGATCGATGCCGGGTGTGCAGGTCGTCCTCACGCACGAGGACGTGCCGGGCCGCAACGTCTACGGCCTGGAGATCCCGGACCAGCCCGTATTGGCGATGGACGTGGTGCGGTACTGGGGCGAGGCCGTGGCGCTGGTCGCCGCGGATCACCCTGAGCGCGCGCGACGCGCTGCGCACGCCGTGCGTGTCGAGTACGAAGTCCTGGCGCCGCTCACCGACCCGGAGGTGGCGCTCACCGAAGACGCGCCGAAGCTGCACCCCGATGGCAACATCACGCGCCGGATCAAGATCCGGCGTGGCGACCAGAACCCGCGTGCGGACGTCGTGGTCACCGGCGAGTACGAGGTCGGCATGCAGGACCAGGCTCCCCTCGGCCCCGAGTCGGGTCTCGCGATCCCGGACGACGGTGGGGTCGACCTCTACATCGCCACGCAGTGGCTGCACATCGACCGCTCCCAGCTTGCAGGGTGCCTGGGGCTGCCGCCGGATAAGGTCCGGCTCACGATGGCCGGCATCGGGGGTGCCTTCGGGGCGCGCGAGGACCTGTCGATGCAGGCGCATACGTGCATGCTGGCGCTACGGACGGGAAGGCCCGTGAAGATCGTCTACGGGCGAGCCGAGTCGTTCGTCGGTCACGTCCACCGGCATCCCGCGCGCTTGCGCTACGAGCACGGCGCCACGCGCGACGGCAAGCTCGTTTACGTCAAGGCCCGCATCATGCTCGACGGCGGGGCGTATGCATCCAGCTCGACCGCCGTCATCGCCAACGCGTGCTGTTTCGCCGTGGGACCGTACGAATGCCCGAACGCCACCATCGACGGCTGGGTCGTCTACACGAACAATCCACCCTGCGGCGCCATGCGCGGCTTCGGCTCCGTGCAGAACTGCTACGCGCACGAGGCCCAGATGGACAAGCTCGCGGCGGCCCTCAGCATCGATCCGGTGGAGCTGCGAATCCGCAACGCGTTGGAGTCCGGGGGCAGCCTGATCACGGGCCAGGTCGTGGACGGCCCCGTCCCGGTGGCCGAGATTCTGCGCCGGGTGCGGGCGATGCCGTTGCCGCCAGCGGTCACGAGCGAGCACCTGGATTTGACCCAGATGCCCGGCGGCGTCTCCAACACGACTCACGGCGAAGCGGTGCGCCGGGGCGTCGGCTACGCCGTCGGGTTCAAGAACGTGGGCTACTCCGAAGGTTTCGACGATTACTCGACTGCGCGGGTGAAGCTGTCGGTCGTGGGCGGCCGGCCGCGCGTCGAGGTGCACACGGCCGCCGCGGAGGTGGGCCAGGGCCTGGTCACGGTCCAGGCGCAGATCGCCGGCACCGAGCTTGGCGTCCACGACGTGATCGTCCTCAACGCCGACACGCAGGTCGGCTCCGCGGGATCGTCCTCGGCGTCACGTCAGACCTACATCACCGGTGGGGCGGTGAAGGCGGCTTGCGAGGCGGTGCGCGAGCGGGTGCTCGCGCTGGCCGAGTCAGAGCTCACCCAGCTCAGCCGCGATGGCGCGGGAGGATCAGACGACTGGCGGCTCGAGAATGACGCGATCGTCTCCGCCGACGGCACCGCGGTCATCACGCTCGCGACGCTGCTGGGCGAGGAGGTGATCGAGGAAACGCGCGAATTCCGGCCGCGGCGCACGTCTCCGCTCGATCCCGAGACCGGCCAGGCCAACGCACACATGCAGTACGCGTTCGCCGCCCATCGCGCGGTCGTCGACGTCGACACGGAGCTCGGTCTGGTCAAGGTTGTCGAGCTCGCGACCGCCCAGGACGTCGGCAAGGCGATCAACCCGCAGGCGGTGGAGGGGCAGCTGGAGGGGGGAGCCGCCCAGGGGCTCGGGCTGGCCGTCATGGAGGAGATCCAGCTCAAAGATGGGGTGATTCGAAACCCATCGTTTACCGATTACCTCCTTCCCACGACGCTCGACATGCCGCCAGTCCGCATTGACATCCTCGAGCTGGGCGATCCGAACGCGCCTTATGGGCTCAAGGGCGTGGGCGAGCCGCCGACCATCTCCTCGGGCCCGGCGATCGTGGCCGCCATTCGGGCCGCAAGCGGCCGCAGCCTCTCTCGCGTGCCCGTGCGCCCGCACGACATCGTCGATTCGTGACCACCACGCTGCTCATCCGCGCCGGTCTGCTGTTCACCGGGGACCGCGAGATCGAGGGTGGCTGGGTTTTCGCCCGCGACGGCGTGATCGAAGAGGTGGGTTCCGGGGACTCGCCGCCGGCGGATGAGGTCGTCAATTCGGCCAACTGCATCGCTGTGCCGGGCCTGGTCAATGCCCACGACCACATGTACCAGTGGGCCACGCGCGGCTACGCGCCGGACGGCACCCTGTTCGAGTGGCTGCGCGCGCTGTACCCGGTGTGGGCGCGCATCGATGCCGATATCGTGCGCGTCGCCGCCCGGGCCGCAATGTCGCGGCTGCTCCTGAGCGGCTGCACGCTTTCCACCGACCACCACTACGTGTTTCCACGCGGCCGGGCCGGCATCTTCCAGGCGCTCGTGGAATCAGCCCGCGAGCTGGGCCTTCGCTTTCATCCCTGCCGGGGGTCGATGTCACTGGGCGAGTCGAAGGGCGGCCTGCCTCCGGACAGCGTCGTCGAGGACGAGGACTCGATCCTCGCGGACACGGAGTCGATGATCAAGCGGTTTCATGACCCGAAGCCAGGTTCGATGTGCCGAGTCGCGGTCGCGCCATGCTCCCCGTTCTCGGTGACGCCCGAGCTCATGCGCGAGTCGGCGGCGCTGGCCCGCCGGCATGGTTTGCGGATGCACACCCACGTGGCCGAGACACTCGACGAGGAGAAGTTCTGCCTCGAGCGATTCGGCAAGCGGCCCATGGAGCTGATGGAAGACCTCGGCTGGACGGGCGATGACGTGTGGTATGCCCACGGCATCCATCTCAACGACGCCGAGGTGGACCGCGTCGCGGAAACGAAGACCGCGATCGCACACTGCCCGTCGAGCAACATGCGCCTGGGCGCGGGAGCCTGCCGGGTTGCCGACCTGATCCAGGCAGGAGCGCGGGTCGGACTCGGGGTCGACGGCTCCGCCAGCAATGAAGACGCCAACATAGCGATGGAAGTCCACCAGGCGTTGCTGCTGGCCAGGGTCAACGGTGGGCCGAACGCCCTCGATGCGCGGAGCGCCTGGCGGCTCGCGACATCGGGAGGGGCCGAGTGCTTGGGGCGAGAAGACTGCGGCGTCCTCGCGCCCGGCAAATGTGCGGACGTCGCGCTGTTCCGCATCGACGACCTCGCCCACGCCGGCATCGCCGACCCGCTGGCCGGGCTCGCTCTGGCGCCGCCCGCGCGCGCGTCGGCCGTGATCGTCAACGGGCGCGTGGTTGTGTTCGACGGGCGCCTGCTGACGGCCGACGAGGGCGAGATCGCCCGCGAGGTCGCGGCTACGAGCGTTCGACTGGCCGGATGAACCTCCCGGTCCCAGGTGCGCCGCCCCCAACCAGTGTCTTGACGGTCCGTCCGCGAATCCTCTGGCCTTCGTGCGCGCTGAACGGGTTGCGGTAGAGCAGGTCCTCTCGCCGAACGATGTCCTCGTGCGCCAGGTCGACGAGCCAGAGGTCGGCGTCGAACCCAGGCGCGATGTCGCCCTTGCGAGCCAGACCGAACCGCCTGGCGACGTTGGTGGAGGTCACGGCCGCGATCACCGGCAGCTCGAGTCGACCCATGGCGAGCAGAAGCTGCCGGGTCGACTGGCAGCCTGAGATGCCGCCCCAGATCTTCGTGAAATCGTCGCTCTGCTTCAGCTCGAGCGTGCTGGGCGAGTGGTCGGAGACGACCATCGGCAGCCGGCCGTCGCGGAGCATCCACCAGAGCTTCTCGCGGTCGATCGCCGTCCGAAAGGGCGGCGCGCATTTGGCAATCCCGCCCATGCGTGCCATATCGCTCTCGACGTACAGAAGGTAATGCGAGCACGTCTCGCCACTCGCGTCGACGCCGCTGTGCTGAGCCTCGTGGATGAGCTCGACCCCGCGCGCCGTGCTGACGTGCACGATGTGGAGCGTGCATCCGGTCTCACCTGCAATGCCGATCGCTTGCGCGATCGCTTCCAGCTCGGCATCCGCGGGCCGCGACCAGATGAAGTCGCGCGCGGTGGACCCAGGGGGCGAAGCGAGCCGCGAAGGGTCTTCTGCGTGGACCAGAAGGATCGAGCCCAAGTCGGCGATTTTCTCCATGCCCCCGCGCAGCGTGTCTGCGTCGCAGGCGGGGAATTCGTCGATGCCGCTGGGGCACATGAACGCCTTGAAGCCCATGGCGCCGCGCTGGACCAGCGGCTCCAGCTGGTCGAGGTTGCCTGGCACCAGCCCGCCCCACAACCCGAAATCGACCTTCGACGAGCGCTTCATCGCCTCGAGCTTCAGGTCGAACGCCGCGACGTCCGTCGTCACGGGGAGGTTGTTGAGCGGCATGTCGATGAAGCTCGTGTAGCCCCCGGCGGCGAGCGCCGCCGACCCGTGCTCGATGTCCTCCCAGTGGGTCCGGCCGGGTTCGTTGAAATGGACGTGCGAATCGATCCCGCCGGGAAACACATGCAGGCCGCTCGCGTCGATCTCTTCGCCGTCGCCGGCAAGGTTCGGTCCGACCGCAACGATCTGGTCGCCGGCGATCGTGATATCGGCTCTTTCGACTCCGCGGGCTGTCACGACCGAGCCGCCGCGGATGATCATTCTCGCGCGACGAGCTCCAGAAATTGGGACAGCACGTCGATCGCCACCGCAACGTCGTCGGTGGTCACGGACTCGGCGGGGTTGTGGCTGACGCCGCCCTTGCAGCGCACGAAGAGCATCCCCACCTCTGCGAGGGCCGACATCGCCACCGCATCGTGCCCCGCCCCGCTCGCCAGCTCAACCACCGGGTGGCCGACGTCCTGCACGGCCTGCGAGAGGCTCGACACCAGGCTATGCGAGCAAGGAACCGTCGCGTCTTCACTGATCTGGTTGGTTTTGAGTCTTACGCCCCTGTACTTTGCGATCTCCGCGGCGATATCCAGGAGGCGCCGCGAAGCCATCACGCGAACGGCGTCGTCAGCGTGGCGAACGTCGAGGCTGAGCGTCACCTCGCCTGGGACCACGTTGGCGGCGCCTGGCCGCACCTCGAGCTGCCCGACGGTGGCGACCATGCCCTCCTGGCTGCCGGCATAGCCCTCGACGGCCTGCACGAACACCGAAGCGGCGACCAATGCGTCGCGGCGGCGATCCATGGGCGTGGTGCCGGCGTGGGCCGCCTCGCCAGTGAACGTGATCCGATGGCGCTCCTGTCCTGCGATGGCCGAGACCACGCCGACCGGCACGTCTCGTGCCTCCAGCACCGGACCTTGCTCGATGTGGACCTCGCAGTAGCCGAGCAGCCGGCCGCCGCTCCACCTGTCGTCGTCGATGCCCTCCGGGTCGCCGCCGAAAGTCCGGATGGCGTCGCGCATCGTGACGCCGTCTACGTCGACACGGTCGAGGTCCGCCAGGTCGAAGGTTCCCGCCACGGCGCGGCTCCCGAGGTAAGTGGAGCCGAAGCGCAGGCCCTCCTCATCGGCGAAAGCGAGCACCTCGATTGCAAATGGGAGCCGCTTGTCCGCGTCATGGAGGCGCTGTACGGCGGCGATCGCAACCAGAACACCCAGCGGCCCGTCGTACTTGCCGGCATCGCGGACCGAATCGAGATGGGAACCCAGCAGCAGGGTCGTCTCTCCGCTGCCTTCGAACCGGCCGCGCAGGTTGCCGACGTTGTCTCTGCGCACGGCCATGCCCGCTTCGCGCATCCATTCGGCAACACGCTCGTGGGCGCATTGCATCGACTCCGAAGCAAACGGCCGTGTGATGGCATCGGGCTCCTCACTGCACAAGGCCAGGTACTGACACCGCTCGATCACGATTCGGGGCAGCGTCACGCCTGCTCGGTGAAGGTGATCTCCTGCGCGCCTTCCCACAAAACCCGCCGCCCGAGGACGGGCAGCTGGTCGTTGCCCTCGTAGATCGTCGCGAAATGGTTCCCGGCCAGCTGGCCCGCCTTGCTCGCGAAAACCGTCGGGCCGAACGGAAACAGGATCTCGGTCTCGCTCAGGCCGCCCGGGTACAGCAGCAGCTGGCCGGGCGCCGGGTAGCTCGTCTGGTTCTCGTAGCCGAGGTCGAGGTCGAGGTCGCCGAACGGGATCCAGCCGGCCTCGCCGCTCCAGCGGGCCTGGATGAGCTTGGTCGCCAGCGGCAGCATCGCGCGGAACCTGGCTACGGTCTTCGGTGCGCGGTCCGTCTCGAGCCGGGCCGCAAAGCGCAGGTCGCCAACGACGATATGGATCACGCCCGCCCAGGTCTCAGGAAATCGACGGCCTCCTCGCGGCCGTCCCACACCACGGTCGTGTGCGCGGGTTCGGTGCGGGCGACCACCTTGCCGGCGCGCAAGACGAGCTTGCGTGGGGCGACCAAACGGATCGCGTCCATCTCGGTCGGCGCCGCGAACGCGCAGAGGTCGGCCCTGGCTCCGGGCAGGAGTCCGTAGTCCTGGAGGCCGAGGGCGCTGGCTGGGTTGAAGGTGATCATGTCGATCAAAGTGCGCAGCTCGCTGTGGCCCGACATCTGGCCGTAGTGCGCGAGCACGAATGCCGCCTGGAGCGGGTCGCCATAACCCAGTGGGTACCACGGGTCCATTACCGAGTCGTGGCCGACGCACACGTTGACGCCGGCCGCGAGCAGCTCCTTGACGCGGGTGTGCCCGCGACGGATCGGATACCCGTCAAAACGGCCCTGGAGCACCGAGTTGTCGAGCGGGTTGGTGACCATGTGCATCTGGGCCCGCTTGAGGTTGTTGATCAGCCGGTAGGCGTAGGCGGCGTTGTACGAGTGCATGGCGGTGGTATGGCTGGCGGTGACCCGCCCGCCCATCCCGAGCCGGATCGTCTCGGCGGCCATCACCTCGACGAAGCGCGAGTGGTCGTCGTCGGTCTCGTCGCAGTGGATATCGACGCGCAAACCCTTGTCAGCCGCGAGCGCCATAGCGAACTTGACCGACCGCTCTCCGTACTCGCGGGTCAGCTCGAAGTGGGGAATGGCGCCCACGACGTCGACTCCCATGTCGACGGCGCGCCGCATCAGGTCCTCGCCGCCGTCAAACGACATGATGCCCTGCTGCGGAAACGCGACCAGCTGCAGCGTCATCTGGTCACCGATCTCCTCCCGGAGCTCGAGGAGGGCGCGCACCGCCCGCAGCTCCGGGTCACAGACATCCACATGACTGCGGACGAACTGGACCCCGTTGGCAAGCTGCCAGCGCAGCACCGTGCGGACGCGTCGCTTCACATCGTCGACGCTGAGCTGTTTGACCCGCTCGGCCCAGATGGCGATGCCCTCGAACAGTGAGCCCGACTGGTTGTGCCGCGGCTCGCCGACGGTGAGCACGGCATCGAGGTGGATATGGGGCTCGACCAATGCCGGCGTGACCAGCGCGCCCCCGAGGTCGATGACCTGGCGGGCCTCGGGCTCGGGCTCGGCGATCCGCCCGTCTCGAACGCAGATGTCCCTGGTGTCTGCCTCCCCGGCGATCCGGGCGCCCTTCAGGAGCAAATCGAGCATCGACAGGAGGCTAGCAGAGACCTAAACTTCCAGCGTCTAGTCGGTTCGTTTGTCTAGGGGGAAGGCTATGCAGACGGCTGAGGAAGTAGAGAAACACGTACCGGTTCGCGAGGGCGACTATGGGGATGTAGTCGCCACCGTCGAACCGGGCGGCGTCGAGTACATCGCCTTGAAGGAGAGGCACGGCAAGCCGATCGATCTGTTCTGGACCTGGCTTTCGCCCAACCTCGAGTTCGCAACCATCTTCGTGGGCGTCCTGGGCATTGCAGTGTTCGGATTGAGCTTCTGGGAGACGGCGGTCGCGATCCTGGTCGGCACCGCCCTGGGTTCGTTGACACACGCCGCCCTTTCGTCATTCGGTCCCAAGTTCGGGGTGCCAATGATGGTGGAGAGCCGGGGCGCATTCGGCTTTCTGGGCAACATATTGCCGGCCGGCCTGAACGCGTTCACGGGTTCGATCGGCTGGTTCATCGTCAACAGCGTGAGTGGCGCCTTCGCGCTGCAGGCGCTGGCGCTCCTGATCAATCTGACGCTTCCGTTCTGGCTGACGTTCCTCGTGATCGTCGTGGCCCAGGTGGCGATCGCCACCCTCGGCCACAACTTCATTCACTTCTTCGAGCGCTGGGCCCTCCCCTTGCTCGGAATCGTTTTCATCTTTGCGTGCCTCTTCATCTTCAGCAAGGCCAACTACGGGGTCGCCGCCAATCCTGGCCCGCTTGGTCACTTCGGCGCCTTCACGCTGTTGTTCACCGCCACCTTCGGCTACGCCGCGGGATGGAACCCGTACGCGGCGGACTACACCCGCTACCTGCCGCCAACGACCGATCGACGGATGGTCGCTTTCTGGGCCGGCATGGGCGTCTTCATATCGTGCGTCGTCCTCGAGCTCGCGGGCGCTGCACTCGCGACCGTGGCCGGCACCAAGTGGGGTCCAAACGACATTCCGACTGTCCAGCTGAGGCAGGCGATGCCCGATTTCCTGTACTACCTGACGCTGCTCTGCATCGCCGTCGGGGCGGTCGCGGCCAATGCGATCAACATCTACAGCGGCACGATGTCCCTGGTCGCGGTCGGGATCCGCGAGCTGGGCATGACGCTCCGCCAGCGCCGCGCGGTGCTCGCGGTGGCGGCGGGAGTACTTGGATACGTGATCGGTGTCTGGGGCCAGGCCAACGTCGGGCCGGGCAGCAAGTACGAATATTTCCTGCTCCTGATCAGCTACTGGATCGCCCCCTGGCTGGCGGTCGTCCTCGTCGACTACTGGATGAAAAAGGGTGACTATGGCGACGAGTCCGTTTTCTACGACTCCAAGTACCAGCGCTGGCAGGGGGTAGCCGCCATGGCGATCGGTCTCGTCGTGTCGGTTTACCTGTTCGCAAACGTGTACTCCGTTTACACAGGACCGATCCCCAATGGCAACCCGGGGATCGGTGACATCACCTTCATCGTCGGCTTTGTGCTCACCGGCGCTCTGTACTACGCCTTCCAGACGATGACGGGAAAGCAGGCCGCCTCAGCTGGGAAGGCAGGCTCTCGGGCGGCATAGCGAGCAAAAACAACGAGGCGCCGCCGCCGCGCGACGCGGCGGCGCCTCGGGGACCGATCGGAAGAAGCCTGAGGCGGTTGGAGGACGGGCGCCTGCTCCGCGGCGGGGGTCAGTTCATCGACGACCTGCAGCCGGAAGGCCTCCTGTACGTGGGCTTGCTGCGGAGCCCGATTGCCAGCGGACGGGTCACCGGGCTCGACACCGCCGCCGCCCGAGCGGCGCCGGGCGTCCTGGCCGTTTTTACCGCCGCCGACCTCGAAGACACCTGCCGCCCGCTCCCGGTCCACCTGACCACCCCTGGCGCCGTCTCTCCGCCACGGCCGATCCTGGCCTCCGATCGTGTTCGCTTCACGGGCGAGATCCTGGCGGCGGTCGTTGCCGGCAGCAGATACAAAGCCGACGACGCGCTCGAGCTGATCCGGCTCGACCTCGACCCGCTCCCCGCAGTCACCACGTTCGAAGGAGCGATGGCGGGCGGGGCGCCGCTCGTCCACGATGCAGTGCCCGGGAATCTGTATTTCGTGGGCCGGCGCAGCTTTGGTGACGTCAGGAGTGCCTTTGCCGAGGCGGACCTGGTGGTCGACGGCGAGGTCACGCACCCACGAGTGTCGGCGGCTCCAATCGAGGGCCGCGGCGTCATCGCGATGCCGGATGGAGCGGGCGGCGTCGTCGTGTGGAGCTCGACCCAGGTGCCGCATCTCGCGGCCGACGCGATCGCCGAGACCTTGACGTTGGATCCGGGGCAAGTGCGCGTCGTGGCCGCCGACGTCGGCGGTGGGTTTGGCATCAAGGCGCAGGTCTACCCGGAGGAGATCCTGCTGGCCTGGATCGCCAGGCGCATGAGAGCAGCCGTCAAATGGACCGAGGCCAGGTCCGAACACTTCCAGGCGGCCAGCCATGCCCGCGACCAGCGCATCCGGTTCAGCGCCGCGGTGCGCAACGACGGGCGCGTGCTCGGCATTCGAGCCAAAGTGCTCTCCAACATCGGCGCTTACGGGATCAGGCCGTTCGGTCCTCTGCTCGACCCGATGACATGCGCCGGCTTGATTCCGGGGCCATATGACATTCGCGATTACGAGTACGAGTCGTACGCGATCGCGACCAACAAATGCCCTGAGGGTCCCTATCGCGGGGTGGGCATGGTCACCGCGGTTCTCGCTCATGAGCGGCTGATGGATTTGATCGCGGCACGCCTTGCTCTCGATCCTGTCGAGGTGCGCCGCGTCAATTTCATCAAGCCGGCGCAAATGCCCTACGTCGCCGCCACCGGTCATCCGTATGAGTCCGGAGACTACGGCGCCGCCCTCGACGCGGCGCTCGCCGCATTCGGCTATGCGGGGGTCCGAGCGGAACAGGCCCGGGCGAAAGCGCAGGGTCGCCTGCTGGGCGTCGGCATCGGCTCGTACGTGGAGTTCACCGGCGCGGGGTCGTCCACATTCGTGGGGCGAGGGATGGCCGACATCCCGGGCACCGACAGTGCGCACATGTGGCTCGGCGAGGACGGCCGCGTCCACCTGCAGACGACGTGTCCCGCGATCGGACAGGGCGTGCATACGACTTTCGCGCAGGTGGCGGCAGCGAGCCTGGGAGTGGAGCCGGAAAGCGTCGTCGTCGAGCAGACCGACACCGGAATGGTCGGCCATGGAACCGGGGCATTCATGAGCCGCGGTTCGGTGACCGCGGCCACGAGCGCGTATCGGGCGGGCGCACTGCTGCGCGAAGCCATGCTCAACGCCGCTTCATGGCGGCTCGACCAACCGGTCGAGCGGTTGTCGATTGGCGCTTCCGCAATCGACATCGACGGGCAGCCCTCAAGGCTCACTCTGGCCCAGCTCGCCGCCGGCGATCTTGCCGGCAACGGCGGCCAGGCTCTCGATGTCTCTGTGACCTACGACGCGGTGCAAGCCTCCCATCCGTACGCAACGCACGTCTGTCTCGTCGAAGTGGACGCCGAGACGGGTGCCGTACAGATCCTTGGCTACGTGGTCGCTGAGGACTGCGGCATCCTCATCAATCCGATGATCGTGGAAGGCCAGGTGGTGGGCGGTATCGCCCAGGGGCTCGGCGCCGTTCTGATGGAGGAAATCGTCTATGGGTCCGAGGGCCAGCTTCTGACCGGCACTTTCCTGGACTACATCATCCCGAGCGCGAGCGAGGTCCCGACGGTTGCGATCACGCACCTCGTCACGCCTTCGACGGTCCATGAGCTCGGGACCAAGGGAGTGGGTGAGGGCGGGACGATCGGCGCGACCGCGGCGCTGGCGAACGCCATCGCCGACGCTTTGTCGCTCACCGACCTGACACTGCCGCTTACGCCCGACCGCATCGTCGGGTTGATCGGGTGAAGGAGCCTTACGACCCGGTCAGCTACCTGGAGTGGAATGCGCAGCGCCGTCCGCACGCCACCGCCTTGTGGGACGGCCGCGAGATCGAATTCGAGGAGCTGCTCGAGCATGTGCGCAGGTTCCAGCGCTTCCTCGGCGCCCGAGGCGTGAAGGCCGGCGACGTGGTTGGAGTCCGGCTGCCTAACGTGTGGCAGTACGTCGCGCTCGAGCTTGCGATCCCCGACCTCGGCGCGGTGATCCTCCCCATACCGATGAGCCTTGGCGAGCACGAGCTGCGCTCGCTGCACGAGAAGACGCGACCCGTTCTCACCCTCACAATCGCCGACCTCGATGGCCTCGCGGACGCAGGCTCATACTCGCCGCCCACCGCGGATCGCGATCCGGATCGGGTCGTCGAGATAGCGATGACGTCGGGCACGACGGGCATGCCGAAGCTCGCGTCGCTGTCGGCCCGCCTGAAGCAGGTCACCTTCGAGGCCTTCACTTCGCGACTCGAGATCTCCGAGGAAGATCGCGTGCTTCCAATGACGCCCCTCACCCAGGGCATCGGCGGCATGTGCCTTTACTGTCTGCGCGTGGGCGCGGCACTCGTGATGCTCTGCGAGCCGCACTGGACTCCCGAGCACTGCCTCGACGTCGCTGCCAACTCAAGGGCTACCGTGATGGTCGGCGTGCCGACCAACGTGATCAGGATGTTGAGCCACCCGCTGCGCACACCGCCGTCGCTACGGGCGGTCGCGGTCGCCGGCGCGCCGCTGCCCCCTGAGGTCGCCGAGCGCTGGGAGACGTCGACCGGAGTCCCGATCTCGAGCTTCTACGGCTCGATGGACGCCGGCCAGCTGGCCGTGGCGAGCCCATCCGATCCACGCGCTCTGCGCTGGACCTCGGTGGGGCGGCCGCACGATCACGCCGAGTGGCAGATTCTTGACGGGGAAATATGCATGCGCGGCGACCTTGTGCAGGATCGGTACTGGGGCGAGGACTTCGGTCCCTATTCGGCCGACGGCTGGGCGCACATGGGCGACCTGGGCTTCGTCGACGAGGCCGGATATCTGCACGTCGTCGGCCGGGTCAAGGACATCATCATCAGAGGCGGCACCAACATCAACCCATACGAGGTCGAGTCGATCCTGCGCTCGCATCCAGCTGTGATCGATGTCTGCGTGGTCGGGCGCACAGACAGCGAGCTCGGCGAAGTACCGGTAGCGTTCGTCGTCGGCGACCTCCTTCAGGGAGAGCTCGATCGATTTCTCAACGAGCGCGGGCTGGCTCGATACAAATGGCCGCAGAGGATCCATCGTCTCAACGAGCTTCCACTGTCCGGCCCGGGCAAAGTTAACCGCAAGCTGCTGAGTGAACATGCGCGCGCGTTGTAACGACATCGACGTGGCCTGGTTCGAGGTTGGACGCGGAGAGCCCCTGATCCTGATTCACGGATTGGCCGACGATCACAGATCGTGGCGCCGCGCGCTTCCCGGTCTGCTTCTGCGCCATCGCGTCCTCATGTACGACCTGAGGGGTCACGGTGAAACGAGCCTCGGCCGGCCCGAGGGCACGCTGACGCAGCTTGGTGCAGACCTTGTTTCGCTCATGGAAGCCGCCGGAGTCGACGCCGCTCACATTGCGGGTTTCTCGCTCGGCGGCACCATAGCGATGCGGATGGCGATCGACCATCCGGCAAGAGTCCGCAGCCTGGTGCTGGTGGCGACCTCGAGCCGGGTCGGGAAGGCGGCTGCCGACTGGTATCAACAGCGTGTGGACATGGTCAAGCGGAACGATCCTGAGCTGCGGGCGACGCTGGACCGGGACGCCGCCGATGTGTATGCCGAGTCTGCGTCCGAGCTCCCGGACGGGCTCCTCATCAGGCGCCAGTCGACAGCCGACCCGCGCGGATATGGCAACGCCTGTGCCGCCATGGCCGCGCTGAACGCGGCCCCCCTCGACCCCGAGCTGAGCCGCATATCCGCGCCGACGTTGATCGTGGCGTCAGAGCTCGACCGGCATTGCCCTCCGAAGGCGGCCCAGATCATCGCCGCGGGCATCAAAGGCGCCGCTGCGCGGGTCCGGCTCGAGGTCATTCCAGGGGCCGGCCACCCCATCCCGGTCGAGAAGCCCCATGAGTTGGTTCGCTCGATCAACTCGTTTCTGGCCGCCCGTGACTGACTCCCTGCTCAATGAGTGGGGAGCTCACGACATCCTCACCCTGACGATCAATCGGCCCGACCGCCGCAATGCACTCGACCCAGAGCTGCTCACGGCGCTGGCCGAAGCGCTGCGCGGTGACGCAGAGCACGCCTCGGCGGTGATCCTGCGGGGAGCGGGCACTGAGGCCTTTTCCGCCGGCTACGACCTGTCGCGCCTCACCGGTACGGTCGACGACCTCGAGGTGGACCATTACATCGGCGAGGCAGCCACGGCGCTGCGTGCATGTCCCGCGCCCGTGATCGCGAGGCTCCAGGGGCACTGCCACGGGGCCGCGGTCGAGCTCGCTATGAGCTGCGACCTTCGGATCGCCGCAGAGGATCTCCGGCTTTCCGTCCCCGCGGTGAGTCTCGGCGTGGTTTATCGATTCCAGTTCGTGGCTCGCCTGGTGCAGATTTGCGGTCTCGCGCGAGCCTCGGACCTCTTGCTCGCGATGCCTGAGCTCGATGGCGAACGCGCCGCTGCCTGGGGGCTGGTGACCGAAGTCTTGCCCGGGTCGGACATCGACAACCGGGTGCACGCGCTGGCTGAAAAGCTCGCCGCCTCTCCGCGGACCGCCGTTCGGGGCACCAAGGCCAGCCTTGATCTGCTGGCCCGACGCGCCGTCTCGGGCGAAGACCTCCTCCTGGCTCAGCAGCTGCGCGCCGCGGCGGCGGCCAGCCCGGAGCGACGTGATGCCGTCACGCGACGGAAGGAGTCCATGTCGCGTCGCTCCGGCACGGACAAGAGATGACCCAATTCGACGTCAGCGTGGGGATCAGCCCTCGCCAGTCGTTCGACAGCTGGGCGGGATTCGTCGCGGGCCTGGAAGCAGAAGGCGTGCGCAGGATCTGGGTGATCGATTCACAGCTCGCGATGAAGGACGTGTACGCGGGTCTGGTTATCGCCGCGCTCAACACGCAGCGTGTCGGACTCGGAACCGGGGTGACCAACGCGGTTACGCGTCATCCGACTGTGACCGCCAACGCGATCGCGGCGATCGCGGAGCTCTCGCACGGCCGCGCCATCCTCGGCCTCGGCGCGGGCGACTCCGCCCTGTATGGCATCGGGCTGAAGCCCCAGAAGGTTGCCGAGGTCGAGGAGGCGATCGGCTTTTTTCGCTCCCATGTCGACCGAAGCGTGCCGATCCACCTCGCGGTGAGTCAGCCGCGGATGTGTGAGCTGGCGGGCCGCCTGGCTGACGGCGCCATCGTTATGGGCCCGGCCCAGCCGGACATGGTCAGGCGTCAGGTGGAGTGGATCGAGGCCGGCCTGCAGGCCGCCGATCGCAGCCGACAAGAGTTTGAGATCGCGTTCATCGCGACGCTGGCCTCCGAACCGGAAGACATCCGCTCGTGGGCATCCACCCAGGCACGCCTCCTTGGCCAGTATCGCGAGCTACCCGAAAGCCTGCTTCGATTCCGTGACGAAATCACGCGCAGCGCCGAGTCATACGACTACTCGGAGCACCTGTCGACCCACGCGTCACACGGCGCCGCCGTGTCCGACGATCTCGTCCGAGCGCTGGCGATTGTGGGCACGAATGAGGAATGCGCTGCGCGGCTGCGGGCCCTGGGGGCCACCGGGCTCGATGCTCTGATCTTTCCCCTTGCCGGCCGCCACCGCCTTGATCGCTGGCGGACGCTTCGAAGCGAAGTCCTCGCTCAGGTCATCGTGTAGCCGCCGCTGACCGACAGCGTCTGACCCGTGATGTACGAGGCTCGGTCCGAAGCCAGCAGCAGAACCGCCGGCACCACGTCCTCTGGAGTTCCCAGGCGGCGCAGTGGATAGGCCCGCGCTGCCTTTTCGAGCACGGCCGGGCCGAACAGCTTCCCCTGGTCCGAAGCCCACATCGACTCGTGGCCCGACGTCTCGGGAGTACCGGGCACGAGGCCCGGGCAGACCACGTTGAGAGTGATCCCGTACTTGCCGACCTCTCGAGCGATCGATTTCGACATCGCGATCACACTGGCTTTGGTGCCGCTGTAAACGGCCTCTCGCCACTCGCCGATCCGGCCGGCGTCCGAGCCGATGGAGACGATGCGCCCGTAACCGCGTTCGATCATCGGGTCCAGGACCGCTCGCACGGAGTTGATGAAACCCCAGGTGTCGATCGCGATTTCCCGCTCCCACTCGCCGCGGGGTTTTTCGATGAAGAGCCGATCGACCGTCCAGCCCGCGCAGTTCACGAGCACGTCGACCGCCCCCAAGGAACTACGCGCGAACTCGACCGCTGATGAGACCGAATCCCAATCGGTCACGTCTACATGCCGCGCGACGATTACCCCCGCTGGAGCCTCCGCCTCAACCTTCCTGGCCTGCTCGAGGTCGACGTCAGCGATCATGACGCGCGCGCCCTCGCCGGCGAAACCAAGACTGATCGCCCGTCCAAGGTTGGACGCACCGCCGGTGACGATGACAACGCGGTCCTTCAACCCGAGCTCCATAAGGGCTCAGATTATGGCGCTAGGCGAGGGAACCCTTGGCTTCGGCTCCGGGCTTCGCGCCGACCCAGGTGAGCCCGAGAGCCGCAACCACTCCGATCTCGGCTCCCTGCTTCCAGTGCCGCAAGGCGGCGACCAGGTCCGGCCGCGCTTCGAGCACTTCCGCGTACTCCATGTGAGCGTCGCGCAGCCGGTCGGGCATGCCCAGCTCTTCGAGGATCCCAATCGCGGTGCCGAAGTGGTCATCAGCCTGCCGCGGGTTGCCTCTGCGCTCCTCGAGCCGGCCGAGAAGAACATGGGCGTTGGCGTGTACGATCCGCTCGCCGACCGCCTCAGCAACTTCCAACGCTTGCTCGAGGTAGTCCCTTGCCGCGGAGAGGTCGTTCCGGCGCAGATAGACCTCCCCGAGGTTGGTGAGGATGTACCCGCGACCTCGCCGATCCATCTTCAGCTCGTCTGACCCCGCGAGGGCTTTGAGCAGGTGCTCCTCGGCCGAATCGAGCTGGCCCTGCTGGAGCAGGAGGTCCCCAAGGTCGATCTCCACGCGATACGCCGCGCTCATGTCGGATTCGATCGAGTAGAGGGTGATGGCCTTGTCGTAGTGCTGCCGGGCTGTGGTCGCCTGCTGCTGGTGGTGGTACGCGTTTCCCAAACCGTGATGCATCTTGGCCAGCTGCAGGAGGTCCTTGACGCCGGCCGCCGCCGACACGGCTGCGTCGTAGTAGCGGATCGCCGGCACATACGCGTGCGCGACCAGGTACATGCCGGCGATGTGACCGAGGATTCTAGCCTCGACCTGGGGCGCTCTCGGGTTCAGCTGTCGACAACGCTCGAGCGCCTGGTTGGCGAGCGGAAGGGCGTCTGAATCATCCAGAAGTCCGAGCGCGCTCGACTGCCAGTCCAGGGTCTCGACCGTCATCCACTCGTCGCCGAGTCGCTCGAACTCTTCCCGCGCGAGCCTGAGGTGCTTCAGCGCCTCATCCGGTAGCACCAGCCGGCAGTAGGCCTGGCCGAGGCAGAAATGAATGAGGGCCTCGTCCTCCACGCCCCAATCCTGCTCGAGCAAAGAGACGCCCAGCTCGACCACGCTCTGCAGATCTCGAACAGCGGAGAGCCGCTCCAGCTCGCGGAGCTGAGCCTGGCGTTCGGTCAGGGCCGAAGGCGAATCCGGGGTCAAGAAGAACTCGATCGGCTTTCGTGTCTGGCGGGCGATCTGCTGCAGGGTCTCCATCGAGGGCCGCGTCCGTCCCTTCTCGATCAGGTGGATGGCTGTTCTGGAGAGCTTGTCGCCGGCCACCTGGGCCAGGGTCAGCTTGGCCTCCCGGCGCGCCTGTTCGACCGACCCCTCGCGGACGGCGACGCCCTGGCGGCGGCCACGATATTTGGTGCCGAGCATGGCGATGAGTTTACCGCCATGCCCGGCCCGCGGCTAGTGAATTAACGAGATGACTTTACGGAGTTGGTCCGACGGTGTCAGCGAGCACCGGAGCCACCGTCAGTACCAACGCGGTCACCATCAGAAGGACAGAAAAGAACAGCTTGCGCATGAGTAACCCTCCAGATTTGATGGGCCGAGTGTCGTCTGAGTTGACTGGTCTGTCAACTCAAGTTCTTAGGGCGACAGCGCCCGGCCGCCGCGTGTAAGGCGACTGCCTTGTGCGCCCCGGCCTGATGCGGCGATTAAGCTGCATCAAGGTGACGGCGGCATGAAGAAAGAGGTGGCGGCGTTCCAGTCGGCAGACCTCGAGGAAGCCATCGCGGAAACGAAGGCGGCCGGTGGTTACGCCGGCAACGTGCTGCGCAGCGAGCTTCTCAGCGCCGGGGTCTACGTCCTGCCGGCCGGCGCCATCGACGGCCAGAAGCCACACGACCAAGACGAGGTGTATTTCGCGGTTCGGGGTCGGGCCAAATTTCGCGTCGGTGCGGACGATCACCCGGTTCGGCCCGGCACCCTCCTGTTCGTGCCGGCGCTACAGGCCCATCACTTTCACAAGATCGACGAAGAGCTGGTGCTCGTGGTCTTCTGGGCGCCGCCGGAAGGCTCGGACTGACCCACCGCCCTGCCCGGCACCAGCACGAGGGGCATCGAGATCAACACCACGGCGGGGATTGCCCAGATGGCGGCGGCGTAGCCATATCGCGACGCCGCGAGGCCGAGGAGCGTTCCGCCGAGTGATGCGCCGAGGTCGATCCCGCTGTTCCAGAGCGCGCTGATGTTGTTTCGGTGCGCGCTCGATCCCCTCGCCACCATGGCCAGGTAGACGGCGGTCTGGACGGCGCCATAGCCGGCGCCGAACGCTGCTGCCGCGAAAACGACCACCAGCCCATTGCCGCGCGAGGCCAACGCGATGAGGCCCACGACCGTGACCCCGATGCTGCCTGCGAGCACCAGCCGGCCGGGGCCTCGATCGCCAAGGACGCCCGCGACCCACCGGCTGACTGCGCGGGCGGCGCCGGCGACGAACAGGAAAGCTGCCGCCGAGCCGATGCCCGTGGCCGGCAGGGCGATAGGCGCGAACGTGATGACCGCGCCGAAGCTGCAGCTGACCAAAACGAAGCCGGCATAAAGCGACAGGAGGCCGGGCCTGCGGAATGCGGCCAAGAGATTGGCGGAGGCCGCCTGAGGCGGCGCGGGTGGGCGCGGCAGCTTGAAAGTGAGCAGCGCTCCGGCCAGCCCGACGACGAACGCGATCAACCCATCGGCGTCGGCGTGGCCGGCCTCCAGGAGGGCGACGCCCACGGACGGCAGCACGATGCCCGGGGCGCTCAGGGCGACTCCGAAGAAGCCGATGGAACGCCCGCGCCGGTCTGGCGCTGCGAACTCCGCGACCAGTGCGACGGCGACGACGATCGCGATGCCCATGCCGAGTCCGCGCGCGGCGGTCGCCGCCAGCATCAGCCAGGGGTCCAGGTGCGGAAGCACGTACGCCAGGCTGGGCACCGCGATCATCAGCTGGCCTCCGACGAGCAGGCGAGAAGAAGACCAGCGCGACATCAGCCATGGGGTGAGCACTTCCCCGGCGACCGCCCCCACGAAGAGCGCGGCCGTGCCCGCGCCGGCGGCGCCGTGCGGGCCGCCCCGTTCCAGGAGCACCGGCACGACCGGCAGCATGATGTTGAAGCTGATCGCGACCGCCGTCGCGATTCCGGCGAGCACCAGCTGGGGCGCAGAGCCGTTGGAGGTCGTGGCGGGAGCTGGACGGGCTATGGCTTCGCGCGCGTGCTGACTGGCCGCTGGAAAGGAAAAGGCATCGGCTGCGGGTGCGACCGGAAGGGGAGCGGTATGGGCTGCCAGTGCGACATGACGAAGTCGGTCGGGTTCACGAAGCGGTCAGGGAACGCTGGAAATCCGTCGCAGCGTGTGGGCGGCAGGGCGCCGCGCCAGGCGTCCGCCGAATAGTCACCCATGAAAACCGCGAAGTGGAAATGAGTTCTGGAGCCCATGTCCGCGATATCGGCGAAGACCTCTCCTCTCGTTACGACGGTGCCAACCGTGTAGCCGGCGCGAGGCCAGACGTGCCAGTACTGAGTGATCACTATTCCGTTCGGAGTTTCGTGGCGGATGAGGATCCCGCCGCGGAACGTAGGGTCGACGATGTAGCCGATGATCACGCCGTTGGCGGCGGCCATCACTGGTTGGATCCCCGTGGCGATGTCCACCCCGGTGTGCAGCCAGATCGCTCCAGTTGCGCTGCATCGCCGCAGCACGGTCCCGTTGCAGTAGCGCCACTCGCTGCCGAATCCCAGGCAGTGCGGTGCCCAAGACGGGAGCGGGAACTGGAAGTAGTCGACCGGCTGAGCCGCGGTTGGGACGGCGGCAGAGGGCGTCCACGCCGCGCCCATCGCGAGGGCGCCGACCACCGCCATCGACGTGATCGTGCGCCACACGCGGTGAGATTACTTCACGGTCAGTTGTCTCCGGCGGCGAGCTGGATCAGGCCAGGGTGAGGTGCCACACCGCGTTGTCGGTGCCGCGCTCAAAGATGTCTATGGATCCAGGCGCTCGCCAGCTCGCAGCCGGGCTGGAAGTCCACTGGCCTCCGAGCGACTGCCAGTCGGTCCAGGAACTGCCGGTCCAGGAACGACGGAAGAGAGCGCTGCCGGGCCCGAGCACGAAAACATCCAAACGGCCGGCTCCGGAAGACGAGACGCCCGGTCCGGAGCTGAGGGCGCCGCCGAGTGATTCCCAGCCGCTCCACCGCGTGCCGTCCCACAACATGTGGTACAGCGCATTGTCGCCTCCGCGCGCGAAGACGTCGATCCGGTTGGCGCCCCACGAGATCGCAGCGGGTTCGGAAGTCAGGTAACCGCCCAGTGCTTCCCACTTGCTGCTCCAGGCGCTGCCATTCCAGGCCTTGTGGTAGAGCTGGTTATCGGTGCCGCGGGCGAAGACGTCCAGGCGGCCTGGACCCCACGATGCCGCTGTGGGTCCGGAGGCCATGGCTCCGCCCAGCGATTCCCAACCGCTCCATCCGGTGCCGTTGAACCACTTGTGGTAGATCGCGTTGTCCCAGCCGCGGGCGAAGACATCGATCCGGTTCACGCCCCAAGAGACGGCCGCCGGGGCCGAGGTGAGATAGCCCCCCAGTGCCTCCCAGCTACTCCAGCTCGTGCCGTTCCATGTCTTGTGATAGACCTGGTTGTCGGCGGCGCCGCGAACGAAGACATCCATGCGACCGGCGCTCCAGGAAGTGCTCGCGGGCCCGGATGCCACCACGCCGCCGAGCGACTCTGTTGACAGCGACGGTCCTGGCGGTGGTGGGAATGGCGAAGAACTCGGGCTCGGTGACGGGCTCGGGCGTGACGGGCTCGGGCGCGGTGACGGGCTCGGGCTTGGCGATGGGCTCGGGCTCGGTGATGGGCTCGGGCTTGGTGACGGGCTAGGGCTTGGTGACGGGCTCGGGCTCGGCGATGGGCTTGGGCTCGGCGATGGGCTCGGGCTCGGTGATGGGCTCGGGCTCGGCGAGGGGCTCGTGGCCGGGCATCCGCCGAAGGCGGTGGTTGCGCCGGCCATCGAGTTGGACGATGAATCCAGCGCCCAGGTCGTGCCGGACGCGTTGAACCAGATGGCAGCCGAGATTCGAGGGAACTGCGTGCCCAACGCCTGCGCGGCGTCCATGATCCACTGTCCCTTGGTGACGCCCGCCGGGTCGCCGGCCACGGGCTCGACGCTGCCCCACTCGGCCAGCATCATCGGCTTGGTCGCGTTGAGCGACGCTACGCGCGAATAGGTCTGGACCACAGTCAGGCCGTAAGCCAGAGATGCCCAGCCCCCACCGTTCGCTCCCCAGTTGTAAACGTCGATGGCCATCCAGTCGACGTAGGCGTCGCCTGGATAGAACACGCGCTGGTCAACGCCGGCTGCGTTCCACACGTTCGGGTTCCACACAAACTGCACATTGGTGGCGCCGGCCAGGACGAAGCGATCGTGGACATGACGGAAGGCGGCGATGTAGTCGGCGACCGTATTCCCGTTGACGCCGTAGCCCCACGGGTACCAGTTGCCATCCATCTCATGGCCGAAGTCCAGCATCACAGGGCCGCCATATGTCTTCAACCCCACGGCCCAGGAGTCGATGTAAGGATCGAAATTGCCGGCCGCGATCTTGCTAAGTGGAAATGTGTTGTTTGCCACCGTCATCGGCGACGGGCCCCATGCCTCCCAGGTTATGAGCGGCGTGGATCCGGTGACCCCGACGGATGAATAGCTGCGAACCGCATTCAGCATCCAGGGTTGATTGGCTGAAAACACGCCGGAGCCGGGGTCACCCCACTGCGCATACCAGTGAACGATGCTGGAGTGGCGGTTGACAGCGGTGTCGAGCGTGCGGATTGCGGTCATCGTCGGATCCCACGGCGTGTTGGCTTCGTACATGCCGAACTGCACCGTGCAAGGAGCGATCGCGGCCCGCGCCTGCTTCAACGACGTGAGCTCGGACATCACCCCAAGCGAAAGCACCAAAACAGCGATCACAAACGCGCAGGCGCAACGGAATGCATGGCGAAGCAATGTGAGGTCCCCTTCTGGCTCGGGGGTCGCCCGATGCCAACGCAAGGTGTCAGGTATACGCGCAGAGCGCCGCGGAGTCGCCACGGAATTGCGCTGGTAGCGAGCCGCTAAAAGCGCCTGTTCGCGAGCCCTCTAAACACAGCCAGTAGCGGGCCCTCTAAACGCATTGGGGCGTTCATCTGGTCGCTTCCAGTGCTGCCCCGGCTGAGTGGCTTAACCAAATCGAGGCCGGTTTCTTGCCACCGCAACGCGATCAGGCGTTTGCCATGGAACTGAGCGCGAACTCAAAAATAGTCCGCGAAGAGGCGGCCTCGCCGCCGATTTCGCGGCTAGACCAGGCTCACTGTCATCGGTGGGCTGGTGGCGTTGAGCTGTGCGTTCGCGGTGTCCGTCACAGTGATGGTCTGGCTGGCGGGGGTCATCAAGGTGACGGAGAAGCTGTGGCTTCCACCATCCGCACCCGTGAATGTGTAATCGGCCGGCATTTTTCCCAGCTGCTGCGCCACGAGGTCGGAGGTCGTGAAATGCAGGGTGCCTCGGTAACCGGTCGCTACGTTCCCGAACTGGTCGTCGAGGGTGACCCCGACGTTGAACGGCTGGTTCGCAACCACCGATTTAGGCGCGACCAGCGTCACGGTGACCGCACCGGCTGCGATTACCTGTACGGTCGCAGTTCCGGCGATGGAAGCGCTCGCCTTGTCAGAGCCGGTGATGGTCTGCGCTCCTGCTCGATCGAGGGTCGCCGAGAAGGTGCCGCTACCGCCGGTCAGCGGCGAGTCAGGCGGCAGAGCCACGCCGCTCGACGTGTCACTGCTGGTGAAGTGCACCGTTCCGGCGTACGACGTGTCGGTGTTTCCGAATGGATCGAGCGCCGTCACAGCGAAGGCGAAGCTCGTCCCCGCGGTGGCCGCGGACTTGGATGTGGTGACCAGCCCAAGGTGGCTGGCGGGCGCCGCGGTCACGGTCTCGGTCATCGAGCCGGGTCGAGAGCTCACGTTGTCCGAGGCGGTCAGCGTCTGCGACCCAGCGCGCACAAGCGTCGCGGTAAACGTCCCCTGACCGTTGGTCAGGCTTGAATCTGGCGGCAGGGCAACGCCGGCCGCGGTGTCGCTGCTGGTGAAATGCACCACCCCTGCATAGCTCGTGACGGTGTTCCCGAGCTGATCTTGAGCCGTGACGGTGAACGAGAAGGGAGCGCCGGCGGTCGCCGTCGGAGATCCGACGGGGGCCAGCGTGAGGATTGCGGGCGCGGCTTGCACGGTCACCGACACGGTGGTGGACAGTGAGTTGGCCGCATCCGAAACCGTCAACGTCACGGAGCCAACCTGGCTGAAAGTCACAGTGAAGGAGCCCTGTCCGTTGGTCAGTGTGGAGTCGGGCGGCAGTTTGACGCCCGTTGATGACGTGTCGCTGCTGCTGAAGTGGATCGTTCCGTTGTACTGCGTGACTGGATTGCCCTTGACGTTCTCCGCCACGACTGTGACAGCGAACGCCGACCCGGAGGTCGCTGCGGCCGGAGCGGTCAATTTGAGGTCATGGACGATGGGCGCGCCGAACAGGAATGCGTTCAAGACGTTGGAGGTCGCCACCTGGATTCGGGGGTCGGCGTGAATGGAGTCCAGGTTGTCGAGCGCCCAGCTCCACGACATGGTGCCGCTCGCAAACACCCAGGCTCCACTGGGTGCCTGGTAGATCGATGAGTTCGAATAGCTGCTCCGGCCACTGGTGTCAGTGAACGGCGACCAGGACAGCAGCGTCCGGTTGCTCGACACCGGTGCCGGGAAGCTCGGATCATAGCGGTCCATCTCGTAGCCGACGAGGCCGTGGACCGCGGCGCCATCAGTGAGTCCGCTGCCGGAGTAGACCCAGTGCGAGCTGTTGGTCACGACATAATCCGCGTTGCTGTTGAAATCCACCTCGCCCGTGACTGTGAGCCCGGTGAGCGTTTGCCCGGGGCGATTCAGCAGCGCGGAGCGCCATTGGACCGTGGTCGTGGGTCCCTGGACCGGATCAACGGCGGCATCCTTGTAGCAGACCTCCACTCGGTTCGGCGTGCCGTCGCTCGAAGGCTCGAACCGCACCTGCCACCCGGCCACATCGGCACCGAAGAACCCCAGGTTCACACCCGCGTCGCGAGCCGCTTGAATCGCGTCAAACATCTGCATCGACCAGTACTCGTCGTGCCCTCCGACGAGGAAAGCCTTGCTGTTCAGCAGCGCGGCTCCGTTCGCGTGGGTGTCGATGTCGGTCGTGTACGTCACGTCGTAACCGGACTGTTCGAGCCAGCGGACCAGCTGGACCTCCCAGCTGAGGAACATCCGAGCCCCGTTCCCCGAATAAGGACGATCGAACGAGACCTTGACTGCCCGCGGATCTCCGGCCACGGTGTTGGCGCCGTAGCTGTTGAACGTGTACAGGCTCTTGCCCGTGACCCTGTCGTCCGGGTAGTTGTTGTAGGCCTGGTCGGTGGCAACGCTTTGCTGGTAGAGGAATGCCGCGGTTCGCCCATCCTTGACGACGAAAGGAATGTAGGACTCGTAACCCAGAGAGTTGGTCAGCATCGTGAGATAGACCCCGCTCGTCCAGTCGCCGGGAACGGTCAGGGAATAGCTCGGAGTCCAATTGCAGGCGATGAGACCGGTGGTTGCGTCAGGTGTGCAGGCCTGCTGCTTGGACCCGGCGACACCAGCCTGGTGGAGACGCAAGCGGCCTCCGAGGCCGCCGTACCAACCCATGCGATAGATGTCGATGCTGTACGTCTGGGCCGGGTTGACCGAGACCAAGAGGTTGATGGTCGCGTTTTGATTCACGCTTGTGGCCGACGCGTATCCCTTGATCTGTCCCACCGTGTCGTCGGCGACCAGCGACCCTAGCCTCCACCCGTTCGAGCCCGGCAGCTGGTTTTCCGCGACCACCGGGTTGCCGGCGGCGAGCCCAAGCACAGGCACGACGAGGCTGGTGGCGGCGAACATCGCCGCTGTCAGCAACAGAGGCAGGATCGCGCGGCGGAGGGTCACTGGTTCGGCTCTTGCCTACCTATCCGCCGCCGTACACGCACGCCCCCGCCGCCGGCTGCTCGGACGCCCGGATGTGACCGTCATTGACATCTCGCGCCCAGAAGACGGAGACGGCGTAGCTCAGGTTGTCGCATTCGGCGTCCCCGTCAGGAGTCCCTTTGAAGTTGTAGGCGGTCCATCCGACCATCGTCCCGGTCTTCGTGAACTCGAAGTAGTACTGGCAGCGGTCGGCGCCGACGAAAAGGTCCGCTCCACCGACGACGACCCAGCTCGGATAGTTGAATCCGCACTGTGAGGCCAGGTCGTTGGGCGGCACGTCCGTGTCGATGTACGGTGTCGGCGCAAGGACCGCCTTCCCGAGCATGTCGCCTTGCGCCAGATAGTGGTAGATGCGGTTCGAGGCATCGGGCTTGTACCAGATCGTGTCGTCGGCAGCGTCATATGCCAGCCCGTCGACGAGAGTCGTGAAGCAGACGGTCGTCTTGCAGTTGCCCGGCCGACCCTGCACGGGATCGATGTTGAACGCCAGCGTGGCGACGCCCGTTTTGGTCAGCTGGTAGACCGAGAGACCGTCGGCGCCTATGGCCCAGAAGACGCCGCGGCGAGCGTCGTACGACATCGCGTTGACGCCTTCGACCCCGAGCGGAGCCGCCGGCCAGGTGATCGGGATGTCGATATGGCCCGTGGCCGTGCTCGAGAGGCACGGATTCCCGCACAGCGGCGGTACATCGATCCGATGCAGGACCGTGCCGTTTCTCTCGGCGTAATACAGGTACTGCCCGTCGAAGGTGACGCCGATCTCGGGCACCGGCCCCTCCGGCGTGATCACGTCGGCAACCGTGTTGCCTGCCGCCGCGCCGACGGGCAACGCCCCGACCGGCAGCAAGAACACCATCACAAACACGAATGTCATGAGCACGCGAGAACTGGGTTTCATCAAACTCCTCGCACAACGCCGGGTATTGATCAGGTTCGATCCCTCTGCCTTGAGGAGAACAGAGGGGCTCCCAATCGACAATGGGCCGATCGGCGGAGCTCAACTGGAAGTCCCGGTTGGGGGCGGGACATCACCCGCCCGATTCGGCTGAATGTCCCATTGCTGTGACCTCTACCCGGTCGAGACAATCACCCGGTGGGCGGGCTTCGCCATCAGGGCGCCAACCTCGCCATCCGCCACATCGACGACCCTGGCTGGCTCCAACTTGTCAACCGGAGCCGGGACGCCACCGCCTTCCACATCCCAGCCTGGTCGAGCGCGGTGTCGGCGACCTACAGCTTTCCCAGCTTTGTCCTCGCGATGCAGGGCGCGGACGGGCGGGTCGCGGCGGGCTTGCCGGTGATGGAGGTTCGGGACCTGCTGGGCCGTCGCGCCCTCGTCTCACTTCCCTTCACGGACCATTGCCCTCCCCTCGCAGATGAGGATGCCGACCTCGCTGACGTCGCACTCGCAGTCATGCGCTGGAGAGCCAGTGGTGCACTGCCCAGCCTTGAAGTCCGGGCTGAACTGCCATCGATGCCGGATACGGTTGCGCAGAAGGTCGGCACCCGGCACATCGTCGATCTCATGTCCGACCCTGACGCACTGTTCCGCCGGTTGCACCGCAATCGGATCCAGAAACGAATCCGAAGAGCTCGCGAGCTCGGCGTGGAAATCATCCTGAGCCGCTCGATTGACGACCTCGCGACCTTCTATCGCCTCCACTGCCAGACCCGCCGGCGGCAGGGAGTGCCAGTCCAGCCGCGGCGATTCATTCGAAGCATCTGGGAGCGTGTCATCCAACCCGGCCACGGTTTTGTGATCCTCGCGAAGGTCCAAAAGACCTCGATAGCCACGGCGCTGTTCCTGACCTGGAACCGTCACGTCATCTACAAATACGGCGCCTCGGACAAGGCGTACTGGAAGCTCGGCGCGAACTTCCTGGTCCACTGGACCGCGATGGAATGGGGCTGTGTCAACGACTACCGGACCTATGACTTCGGCCGAACTGACGAGGGCCACGAGAGCCTGCGCGAGTTCAAAGCTGCCTGGGGCTCGACCGAGCTCCCGCTCGTGTACACGCACCTGGGCGACGCCCCCCATGCGCTCGGACGCGGCCACGGGGCGACGGTCTTCAGCCAGATCATTCGGTACTCGCCCACAGTCGTCTGCCGGGCGGTGGGCGAGCTTCTTTACCGGTACGCGGCGTGAGCGCGGAGCTCTACGCAGGCAACTCACCCGATCGCTTCTGGCGTTTGCTGGCCGAACCGGAGCCCGGCCGTGCGGTGTGGGATGAGGCGATCAGGAGGGCCGCTGTGGTCCTGCCGCAAGCAGCGCGCTCGAACGGCGACCGGATCGAATCCATCCTCTCTCAGACGCTCGGCGAAGGTCAATTCGGTCTCGATCACTGGAGGTTGGGCAGCGCCCAGCGCGCGTACTACACGCTCAAACCGCTTCTGCCGCGCTCGTTGACGCGCCGGATGAAGCGGGCGTACAGCGCTCACCGGGCCGGGGCCGGACAGCTGACCTGGCCGATCGAAGGCAGGTACGTGCGTTTCCAGTTTGGAGTCGTCAGCAACCTGCTCGAGATGCTTGGCCGCGCCTACCTACCTTTCGTCGACTTCTGGCCCGATGGCCGTAGGTTCGCCTTCGTCTTGACGCATGACATCGAAACAGCGGAAGGGCAGTCGTTCGCAAGCAGCGTCGCCGACATTGATGCCGCGTTCGGATTCCGATCGTGTTTCAACTTCGTGCCCGAGCGATATCACGTGGACCGCGGGCTGATGGACGAGCTGTCGGCGAGAGGTTTCGAGATCGGCGTGCACGGCCTCCGGCACGACGGCAGAGACTTCGCCACCCATCGACAGTTCGTGCGTCGGGCGACCCGCATGAACCAATTCATTCACAACTTCCAGACAGTCGGGTTTCGCGCTCCACTGACCCACAGAAATCCGCAGTGGATGCAGATGCTGGACATCGAGTACGACGGCTCCTTTTTCGACACCGATCCGTACGAGCCGATCGCCGGCGGGACGATGTCCATCTGGCCGTTCCAGCTCGGAGGGTTTGTGGAGCTGCCGTATACGCTGGCGCAGGACTACACAGTCGCAGAGGTCGTGGGCGAGACCACGCCTCGACTGTGGTTGGAGAAGGTTGAGTTCATCCAAGCCAACCATGGAATGGCGCTTCTGAACACCCATCCAGACTATCTGCGGAAACCTCACACCCGGCGCATCTACTCGGAATTCCTGGCTGCGATGCGGGAACGAGCCGACTTCCACCACGCCCTACCTCGCGAGATCGCGAGATGGTGGCGGGCACGAGCCGCGGCCGCTTCCGTTCAGGCGCTGCCGGACGCCGGCATCGCAACCATCGATGTCGACGGCGTGATCACCCGATCGGAACCTGCCAATCCGGCCGACCAATATGCTTCTCGTACAGCGGGTGCGAGAAGTAGTGCAGAACGTACTGCTTAGCGTGCCAATCGGCGGCGATCGCGCGCTTATAGGCCAGTCCATTGATGAGCGCCAGCTTCCGGTCTGAGTGGCTCGCGTTGAACTCGGCTATCGCCAGCAGCTCGCCTGTGTATTCGGAGTGGAGCTCCCAGTCGTCGCCGATGACGTCGTCGAAGTGGCAAAAGACCCGTGGCAGGAGCGCGCGCGGTTCAGCCTCGAGCAGCGCGAGGGCCGCCATCGTCGACGAGTAGTAGTCGAGATCGAAGGCCACGAATCCGATGGGAGGGAGGCCGGGCCGCCTGAGGAACTGCGGGACGGTTTGGGCCACATCCCCGACGATGATTTCGGCTGCGGCCAGGCGATCACGAAGGAGGTGGCCGTTCATGGCGAAGTATCCCGACTGCCACACATAGGGCATGTCCTGATACCCACGGGGTTCCGGCAAACCTGAGCCCATGTCGAATCCAAAGACGTCGATCTTGATACCGAGCCGCGCCTGGACGGCTCGGGCATGGCTTTCGAGAGCAAGCAGCCCGCGTCCTCCAGCCACCCCCATCTCGATGACGCAGATGCCGCTCAAGCCGAGGGCACGGGCCTGAAGAGCCGCTTGATAGGTTCCGTATGCATAGCCAGGCCGGTCCAGAGCGTCCCACTTGAGCCTGGTCTCGAATGACGTCCGCGGCAGTCGAAGCAGGATCGCTCGCGGGATTCGAGCCGGTTGCAGGACAAGGCGGCCGAGGCCCTTGACGCTCATGCGTGGCCTACTTGTCCAGGACGCTGATGATGTCCCACTTCTTGGTCAGCTTGAAGTCGCCACCGCGCCCCCATGAGCTGAATTGGTCCACGACGGTAAGGCCGTGCTTGGCGACCATGGCGGCAAACTCGGGGGCTGTCATATTGCTGCGCTGGCCGATGTCCGCCGCACCGTCTTCGCGACCGGCCCGGGCATGGTGGATGACGGCTCGACCACCCGGCCGCAACACCCTGCTTATCTCGCCAACATAGGCGTCGACGTCGGGGGGTGCGATGTGCACGAAGACGTCAAACGACCAGACCCCGTCGATGCTGTTGCCGGCGATCGCGGACAGGCTCCGGCCATCGTTGACGTGAAATTCCATGTTTTCGGCGTGCTCGAAGCGGCGGCGGCAAATTTCGATGCAGCGGTCAGACAGGTCGACCAGGATGAGGCGGCCGGCGAGCGGCTGAAGGGCCTCCGTCCAACGGCCGGCGCCCGGCCCTATCTCCAGGATCGTCGTACCCGGTTTGAGGTTCGCGAGCATCACCTCGTCGATGAGCGACCGCTTCCATTCCTCAGAAGGAGTCCACTCCTCGCCCCGGCCCGACCAATCCCACCGCTGCCAGTACTCGTAGTTGACCGCGCGCCCCGTGCGGGCGTTCAAGCCATATCGCTGTTCGAGCCGCGCCATGCGCTGTTGCGCCAGGAGGCTGGCACGGTGGAGACCAGCCACCACCGCCGCGTATGCCGTCCAGCGAAATCCGTTCTCCGCGACGAGCAGGCGAGCCCATCGGACTCGACCCAAACGAGACCGCTGAGAGCGTTGGGCGACTGACTCGGCGGTATCGGTCATCCGCTAGCTCCATGCTCCAGCTGGAGCATCGAGCTCAGCCGAGCCAGCCCCCGCTGGTGCTGGGCACGAAGGTGCGCCTGAAGCTCCCTGCTCCTGGCGGCCAGCTCGTCCTGCCGACCCAACGCCTGCAGGACTGCATCTGCCATCGCGCGCGGATTGTTGGGCGCGAACAGCGCGGCCGGCCCGAATCTCGAACGCAGGCCCGGCAGGTCCGACAACACGAGCGGCCGTTCGAGCCCGACCGCCTCGAAGGCGGCTCGGTTCATGATGTGCGGGTCGGTGCTGAACACGGCGACGACGTTGGCGGCGAGCAGCTCTCCAAGGAACTTCGTGTATTCAAGCCAGCCTGTGAAGATCGCGTTGTCCGGCGCGCCTTTCCGAACTGAAATGGGGACCCGCCGTTCGTCCCCGGTGAGGCGGAATTCGACATCGGGAACCAGCCTGGCCGCCTGGATGACCGCGGCCACAGGTTCGTTTCCGTCCAGGCTGCCCGCCACCACGGCACGCAATCCCGGCGGACGGGGTAAGGGCGAGGCCTCGCGCGCCGCAGGTAGGTCATCTGGGAGCAGAAGGGCCCGTGCGCCCCAAGCCTCGACCAATTCTTCGTCCTCCAACGTATGGACGAGAGTGGCCGCAGCCTGCCGGCAGACTGGTCGAAGGAGCCGGCCCGCCCACCGCCATTTCCATGAATGGAAGGCACCGGTGTGGCAATCGACCACGAGGCGGCATCTGTGCCTCAGGCACCAGAACCACGCGACGAGCGGCGCGACGACCGGTGGAGTGATGACCATCAGCACGGCGGGACGGTGGCGCCTGAGCAATCTCCACATCCGGATCGAGTCGAACACGTAGCGCACCGGCAGCAACGCCTTCGCTCGGGGACGGCCCCGAAGGTACCACGCCCGCCCCCCGAGTGCGTTGGCAATCGCCTGCGTGCGGCCCTGGTAGTTGTCCCAGGCCACGGCGACCAGGTAGCTCTGATCCGCGGCGCGGGTCGCCGGTTCCGTGGCGCGTCCGCGCGCCCTGCCCGCCACCAGCCTGCCGACGATCTCTTGATAATGCTGCCGCTGGTGCGGCCACCGATAGGGCTCGTTCACGTACGCGGCGCGACTCACGAGCTGGTGGCGCAGCTCAGGATCGTCATGCAGCTGGCGGATAGCACGGGCGAGGTCCCGCTCGTCGCCCGCCGTAAACATCTGGAAGCACGACTCGTTGAAGTACGCCTCGACTGCGCTCGTCCGCGAAACGATCGCCGGCCTGCGCATCGTGATGTAGTCGAACATCTTGTTCGAATGAGTGAGATCGCGAAAGATGTCGCGTCGGAGAGCGACGATCCCCGCGTCGGCGTCAGCGATCGCCTGGACGAGCTGGTCAAGGGGCACCCAATGCCGCGACAGGTGCACGCGGTCTGAGACCCCCAGCTCGGCGATCAGCGAATCGAGCTCGGGCAGCGCCGAGCCCTCGCCGTAGACGTCCAGGCGGAGCCCGGGGATCTCATCCTTCAGCAGTGCCACCGCGCGCACGATGACGTCGATGCCAAAGATCCTCTCGAGCGTGCCGTGACAGATGAGCCGCATCTGGCCGGGCAATGGTTTCGATGGCGTCACATGCCTGGGGTCGAACTCGTCTTCGTCGGAGGAGTTCAAGACGACCTCGATCTTGGCGGGCTGCGCGCCGCGGGACACGAATGCAGACCGCATCTGCTCGGTGCAGGTGATGACCTGGTCGGCAAAGCGGATGGCCGCCTGCTCCATCCAGGCCACGAACCGAACGGCTGGATGACCCAATCCAACACCGAACTTGACGGCATAGAACTCCGGCATGCATTCGTGTAGATCGAGCAGCACTCGCGCCCCCAGGAGACGGGGGACGATCGCCGAAAACACCAGCGAGTCGGGCATGAAGTTGACCTGGACGACGTCAAAGCGGCGGCGCAGATGGAGAACTGTGACCAACACCGATGCGACGGCAAAGAAGGCCCCGTACTGAATGACGTAGTTGAAGCGGCCGGCGCGACGGGTTGGGATCGGGAGCCGATGCGCTGTCACGTGGCCCTGGCTTTCGAAGCCTTGCTCGCCGGGCCGGCGCAGGCAGATCAGGTCGACCTCGTGGCCCGCCTGCACCAGCGCGTCCACCTCGCGCCGCACTCGGGGATCAAGTGGGTAGTAGCCCTGCCGAATCAAACAGAGCCGTGCCGGCCTGGTGCGTGGTTCGTCAGACACCTCTGCCGCCGAGCGTAATGGCTCCGGTCGGGACCGGGGAATGGGCGCCCGACGCCGTGTAATGGCGGCAGTACCGCCGGAAACGGGACCGGCGCCCATGGCGTGGGCCAGACGTCCTAACTACGTTTTGCTCAGCACCCGCCGAATGCCGTATTGGCGGCCGCGAGCGACGCCGGCGAGGAGTCGAGGGCGAACGGGCTTCCCGCCCAGCTGAACCAGATGGCCGCCGTGATTCGAGTGTACGTGCTGCTTAGCGCCTGGGCGGCGTCGAGGATCCACTGCGACTTCGACGCGCCGGCTGGGTCGCTCGGGGTGGCTTCCGTGCTAGCCCACTCGGCCAGCATCATGGGTTTGGCAGATAGGGACGCCAGGCGGGCGTAGACGTGTGTGGCTTCCAGCCCCTGGCTCAAGGACGCCCAGCCCCCGCCGGCGGCGCCCCAGTTGAAGACGTCGATCGCCATCCGGTCGACATATGCGTCGCCGGGATACAACGTGGTCGGGTCGACGCCGGCGGGGTTCCAGATATCCACGGTCCACACGAACTGGACGTTGGACGCACCGGCCAGTACGAAACGGTCGTGCACGTGACGGTAGGCGGCGATGAAGTCGGCGGTCGTGTTGCCATTTATGCCGTAGCCCCATGGGTACCAGTTGCCGTCCATCTCGTGTCCGAAGTCGAGGAGGACCGGGCCCCCATACGTGTGCAGCCCATTGGCCCAGGAGTCGATGTAGGGGTCGAAGCTCCCAGCGGCGATGCCCTGGATCGGGAACGTGTTGTTGGCGGCGGTATAGGGCGCCGGGCCCCAGGGTTCCCAGGTGATGAACGGAGTGGAGCCGGTGACGCCCACCGACGTATAGCTGCGGACGTTGCTGAGCATCCAGGGCTGGTTGGCCGAGAAGTTGCCAGATCCGCTGTCGCCCCACTGGGCGAACCAGTGCACGATGCTCGAATGCCGGTTGACCGCGGCATCAAGGTTGTGGATGGCGGTCTCGCTTGGATCCCAGGGCGTGTTGGTGTCGTACATCCCGTATTGCAGTGAGCAGGAGGCGGTGGCTGCGTGCGCCGGCCTCGCTAAACCCACAAGACATGCCACGACCAGCAAGATGCAGCCGGCCGTCATCGCGGCCAGCCGGTGGGGTTGATGCGGTTTTCGTTGCATCAGATGTGCCATCGCGTTTCAAGCCTCCTTGACGCGAATCGGGTGATCGAGTGTCGACATCGATTTGGTCGTCGGCCGCAAATCGCTGATGACCGTTGTCAACGTTCGGGCCATGATCTGGAGGTCGTGCCAGAGCGACCATGTGCGCACGTAGCGCACGTCGAGGGCCATCATCTGGGGCGCGGAAAGGCGGTCGCGGCCTGACACCTGCCACAGGCCCGTGATCCCAGGCCTCACGGCTTCGCGCTCGAAGTGCCAGCTTTGGTACGAGGGCCGGTCGTAAGGCATCAGCGGTCGCGGCCCCACCAGGCTCATCTCGCCTTTGAGCACGTTGAACAGCTGGGGCAGCTCATCGAGGCTCGACCGCCTCAAGTACCGTCCGACCCGCGTGATCCGCGGGTCGCGCTCCGTCTTGTACCGCTCGCCAGACCGATGCTCCTTGAACCAGTCCCGCGCGGCCTGGAGATGGTAGTCCTGGCTGCTCTGGTGATACATCGACCGAAGCTTCCAGAGCGTGAAGGGACGTCCCAGGTAACCGATCCGTCGCTGGCCGTAAAAGGCCGGCCCGCGGCTGTCGAGGCGGATGATGATGACCAGGCAGGCCATCACCGGCAGCGCGACCATCAAGGCAATGGAGCCGACCACGATGTCGACCACCCGTTTGAACGGGGTGCTCCTGGGCAGCGCTTGCACTCCCGCCGAGACATCGAAGTCATCGATTCGGATGTCGGGCAACGCGCTCATGCCGTCCTCCTGAGCTGCTGAGTGCGCAGCCAATCGATCTCGGCCTGGAGCCCGGTCTCGAGCGATGTCGTGGCCTTGAACCCGAGAACGGACTGGGCGCGGGCAACATTGCAAACGGGTCTGTCGGAGTCAGGCTTCGCGCGGTTGAGCTCGACGTCGCCGTCCGCCGCGCAGAGGCGCATGACGAGCCGCGCGACGTACTTCGTCGGCCAGCCTCGGCCGGTGGCGATGTTGAACGTGCCCTCGGAGCCCTTCTCGAGTGCGCATAGAAACGCCGCCGCGACATCGCCGACGTAAATCGGGTCGAAGAGAGAGGCCCCCCGGCCCGCCACCACCGGCCGTTCTCCGGCCAGCGCGGCGCGGATGAAGTTGGGGATCGCGCGGCCAACGGTCTCGCCGGGCCCGTAGACGGTGGCGAGGCGCAGAATGGCGGCCGGTCTGCCGGTCTCGCGCGACCAACGCCGAACGCACTCCTCCTGCTGGAGTTTGACGACCGCATAGGGTTTCAGCGACCCACCCACGGCGGCGTTCTCGTCAACCCCCAGAGCCGGAGGCTGGTAAACGTTGACGGAGCTGGCGAGGCATACCTGACCCACGCCGGCCACCGCCGCAGCGTCCAGCAGGCGGATCGTTTCCAGCAGGTTGTCGCTTACGCCTTCGAGCAGCTGCGACCAGAATCCATCAGTTGCCGGCGGCCGATATCGCAAATGAACGAGCGCATCGCAGCCTGCGAGCGCATTGGCGAGGTCGACGGCATCACCCTCGAGCGCGAAGGGCTTGTATCGCACGTGATCGCGCTCGATGAGCGATCGGACCGTCCGGCGCTTGAGCGGCGTCGGACCGAGCAGATCCACCTGCGCGCCGGCAGCCACGAGGTGCCCCAACAGGTGGGCTCCAATGAACCCTCCGCCCCCGGTCACGGCGACCCGGCGCGCGGCTAAGCGTTCGGGGCGGCTGCCAGCTGCCAGTTCCTCGCCTCCTGTGCTTCAAGCCTCGAGCCCGCCGGCTGGGGCAGCGACCTCACCCAGTCCACGTAGCGGGCGACGCCCTCGCCGATCTCGACGGCAGCGGCGAACCCCAGCTGCGACCGCGCTCGTTCGACGCCGGCGAGGTGCCGGCGCACGTCTCCGGGACGCTCCGCCTGGTGCAGGATCGCCAATCTCGTACCGAGTGAGTCCTGCACCAGCCTGGCGACGTCGAGGACGCTCACCTCGTGGCCGCAGGCGATGTTGATGCGATCGCCGACGAGCTCGTCACACTCCGCCGCCATGAGGATGCCCCGCACCGCGTCGCCCACCCACGTGAAGTCCCGCGTCTGCAGGCCGTCGCCGAAGACGACGAGCGGCTTGCCCGCCATGGCCCGCGCGACGAATCTGGGTATGACCTCGCCGCTGGGGCCGTCAGCATGTTCGCGCGGGCCGTACATGTTGAATGGCCGCACGACGGTGGCCGGCAGTCCATAAGTGCGATGAAAGCTGAGCGTGTACGCCTCCCCGGCGAGTTTGGCGGCGGCATACGGTGTGGCCGGGTTCAGGGGATGCTCCTCATCCATCGGGACATGCACCGCGGTGCCATAAACCTCCGAAGAGGAGACATAAACGAAGCGCCGTACCGAGCTGTCACGGGCGGCGAGCAGAAGGTTGAGGGTCCCAAGGTCGTTGACGAGATGGCTGGCCATGGGGTCGGGAATCGAAACCCGCAAGCACACGACGGCCAGATGGAAGATCACGTCGGCTTGCTTGACCGCGGCCTCGATGCCTGCTCGGTCGCGCACATCGGCCTCGAGTACGTTGACGTCGGGTGACGAGCTGAGGTTGGATCGGCTGCCTACCGACATGTCGTCGAGCACCGTCACCTCGTTTGTCTTCGCCAGCAGATCAACCAGGTGGCTGCCCACGAAGCCGGCTCCACCGGTGACCAGGACGCGCTTGCCTTCGATCTTCACTGAGACTCCGTGAGGCAAGTTCGAAGAACACCTCGGACCATGGCAAGGTCGAGGTAAACACAGGGTTCCGCCATCAACAATGGGTGGAATCGAGAGGGGCGGTGGCGGGTGTCCCGGTTGGAGGCGGGACTCCTGAAGGGCCGCGCTCAGGACAAGAAGGTCAGCTCCAAAGAGCGGAGGCGGCGATGCCGTTGAGTGCAGCCGCCACCTCGACCTGGTCGTGTTCGCTCACAGCGGGGTGGACCGGCACTGAAACCATGTCGCGCGCCGCCATCTCGGCCACAGGACAGGGTAAGTTTCGCGGGCTCAGGTATGGCGGCTGCAGGTGCACGGGCAGCGGGTAGTAGACCCCGGTTCCGACGCCCCTTTGCTGCAGCTGCACGCGCACTTCGTCTCGGGACCAACCGGTGGGCACTCGCAGCGTGTACTGGTGATAGACATGCCCGCTGTCCGGCGCGACGCGGGGCCGTCTGTACCACTTCGATACGTTGGAGTCGTAGTAAGCAGCCAGCCGGCGCCGCCGCTCGGTGATCTCGTTCAGCCTGCCGACCTGGACCAGCCCGATGGCGGCCTGGATCTCGGTCATCCGGAAGTTGTAGCCGATGCCGTCATGGGTGTAGGGCTGCTCGGCGTATGCCTGATGCCGGAGCCGCGCGCAGGTCTGGGCCACCCGCGGGTCATTCGCGATCACCATCCCGCCCTCGCCGGTGGTGATGTTCTTGGTCGCGTAGAAGGAGTACACGGCGGTGCCGAATGCGCCCAATGGGCGACCGTCGACGGTCGCGCCGACGGCCTGGCAGGCATCCTGAATCAGGCTCAGTCCGTGCTCTTCTGTGAGGCTCGTAAAGGACTCCAGGTCGCCAGGGTTGCCGTGCAGATGGACGAGCACGATCGCCTTCGTGCGCGGTCCTATGAGGCGCGCGGCCGCGGAACAGTCGAGATTCAAGGTGTCGTCCACGTCTGCGAAGACCGGCACCGCGCCTGTATGCGCGATCGCATTGGCGGTGGCGATGAAGGTGAGCGGGCTCGTGATGACCTCGTCGCCGGACCCGATCCCGTGAGCGAGCAGGGCCAGGTAGAGGGCCACCGATCCGTTGCACGTGGCCACGCCATATTTGGCTCCCATCGCCGTGGCGAAACCTTGCTCGAAAGCTCGCGTCCGCTCGCCCTGTGTGAGCACGCCGGAGCGCATCACCTCGAGAACGGCGGATTCCTCCTCGGGTCCGAGCTGAGGGCGAGCGATGGGAATCAAGCGTTCGTGAGCAGTCCGGGACTCCGAGCGACGAGCGGTGATCACTGGTGGCTCGAGAAGACCAGATGGTTCTCGGACGAGCAATGGGCCGATTCGACGGCGACATGGGACACCGGTCCATCCGGCGCCGCATTGGGCCATTACCAGGGATCAACGGGTGGCCTAGGTTGGTGAAAGCCAGATGGGCAGCGTGGCCGCGGTCATCGTCACCTTCAACCGCAAGCATCTCCTCGGCAAGTGCCTGGAGGCGGTCCGCGCCCAGACGCGGCCGTGCGAGCGGCTGTTCATCATCGACAACGCCTCCTCCGACGGCACGTCCGAGTTTCTCGCCGCTCAAGGCTTGCTGGACTCCTCCACCGAGTACGTCCGCCTGCCCGTCAACAGCGGCAGCGCGGGTGGTTTTCATGAGGGGATGCGGCGAGCCTATGAGGCAGGTTTCGAGTGGCTGTGGCTCATGGATGACGATGGCTGCCCTGCTCCGGATTGCCTGGAGCGGCTGCTTTCCTTCTCGACCGTCTTCGATGTCATCGGACCGGCGGTGGTCCGTCCGGACGATCCGACCCGGCTCACCTGGAGGCTGCGCAGCGTGAGCCCAGGTGGGCGTTTCAGGACGTGGAGATCGATCGCAAACCTTGCCGACCTGCGCCGGCATGCGGGCGGTGACGTGTATGAGGGCGTCGCGGCCCTTTTCAATGGGGTCCTCATCGGAAGGCAGGTTCCCCGGGCGATCGGGTTCGTGCTGGCCGACCTGTTCATCTGGGGCGACGAAAACGAATACCTGATGCGCTGCAAGGCAGCCTGTTTCCGGGTTGGCGTCGCCGTCAACGCCTTCCACTACCACGCCTACACAAGGCCGCGTCGTTCCAGCCGGTGGAAGTTCTATTACCTGTTTCGAAACACCATGTACATCCACTGGAGATATGGACGGTTGACCCTGCGGCCATTGCTGAGGCCGTGGTACCCGATGTACATCTCCCTGAGGCTGCTGCTCGATCTCCCTTCGATCTCACCGCGATACGTGATGACTGTCCTGAATGGGGCGCGACGCGCACTGAAAGGAAAGTTGGTCGCATATGAGCGCGACGGCGGCTCGACCGAGGTCGTGGCCACCGTTCGCCCGGGAGTCGCGTCGTAGTGCAGCCGGGCTTCCGTGCCACGATCGTGGTACCGACCATCCGCGAAACGAGCGTCGGACACTTCCTCGACCGGTGGGCGTCCGAGTTCAGCGGTCATCGGGTGATCGTCGTCGAGGACAACCCGGAGAAGACGTTCCCGCTGCCGGGGTGGGTGGAGCATTACAGCTGGCAGGACGTCGACGAGCACCTCGAAGAGCGGGCGTGGATCATCCCGAGGCGTTCGGACTGCGTGCGCTCCTTCGGGTACTACCTCGCCGCGCAGGAGCCATGCGATTTCGTGGTCACGCTGGACGACGACTGCTATCCCGAAGAGTCCTACGCGCCCTCGTTCCTCGGTCTCGTCCGGGACGCGCTCGACCGGCGGTGGGATGACGACCGATGGTGGAACACGCTCGACGGACCGGAGCGGCCGCGAGGGTTCCCATATGAGATACGTGAGGCGACCCTGCCCACGATGATTCACCACGGCCTGTGGTCGAACGTACCCGACTTTGACGCCCGCACGCAGCTCCGTCTCCCTGACCACCGTCTCCAGCCGGTGAGGACGGTGGAGAGGGTGCCTCACGGCCGGTTCTTTCCCATGTGCGGCATGAACCTCGCGTTTCGTCCGGCCATCGTTCCCGCCCTTTATTTCCTGCTCATGGGTAAGCATCGCGATGGAACCGTGTGGCCATTTGACCGTTTCGGTGATATCTGGGCGGGCCTTTTCGCCAAGAAGGTGACGGATCACCTCGGGTACGCGATCAGCTCTGGCGCGCCATCTGTCCTCCACTCACGTGCCTCGAGCCCAGAGGTCAACCTGCAGAAGGAGACGCCCGGATACCCGGTCAACGAGCTGCTGTGGCGCAAGGTGGAGGCAATCGGGCTCTCCGCCGACACCGTCGCCGGCTGCTACGACCAGATTGCAGACAACCTGGACATGAGCGGCCCGTATTGGGAGACGCTCAGGTCTGCGATGAAGGTATGGGCCTCGCTGTTCGCGACGGCGGAGTCTTCGCCGGGGTTGGTCGATGCGGCTCGTCGTAAACAGCGGCTGCTTCCGGCAGCATCGAGGCGCTGAACAGCCCGAGCAGCATCGCGAATTCCTGCGACACCCCGGCAAAGAACAAGTACTCGGCGGTCAGCCCCACGAACGCGAAGAACAGCACCATGGCCAGGCACGCGGCCGCCAGGCTCCGGCGCATGGGATCAGGGCTCCCTCGGGACCGCCAGGCCACGACTCCAACCGTCGCGAACATTGTGAGCAGGAGGGTGATGCCCACGATTCCTGCGCGGAAGCCCTCACGCAAGTACTCGTTGTCGACGAAGTTGGTGAGCGGTGTCGGCACCTCGCTCGGAATGACCGTTCCCGTACCGAACAGCGGGCTGTCCTCGAGGGCAGGTACGAAAAACGCCTGCCAGACACGGATGCGGTAGGCGAATGATTCCGGGACGGCCAGGTTCTGTCCGGCCGAAGAGAGGACGCCTTGCGCCACCCCCCGGGCGCTGACGGCAGGCCAGAGCAGCACCATCGCGACCGCAAGCGCCGACACAGTCAGAACGAGTTGGCGCGGCAGGTGGTGCCCGTACCAGAGGACCAGGACGGTGACGAGGGGGAGCGCCAGCAGTGGCGCCCAGGTCAGGCTGGCCACGAGGCCGCCGATGTTCACCACCATGACCAGGCTCAACCAGAGCCTGGAGAATCCCGGATGTCGCATGGTGGACAGGGTCAGCGCCAGCATGTAGTTGACGGTCGCGAAGGCGCCGACGGCGCTGTAGTGGCCGAGCGTGGAGATCGGCCGGTAGCCTGGCTCGAAGGCGTTATAGAGGTTGACCGGCGGAGGGTAGTACGTGGCCACGAAGTCCCTGACGCCAGGCAGGTCGGCCAGCTCGGCCACGGCGAGCAGGCTGACGAAGATGCTGGCGAGCATCGTCAGGTTCAGGATCACGCGTACTGCGCGGCTGGTGAGATCGACGCGCGAGTAGATCCCGTAGACGAGCAAGAGCTGCAGAGGTGAGAGGACGGCGCGCAGCGTGTCGGAGTTGTACAGGTACGGCGAGCGCGCAAGGATCAACACCAGCGACGAGATGAGCACGACCCCGAGCGTGTAAGCGCCCACGGCCAGATCGACGGTGGTGATGGTGCGCCGCCGGCGGCGCGGGAGGTAGTGAAGCACGAGGCCGGACACCACCACCAGCAAGACGGCCTCATTCGGGCGCAGGACCGGGATGAGCGTGCCTCGACCGAGCCCGGTGATCAACGAGATCGAGAATGCGTACACGGCCAGGCCGATGGCCGGCCTCCACGCGGTCAGCGCCAGCAGCGCAAGCGCCGCGATGAGGGCGAGGCCCACGGGGTAAAGAGCCAGCGCCTGGGAGATGACCTGCGCGCTCATGATTGGGCCGCTGCCCCAGTCGGCGTCGGTGCAGGCTGCACCTGCGCGGACGAGCCGGCGATCACCAGGGGATCGAGATTTCTGATCCTGAGCACCGCATAGAGACCAAACGCGACGAGCGCTTCCGACGCGACCACGGCCACGGCCATCCCCACTTGCTGGTAGCGCGGCACCAGGATGAGCGCAAGGCCGACGTTGAGCACGCAGGCCGAGATGACGATGGTGTTGACGAGGCGGTCGAGACCCAGCGCCAGCATCCACTGGATCCCGAGCACGTTGCTGATCGCGATCAGAGGTGGCAGCAGGGCCAGGATCCGCAGGACGACGACCGCGCTGTCGAACCCGGGCCCGAGCACGACACGCACCAGGATCGGCGCGCCGAGGAACACGCCCAATCCCATCACGCAGCCGGCGGCGCCAACCAGGAACAGGCTCGTTCGGGCCAGACGGGCGGCATCGCCTCGCGCGTGTGAGGCCAGGTGGCTGATGCGCGGGTAAACGGCCTGGGTGATGGGAAACAGCATCGTCGCGAACGCCTTGCTGATCTTCTCCGCCCCGACGTAGTAGCCGACCGCCGCCGGCGAGCCGAAGAGCCCGAGGATGAAGCCGTTGCCGACGGTATAGAAGCTGATGGCGCCCTGGTAGATGAACGTGGACCATCCCAGGCCCAGGGTCCGCATGACGAGTCCGGCGCTGGGTAAGCGGAACCGGACCTCGCGGTAGGTGACGGCCAGCTCGACGACGACGGCGCCGGTCATCATGGCGCCCTGGATCGCGAGCACCTTCCACGTGTCCGCGGGGGACCGCACGAAGATCACGATGCCCGCCAGTGAAAGAACCCGGGCGCCCGTCTCCCAGCGCGCGACGAAGGCCATCCGTTCCAAGCCCTGGAAGAACCAGTTCAGGCTGTACGAGAGGGAGAGGGCCCACAGCATCGCGGGCCACAGAAGGTTCTGGTTGCGGTGGATCGGCGCCACCAGCTCGCTGAGCGGCATGACGACCGCAATCGACAGAATCGTCAGCGCCACCTTGGCGCCGAGCACGCCGGCGAGGAGGTCGGCGAGCTTGTCAGCATCGTTGCGATGGCGCGCGACCTCTCGGGTCGCCGAGTAATTGAACCCGTAGGTCACGACGAGCATCACGTACCCGGCGAAGGCCTGCATGAAGGCGAGGCTGCCCCAGTCCCGGGGGCCGAGGAGGCGCGCCAGGAAGACGATGGTTGCGATCGGCAGGAGGTAGCTCCCGATCTGGAGCACGTACAGGCCCAGAGCGTTCCGGACCACGCCGTTCCGCAACAGCCGGATCTGCGCCCAGGGCTTGGCTGTCACACCTCAGTTCTTCAGAAGGACTCCGGCCACGACGTCGATGCCAGACTGGCGGAGCAGGTCCGCCGTGCGTCGGGCATCTGCGAAATGTGTGACCCCGTGCGTGGCCACAAGCACGGACTGCTTGATCGATCGCCCGAGTGCGAGCGCCGCCGGACTCACGTCCGGTGACGGCACTGACATCAGTACGAACTCGCCCTCCTGCACGCCCTCCAACCCACGAAGCCTGGCCACGCCGGCGGGGCTCTCGCTCAATGCTGTCGGCATCGTGATCGTGGTCAGCCCGGCAATCTCCGAATGAGACGGCTTGGGCGAACCATTGGCATGGCCGTCGAACTCGATGTGGGTGACTCGCTGGCCGCCGGTCGCCGCCACCGTGCCCAGGCCGCCGGCAACCGAGTCGCTGTGATCTCGCTCCGATGCGGCCACCACGAGCACTTTGCGCAGCGCGTGCGGCGACCTCGCCAACAAGTTCGCGAGCGCTCGCGAGTAGGAGCTCTTCGTCCGCGGGAACAGCAGCCGCTGCACGTCTTGGGTCACGAACGCCGGCGGGATCGATGCGGCCCTGGCCAGGCCTTCGGCGCTGACTATGCGATCGTCCAGCCGCTCGATCAGCAGGGCGGCGAACACGCCGACACAGAGGCCGGCGACGAGAGCCGCCCCGATGTAAAGAAGCGGATCAGGGGACTCAGGCTTCGTGGGTGGCAGCGCCGGCTGCACGATCGTGGCCACGTTGGTCAGGCGATCCTGTCGCTGGTTCAAGTCCATCAGTCGTGCCAACGTCAACGTGTATGCGCTCTGCAGCCGATTCAGCTCCGCCGTGTGGGCGGCGGCGGCGGAACTTGCGGGGGGAGAGTCGGCGAGCGCCTTCCGCTCGGCATCCATCTGGGAGGCCAGCTTGGCGAGCTGGCTGTTGAGGTTGTCTTGCGCTGGTTGATAGAGCCTGCGGACCTCGGCGGCATCCTGGTCGATGGTCGCCTGGGCGACCGCGTTGGCAAGCGCCGCCGCCTCCGCCGGTGTGCGGCCCTTGGCTGTGACCGCCACCTCGCTGGTGCCCCGGAAGACGCTCGCGCTGACGAGCTTGCCGATGGTGGTCTCGGGCGCCACGAGGTCGCTCGGCCAGCAGGTGACGCCGGCTGCTGCGCACGCCTCCAGGAGGGTGGGCCGGCTGGTGGCCGAGACGATGAAATCGTGCTGCACCAGGTCGCCCGCGGCGATGCCCGCGTCGAAGTCTGTGGCCGTGCGGGCGGTGTCGAGGTAGATGATCGCTGTCGCCTCATACGTCTTCGGCATGACAAGCGAGAGGGCGGCCGCGGCCAGGCAGAAAGCTGCTGCGATGCCCAGGACGACCCGGTGCCGATGCACGAGGGCGTCAAGGAGGGTGAACGGCGGCCGGTCGTCCAAATCCTAAGGGTCCGGCGCCGGCGACCGGCCGCCAAGGCGCCTCCCAATCCCATGCGCCACTCGATCGACCTGCGCGGATGATGGGCGCATAGCCTGAGGCTATCCCTAGGGGCCGCCCCAAGAAATGGGCGCACGAACCGCCAACTGGGCGCCAGTCCCAGACGCGAGAGCTGGCGTGGGACAAAGCGGCACGGGATGGGACGCGCAACACGGTGCGCACCGTCACGCGCCAAACCATCGAACGGCAATGCCCATGTCCGCGGGATCGATCGCCACCTACGGTTGATTTGTGCGAGCGATGACGATTGCGCAGAGGCCGCCCACGACTACGGCGGTCATCGGCGCCGGTCCGTATGGCCTCTCGGTCGCCGCGTACCTGCACGCGCGGGGTGCCCCGACAGAGGTGTTCGGCGAACCGATGGAATCGTGGCTGAACATGCCGGCGCGAATGGTGCTGAAGTCGGTGTGGAGCGCGTCGAGCCTGGCCGACCCCGAAGCCGCGTTCAGCCTCGACCGTTATTGCCGGGCCACGGGCGCGGATGCGACCGAGCCGATCCCCCTGGCCTTCTTCATCGGCTACGCGCAGTGGTTCCAGGAACGCGCGGTGCCGAATGTCGACCGGGTCTACGTGCGGTGCGTCCAGCACGAGCGCGATGGCTTCCAGCTCTCCCTTTCGGACGGGCGCACTCTGGCGGCCAGGAGGGTTGTGGTGGCGGCCGGCGTGCGCCAGTTCGCGTACGTGCCCCCGTTCGCGCGGGACCTGCCCCCGCAGGTCGCCAGCCACAGCGGCGAGCACATCGATTTCTCGCGTTTTCGCGACTGTCGCGTGGTCGTGGTCGGCGCCGGCCAGAGCGCACTCGAGTCAGCCGCGATTCTCAGCGACGAAGGAGCGAAGGTGGAGGTGGTCGCTCGCGGGCCCGTCCACTGGATCAACCGCGCCCTCTACAAACGCTGGGGACCTGTGGGCCGGCTTCTCTACCCGCCGACCGACGTCGGTCCGCCGGGCCTCAACTGGCTGTGCGGCGCGCCGATGCTTCTGAGAGCTCTGCCCGGAGGGTTGCGGAAGAGGATCGAGACTCGGGCGGTGCGGCCGGCGGGCGCTCACTGGCTGCGTCCGCGAGTCGAGGGCAAGATCCCGCTGTCGGCGTTCACCGAGGTGCTCGAGGCGGAAGCCCGCCGCGACGGGCTGCGGCTTCGCCTGAGTGACGGCACCACCCGCGAGGTCGATCACCTGCTCCTCGGGACCGGATACCGGCCCGACGTCCGCCAGATCCCATTCCTGGATCCTGCCCTCAGCCGGCAGGTGAGCCAGCGCGACGGTTATCCCGTGCTCAACCAGTGGTTCGAGTCATCCGTGCCCGGGCTGCATTTCGTAGGCGGATTGGCGGGCCGGACCTTTGGGCCGATATGCCGCTTCGTCGCGGGTGCTCGCGTCACGGCCCGGCAGGTGGCGCGACGGGCGGCAGAGCTCAACTAGGTCCCGTGCCGGCCGTGGGCCGCGACCCGGGCGTGCTCCTGCTCGGCAGCGACTTCAAGGCGCTGGGGGTTGCTCGCAGCCTGGGCCGGCGTGGAGTTCGGGTGGCGATCGTCGACAACCTGCCGCGCTCCGCCTGGTTCTCGCGACATGTCGCCAAGCGCTTTCGGTGGGATGAATCGATGTCCTCCGCGGCGCTGCCGGACTTCCTCTTGGAGATCGCCGGCCGGGGCGCTGAAGGCTGGGTGCTCTGGCCGGCGCAGGACGACGCGCTCGAGCTGGTGGCCCGGAATTCGAAGCGCCTGGCCACGGCATACGAGCTGATCACTCCGCCATGGGAGGTCCTCAGGCAGGCTCACGACAAACGGCTGCTGCATGAGGCGGCCGACGAGGTCGGTGTTCAGCATCCTCGCACCTGGTACCCGCAGAGCGAACGTTCTCTGCAGACGCTGCAGGTCGAGTTCCCCGCCATCATCAAGCCGACCGTGTCGATCGACCTGCAGCACGCGCTCGGCCGCAAGGCTCTTCCCGTTCGCGACATCAACCAGCTGCTCGAGGGCTACCAGCTGGCCGCCGGCATCGTGCCGGCCGACCACCTCATGGTGCAGGAGATCATCCCGGTGGGCGCACAACATTCAGTGGCAGCGTTTGCCGTGGACGGGCAAGTCGTGAGCGCGATGACTGCGCGGCGCACGCGCCAGTACCCGATCGACTACGGTCTGAGCAGCACCTTCGTGGAAGCGATCGAAATGGCCGGGTTGATCGAGCCGGCGTCACGGATTCTGGGACGGCTGGGCCTTTCCGGAATGGTGGAGGTGGAGTTCATCCAGGACCAGCGCGACGGCCGGCACAAGTTGCTCGATGTGAACCCGAGGCCCTGGGGATGGCACACGCTGTGCATCGCCTGCGGACTCGACTTTCCAGCCATGCAATACGCCCACGCGTTGGGCCGGCCGGTACCCAGGCTCACCCCGCGCTACGGACCTCGCTGGATCCGCCTGCTCACCGACGTCCCGGCCGGCTTCCAGAGCACCAAAGCCGGAACCATGACGGCGGGCGCCTACCTTCGATCCCTGTTCGCGGGCGAGACGGTGGGATCGGTCTTCGACGTCCGCGACCCTTGGCCCGCCGCCGGCGACCTGGCGGTGGCGGTGTCTCGAGTGGCGAAGGCGCTGTTCAGGCGCTCTGGGACATACCCTCCTGACCGCCCGTCTTCCTACCTGGAGCACTCTCATCGGCAAGTTCCACCGGCTGTCCGCGCCGAGCAAGAGACCTCGTCGCCGCCTCCAGGACGCTGATCACTCGGAGCCCGCACGGGCCGTCGGTCAGCGGTTGCCGCCGGTGTGTCACACATTCGAGGAAATGCTGAGCTTCGACGCGAAGGCCTTCGGTCAGGCTGAGCTGAGGTGCCCACATGTCGCCGGTGCGGTAGCCGATCATTGACTCGAGAGCACCCTGCGCATCGGCGATGGTCACTCCTTTGTCATAGACCTTGATCTTCTCGCTGGGCTCGAGGTCGTCGTAGACGATCATCTGCCGAGCGCCTCCAATCAAGGTGCGGCGGATCTTCAGCGGGGCCAGCCAGTTGACGTGGTGGTGAGTGATCAGGCTGCCGTCGAAGTAACACGTCAGGTACGCGAGGTTCACATGGTGCCCAGGCACATGCGCGGCGCCCGTCGCTGCGACCGCTACCGGCCGTTGTCCCAATACGTAGTCCATGATCGCCAGGTCATGGACGGCGAGATCCCACAGCACGTTGACATCCCGTTGAAACAGCCCCAGGTTGACCCGCGTCGAATCGTAGTAATAGAGCTGACCCAAATTTCCGCTCTCGACCATCTGCTTGATCGTCTGCACCGCGCCCGTGTAGATGAAGGTGTGATCCACCATCAGCACGAGTCCGCGCTGCTCCGCGGCCTCGATCAGCTGCATCGCTTGTTCTGAGTCGGCAGTGATGGGCTTGGTGACCAGGACGTGCTTCCCCGCTTGCAGGGCACGCATGGCAATTTCGAAATGGGACGACACCGGCGTCGCGACGATCACGGCGTCGACGTCGGGGTCGCAGAGAACGTCGCGGAAATCGGTGGTGAGCTTGACGTTCGGGTAGCGCGCGTGGACCTGGGTCAGGCGCTCACCGGAGAGGTCGCTGACCGCGACCACGCGAGCCGGAACCTGTTCGGCGAAGTTGCGAACCAGGTTCGGCCCCCAGTATCCGTACCCGATCACGCCCACGCCGACCGACCAGCTCGGCTTGGCTCGTTGCAGACGCCGGAAAAGGCCATAGGGCTCCGGCGCGACCGGCAGATCGATGCTCAAGCCAGCTCGAGCTTCCGTTTGCGAGCGCGCACCGGCGGGCGGCTCCACCATCTTGGACGGGGCCCCACGAGCCGAGCCGGATTTCCAACCACCAACGAATCGGGCGGGACGTCGTGTGTGACCGTGGCCCCAGCTCCGACCATCGCGCCCGCGCCGATCGTGATGCCGCAAATGATCGTGGCGTTGGCGCCGATGCTTGCGCGCCGGCGGACGATCGTGGGGACCACCTGCCAGTCTCCGACCTGCAGGGGCTCCCCTTTGTCATCGACCGCGGACGGATAGCGGTCGTTCGAGAAACAAACGTGGGGCCCGACAAACACCCCGTCCTCGATCGTCACGCCCGTGGGAATGAAGACGAACGGCTCGATTTTCACGTTGCGGCCGACCACGACTCCTCGCTGGATCTCGACGAAGGAGGCGATCTTGCAGTTGTCTCCAACTTTGCAGCCGAACAGGTTCACCTGGTCGGGGTGATGGATGACTACGTTCTGTCCGAGCTCAACATCCGGCGCGATCATGGGCCCGGCGACCAAGGCAGCGCTGACGGCCGAAGCCGAACTGCGTCCATGTTCTGATCCTAGGGAGCGCCGGGGCTACAGCCAATGGACACATCCGGAATGACGCCGTGGGGGCGCCCACACTCGAGGCGCAAGTGTCACGAGGCGCCTGGGGCTTCGTCCCGGTCTTGGAGCCCCGTGACTCAGGCGGAGTCTGTGGAGCGCGGTCCGCTTGTAGCGCCGCCATTGCGCGGCGACTCGGTCCGGTCCACCAGCAGGCGGCGAAGTGTTTTCGGAAGTGTGTCCCTGGTCGCGCGGCTCTTTATGAGCAGCTCGAGCACACCCAGCTCCTTGGCCCGCTCGAGGTCGCCCGATTCGATCGAATCTGTGAGCAGGATCACCGGCAGGTCGTGGATCGCAGGGTGACTTCGTATCCTTTCGAGGGCGTCGATTTGTCTGAGGTCGCGCAAGGTGTCCAGCGCGAGGACGTCGGGTCGCGAGTTGAGCAGCCGCTCCTGAGTCGACCGCCAGTCATTGACCACCTCAACGTCCCAACCCACCGATTCCAGGGTCTCCCGGTAGAGGTCCGCGAAAGCGGCGTCGCCAAGAGCCAAGAGCACCCTGCCCGCCGCGGGAGACCGAGCTGTCTCCCGACCGCGGACCGAGTCAGGCCGGTGGAGGTCGCCCATCTCTGGCGTCAAAGCTCGACAAGTGCTTTCCTCACCGCGTAAAGGACGGCCTGGGCGCGGTCGTAGATCTGCAGCTTTTCGTAGATATGACTAATGTGGTTGCGGACGGTCTTCTCACTGATCTTGAGGTTGTAGGCGATCTGCTTGTTGGCCTGGCCGTTGGCCATGAGCTTCAAGACCTCGATTTCGCGTGCCGTCAAGCCGTCGTAGAACTCCTTCGGCGTGCTGGCTCCGGTCAGCATGTCGAGCACTCGGTTGGCAACCGCGCCCGCCATCACACGCTCCCCGGACAGCACGGCCACGATGCTTGATGCGATGGCGGCCGGCTCCGCATCCTTCAGGAGGTAGCCGCTTGCCCCCGCCCTCAGCGCCTGGATGACGTAGTTGTCTGTCTCGAAGGTGCTGAGGATCAATACCTTGACCTCGGGGTGGTCGCGCACGATTTGCTGGGTCGCCTCGGGGCCGTCGAGGCCGGGCATTCGGAGGTCCATGAGCACGACGTCCGGCTTGAGGGCGGCGGCTTTCTTGACCGCATCGAGCCCGTCGGCCGCCTGGCCGACCAATGTGATCCTCGGGTCCTCGTCCAGGAGGCGCGCCAACCCGCTCCGGAACAGGGTCTGATCGTCCGCGATCAGGACGCGGGCAACACGTGCTTCGGTGACCACCGCAGCGCCTCCCTCGGAATACTGACCATGACGGTGGTTCCGGCTCCGGGACGGCTCCGAATGCTCACCAACCCTCCCGAAAGCGCAGCCCGCTCGCGCATTCCCACGAGCCCCATTCCGATCGGCTTCTCGTCGATCCACGCGATGCCGCGGCCGTCGTCACGGATCTTGACGACAAGCCGCTCGCGGGCCGCCTGCAGGGCGACCTGGACGCTGCCGGCCCCACCGTGCTTGTGGGCATTGGTGAGCGCCTCCTGGATGATGCGGTACAGGTGGATGGAGGTCTCAGGCGGAAGGGACGCGGGCCACGATCGCGACACCCAAAGGTTCACCTTGATCCCGGTGCGCCGCTGGTAGGTTGGGAGCAGTCCCTCTGCGAGATTCTGAGCCAGACTGTTGGAGAGCCCGGGCTCGCCGCGCAGGTCGCACAGGATCTGTCGCATGTTGTTGAGCACCTCCCGAACGGAGGTCTTGACGTAGTCGAGCTGATCGACAACGTCACGGTTGCCTCGCTGCTCCCGCATGAAGACGTCGGTTTGCACCAACAAGGCGGTCAAGGGCTGCGCCAGCTGATCGTGGAGCTCCCGCGCGAACTCGCTGACGATTCGCTCGCGCTCGGCCTGGATGCTCTGATTCGGAAAGGGCAGCTCGAGAATCGGAGCCCCCGACCTGTCCGCTACTGGGAGATCTGAAAGCTCGCTCACCGAAGGTTCCACGCGCGCACGCGTCATCGTCACCACTGCGTCATCGTCACTGCGTCAACGTCCTCCAAAAAAAACATGCGCGGGCCAGACACCCAGAGCGTATTTGGTGCTGTGGTCAGCGGTCACCGTACAAATGGCAGATTGTTCCGTCATGCAATTGCGGTATTGACGTGGCTCGCCTCGGCTGACGACAGCATCGCCGGCCGGCACACATATAAGAAAGGACGGGCGGCTGCCGAGATTGGTCGCGACCTAGGAGCGGATGATCTCCGGCAGGGCCTGGCCGTCGAGAATGAGCTCGGCCATCAGCTCGCCCAGCACCGAGGCAAATTTGAAGCCGTGCCCGGAGCACGCGCTGAGGACCGTGACCCCAGGCAGCTGGGTCGGCGAGGTGGCGATGAAGCGTTCGTCCGGGGTGTTCGTGTACATGCAGACGCGGGCGTCGACCACCTCGGCCGTCACGCCCCTCAGTTTCTCGCGGGCGAATTCGCGGAGCGGCAGCGTGTCGACGTCTTCGACCTCGCGCTCGATGGAATCCGGGTCGGTGACGGTTCCCTCATGGTGAACGGCCAGCTTGATGCTGCGGCCGTCCGTGGTGGGAAAGCCGTAACGGAAACGGCCGCCGCCGAGCTCGCGGATGAAGATCGGAAAGCGTTGGGGTGAGAATGAACCCGGATCGTCGACCGCGAGCCACACCATCACCTGGCGTTCGACCTCGAGCGGCAGGCCGAGCTGTGGCAGCAGCTTCGAGGTCCACGCACCTGCTGCGACCAGCGCCCGACCCGCTGCCCAGCGGCCGCGCGAGGTCTCGATGATCACCCCGCCGTCTGCCGCCTCGATCGCCGTCACCTCGGTCTCTGTCATCAGCCGGGCGCCGAGCGCCTCGGCCCTGGCGGCCGCGGCCGCCACCGAGCGCTCGGGGCGCAAGAAGCCGGCCTGTTCATCGAGCACCGCGACGTCGCCCGCGTCAAGCCGGTGTTGCGGGTGGAGCCGGTTCATCTCGCCGGCGTCGAGCAGCCGGTGCGGGAGCCGGCTCTCCCGCGCGCTCCTGAGCACGCCGGCCACGAGCTCGCCGTCCGCGGGGCCGATCGCGAGCCCGCCGGTCAGCGTCAGCAGCGTGGCGCCGGTCTCCTGCTCGAGCTGCCGCCACAGCCCGTGGGCGCGCCGGAGAAGCGGAACGTACTCCGGGCTTTCGAAGTAGGCGGTCCGGAAGATTCTGGTGTCGCCGTGCGATGAGCCCTGGTCGTGGCCGGGGCGAAATCGCTCGAAGCCGATCACCTTGGCCCCGCGGGCGGCGAGCCGCCACGCCGACAGCGCGCCCATCGCGCCCAGCCCGACTACGGCCACGTCCGCGCGCTGGTCAGCGAGCAGGTGGCCTGCCGCCCGCCGTTGAGCGCCGGACACGCTGGCCCAAAAGCCGAGCGCACTCGCGCATCAGGTCGAGGATCTTGTCCTCGATATCGACCTCACCCTTGCTCGCGCCGCACAGGGTGCCGAAGAACTTGCCATCGGATGCGAAGACCGGGTACGAGACGAAGGTCCGGATCTCCAGGAGACGGGCTACGCTGCTCCTCGGAAACGCCTTCGGCACGTTCTTCGAGTAGTTGGGAGCGCCTTCGACCACGAATCGGCAGACTGCCTCGGACCATGGCAACGTGACGCCTTCGGGGATGTGGAAGATCTGGCTCGAGTTGTAGGAGAAGAGGATCAACTGCTCGTCTTCCTTGAGCCTCGTCTCGGCGAGATAAGTAGAGCTCAGGCCGGTGAGCTGGGCGAGCCGCTCGAGGACCGCTCTCGCGACGGTCTCGAGGTCCTCACCCCCTGCGGCGGCCTCAGCGAGCAGCTCTCGTGCGGTGGGTGCCATGGGTGCTTGGTAACGGTACCGTCCGCCGCCGTCAGTGTCGCAACACGGGGCTGTGCGAGACTGAAAGTGGTGGCGCCTTCGACACTTTTTGCATGGCTCGAAAATGGCGCACCCGACCAACCTGCGCTTGTCGTCCCCAACCGCGTCTCCCTGAGCTATCGGCGCCTCCGCGAGCTTGTGGACGAAGCCGCCCACGCGCTCGCGTCGCATGGCGTCGGCCGAGGCGAGCGGGTCGCGATGGTGTTCCCTAACGGTCCGGAGGCCATCCTCCTGTTTCTTGCCGCCTCCATGGTCGCGACCGCGGGCCCGCTGAACGCCGCATATAAAGAGGACGAGTTTCGCTTCTACCTGGAGGACGTCGGCGCCCGATTCTTGCTCGTTCCGCCGGGCGAAGGCGAGGCCGCCCGACGGGCGATGCCGGCGGGCGGAACGGTGATCGAAGCGAACCTCGATGGCGACGGCCGCCTGCATCTCAATGGCGCCGGCGCCGGCAAGCGATTCGATTCGCTTGATCTGTCCGCATCCGGCGACATAGGACTCGTTCTGCACACGAGCGGGACGACCAGCCGGCCGAAGAAAGTCCCGCTGCTCAACGAGAACCTCTCTGCGTCGGTGGGGAACATCATCGCCACCTACGAGCTGGGCCCTGAGGACGTTTCCCTGTGCATCATGCCGCTCTTCCATGTGCACGGCCTGGTCGCGTCGGCGCTCGCGACGTTCGGCTCGGGCGGCACAGTGGTCGCTCCCGAGCGCTTCAGCCCTCTGGGCTTCTGGCCGCTCATGCAGGCGTATCGCCCCACCTGGTTCACCGCCTCGCCGACACCGCACCAGCTCGTCCTCGCCCGGCTCCAGGAGGATCGACCGGCCGGCACGGAGCGCCTGCGGTTCGTGCGCTCGTGCAGCTCTGCGCTGTCGCCGGCCCAGATGGCGGTCATGGAGCAGCGCTTCGGGGTCCCGGTCCTCGAGGCGTACGGCATGACGGAGGCGAGCCACCAGATGTCGTCGAACCCGCTGCCGCCCGCTCCTCGCTACGCGGGTTCGGTCGGCCCCGGCACAGGCGTCGAGATCGCGATCTTCGACGATCACGGCGCGTCGCTTCCGGCCGGCGCTGCCGGCGAGGTCGTCATCCGCGGGCGCAATGTGATGCATGGGTACGAGAACAACCCGCAGGCCAACGCCGACGCGTTTGTGGACGGGTGGTTTCGCACCGGCGACCAGGGCACGCTCGACGGCGCCGGCTACCTGCGTCTGACCGGCCGGATCAAAGAGCTCATCAACCGCGGCGGTGAAAAGATCGCGCCGCGCGAGATCGATGAGGTGCTCGAAGGCCACCCCGCGGTCAAGGAAGCGGTCGCCTTCGGAGTCCCGCATCCGACGTGGGGCGAGGAGGCGGCCGCGGCTGTCGTCCTGACCGCGCCTGCGACTGAGAAAGAGCTGCTCGTCTACTGCCGCGAGCGGCTGGCGGACTTCAAGGTGCCCAAGCGGCTGCATTTCGTGGAGTCGATCCCGCGCACGCCCACGGGCAAGGTCCAGCGCCGGTTCGTCGCGGATCAGCTAACGCGAGCGTGAAGATAGCCATATTTCCCTCCCCCCATCGGGGGGAGGCTGGGAGGGGGGCGTGAAGATCGTCGTACTGGGCGCAGGCGCGATCGGAGGCTTCCTGGGCGCGCGCCTGGCGCGCGCCGGCGCGAATGTCGTCCTCATCGCGCGCGGCCCTCACCTGCAAGCGATGAAGGACTCGGGTCTTCGCGTCATCGAGGCCGGCGGTGACTGGACGGTGTCCGTGGACGCGACCGACGACTTCGCGGCGATGCGGGACGCGAATGCGGTCTTTGTCACCCTCAAGGCGCACAGCCTGCCCCCGGTGGCGGAACGAATGGCAGCTAACCTCGGTCACGACACCGTGGTCATCAGCGCCCAGAACGGGATCCCATGGTGGTACTTCGAGCGCCATGGGGGGGACCTGGACGGCATCCACCTGCAGACCGTCGACCCGGGCGGGCTCGTCGCGCGGGCAATCGATCCCAACCGGGTCATCGGGTGCATCGTCTACCCGGCCACCAGCCTTGTGAGTCCAGGGGTTGTGCGCCACGCCGAGGGCGAGCGGTTCTCGCTCGGGGAGCTCGACGGCAGCCAGAGCCCGCGCTGCGTCGAGCTCTCTCGGGCGCTCATGAGCGCGGGGTTGAAGGCGCCGGTCCAGCCGAACATCCGCGCCGAGCTGTGGCTCAAGCTGCTGGGCAACGCCGTCTTCAACCCGCTGAGCGCCCTCACGCGCGCGACCCTTGGCGACATGGCGCGATCCCCGCTGATCGCGGAGGTGGTCCGCGCGGCCATGCAGGAGGTCGATGCGGTGGCGCGGCGCCTCGGGATCGAGGTCCCGGTGTCCATCGAGCAGCGCATCAATGGCGCCGCGCGCGTGGGCGACCACAAGACGTCGATGCTGCGGGACCTCGAGGCGGGCCGGCCGATGGAGATCGACGCGCTGACCGGGTCGGTCGTGGAGCTGGGCGACCGGCTCGGCATCCCGGTCCCGCACCTCCGAACGCTGTACTCCTCGGTCAAGCTCCTGGAGTCCACATCAATCGGGTAACGAGTAAAACTGGAGGAAACATGAAGCTGTTGATGTTCGAGCACGATGGCGAGGCGCGCCTGGGCGCGCTGCGTCCAGGACACGAGGACGAGGTCGTCGACCTGAGCCAGGTCGCGCACGACCTGCTGGCGTTGATCGATGCGGGCGAGGCTGGTTTGGAGCGGGCGCATAAGGCCGCCTCGGCTGCAGGGCGTGGGCTGCCCCTCAAAGATGTCACCCTGCAGCCCCCCATCAATGCGCCGCGCGGAAACATCATCGCGATGGGTCGCAATTATCAGAAGCACGCCGAGGAGACCGCGGACCACGGCGATGTCAAGGCGCCGACGATCTTCACCAAGGCGATCACCAGCATCACGGGCCCATACGACGACATCCCGATCGATCCGTCATTCAGCGACGAGATGGATTGGGAGGTGGAGCTGGGCATCGTGATCGGCAAGCGCGGAGCCAACATCGCCCGGCGCGACGCCATGGACCACGTCTTCGGCTACTTCGTGCTCAACGACGTCAGCGCCCGCGACGTCCAGAACGGCTGGGGGGGCCAGTACTTCAAAGGCAAGAGCCTCGATCGTTCTTGTCCGACCGGACCCTGGGTGGTGACGAAGGACGAGGCGCCCGACCCGCGCGGCCTTGGCCTGCGCCTGACAGTCAACGGCGTCGTTAAACAGGAGGGCAACACGCGCAACATGATCCACCCCGTCGACGCCATCATCGAGTGGGCCTCGAAGGGGATGACGTTGCTGCCCGGTGCCTTGATCGCCACCGGCACGCCGGATGGAGTGGGCTTCGCTCGCAAGCCGCCCGAATTCCTGCACCCGGGCGACGTGATGGAGACCGAGGTCGTTGGGATCGGGCTCCTGCGGAACCGGATCGTGGCGGCGAAGGTGGGCGCTCTAGCCGACCACGCCCACAGCGGCGCCTAGCGACCGGAGCAGCGGGCGGACCTCCGTCCACCGCGTCCGCGCGTCCGCCGGCACCGCGCCCGGCAGCGTTTCGGCGAAGGCGTCGACGACGTGCGGGTCCCATTGCGTGCCCCGGCCACGCAGGAGCTCTCCGAGGGCGACCTCCGGATCAAGCGCCTTGCGATAGGGACGATCCGAGGTCATGGCGTCCCAGGAGTCGGCGACGGCGATGATGCGAGCGCCCAGTGCGATCGCGGCGCCCGCGAGCCCGCGCGGGTAGCCGAGCCCATCCATCCTTTCGTGATGAGCGAGCACGAGCTCTCGCCCGCGTTTGTACTCGGGGAACTTGGCCAGGATCTCGGCGCCCGTCGCGGGGTGCTTCTTCATCAGCTCGAACTCGGCCTCGCTCAGCCGGCCCTGTTTACGGAGCACCTCGTCCGGGACTTCGATCTTGCCCAGGTCATGGACGCGAGCGGCCAGCCGGATCAGCTCGACCTCTTTATCGGGCAGTTGGAGCCGCCGCGCCGTACGGACGGCGTGATCGGCCACGTTCTGAGAATGCTGGAACGTGTACGCGTCGCGGCGATCGACCACGTCCGCCATGGACTCCACCGCGGCGATCGTCTGCTCCATCAGCTGGAGCGATCGCGTGAGGGCGAGCTGGATGGCCGCGATCGGCACCATCATCACCACCGCCAGCCACGGCCGCCCGCTCGAGAGCAGAGCGAGGAGATAGCCCGCCACATATAAAGCCGCGGTCGGCTTCGAGTCCGCGGCAAAGATCTCAGCCCAGATCTCCAACGGGTTGCGCCGGTTGTGCGTGCCGACAGCGATGACGTCGAGGCCGGTGCTGACCGCGTATAAGACGGTGGCGGCGACGATTGCGCCCGCGAGCGAGGCTCCCACCACGCCGTACGCAAGCGCTGCCAATCCGCCGGCCATCATGAACCGAGAGGTGTTGAAGACGAGGTCGATCGGCTGCCGCCGGCGATAGCCGGTGGCCGGATTGCGCCGGAAGCACAGCACGCCCTCTCCGAGGAGCCGGCTTCCGCCGATGAGCGCGACCGCCGTCACCGGGGGGAAGATTAGCACCGCGGCTAAATAAACGGCGGGAGCGGCGTCGGTCTTCAAGCGCGGCGACACCATCACCGGGAAGTAGCTCGCGGCCGCTCCGAGCAGCAACAGCACGACCAGGAGGACCGGGTCGTCGGGCGCCGCCGCAGGCCAGACAAGCAACATCGCGGTCAGGACGACTGCCGGCGCCGCCATCGCCAGCAGGTAGGCCCGGAGCAGGGGGGTCATCGCTTATCGCCGGTGACTGCTAAAGGAGGCCCGTACCGCCGCCGAAGGTGGTCGTCGTGCTGGTGTTGCTGGCGTAAATGGTGGTCGAGCCTGCCGTGACGTTCAGGCTCGTGTGCACAGGCAGTCCGATTCCCAATGTCGGGTCCAACGAACAGTAGGCGCTGGCGCTCGTGACCCCCATGAACAGCATGCCGGCGCATAGAGCCAGGCCGAGAAATATCCGCTTCATCCCCAATCCCACCTTTCTGAATCTTCAGCCGGTCTGAGGCTGATGCCTGAAATCTATGAGTCGCAATATGGAGGAAGGTCAAGAGCCTGTGAAGATTTGTTCAGAGTCCAGGTTGGCCAAGCTCGAACTGGTATTGGCCACCCAGGGCGTTTCGTATACAGATCCCCGAGATCCTGGCGCCGAAACACACGTCTAACGAAAAGTGGTATTGACCACCTGCCCCATTTGTGCTTTAATTCCGCCGATGGCGAGGGCTAGAGGGCATTACCACTTCGATGGAGGGTGCCTGTGACGAAGCAGGACGACACCCGCGACCGGGTCCTCGACCTCGTGGAGTCGCTCGAGGTGGGACAGGCCATCCCGTCCGAGCGGCAGCTCACGCAGGACCTGGGTGTGTCGCGGTTGACCATCCGCGCGGCCCTCGACGAGCTCGTCAGGGACGGCTACCTCGACCGCCGTCACGGGAGCGGCACTTACGTGACCGAGCCCAAGATCGCTCAGCCGCTGACGCTGACCTCATTCAGCGAGGACATGCGCCGGCGGGGGATGGTGCCGGGCAGCCGCACGCTCGAGCTCGCCACGACCTCGGCCGGCGCCCGGCTGGCACACCGCCTCCAGGTTTCCCCCGCAGAGCGCCTGGTCCGTGTGAAGCGGCTTCGCCTGGCGGACGCGCAACCGATGGCGATGGAAGTCCTGCACATCCCCGAAGCCCTGGTGCCTGGGCTCACCAAGGCTGACCTCGAAGACCGCTCCTTCTATGACCTGCTCGGGGAGCGGTACGGAATCGTGATCGTCTCTGGCACCCAGAGCATCGAGCCCACCGTGACCAACGAGGAAGAGTCGGAGGTGCTGGGGGTCCCACTGCACACACCGGCCTTTTTGTTCGAGCGGACGACCGTCTCCGAGTCGGGGCGGATCGTCGAGTTCGTCCGCTCCATCTACCGCGGCGACCGCTATCGCCTGGTCGCCGACCTGACACCGCAGCGGAGTCGCAACGGGCGCTTGGCCGGCGCCTCGCGCGCACAAGACCGCTCGGGCGAGGGTGAGGGACGGCGACAACAGCCACGGCGCGCGAGCGCCCCATTCAACCCGTTCAAAGGGTAGGAGAACAACAACATGAATCCGCGGAAGCTCTTGTTCACTGTTGCGGCGGCGGTCGCACTGGTCGCCACTGCATGTGGGGGCAGCCCCACGACCTCGACCGGCAACGAGACCGGGACGCTCACGGTCTGGCTCATGAACGGGAGCGCGCCGCAGAGCGTCGTCGACGGAGTCAACGCCGACTTCAAAGCGAAGCACCCGAACGTCACCGTCAACGTCGAGATCCAGCAGTGGTCGGACGTGACCACCAAGCTCGACACCGCCTTCGCCGGCAGCGCGCCCCCGGACATCATGGAGCTCGGCAACACGCTGGTCGCCAAATATGCCGCGGCCGGCGCGCTCCAGGACATCTCCTCGAAGAAGGGCAGCTTCGAGAACTCGGGGACGTGGCTCCAGTCGCTAACCGACTCGTGCACCTATCAGAAGAAGCTCTACTGCGTCCCGTACTACGCGGGCAGCCGCGCGATCATCTACCGCACCGATTTGTTCGCGGCCGCCGGTGTACAGCCTCCGACCAGCATGGACCAGCTGATGAGCGTCGGCCAGACGCTCATGACCAAGAACGGGTCTGACCCCAACTTCTCCGCCCTGTACTTCCCTGGCAAGTACTGGTACGCGGCCGCGCCATTCGTCTGGGACTTCGGCGGCGACATCGCCACCCAGTCAGGGACCAAGTGGACCGGGGCGATCAACAATTCGCAATCCCAGCAGGGCCTCACGGAGCTGCAGAACCTGGTCTCCAAGCTCTCTCGAGCCGACAAGACCGGCGACGAGGCCAAGCAGGACCAGGCGTTTGCCCAGGGCCACATCGCGATGATCATCGCCAACGGTTGGGAAGTCGGCGTCATCACCGACCCCAAGGCCGGTGACCCGACGCTGAAGGACAAGCTCGGCGCGTTCCCGATCCCCAGCCACAACGCGGGCCAGACCGCTCCGGTCTTCCTCGGCGGTTCCGACCTCGGCATCTCTGCCAAGAGCCAGCACCAGGCGCTCGCCGAGGAATGGCTGGGCCTGCTTGCGGGCTCCAAGTTTCAGAGCCAGATGGTGACCGTGGGCGGGGTGATCCCGAACACCACCTCGCTGGTCTCCCTGAGCACCGGGCTGCCGGCGATCTTCGCCGCCGCCGCCAAGAACAGCCGCTTCACGCCAAACTCGCCCAACTGGGCGAATGTCGAGTCGGCTAACGTGCTGCAGGACATGCTGGTGTCGATCTTCACCGGGAAGTCTTCGATCCCGGCGGCGACCTCTGCCGCCAGCGACAAGATCACGACGATACTCAACAGCTAGATCACTTAGACCAAAGGGGGTCGGCTTCAATGGGAGTGGCCGGGGACGCGCGGGCTCGTGTGGCCCCCCGACCACAAGCTGAGGCCGGCCCCTGGAGGCATGTCTGGGGCCGCCGTCTCCTGCCCTATGCGCTGATTGCGCCGGCCTTCATCGTCATCCTGGGCGTGCTGGGCTATCCGCTCGGCATGCTGCTGTGGCTGTCGACCCAGCACTATGGCCTGCGGGAGCTCTTCCAGCACCAGGGCGAGTTCGTCGGCCTGCAGAACTTCCAGATGTTCCGAGTCGACCCGCAGTTCCGATATGTGCTGTCGGTCTCACTCATTTTCACGGTCGTCAACGTCGGCCTGTCGATGCTGTTTGCCACCGGCATCGCGCTGCTGCTGGAGCGGGTGAGCCGCGCCGTCCGCATCCTTCTCAGCGCCGGTCTGGTGCTCGTCTGGGCTACTCCCTCGGTCCCTGCCATCGATCTGTGGCAGTGGATGTTCGACTATGAGTTCGGCGTCGTGAACTGGCTGCTCACACACCTGGGCACCGGCAACTACATCCATCACAACTGGTTCGAGAACCCGATCCAGGGCTTCGCCGTGATCACCGTAATCGTCGTTTGGGGAGCGATTCCCTTCCTGGCGTTGATGATCTACGCCGGATTGACCCAGGTCCCGCGGGAGCTGGTGGAGGCGGCCGAGATCGACGGCGCTCGGCCGTGGCAGGTGTTCGCCAGGATCACAGTCCCGATCCTTCGGCCCGTGTTCCTCGTCGTCATCAGCCTTTCCACGATCTGGGACTTTGGCGTGTTCAACCAGGTCTGGGTGCTGCTCAACCAGCGCCCGAGCCAGGACTACTTCCTGATGTCGGTCTATTCGTTCCAGGAGTCGTTCCGGGTCAGCCAGTTCGGACTCGGATCGGCGGCCGCGGTGATCACGATCGCCATCCTTGTGGTTGTGACGTTCGCGTACGTGCGGCAGACGGTGCGCCTCACCGAGGAGGCGGTATGAGTCGGCGCGCCATCACGAGGACGTTCTTCGACACCGTCGGGGTGTTGATTCTTGTGGTGATGCTCTTCCCGATCTACTGGATGGTGTCGACCGCGCTCAAGCCGGGCAAGGAGATCCTGAGCTTGACCCCCGTGTGGTTCCCATCGCCCGTCACCTTCGACAACTTCCGCACCGCGATCGACTATCCGTTCTTCTGGAACGACGTGGTCAACAGCCTCACCGTCGTCCTCTCCGTGGTCGCGATCTCCATCGTGCTCGCGTTCCTGGCCGCGGTCTCGGTGGCGCGGTTTGGATTCCGCGGCCGGACGGCCTTCGTGGTCATGGTCATCGCAGTCCAGATGGTGCCGCTCACTGCATTGGTCATCCCGGTCTACCTTCTGCTCGACAGGGTGGGGCAGGTAGACAGCCTGCTGGGGGTGATCGCCTACTACCTGGCGATCGTTCTCCCGTTCATGATCTGGACACTGCGAGGGTTCGTCGCCAACGTTCCGGTGGATCTCGAAGAAGCGGCGATGGTGGACGGCGCGAGCCGCGTGGGGGCGTTCCTGCGCATCGTGTTCCCGCTCGTCGCGCCTGGCCTGGTGGCCACCGCGATCTTCGGATTCATCCAGGCGTGGAACGAATACATAATCGCCTACGTCCTCCTGAGCAGCGCGTCGAAGCAGACGCTCACCATCTGGCTCGCGTCCTTCACCACCCAGCACGGCACCGACTGGGGCGGCCTCATGGCCGGCGCGACTCTGACCGCTCTGCCCGTCGTGGTCTTCTTCCTCCTCGTCCAGCGACACGTGGCCGGAGGGCTGACCGCGGGCGCGGTCAAGGGCTGACCGTGGACTCCATCGAACGCCTCGCCGACCGCTGCCTGATGCCTGGTTTCACCGGCACCCAAGCGCCGGAGTGGGTCTTGAGGCGGACCGCCGGCGGGCTCGGCGGCGTGTGCCTGTACGCGCGCAACGTCGAGTCATCCGAGCAGCTCGCGGCGCTGACAGAGTCTCTTCATGCCCAGCGCACGGGGCTGCTCATTGCGATCGATGAGGAAGGCGGGGATGTGACCCGGCTCGAGGCGAGGACCGGAAGCTCATACCCCGGCAACCTTGCTCTCGGCGCCGTGGACGACGTCGGGCTCACACGGTCGGTCGCGCACGCGATGGGCGCTGACCTCGCCGCCGCCGGCATCGACCTCGACCTCGCTCCTGTCGCCGACGTGAACAGCAACCCGATCAATCCCGTCATCGGCGTGCGCGCGTTCGGCGCCCAGGCGGCGCCGGTGGCGCGGCAGACGGCGGCGTGGGTGGCTGGATTGCAGGAGGCCGGTGTCTCCGCGTGCGTCAAGCACTTCCCGGGGCACGGCGCCACCTCGCTCGATTCCCACCTCGACCTTCCAGTCGTCGATGAAGACCCGCACGCGGGCGCGCTCGAGCCGTTTCGGGCTGCGATCGCCGCCGGAGTCCAGGCGGTGATGAGCGCGCATATCGTGGTCCCGTCCATCGACGACGTGCCCGCGACGATCAGCGTCAAGATCATGACCGGCGTTCTTCGTGGCGAGCTGGGATTCCAGGGCCTCGCCGTCAGCGACGGGCTGGAGATGCGCGCGATCGCCGGCGGTGTCGGCATCGTGGAGGGCGCGGTGCGCGCGCTGGCCGCCGGGTGCGACCTCCTCTGCATCGGCGGCGGTCTGGCCGGCGAGGACATAGCCGATGAGCTGCGCGACGCGATCGTGGTCGCGGTCAGGTCGGGCCGGGTGAGTGAAGCGCGGCTCGCGGAAGCTGCCGCGCGCGTGGACCGGCTCGCGGAATGGCGGCAACAGCAGAGCGCAAGACCGGCCCGGAACCCGGGGATCGGTCTGACTGCCGCCCGTCGCGCCGTCCAGGTCGACGGGTCGGTCCGGATCGACGGCAGCCCCGTCGTCGTTCAGCTCAGCTCCACTCCGTCGCAGGCGGCCGGCGTGGTGCCTTGGGGTCTGGCCGATCCGCTGACCCGCCTCGGCGCCCGCGTCACCGCGATCGAGCTCGACGGTCCACCGGCGAACCTCGAGGGCATCCTGGGAGATGCGGAGGCGCGCAGCCTGGTGCTCGTCGTCAAGAACCTTCACCGCCACCCGTGGATGGTCGCCCTGACGGAGGCCATGCTCATGCAGCGGCCGGATGCGGTCCTGGTCGAGATGGGGCTGCCCGCGTGCAGGCCCGCGGCCGCGGCCGCTTACGTGGCGACCCATGGCGCCTCGCGCGTCTGCGGCATCGCCGCCGCCGAGGTCTTGCTGGGCAAGTGAGCGAGAACGCCCACCCTCGGGCCGACGAAATGGACACGCTCACCGCCCGCGAGCTGCTCGAGCTCATGCATGTCGAGGACAAGCGAGCGGTCGAAGCCGTGCACGCATCGCTCGACCGGATTGAGGAAGCGGTCCAGCAGATCGCCGAGCGATTGCGCTCCGGCGGCCAGCTTCACTATTTCGGGGCCGGGACCAGCGGGCGGCTGGCGGAGCTCGACGCCGCGGAGTGCCCGGCCACCTTCGGCGTGTCTATTGACCTCGTGCAGGCACATGCCGCCGGCGACGGGGAGGCGGAGGACGACAGCCAGATGGGCGCGGCCGACGCGCGCGCGGCGGCGCTCGGTCCGCGCGATGCGATCTTGGGCGTGAGCGCGAGCGGGCGCACCGCATACGTGCTGGCGGCCGTCGCCGAGGCTCGCCGCGCGGGGGCTCTCGTGGTCGGGCTGAGCTGCGCCCCTGGATCACCGCTGGGAGCCGCCGCGGACATCGCCATCGAGGTCGATGCAGGCCCGGAGGTGATCGCAGGCTCGACGCGGCTCAAGGCCGGCACTGCGCAAAAGGCGGCCCTGAACATGATCAGCACCGGGGTTTTCATTCGGCTCGGGCACACCTATCGAGGACGGATGGTCGACGTCGTCACGGCGAATGAGAAGCTGCGCGGCCGCGCCCGGCGCATCGTGCGAGAGCTGACCGGCTGCTCCGAAGACAAGGTCGATGCCGCTCTTCACGATGCGGGCGGAAACGCGAAGCTCGCGATCCTGATGCTTCGTTGCGGCCTCGATGCGGGCGCCGCCCGCGTTCGATTGTCCGCTGCGCACGGCGATCTCGCGCGCGCGCTCGGCGAAAGGACCGGATCGTGAGCACGCTCTTTCGCGGGCGCGTGCACGGGCTGGATGGCGCCGTCGATGGGGTCCTGGTCGAGGACGGCCTGATCACGTGGGTTGGTACGGACAATCCGCCACGTTTGCCGGACGAGGAGGTGACCGCCGGGCCTGGCGAATGGATCGCTCCGGGCTTCATCGACCTGCAGGCCAATGGGTTCGGTGGCCACGACGCCGCGGGCGGCCGCGATGAGATCGCCGCCATGTCAGAGCTGCTGCCGTCGACCGGTGTCACGGCTTTCTTGCCCACCCTCATCTCGGCTCCGGTCAGCGTCGGCGCCGAGTTCGCCGCGTCGGCCGCCGCTGCCGATTCTCCGGGCGCGCGGGTGCTCGGCGCCCACATCGAGGGCCCGTTCATCAACCCGTCCTTCCGCGGCGCGCACGAGCGCGCGTGCCTGGCGGAGCCAGATCCGGCAAGCGTGGACGTGATCGCTCTGGCGCAGCCGCGGCTGGTCACGCTGGCGCCCGAGCTGCCGGGTGCGCTCGATGCGATCGGCCGGCTGGTACGCGCGGGCATCGTGGTGAGCGCTGGGCACACGGGCGCCGATTTCGAGCAGGGCCGTCGCGCGATCACCGCGGGGATCCGGTTTGGAACTCATATCTACAACGCGATGCCGCCTGTGCACCACCGGCGCCCGGGCATTGCGCTGGCGCTGCTCCTCGACCCGCGTGTATCCGTTGGCTTGATTGCGGACGGCCAGCATGTTCATCCTGCCTCGTGCGCGCAGCTGGTCCGCGTCAAGGACCCGACGCGAATCGCGCTCACCACTGACCAGACGGCCGCCGCGGGTGCGCCGCCCGGCATCTACAGCCTCACCGGCCGGCCTGTGGTCAGCGACGGCATGGTGGTGCGGCTGGAGGACGGCACGCTGGCCGGAAGCGCCGCGACCATGGACGACCTGGTGCGGCGCATGGCAGCAGTGCCCGGCGTGAACGCTGCGCGTGCGATCGCGATGGCGTCGACGGTGCCTGCGAGGGTGCTGGGTGAGCGGGGATTGGGGCGGATCCACGTCGGCGGCTGCGCGGACCTCGTGGTCCTGGACAGCGAGCTGCGGGTGCGCCTGACGATGGTCGGGGGGAAGGTCCGGTTCCGAAAGTAAGCAGATTCCACGACGAGATCCGCGAGCAGCCGGACGTCGCCGCTCGCTTGATCGAGCTGAGTCGACCTGTGGTCGACGCCATCGGCGCGCGGTACCGGGATTTGCGCCCGCGAGGTTTCGTCATCGCCGCCAGGGGCAGCTCGGACCACGCCGCCCTCTACGCGAAATACCTCTTCGGACGGCGCAATCGAGCGCTCGTCGCCCTCGCGGCGCCGTCCCTCTTCACACGCTACGCGAGCCCTCCCTCACTCGACGGCCAATGCGTCATCGGCATCTCGCAGTCGGGCGCGTCACCAGATGTGCTCGCCGTCCTCGAAGAGGCGGTGCGGCAGGGTGCGATGACAGTCGCGATCACCAACGAGCCCGACTCGAAAATGGCCTCAGTCGCCGACCTGGTGCTGCCGCTGGAAGCTGGACCCGAGCGGAGTGTGCCGGCTTCGAAGACGTACACGGCAAGCCTGCTTGCCCTGGCGCTGATCTCTAACGCGATCGATCGCGATGATGCGTTCGAACGCGCGCTGGCACAGGTCCCGTCGAGCATGGCCGGCGCGCTGAAGGCCGAGATTGACCTCGACCAGCTCGTGCCGGCCCTGGCGGGCGCGCGCGCGATCGTGCTCGGACGTGGGTTCAACTTCTCCACCGCCGAGGAGATCGCGCTCAAGTTGACCGAAACGAGCTATGTGCTCGCTCGGGCGTGGTCGGTCGCCGACTTCGAGCACGGGCCGATCGCGGTGGTCGAACCTGGCTTTCCCGTGCTGCTGGTCGGTGGCGGCGGTTCAGTTGAAGCCGACCTCCAGGCGATCTGCGCGCGCCTGGTGGATTACGGTTGCCGCGTGATCGGGCTCTTCGACGGATCGAGCCCGCCGCGAGGCCTCGACGCAGCGACGGTTCACGACTCCGGACTTCCGGAGGAGCTGACACCGTTGACGCTGGCGGTCCTCGGCCAGCTGCTCGCGCACCGGGTCGCTGTCGCGCGCGGCGTCGACCCCGACCAGCCGCGCGCCCTCCACAAGATCACGCGCACCTGGTGATAAGACCCCACAAAATCTGCGATTTTGCGGGGGCCCCCTTATGAGACAAGGCGTGTTGCTCGGCCTCGACATCGGCGGATCGTCGAGCCGAGCCCGGTTGGTCGAGGATGGCCGCATCGTCGCCGAAGCCGAAGGTCCGGGAGCAAACGTCGCCGCCCTGCGACCGCGCGTGGTGGAGGGCCGGCTGCGCGCGCTGCTCGCCCATATCGCCCCGACGCCGATCGCTTGCTGCGCCGGGTCGGCGGGGGCGGAGGTGCCGGCCGGTCGCGAGCGACTCGAGCGCATTCTGTCGGCGCTGCTGCCGGATTGCAGGATCACGGTCGTCCACGACGCGCGGCTCGTCCTGGCCGCGGCCGGATTCGAGTCCGGCATTGCGCTGATCAGCGGCACCGGTTCGGTCGCCTACGGCCGCGATGGGGCCGGGCGAGAGGCACGCGCCGGTGGGTGGGGCTGGCTCGTCGGCGACGATGGGAGCGCGGCGTGGCTTGCCCGCGAGGCGGCCCGCGAGGTGATGCTGCGCTTCGATTCCGACGAGCCGTTGGGCGCGCTCGGCGAATCGATGCTCGAGGCGGTGAGAGCGCGCAACGCCACGGAGCTCATGGGCAGGCTGAACGGCTTGAACGAGCCTCGTGAGTGGGCGGCGCTGGCGGGCCTCGTCTTCGGCGCGGCGAGCGACGATGCGGGCGCGGCTCTGCTAGTCGAGCGCACCGCCTCGGCCCTGGGAGACCTGGTCGGATTGGTGCGCAAGCAGCTATCGCTGGAGGGTGCCCTGGTGCTCGCGGGCGGGCAGCTCTTGAATCAGCCGCGGCTGGAGTCGGCCGTGCGCAAGCGGCTCGGCCCGGCGACACGCCTGCAGGAGGCGCCCGTTGCCGGCGCGGTCAAACTCGCCGAGCTCAGCCTGACCTCAGACGAATAGAGGTTCGGTGCGGGTGCGCTCCAGGAGCGTGGTCATCTGGGCGTCGGTCGGGCGCTTCTCGAAACGCTCCGCGGCGTCGAGCACGCGAGGCAGCAGCTCGATATCGCCGGCGGTGTTGAGGAAAACGCCCCGCCGGCCGAGCACCCACCAGACGGCGAGGTCGATGTCTGCCTGGTCTTGGAGCGGCTCGTACCAGGTCGTGTGCGTGTGTTCGCGGCCGAGCCACGGCTTCGCGGCGATTGACTTGATCGTTTGCACCGCGACGTTGCGCTCGGCGCAGGTCCGGGTGAGCGCCTCGAAGTTTTCTGCGTAATAGGGCAGTTGCATGGTCACGAAGTTGAACGGGAGCAGCACCGAGTCGAAGTCGAAACGAGCGAGCGAGCGCCGGTGATTCGCAGCGATCTGGGCACCGTGCCCGGTGACGCCGATCCATCTGATCAGGCCCTGGTCGCGCGCTTCGGCGGCGGCTTCGATCACCCCGCCTGGGCTGAGCGCGGTATCCCATTCGATCGGGTCCGCGAGGTTGTGCAGCTGCCACAGGTCGACGTGATCGACGCCGAGCCGGTCAAGGGACCGGTGCAGCTCCTCGCGCGCACGCTTGGCGGTTCGCTCGCCGGTCTTGGTGGCGAGGAAGAACCGTTTCGGCTCGCGCTTCAGCCAGGGGGCGATCCGCAGCTCGGCGTCGCCGTAGCTGGCCGCGACGTCGATGTGGTTGACGCCGTGGCGCAGGAGTACCTCGAGCGTCCGATCGGCCGCAGCCTGCGTCACCTGCGAGAGCGCAGCCGCGCCGAAGATCGTCCGGCTGCTGTTGTGGCCCGTACGCCCGAAGGCGTCCTGCGGCACGGGCATGGGCTTACTGGATCGCCTTGCCCGTGGGCCCGTCGAACAGGTGCAGGCGCCGCATGTCGACGCCCAGCCGCACCCGGTCACCCGGGCTGACCTTCATGTTGGGATCGACCCGCGCCGTGATCGCATCGCCACCCACGGTTCCATAGAGGAATTGGTCCGCGCCCAGCACCTCGCATACGTCGACCTTCAGGTCGAGCCCCGAGTGGCCCTCACGCGGATGCTCGGTGAGCGCCTCGGGCCGGATGCCCAGCACGCCCTTCTCGATCCCCGGCGCTGTCGGGAGCTCGAGCTCGAAGCCCGTTGCCTTGGCCGTGGTGCCCTGGACGCTGACCGGAATGAAGTTCATCGCTGGGCTGCCGATAAAGCCCGCGACATACATGTTCACCGGGTTGTCATAGATCTGGCGCGGTGGGGCCACCTGCTGCAGGATGCCGTCCTTCATCACGGCGATGCGGTCGCCCATCGTCATCGCCTCGACTTGGTCGTGGGTCACATAGATGAAGGTCGCCTGGAGGGCGCGATGCTGCTTCTGGAGCTCGATGCGAGTCTGGATGCGCAGCTTGGCATCGAGGTTCGAGAGCGGCTCGTCAAGGAGGAAGGCCTGGGGTTCGCGCACGATGGCGCGACCGAGCGCGACGCGCTGCCGCTGGCCGCCCGACAGCTGGCGCGGTTTGCGCTTGAGCAGCGGGCCGAGCTCGAGGATGTTGGCGGCTGTGTTCACCCGTCGCTCGATGTCCTGCCTGGGCGTGCCTCGCATGCGCAGGCCGAAGGCGAGGTTGTCGAACACCGTCATGTGCGGGTACAGCGCGTACGACTGGAACACCATCGCGATATCCCGATCCCGGGGCGGCAT